>ERZ1034543.450-NODE-450-length-10423-cov-3.394965_pt1 | contig 10423 bp, 18 predicted proteins | sample MGYA00520654_ERZ1034543 | MGnify/ENA primary metagenome ERZ1034543 (study PRJEB33760, sample SAMEA4777712) | hypersaline lake metagenome | biome: hypersaline environment; feature: brines | place: Spain | collected 2012-08 | depth 0 m ... | reverse complement strand
ACTTCCCGAAGACCGAAGAAGAGCAAGTCACACGGCAGATCGAGATCACGTAACAACCGATTTGAGAAGCCAAATTATGAAGTAAAAGTGAAAGCGCCCAGCAAGCCGGAACATTTGCTGGGCGCTTTTCATATTTACACTTGAGAGAAGCATATATTGTAGTTAACGCAAAATAAATTATCATATTATGAACACAGAAGTAAGCGTTCACGATCCAGTTTACATCGTACGGAGGCGGCTTGGACAACGCCTCGATCAAGGAGACACGAGAGAAGACTCGATTGAAAATATGGAAGCTGCGGGATCTGGCATTGACGATTCTGTTGCGCAAAAAATTCGCGAAGATTATCAGAGGGAAATTGAAGACGTTCTTTCGGACATGGACGGGCAAGGCGGGGGAATTGGCGGCCCGATGATGGATCCCCTCGATAAGCTTGACCGAGAGCAGCAGCAGTCCGATGGCAAAGATTCCGACGAAAAGATGCAGCAGTTTATGCGAGTGAGCAGTCTTCAACTCGCTTATCAAGCGTATCCGGTGTTTAAATCTATCGTTGTTAACTAATAAACCTTAGCTATGGAAAAGACGTTTCAAAAGTTCGGTGGTGAAAAAATCGAAAATCCAATCGAGTACGTAAAAGAGTTTACCGAAGACAGCGAAGACTTTGAAGTTGTCGTTGGAACTGACTCTCAAGTGTATTCCAATTACACGAAATTCGTCACGACAATTTGCATGTATGACGGAGATCGTGGGGCACACGTCATTTACCACTCGAACAACATTTACCGGAGCGAACGGGAGCTTTTCAATCGCCTTTGGGAAGAAACCGAAGCGACGATGGAAGTGGCCGGGCACCTTTCTTCGGAGCTTGGCACGTCTCGTGTCGTGACTCACTTCGACATCAACCCATCGGAAGAATACCGTTCGAACGTTGCTCACAAAGCGGCTGTGGGGCTTGCAGAGTCCGCTGGCTTTAGCTTCAACGTGAAGCCGGAAGCTTGGGCCGCTTCTTGCGCGGCAGACCACCTTAATTAACAAAATCAAGATGGCAAAGTTTAAATGGCTTTTAGAGCAAGCGACGAGAGAAGACGTTTTCTCTCCTTTTTTCAGCACGGTTAAACAAATGACCGATGAAGAAATCGAGTTTTTAGAAAGCCACGAATCAAACCCGAGTAAATCAAACACCGACGTACCCCCTGCGCAAGTAGAATGGCAGTGGGACGACGGTGATCTTGTATACAATTGCCATCTTGTAAAAGAGGCTTATAGCAACGACAACCGGACCACCGACGTCGAAGACGTTTCTGTAGCTAAAAGATATAAGCTTATCGGATTCGTGTATAATAACACGAACAACTTTAGCGGCATTGTGGGAGACTATACTTCCGTTTCCGAAGAGTTTTCAAGCGAAGCTGACCTCGAGCTTCTTGAGGGCTTTCTTGAAAATCAAAACTTTCTTTACGAAAACGATACAGAAGAGCGGAAATCTTATTCCTTTAGCCGCCCGACAGATCTTGAATTTTAAAAACAAACCAAATCTTTTATGCCTTTTGGCGGATCTTTTGTATCAAGCGGGAATGCATATCTTCCTGCATACGTTCCTGCATACGCAGATTGGAGGCACACCGCCGGATACAATGGAAGCGATTCTCAATACGATTTAGAAGACGGCCCGAACGTCTTGCAGAAAAAATTGGACAAAACGATGAAAAAGCAGGCGGTCCGGGCGCACTCGAAAAGAATGAAGTATGCCAACAAGTTCAAAAACTTTCGCGAAAAAGTGATGGAAGAAATGAAGGGGGAAAACTTGACCCGTCCTGCCGTAGAGCTTGTTGGCGAAGAACTTGACCCTGCCAAAGACCTTATTTACGTGACTTATGTAATCGACGGAGAATCAAAAGGGGAGATGGAAGCGATTCAAGATTTTATCATAAAGGCTTTTCATAAATACGGGCTTGGAGAACACTTTCGAGCAGAACCGGAAGGCGCAATCCCCGACGAAGAAGAAGGAGACGAAAGCGTTCACGACGCCGGAGACGTGGTGGTTTGGGTTTGGCCGAAAAGAAATCACGATTATCCAGAATTTGAGTACACCCCGATTGACGATTGGGACCCAGAAGATGATGACGACGGCGGCGGCGGATTTTAATTAAAAACCAAATTTGATATGAAAACATCTACAGCACATAAACCATACGTTAAGTACGAAACTGGAAAAAAGGTCCCGGTCCTTGGATATACAGAAGGAAATGTTCCACTTGTTCCAGACGGTGACGGCTTTATTGTAAAAGCTTATGAATTGGGAGAAGATTTTGAAATCGTTGTTACAAACGAAAACATTCAAAAAATGCTCCACGGATAATGCGCGTTCTTGTAATCGGTGACGTTCACGGAAAGATCGGTGGGTACTTCGACCGGATCACCGAGTTTCTTGATCGGCACAAGCATGTTGCCGATAAAGACCTTTACTCCATCCAGCTTGGAGATTTTGGGTTCGGAGACGCGTACATGCAAAGAGAAAACCGATTCGAGCGCAGCCGCCGCCTTGACAGCGACAAGCACGTATTTTTTGGCGGCAACCACGATGACTACGACGAATACGGCGAAGCAGTTGGATCTCTTGGAGACTTCGGGCAGGTCCCGTTTATTGAGAACAGCTTCTTTGTCCGAGGTGCAAAATCAATCGACGAAGACGCACGAACTGTCGGACACGATTGGTGGAGAGCCGAAGAACTTGATTGGAAGCGGTCAAAAGAAGCTATCAAAAGATATATAGAATCGGAGCCGGAAGTAATGTTTTCCCATGACGTTCCACAAAGCGTTGCGGGGCAGATGTTTCCGTCAAAAACGAATTTTGAAACACATACCGGAAAAATGCTCGAAGAGATGTTTAAAGAGCATAAACCGGAAAAGTGGTTATTTGGGCATTGGCACAAAACAAAAACAATGGAAATCGGTGGAACAACTTTTCAATGCCTTGGAGAGCTTGAAACACAAGAAATTTAAAACATATGGATTTGCTTAGTGAAGGTTGGCTGAAAAATTTGATTTCGGGGGTGGTTATGGCTTGCCTTTCAGTAATCATCTTTGGAGGAGTTATTTATGGATTCGTTGCAGGATTTACTTCTTGGATATATTTTGCTGGACTTTTGGTTGGAGGGTTTTCTACCTTTGTTAGCTCAATTCTTATGCTTTATGACTCAGTGAGTTTTAAAGTAAAAAAAGAGATGAAAAAAGAAATAAAAAACAATCACCAAAAAAGAAACAAAGAAATAAAAAATCACATTAAAGTTTTAGACGATAAATGCGAACGTATTAAGCCGAAGAGCATATCAAAGCAGTAGTATGAGTTGTGAAGTATCAGAGCTAATTGAAGCTCAAAAAGACTATCTTCGGTGGAAAAAGCACGTTCAAGAAAAAAAACGTAGAAAAGAAGACCCTGACCTTTTCAAATCGTTTAAGGCAGCAAAAGTAGGTAGCAAAGTTCTTCTTTCAGATTTTTCTTCGGATCCAAATGATTCGGTAATAACCATATTCAAAACCGAAAACGAAAACTTTAAGATAGACGCTATATCAAACGACGAAGAATTCGAATTGCACAGAAACGAGTACGAAGGAGAAGACGTAGTTGCTCTTGTCTTTTACAAAGACGAAGAACCTTTCGTTAAGAAAATGAAATCACAAATCTAAATTAAACTTTATGTCAATGAAATACAAGTCACCAGTAGAACGCCAGCTTCGTCAAGCAGAAAATCAACTCGACAACCTTCAAAAGCAGCTTCAAGCTCTTGGGCTTCCTCCCGAGCAGCTAGATGCGCTTACAGGGCTTGCAAACACCGCAAAAGGGCAGGTTACAAACGCCCGGAAAAAAGTCGAGCTTGAAGACGAGTACCACGGCGTATAATAAGATTTTTTGAACGCCGAAACATTCTTTTGCTTTTGTTGTATAACTCTTATGGAGGTCAAAACAACTGATAAAAAAACAGCTTTCTAAATGTATAGGTTTATCACAGGCGTCGTAGCTTTGGGACTGGCCGCTTGTGCGGCTTACTTCTCCGTTATAGGTATCGCCAGTCTCATGGGCGCAAATTTTTGGCAAGTGGCTGTTATGGCAGGCTTTTTGGAAGCAGGAAAACTGGTCTGCGCTTCAGCCGCTTATCGCTTTCGAAAGGTGGCTCCGAGGTGGATTCGGGGACTTTTTATCACGTTTACAGGGGTTATGATGCTCATTACATCTTTGGGCATCTTTGGCTTCCTGTCAAGCTCTTATCAAAAGGCAGCGTCGGAGCGAGACGTAAACCAGCAGCAAGTTGAAAATGTGGAGTCAAAACTTCAAACGTTCAAAAGCGAAGTCGCTCGCTTAAAAGAAGATAGGCAGCGGCTTATTTCCGAACAGCAAGAACTCCAGCAAACGAGGGCAGAGCAAGGTTGGCTTTCGAAGCGTCAAGACCAAAGGCTTTCGGACATTCCGGCTGACCTTTCGGAAACAGATTCGGCGCTTACCGCTTCTCGCGATTCGGTGCTATCTCTTCAAAGCCGGATTACAAATTTGGAGTCAAAACAAAACGAAGAAGCGAAGCTTGGGCCGATCATTTTCGTGGCAAACACGGTTGGGCTTCCGGAGGATTCGGCGGCGCTTTACTTCATTATGCTTTTGATTTTTGTGTTTGACCCGATGGCAGTTACCCTTGTGGTGGCGCTTTCGATGGCAACGGACTTTGAGGAAACTGTAACCGAAGAAGAAGAGCAAGATGAAGGAGGCGGCGGTGAAAGAATCCTTGACTATGACCCGACCGGAAAAAGACCTGACCCTCAAGAAATTCGCGAAACGCTTAGTAAGCCGCTTCCAGACAGTGAATCCGGTGATCAAGGAAAAATCGACGGAAGCAACTTAACTGCAAAAAAACCTGACCCCCAAGAAGTTCGCGAGACACTTGGCGGAACGGTTATGAATTCTATGGCAGGAGAAAAGCCGACGCCGGATGAGAAAATCGACAAAATTCAAGACATTGCTGCAGAGCAAAGCTTTGATGAAAAAGATAATTCAAGGAACAAAGCTTCCGAAGAGCAAGTAGAAGAAGACCCCTTTTACCCTGAAAAGCCACCGAAGCTTGAAGTAAAAGATAATCCCCCACAAAAAGAACAAGATTTTGAAGAATGGGTAAACGGGGGAGACGAACAGCCAGAAGAAAAACCTTGGAAACAGCCATTTAAACGACCATTCAACAGATAATCATTGTTTCACTATAAGCAGTTACCCAAATGAGTCAAAATAAAAAGGTTATTGACGAGGGAGGCGCTTATCGGTTTGTCCCCGACTTTACAACTACCGACCTCCCTGCAGGAGTTTATCATCCGAGCTACAACGCAAACGGGGCATTTGTTCTTGAAGAGTCTGCAGGATTTCCTGACGACCCACCAGACGCTTCGGAGAACACGCCATTCGATCAACTCGTTGAACACGAAGAAGACTTTTTCCGTACCCAACCGCCGAGTTGGGACGAGTCTGACGTTTTCGTAAGCACAGATGCAGAGCCAACGGTCGAGAACGATCAGGAAACCGGATTGAGCGGCGATGGCGGCGTTAAAGCTGATGAAATTGAAGCAGATTGGGCGAACGACGGATATTTCCCGTTGGAAAGGTACAATGAAGGCTTGCATGACGCAGACTCGAACATCAACAAGTTTATCACGTCTAAAAACTATTATGAAGAAAACGGCATAGATTACCGCCGCAGCCTTCTTTTCTTCGGGCCGCCCGGCACGGGGAAAAGCCAATACGTGTCGAACAAGTCTTTGGATCTGGTTAAAAAGCTAAATGCGGTTGTAATTCGGCTTGAGACTCACGCAGACGTCGAGGTTTTTGCCGAAGACGGGATGCGAGAAATTGCGCAAGGAATTCCAGAGCGGTTTAAGGTCGTAGTCTTTGAAGAGTTATCGGAAGTCACGAAGCACGACCAGATCAAGCAGTACGTGGTTAACATTCTCGATAGCAGCCAGCTTCGGGATAACGTGTTGTTTATGGCAACGACAAATGACCCCGAGAAGCTTCCGGAAAATTTTGTTGACCGACCCGGCCGCCTCGACTTTCTTCACGGCGTGTACGGCAAAGACAACGATCCTGCGTATATTCCGCTTTTTTACGAGCACTTGGTTGGAGAAGAGTATCCAATTGAAGACGAAGAGTGGACAGAGATGATTGCCAAAGAGCTTACCCCCGCATACGTCAAAGGGCTTTTCATCACCGCAAAAGAGCGGAATGAAGACCTTAAAAAGACGTATGAACGCATTAAGAAGCGGCGCCGATTGGTCAAGAATAATTTTAAAGAGAGTTCACTTGGATTTGAAAGCCCCGAATAACAATTTGCCTATATTTATAAGCGAACGAAGAATTACAAAAATGTCTCATGGATTTTTCAAAAAACAATTCAAATATTTCGGTTGACGGTTTTTTAAAAAATCTAAAAATTGATTCGGATGAAGAATTGGAAGTCGATTGGGATAAAGACGATCAAGACTTACATACCATCAAAACAGACGGAAACACGTCTATCGCCAGCACAACGCCAGATTACAAGCTTGACACTCAGGGGTACATAAAAGTTGGTGGAAGCTCTTATGACGAAGAAAAACAAAAAGAGCTTCAAGAGCTTTCTGAAAAACAGCTTGAAAAAGTAAAAAAGCTCAAAGATCATATTATAGAATACCTTTCGGAAAACAACATCGGATATAGCCAAACAAAACAGTGGAAATCCGATCTTGAAAAAATCAATGAAATGAAACGCCATCTTGAAAAAGACGAAGAGCTTATCGTCTTTGCTCCTAAAAATGCGAACATCCTTGATCCAGAAGAGATGGAAGAGTTAAACGAAATTTACGAACGATGGAGCTAAAATGGTCTGGAGACTATTTGGAGGTAATAAGTCCGGAAGGCTATGAATACGAATGTGTTCACGAACCGGATATGGTTTTGGCTCTTCCAAAGGTTGAAGATAAGTACATCATCCGAAAAGAAGTAGCCCCTGCTTATTCGGTGAAAGGAGAAGACCGCAAGTATTGGACAATGATTTCCGGTACGGTAGAAAACGGGGAATCTCCGCTTGAAACGTTGCGTAGGGAAATGGGAGAAGAAACCCCTGTAAAGCCCAACAGAGTCAAGCTTTTATCCAAAAAAGAAAATTTTCCGGTTTTAAAATTGACGACTTCTCGGGCGAGCTTTTATCATTTTGAAGTTCTTGACTTCGACCGGACAAAAGCTGAAGGAGACGGGTCAAAAGTGGAAAGGCAAAGCGAATACCACTTCGTTTCAAAAGACGAGCTAAAACAGGTGGCAAACTCGAAAGCTTGCGACTTTACGATTATGTATTGTTCGGAAATTCTATAATATATAAAGCCTGAGTGGGAAAGGTCATATTGACCCTTTGGCCGACTAAAAAACAATTACTATAATCTTCGGCGTCGCCGTAATCGGAGCTTTCGTTTCAATATGCTACCTTAAAAAACGGTGGCTTGATACATGAAACTTTAAAGATGCAAGGCCGACCAGCTAAAAACTGGTCGGCTTTGTTTATTTTGTGTGAAGCCGGAACAACTCTTTGCGCAAGACTATATAAAAGGCGCAACATTGAGGAGGAAGATGCGGAGTGGCCTCCGCCGCTGCCTTGAAAGCAGCTCGGCGTCCTGAGACATGGCGTGGGGATCGAAACCTCCTTCCTCCGCTCTTTTTTCATTAACCCTTTTTGCTATGAGCGCACCTATGATGGAAAACGGAGAGCGTGCTGCCGTTCGCCAGTCAAGCCGATGTGAAGACGTTTGCGGTGTGATTGAATATTTGAATTGGCGTCGCGAATACGAAGCGTCTGAAACCGAAGGTCAGCTTGGGTTTTTGTTTTGCGCTGCCTTCGACGTCGACGCCCCGAATATCCGGAAGCTTGACGACGACCAGATGGCAGACAGCCTTATCCGTTCTACTTACTGCTACGATGACCTTGTGAATTCGGTGTAAAGCAGTTGACCGAAGGAAACAAGTTTGCGCTTACCTTATTTAATGCAGTGCCTTATAGAGAGACGCCTTTGAATAGCAAAAACCAGAAAGATGGACTCGAAGCTTTATTGGATCCGAAAAATTATTACCGACGTAAAAGCGATCTCGTCTGGTAACTTCAGCCGGATCATCAAGAGGTTTTTGATCATCAAGCCTTTGTATAAGGCGTTTATGAAATTTATCCGGAAGATATGAGTGAAGAGCCGAAATACTTCAAGCAAGTCGTAGTCGTCCGTAAAGACCTTGGGATGCGCAAGGGAAAAATGATTGCGCAAGGTGCTCACGCTGCCCTCATGGCCGCAGAGCGTGCCGATGAGACGGAGCGGGAGATGTGGCGGCTTACGGGTCAAACCAAAATCGTTGTCGGCATAGAAGGCAGCGAGAGCCTTCTAGAGCTTTATAAAGAGGCAAATGGCGACGGGCTTCCGGCAAGCCTTATTCGTGATGAGGGGAGAACCGAACTCGAGCCGGAAACCCGAACGGCAGTTGCAATTGGCCCCGCCGAAGCCGACGAAGTCGACGAGTACACAGGCGGCCTTGACTTGCTATGACCTACCTTGGAATAGTTTTGCGAGAGATTCAAGAAAACTGGCGGCAGATGCTTTTATTTGCCGGAGCTTTCGTTTTCTTTCTGCTTTTGCTATAATTACGGAGGGAGATCCGGAATGGCTTCCGGCACTGCTTCGAAAGCAGATGGCGACCTGAAACACGGCGTGGGGATCGAAACCTCCTCCCTCTGCATGAAAATTGTAAGCAAAGACGTAAATCAAATTTAGGGGCGGCGCGTAAAAACCGTGTGGGTAAAACACGGCGGCACGGCGCTTGAGAGAACGTCTGTGGGCAACCGAACGTTTTGGCGTGCAAACGACGGCAGCCCCGGAAATGTTCGGGGAGGGCGAAGTAAAGAAGAGCTTGAAGAAAAATATCGGGAAGCTACGTCACCTTGGAGTTGGCTTTTTTGAAAGAACGTGTGAAGCCGGAACAACCTTTCACCGCAAAAGTTTAAGCTTCCGCATTCATTTTGACCGACCGACCGTAAAGCTTTATGAACGTTTTGGAGTACGTTTTGATTTCTACGCTTTACTTGTTTTCTTTTGCCCTTGTTCTCACAGGCATTAACGGATTCACGATAGATGGAGTAACAACCCTAAATTGCCTGCTTTTGGCTTCGGGGGGAATCGGAATGCTGATTGACGGACACGCTCTTCTCACAAATCCGGTCAACTGGTACGAAGATATATTTTAAAACCCTATGTAAAAGTGCATAGGTAAAGAAAATAAAATGGCACTCAAAAAAGCTGTAGAACAAAAGACGGGGTACGACGCTACTTATTGGCGAATTGATTATTTTTCAGTTGACTGGAGAAAAAAAATTGCAGAAATTCGGTTGACTGGATATAAAAACGAATCTAAAAGAAGAGAAGATTTAAAATATTCGATTATGGAAACAAAGACTTATAACATTCGGGGGAAAGAATTTGCAAAGTATTTTGAAGTTCCAGATGCGTCGGATTATCCGAATTGGCAAAAAGACACAAAGTACGAGAAAGGCGATGTAGTGTCATATGAAGCCGGACTTTTTGAAGCAAAGGAAAAAATTGTTTCTAATAACGCAACGTCTCCACCCGACGTTTCAGATAAGTGGAAGAGTTACGGAAATGTTCGGGTAAACAGAAAAGTTGCTTACCAATACATAATGAAAACCGATCCAGACTTTGCTGGAGCAACTCCAGTCTAAATGCTAATAAAGCTTTCGTGAACCCAAAACTTGCGCAAAAGCTCGAAAAAGTCTTAACCGTGACCGCCAGTAGCACGGTAGGCTTCATCACGGCATTTATTTTGACCGAAAGCTTTGTTCACGGATTTATCGTCGTAGGCTTTTGCGTGGGAATGTTTTACTGGCTTACATTATAGAGGGGAGATGAGCTAACGGTTCGCCATGCTCCACTGCTAATGGAGTGGGCTTGAAAAACAGTCCTGCGGGTTCGAGTCCCGTCCCCTCTGCTACTTTTCTTTTCTAATCAAATTTGAAATCAGTTATGTACCAGCCGCTTCGAGGTTCTACACCCGACCGAGACGAGCCGAAGTATAAGCTGAAGATGACGACTCCCACTTACAGCACAGGGCACCAAGAGTCGATCAAGCTTTCGACGGCGCAAGTCCAGTTTTGGGAAAGTTATGTCCAAGACTGGATCGAGCGGACAGGACGAACGCCGACCCGTATAGATTTGCTTGTGAACTCTTATAACACTCCACGGCACGTCCGGCGGCTTGATACTGAAGCCCACGGTCCGCTTTTTGAAAACGCGCTTGACGTGTTGACGTAAAAGAAAACCGGAGAGGTGGCAGAGTCTGGTTTATTGCGCAAAAAAAAGTAACAA
>ERZ1034543.449-NODE-449-length-10424-cov-3.802392_pt1 | contig 10424 bp, 5 predicted proteins | sample MGYA00520654_ERZ1034543 | MGnify/ENA primary metagenome ERZ1034543 (study PRJEB33760, sample SAMEA4777712) | hypersaline lake metagenome | biome: hypersaline environment; feature: brines | place: Spain | collected 2012-08 | depth 0 m ... | reverse complement strand
CGCAGGGCACCGATGCGGTTTACGACTACATCGACGAGTGTGCTCGGCTCGGCTTCGACATCATCGAGATCTCCGCGGGCTTCATCACGCTGCCCACCGATGACTGGCTGCGTCTCATTGAAGCCGTGCAGGACGCGGGCCTGAAGGCCAAGCCGGAGGTCGGCATTCAGCACGGGGCTGGCGGCGGAGCCACGACCACCGAGGAGCTGGAGCAGATCGGGCAGCAAGACCCGTCGCAGGCCATTGCCCAGGCCCGGCGCTTTCTCGACGCAGGGGCCTACCAGATCATGATGGAGAGCGAGGGCATCACCGAGAACGTGCCGGAGATGCGCACGGAGGTGCCGGCCCAGTTTATCGACGAACTGGGACTGGAAAACATCATGTTCGAGGCCGCCGACCCGCACGTCTTTCCCTGGTACGTGCAAAACTACGGCCCGGAGGTAAATCTCTTCGTGGACCACAGTCAGATCGTGCAACTCGAGTGCCTGCGTAGCGGCATCTGGGGCCCGCACGATCTCTTCGGCCGCGTGCACACGTTCAAGGGGTAGTCACGGGAGCCCATCGGCCCCCACCGCCATCTGACTGACGGCTCCACCTCGTCTGTGCCCAACGTATTTCCCCCGATACGCCGCCGCGATCGGGCAGGCGTGCCAACGTGGGCTTCACACGGCCCGTCCCCTAAAAGGAACACATGTAAACACAAGTAGTTATAGAAAGCGCACGACACCGAGGGGGCCCGCAGGCCTCCGACGACGGCTGGTTCGCGGTATTCTCGCCACAAAACCCGATCCCCTGACCCTTATGTCCGCTCCCGACCCCAACACGACGACCGCTTCCGCCCCCAGTACGGACGTCGCCCCGGAGACGGCGGAAGCCGACGTGACGACCGGACTGAACGACCTTCTGGCCGACGCCACGGTGTTTTACCAGAAGGTGCGCCACTACCACTGGAATGTGACCGGGCCCCACTTCTTTACGCTCCACGAGGAGTTCGAGGCGCTTTACACCTTCTGGAACGACGCCATCGACGAGATCGCCGAGCAGGTGCGCAGTCGGGGCGACCGGCCCGTCCACACCCTCGCCGACGTTCTGGATCTGGCCTCCCTGGAGGAGGACCCGAGCACCCCGGCGGCCGAAGAGATGGTCGAGGTTGTAATCGCGGACCTCGCGGCCCTCGACGAGCAGGTGCAGCAGCTTGCCGAGCGGGCCGAGGAGGCCGACGATGCCGACGGCGCGGCCACTGTGCTCGAGGACCTCAGTGAGCAGATTGAGGAGGACCGCTGGATGCTGCGGGCCTGGCTCAACGACCTGTAGTCCCGCCGGGACGTGCAGACTTGGCCCCCGTTTCCGGACCGGGAGCGGGGGCTTTTTCTGTTTGTAGCCGCTTCTCGTCGCAGCGCCTTCCCTCACGTCGACGAATCGCCGGGAGGGCATTGCACCGCTCCGTTTTCCCCTCTAGTGTCTCATGAACCGCGCCATTGACTGGTTTGCGCGTCACGGCGTGGCGGCCAACCTGCTTATGATGCTCCTCCTGGTCGGCGGGGTCGTGGCCGGGGGCCTCGTGGTGCAGGAGAACTTTCCCGAGTTCAGCCTCGACGCCGTGGAGGTGCGCGTGCGCTATCCCGGCGCCTCCCCCGAGGACGTCGAGGACGACATCATTCGGCGCGTGGAGGACCGCATCGAAGGCGTCGAGGGCATCGACCGGCTGCTGGGCACCGCGGCGGACAACATTGGGGTGGTGACCGCGGAGCTGAAGCGCGGCACCAACCTGGACCGCGCCCGCACCGACATCAAGTCGGAGGTCGATCGCGTCACGTCGTTTCCCGAAAACGCGGAGGAGCCGGTCGTGACGGAGGTGACCAACCGCGAGCAGGTGCTCCAGGTGGCCCTCCACGGAGAGGCGTCCCTGCGCGCGCTCAAAAACGCCGCCCAACGCGCCGAGGGGGACCTCACGCGCACCCCGCAGGTCTCGTATGCGGAGGTCAGTGGCGTGCCCGACGAGGAGATTTCCATCGAAGTGTCCCGGGGTGCCCTGCGGGCGCACGGGCTCACGCTGGCGCAGGTGTCGCGGATCGTGCGCGAGGGGAGCCTCGACCTCCCCGGCGGCAGCATCGAGACGGAGGACTCGGACATCACCATTCGGACCGAGGGACAGAACTACACGAAGTCGGACTTTGAAGACATCGTCCTGCTGAGCCGGAATGACGGCACCAACGTGCTCCTCGGAGACGTGGCGACCGTCGTGGACGGGTTCGAGCAGAATTCGGACCTCCGCACGCGATTTGGCGGCGATCCCGCCGTCCTGCTCAACGTCTTCCGGACGGGCGACGAGCAGGCGCTGAGCGTGGAGGAGGCGGTCAAGACCTACCTCAGCGAGACGCTCCGTCCGACCCTGCCACGGGGCATCGAGGCCACCGTCTGGCGAAACAGTGCCGAGAGCCTGCGGACGCGCCTCACCATCATGGTCGAGAACGGCGTCCTGGGGCTGGTTCTCGTCCTGGTGGTGCTCACGCTCTTTCTTGCCCCCCGGAAGGCGTTCTGGACCGCCTCGGGCATCCTTCTCTCGTTCGTCGGCGCGCTGATCTTCATGCAGCAGTTGGGCGTGTCGATCAACATGCTGTCGGTGTTCGGCTTCATCATCGCGATGGGCATTGCGGTGGACGACGCCATCGTGGTGGTGGAGAACGTCTACGCCGAGCAGGAGCGCACGGGCGCCCCGCTGACGGCGGCCGTGGAGGGCACCCAGCGCGTGGCGACGCCCGTGGTGTTTGCCGTGCTCACCACCATCGCCGCGTTCGCGCCGCTCCTCTTCGTGGGCGGCACGATCGGGAAGTTTCTCGGCGACATCCCCACGGTCGTCATCTTCGTGCTGATCGTGTCGGTGGTGGAGGTGCTCTTCGTGCTGCCGGCCCACCTGTCCCACGGCACCGGCGACGACGGCCCGTCCACCGCCGTGGGCCAATGGCTCGACGGGATCCGTGCCGGGGTCCACGACCGCCTCGTGGCGTTCGTTCACGGGCCCCTGACGACCCTCCTCCGGTTTGCCACGCGCCGCTACGGGGTGACGCTGGTCGGCGGGCTCTCGCTCCTCGTCGTCACGTTTAGTCTCGTGGCGAACGGGTACGTCAAGAACGAATTCTTCCCCAGCATCCCCGGCAACGTGGTGACGGCCCAGCTGGAGATGCCGCCGGGCACCAATGCCGACGAGACCGCCCGCCGGGCCGAGCGGCTCCGGGCGCAGGGCCTGGGCGTGCTCCGTGATCTGGAAAAAGAGGCGGACGAGCGGCTGCTCGAGAACACCTACACGACGGTGAGCCGCCAGCCGGTGGCCTCGGGCGGCCGCACGCAGGCCGGCTTCACGGCCCCGCGCCCGAACGTGGCGGAGGTGAGCATCGAGATGGTGGACGCGGAGGCGCGCAGCGTCCCCTCCCCGGTTCTCGAAGAGCAGTGGCGCGACACCGTCGGAACGCCCGCCGGGGTGCAGTCCCTTGCGTTTACCAGCACCGCGGGCGGGCCGGGCGGCGACCCGGTCTCTGTGCAGCTGTTTGCCCCGACGACCGACGCCATGACGCGTGCCGCGGACGTCGTGCAGGACACGCTCCGGCGGTACGCCGGCGTCCAGGACGTAACAGTTGACTGGGAGGAAAAGCGCGAACTGTCCCTCCGCATGAAGCCGGCGGCCCGCTCCCTCGGGCTCACGCTGAGCGACGTGGCCCGGCAGGTGCGGGCGGCCTTCTTCGGCACGGAATCGTTCCGCCTGCAGCGGGGCGAGGACGAGGTGCGGGTGTACGTCCGCCTGCCCGCTGCGCAGCGGAGTGCCGTGGCGGACCTGAGCGACTACCGCATCCGCGCGCCCGGCGGCGCCGAGGTTCCCCTGGAGGAGGTGGCGACGGTCTCGCTCGGCTACAGCCCCACCCAGATCGACCGGCAGGACGGGCGCCGCGTCGTCACGGTGAGCGCCGATGTCAATCCCGCCGTCACGACGGGCGGGGCGGCCACGGCCCGCCTCGAACGGGCCACGCTCCCGGCCCTGCAGGCGCAGGTTCCGACCCTGTCCTATCAGTTCGGCGGCCAGCAGCGCGAGCAGCGGAAGGCACAGGGCTCGCTCCAGATTGGCTTCTTGCTGGCCCTGTTCGCGATCTACGGCCTCCTGGCCATCCCCTTCCGCTCCTACGTGCAGCCGCTCATCATCATGAGCACGATCCCCTTCGCCTGGATCGGCGCCCTGTTCGGCCATTTTCTGCTCGGGTACAACCTGATCCTGCCCAGCATCTTCGGCATCATCGGACTCAGTGGCGTCATCGTGAACGACGCGCTCGTGATGCTCGACTTTGCGAACGAGGAGCGGGACGAGGGGGCCTCGTGGCGCGCGGCCCTCGTCCGGGCCGGACAGGTGCGCTTCCGGCCCATCCTGCTGACCTCGCTCACCACCTTCTTTGGCCTCGCGCCCTTCATCCTGGAGCGGAGCGTGGAGGCGCAGTTCCTGGTGCCCATGGCCATCAGCCTGGGCGGTGGCATCCTGGTGGGCACGGCCGTGCTCATGCTGATCGTGCCGGCCCTGGCGATGCTGCAGCGCGACGTGGTGGCGGGCCTCCGGTCTCTGTTCTGAGGTGATGCACGCCCTTGCGTCTGAACACCATACGTCTGAACACCATGGGGGCGCATTGCGGCGTCCCCGCGGCCATCCGACCGGCCTCACTTTCTACTCCTCTCCCATGACCTTCTACCCCATGACCGTTCACCGCATGAACGCTCTCGTTTGCCGCCGCGCGCAGTCCCTTTTGCTCCTCGCCGCGGCCCTCTTGCTGCCGCTGGGCGCCCAGGCACAGCCCACCACGTCCCCGCCCGATGCGCCCTCGCGGGCCGCGGCAGAGGCGCCCCGCACGGCCTACCTCGTCCGCAGTGCCGACATGCTCCCGGTGGTGCTCATGAGCGCTCGCACCTCGCTCACCGGCGAGGCGGACGGCTTTGCGGCCGCGGCCGCTGACGTGGTGGTCGTGGGGCCCGCCGTGAAAGGCCTCGTGACGGGCGGCCCGCACGCCGCCGCCCTGACCGAGAGCCTCGACGCCGGGGTTCGGGTGGTGGCGTGCGGCCTCGCCATGAAAAAGACAGGCGTGACTGAAGGGGATCTTCTCGATGGCATCGACACCGCCCCAAACGGCTTCCACGAGCTGTTTCGGCTGGAGGCGAAGGGCTACGTGACGCTCCAGTTGTAGGCCGCTCCGGCGCCGGACCCGCAACGCGGAGGCGCTCCTACACCGGCCACTCCTGCTGCGTCCAGGCCTGGTCCCAGAACATCCACTCGTAGCGGACGCTCGTGGTAAACGCCGTCTTGGCGCGTTCGCGTGCAGCGTCGTCGGCCGCGTCGGCAAACCGTTGCAGGCGTTCCAGCAGGTTGTCCATGTACTCGTTGAACTCCGGGTCGCGATACATGGCGAGCCACTCGGCGTAGGGATGGTCCTCGGGAATCGCGCCCATGTCCCGTTCGAGGCGCTGCCCGAGCTCCACGTAGAGCCAGGGGCAGGGCGTGATGGCGGCCGTGCCCGCCACGAGCGTGCCGCGCTGGGCCCGCTCGATCATGTGGTTCTGGTAGGCCCGGTTGTTTGGGGTCAGCTGGAGCTGGCGGATGTCGTCGGGGCCGTACCCGAGCTCGTCGCCGTAGCCCTCGTGGAGCTCCCCCTCGACGACGATCGCGAGGCGGGCCGCGTCGATGAACCAGAGCGTGTCGTCCGGGTCTGTGCACTGGGTGGAGAGGAGAGAGGCGGCGTCGGCAAACGCCTCCAGGTAGCGCGCGTCCTGCATCTGGTAGAACATGAAGGTGTCCGCGTCCAGCGTGCCCTCGGCGAGGGCGTGGACGAACGGGTGGTCGAAGGCCGCCGTCCACGTGTCGTCGGCGTGGTCCAGGCAGGCCTCCGCAAAGGGGGGCACGGAGAAGGCGCGGGTGTCGAGGGGGGCAGTCAGGTCCATGGGGGCTTCGCGGGGTGGGTTGCAGAACGAAATGAGCGCGAAGCCAGGGGCGCGAGGCCCACAGAAAGACGGGGGAGAACTGTGCTTTCCTGCGCCGGCATGACCCGGATCAGGTTCGGAGGGACTCTCTCAGCCCGGCCGCCGTGCGGCGCCGAACACCCCTAGCTTCATCCCAAACGATATGCAGGAGCAGGGAAAGCGTCCAGCGTGTGGGGGCGGCTTGGCGCAGGCCGCGGGCAAATTTCCAAAACCTTTCTCCGTGTCCCCACGCCTGCGCCGCTAGGCCAGGTCCGGGGCGTCCGCCGCGGGCACCCGCACGGTGAAGCAGCTGCCCTCGCCCTTTGCGGTCTCGACCGCGATCGTGCCGCCCATCTGCTCGATCGCCTGCTTCGTGACGGCCAGGCCGAGGCCTGTGCCCTCGTACGTCCGGCCGGTCCCCTCCGACTCCTGGCGGAACGGCTCGAAGAGCTCCGGCACGTGGTCGGGGTCCATGCCGACGCCGGTGTCCTCGACCTCCAGGGCCACGTCGTCCCCCCTCCGGCCGGCCCGGACGCGGACCGTCCCGCCCTCCTCGGTGTATTTGAGGGCGTTGGAGATGAGGTTCTGGAGGGCAATGCGCAGGCCGCCCTCGTCGACACGAGCCCAGAGGGGCCCCTCCGCCGTCTCCCCCTGCAGGTCGATGCCTTCGGTGAGGGCCTGGGGCTCGAACAGGTCGGTGGCCTCCGCCACCTCGTCCGCCAGGTCCAGCGGGCTGCAGTCAAGCTCCATCTCGCCGGCCTCCAGCCGCGAGAGGTTGAGCACCGTGTCGAGCGTCTCCAGCAGGCGGTGCCCGCTCTCTTCGATGAGGTCGGCAAACTGGTCGAGGGCGGTGACCGCGTCGGGGGGAGAGTCCGAATGCTCCAACAGACTCGTGGCCTCGTCCCCGATCACCTCGGCGAACCCAATGATCGAGGTCAGTGGGGTGCGGATCTCGTGGCTCATGTTGGCGAGGAAGGCGCTCTTCATTCGATTCAGGCGCTCGGCCTCCTCTTTGGCCGAGACGAGTTCGCCTTCGTATTCGATCCGGTCGAGCACGAGGGCGGCGTAGGTGGAGAGAATCTCGATCAGGCGGCGGTCGAAGCCCGCGATGGCTCCGGCCTCCAGGGCCGCGACCGAGATGGTGCCGTGCGTCCCGATCGGCACGACGGCCGTGGCCCGCACCGCCCCGTAGTCGACCGAATCGCCGACGGCACTCAGGTCGTCGAACAGGGCGGTCGCCCCGTCCCGGAAGGCCGTGGCCACGACGCTCTCGCCCGTCACGTCGAAGGACGACGGGTTGGGAACGTGGTCGGCGACGTCGGGCGAGGCCTGGACCGGGACGAGGCACTCGTCCTCACGGAAGCGGACGATGACGACAGGGTACCCGAACACCTCGTTCACCAGGTCCACGATGGAGCGGCCCACCGCGGTTGTGCTTTCGGCACGGAGCACCTGGCTCGTCGTGGTGTAGAGGGCCTCCACCTTGTCCTGACGCGCCTGGAGGACCTGCTCACGGCGCTTCCGCTCCGTAATGTCGGTGGCCACCCCGATAATGCGTTCGAGCCGCCCGTCCTCGCCGTACACGCCCGCGGCCCGGTCGCGCACCCACCGCACGGTGCCGTCGGGCTGGACGACCCGGTACGTTTCCTCGTAGGCGTCCGGGTCCTTGCGCTGGGTGTCCAGGGCCGCCTGGACCCGCTCGCGGTCGGCCGGGTGAATCGCCTCCACCACGGCGTTTGGGTGGTCGTGGAGCTGATCGGTCGGGCGGCCCCAAATCTCCTCGTAGGCGTCACTGATGAACTCAATCTCCGACTTGTCCGCCGGGCTCATCCACACCACGTCCGTAATGTTCTCGCGAAGCTGCTTCAGCAGGCGTCCGCGCGTGCGGAGCTCGCGTTCCTTCGTCTTCCGTTCGGTGATGTCGGTGTAGATGGCATACCCTTCCGTCGGGCCCGGGCCGTCGTCCCGAAGGGTCACCTGGACCCGAAAGTCCCGAGTGCCGTCGCTCGTCTCCCGTCGCACCTCCCGGTCCACCGGTTCACCGGCCAGCAACCAGCGGCGAATCGAGTCCGCCTCGTCCTGGGCGTCGGGCGGTACGATCTCGGCCTGGAGGTCCTTGGTTCGGATCTGCTCCTCGCCAATCCCGAAGACCGACTCGAAGGTGTCGTTGACGGTTTGGACCCGGAGGTGGCCCTCCTCGTCGGACCAGCCGTGCACGACCGGCGTGGGCAGGTTGTGGAAGAGCGTTTCGAACCGGTCGCGCTCGGCCTGCACGGCCTGCTCGGCCTCCCGCCGGTCGGTAATGTCGAGGAGCACCCCGTTGAAGAGGGTCTCATTCTCTCTGCGCTCGGGCATCGAAGAACAGAGCAGCCAGATGCGGGTGCCGTCGGGCCGCTCGAACGGCAGTTCCATGCGGGCGGGGCGGTGCTCCGCGGCCGCGGCCTTCGTGCTCGCCCTGTACCGCTCGCGGTGCTCGGGCGGGATGCACTGCACAAACCGGTCGTAAAACCCGTCCGGGTCCGGGGAGAGCCCCAGGACGGACGCGGCCTTCTCCCCGACGAAGTGGTAGCCCCACTCCCCGCCGGGACGGACGTAAAATTGGTAGGTCACGCCCGGCAGGCTGTTGGCAAGCCCGCGCAGCCGGGCCTCTTTCTCGCGGAGGGCGTTTTCCGTCCGTCTATGCTCGGTGGTGTCCCACCCAGTCGCCACGAACTGGCGCGCCCCATCGACGGCAATGCACCGGAGATCGACCTCCACCGGGAACGTCGAGCCCTCCTTTCGGCGGTACCGGCCCTCCCGGCGGTGCTGATCCCCGGGGGCCATGGTGGCCCACCGGGCCCGGGCGTCGTCCGGGTTCAGGGAAACATCGACGTCCCACATGTGCCGGCGGGTGAGCGTGTCGGCGTCGTAGCCGGTCATTTCGCAGAGGCGCGGATTGGCCAGAAGAAGCTGCCCGTCGGCGTCATGGAAGGCGATCATGTCGGGCGCCTCTTCGAACAGGGCCTCCAGGCGGGCCGAGGTCTGCCGGGGACGGGCCTCGGGCCGGCGGCGCTCCAGCGTCTGCTCCACGGCCTGGACGAGGCGGGCGAGGGCCGCGGCGTCCGACTCGTCGAACGCGGCCTGCCGTGGGGCCCGGTCGACGAAGCAGAGGGTCCCGTACAGCGCCCCATCCGCAACGACCTTGGCCCCGAGATACGTGGACAGCCGAAACGTCTCGTACGCGGGGTCGCCGTCCCAGCCCTGTCTGGGCGCGTCCTCGAGGGCCAGGGCGTCGTCGCGCACGATGACGCGCCGACAGTAGGCCTGAGCCAGGGGGGCGGTACTGCCCGTCGTAACGGTGGGATGGGGCCCGCTGACCGCCGCGACTTCGTACGTGGACGCGGCCGTGTCGACGCGGGCAAGATACCCAAGCTCCACGTCGAGCCATTCGGCGCCGAGTCGGAGAAGGGCCCGTAGCGTCTCGTCGGGGGGGCGGGTGTCGTCGGTCTGGAGGCCGCGGAGGCGATCTCGGTAGGCCGGGTTTTCAATCGGGACCTCTGCGCTGCGGTCTCCATCCACGGAGAAAAATGTCCCTGGGGGCGAGGCGGGGTTGTTCATCCGGTCGGGATCAGAGCGCTATGTCGGAGCACGAATGCGTCCCCCAGTCCCGCTGCGCCGGCGACAGGGCCCTTGGGATGTGGTGCAGGCCCTCTGAGGGGGGATGGTGCTTTCTGCAAAAATAACCACTTCTTCTGGAAGTTAAATTTCAACGGCGATAAACGTTCCGGCGCCGCGATGAATCTACGCCCCGTCCGCCCCAGAAAGGGTCCAAATGCGCCCGTGGGGCCCGGCGTTGTGGACCGGTGTAGGACCGACATGGGCGGTCTCTTCCCAGCTGCCGTGGATGTGGCCGCAGACGGTGAGCCGGGGCGTGTGGGCCTCGATGGCCTCGCGGACCGCGACGCTGCCGAGCGACTGGCCCTTCGAGTCGCGATCGACGGCGTTTTTGGGCGGGGAGTGCGCCACGAGCACGGCCCCCTCCGGACAGTCGGACAGCAGGGTCCGGGCCTCGTCTTCGGTCAGGTCGTAGCTCCACGGGCCGAACGGGGTCACGGGCACGCCGCCGCCGAGGCCGAAAAACGGGGTGCCGTCGATCGTCGTGCCGCCGCCGTGCAGCACGTGCGCGGCGCCCCAGCCGGCGGCGTCGATCTGATCTTCCAGCTCGTCCTCCGTCTCGGCATTGCCCGGCACCAGGACCGTCGGCGTGTCGATGGCGGAGAGCGTCTCGATGGGCGCCTGTAGGTTGCGCCGGGCCACGCAGAAGTCGCCGGCGCCGACCACCACGTCGACGTCCGCGGCGCGGTCGACGAGGCGCTGGCAGGCCTCGCGGTCGCCGTGCACGTCGCTGAAGAGAAGGAGGTCCATTGGGTTGAGCGTTGAGGGTTGAGCGTTGAGGGTTT
>ERZ1034543.446-NODE-446-length-10447-cov-3.750866_pt1 | contig 10447 bp, 7 predicted proteins | sample MGYA00520654_ERZ1034543 | MGnify/ENA primary metagenome ERZ1034543 (study PRJEB33760, sample SAMEA4777712) | hypersaline lake metagenome | biome: hypersaline environment; feature: brines | place: Spain | collected 2012-08 | depth 0 m ... | reverse complement strand
AGGCCCACCACGAGCATTTCCAGTCGTACCATTCCGGAATCCACCCTCCAGAAGGCCATGAGCCTCTTCATCGGGGCCTTCGGGATCGTGACGGTCGCCATCTTCGTCTTCAGTGTGACCGAGTTTGGGGACGGCGTGGCGGCCGGCGCTGCGCCCTTCCTCAGCTACATGTTTGAGGCGTTCAGTGCCTTCAACACGGTGGGGCTCTCGATGGGCGCGACGGGCACGTTGACCACGCCGGGGCGCCTGTGCACCGTCGTCCTCATGTTCATTGGCCGTGTGGGCACGCTTACCTTCGTGGCGGCGATGGCCCGCGAGCCGAAGCGCATCAAAGGCGGCTTCCGGTACGCCTACGAAGACGTGTCGATCGGGTAGAAGGCGTGGGAGTGAGAGGGGAAAGGGAGGAGTGGATGGAAGAAGGGAGAGACGAATTAATGCGTGAGGCGTGAAACGTGAGAGTACATGGAAATGTCTTGGGCCTGCCGTCCTGCCACAGCTCAACGGCAGGCCGGGCGGAATGGGGGAGCACCGACCGTCCAGTCCCGTGTCCCGCGTCGGGCATCACCTCGCACGCATCATCCATTCGTCCGGCTCGTAGCAACAACATTACGGCCCGTTCGTCCCTACTCGGATCTGCTTCAACACCGACTTCTACACCCTATGCATCGGTTCGTCATCGTAGGCCTTGGCAACTTCGGGGCCAGCGTTGCGGAGGCGCTTTACAGCCACGGCCACGACGTCATCGCCGTGGACGTCGACGAGCAGGCCGTCGACGACATCGCGCCGCACTGCTCCCGCGCGGCGGTGGGGGACGGGCGGGAGGCCGCCACGCTGGAGGAGATTGGCGCGGAGGCGGCGGACGCCGCCGTCGTAAGCACCGGCGACGACATCACGGCGAGCATCCTGGCTACGATGGCGCTGCAGGATCTGGGGGTGGACGTTGTCTACGTGAAGGTCATTTCGGACAACCACGCCCGCATCATGCGGCAGCTCGGCGCAACCGAGGCGGTCTTCCCGGAGCGCGACTCGGCCTTCAACCTGGCCAGCCGCATTTCGGAAAAGGGGGTCGTCAATTACGTGCGGATGGGCCGCAACCTCAGTGTGCAGGAGCTGGTGGTGCCGGAGGAGTGGCGGGGCCACACGCTCCGCGAACTCGACGTGCGGGCCGAGTACGGCGTATCGGTCGTGGGCATCCACGAGACGACGATCGACGACATGATCGTGCCCCCCAATCCGGACGATACACTTCGGCACACCGACACCCTAATTCTGGCGGGGACGGACGAGGCGATTGAAAAGGTCGCCGACCTGGCCAGCGCCACGGCGGAGGAGGCGGAGTAGCCGAGAGGGCCGACCTTCTGTGGTCGCAGAGACGGTGTGGGCCGGGCCGGATACGGGCTCGTGGAGCGATCGGCCCCGTACGGATTCGGGTCGTGATCGAGAACGGTTGCTCGTCTCCACCACGCTAGGCTTTTTCACTGCTCACATCCGTCCGGCTGGGGGCGCGCCGCCGGGGATGAGGCCAACCCGACCAGACCATGAATGACTGGCAGCGACGTGTTGCGGCGGCGACGGGAGTCGTGGCGATGACGCTCCTAACGTACGCCCTCGTGTACCAGTGGGGCATGGCGGTGTACGAGGATCAGTCGGTGATGTATATCCAGGCACTGCAGGTGGTGATCGAGGCAATCACGACGGCGGGGTTTGGGAGCCACGCGCCCTGGTCGAGCCCGCAGATGAACGCGATGGTGCTCTTCATGAACCTGACGGGGGTGCTGTTTGTCTTTCTCGCCATCCCGCTGTTCGCCGTGCCGGTGCTGCAAGATGCCTTCGAGCACCGCCCGCCGGAGACGTTTTCCGGGTCGGATCACGTCGTGCTTGCGCCCCACACGCCCCGCATTGAGGCGCTGATCGATGAGCTCGAGGCACAGGGCCGGGAGTACGTCCTCCTTGAGCCGCGTCGCGAGCGGGCCCGGACGCTTCACGTCGACGGGTACCCGGTCGTGCACGGGGATCCGGAGTCGGTATCGGCGCTCGAGGGCGTTGACCTCCAGGCCGCCTCGGCGCTGGTGGTCGACGGGCGGGACGAGGTGGACACGAGCGTGATTCTCTCCGCGCGCGAAATCAGCGACGAGGTTCAGACCGTGGCCGTCATCGAAGACGAGGCGCTCGAACCCTACCACCGGATGGCGGGAACCGACCGTGTGCTCTCCCCGCGTCAGCTGCTGGGCAAGGGGCTGGCCGGGGAGATCCCGTTCCTGCTCCGCATGGCGGAGGATACGACGATCGGCATCGGCGAGGACCTGGAGGTTGCCGAGCTCGACATTGAGCCGGGAAGCCCGCTCTGCGACCAGACGATCGGCGAGCTCCGGCTGCGCGAGCGCTTCGGAATTGATGTGATTGGCGCCTGGTTCGACGGCGCGTTCGAGAGCCCCGTCGGCCCGGGCACCACCGTCAGTTGCCGGGCGCGCCTCCTCGTGTCCGGGGGCCCCGACCGCATCCAGGCGTTGCGGCGCGAGGACAGCTCGACGCTTCAGCTGCGGAAGCGGCAGCGCGTCATCGTCGTCGGGTACGGGCGGTCCGGCCAGGCGGCGGTCGACGTGCTAGCCGACACGGAGGCCCGGGTGACGATCGTCGACGCGAAGGATCGCCCGGACGTAGATGTCGTGGGCGACGCCCGGGATCCCGGGGTGTACGAAGAGGCCGATGCCGGGACGGCCGACGCCATCATGATCGATCTCGACGACGACACGACCACCCTGTTCGCCACACTCATCGCGCGGGACGCCAATCCCGCTGCGCACATCGTTGCCCGCGCGAACGCAGAGGAAAACGTGCGGAAGATCTACCGGGCCGGCGCGGACTATGTGCAGTCCCTCGCGTCCATCAGCGGGCGGATGATGGCCGCGACCGTCCTGGAGCGGGAAGAGGTCCTCTCGTTCCGGACGAAGATTGACGTGGTGCGCCTCCCGGCGGGCCGCCTGGCCGGGCGCACGCTCGCCGGAGAAGATGTGCGGGCCCGCACGGGCTGTACCGTCGTCGCGACGGTGCGCGACGGGGACGTGATCACGTCGCTCGATCCCGAGGCGTTCGTGGTTGAGGCGGACGACGAGCTCGTCGTCGTGGGCACGGACGAGGGGGTGCAGCGCTTCGAAGAGCGCTTTCTCCAGTAGCGAGGACCGTTCGCGTCCCGCCGAGGGAGCCTGTCCGACCGAACACATCTTTTTGCCGGGCAGGACGGGGGCGGGGGGCGACGAGGCATACAGGAGCCCCGACCGGGTCCCTCGGAAGGGCCTCCGTCGGCCCGGCGGGACTCACAAGTCTGCGCCGGAGCGGTGCCTGCTCGTATCCGCAGGGACGCGCTCTTCACGCAGCACGCGGGCGGCAGACCGGAACGAGATGCCCTGCGTGTTGGCGCCGGTAATCATGAGCGTCTCCACAACGGGCGGCGCGACCGGCTGCTTCGCGTGCCACCGCACGATGAAGTTGGCCCCCACGCCGCCCCGGATGTCGTCCGTGTCCACCACGACGTACGTGGAGGCGAGCGGCTTCAGGGTGCGGGGCGTGTCGAGGTAGGCACGCACGTACTCGCCGCTGCTGTCGTAGTAGTCGATGGTTGACAAGACGAGAGGGCGATCCGGGCTCGTGTTGCGGATGCTAAGGGTCGTCGCCAGGTTCATGGACCGCTGGGCATCCCGGACGTAAATGTGAGAGTAGGCGGGCACGTAGAGCGTCTGGCTCCGGACGCGCGTCGTCGGTGCTCCCCGGTTGTCGGGGGACGAAGAGGGGGCCGTCGGCAGACTGTCGAGGTGGGAGGCAGGCGGCTCGATATTCGCATCCCGGTCGGAGGGCCCACACGCGCAAAGCGCCCCGACCAGAACGAGGACCAGTGGAAGTGTCAGCCGACGAGGCGGAGACGGAAACCGCATGAGAAGAACCTCTTGTCTTCCTGGAAATTCCTCCAAGGCGCCGGCCGGTGCGGAGCTGCGTTTCAGGGAGGCCCTCGGAGGCCTGATTGAGGCCGTCATCGGGACCCTCCTTTCAGCACTCACGCGCCGGATTGATCCGAAGAATCGTTGTTGTCGTCCGCCTCGCTCCCCGATACGTTGTAGATCATCGCTAAACGGGTCCGGCTCTCGCCCCCAATGGCCGCCGGAATGACGACTCCGTTACGGACATGCGGCGTACGCCCCAAACCGCCCGGCCCCTCCCGCTGTTGGGGATTTGCATTTCATGTTGAAAGAAAGCTCCAATCATGGCTCAGTCAGGGGACCGATCTCCAACGGCACGCCTGGGGCTTCTCGACGCCACGATGGTGGGGATGGGGGCCATGATTGGGGCGGGCATCTTCGTTCTTACGGGACTGGCCGCGGAGATTGCGGGGCCGGCGGCCATCCTGGTCTTTGCACTCAACGGGGTGGTGACGGTCCTCACGGGCATCTCGTACGCGGAGCTCGCGAGTGCCATTCCGAAGAGCGGCGGCGGGTACGTGTTTGTCCGAGAGGTCTTTTCGGGGCCGACCTCGTTTCTCATGGGGTGGATGCTCTCGTTTGCCTACATGATTGCGGGGGCGCTCTACGCGCTCGGGTTTTCGTCCAACTTCGTCGAGTTCGTCCACCTGTACTGGGCGGGGCTGCCCACGGGGCCCGTGTGGCACATTCTGTACGCCCTGACGGTGGTCGGCCTCTTTGCCCTGCTCAACGCCGTCTCCACGGAAGCCAGCGGGGGGGCGGAGACCGTCGTCACCATCATCAAGATCATCATCCTGCTCGTCTTCGCCGGGTTTGGCGCCTTTGCCGTGGAGGGGAGCAACTTCGAGCCGTTCTTCGCGAAGGACGACTCCTCGGTCGCAATATTGAAGGCGATGGGCCTCACGTTCATCGCCTTCGAGGGGTACGACCTCATCACCACCGTCACCGAAGAGGTCGAAAACCCCCGCGAGAACATCCCGAAGGCGATCTTTATCAGCCTCGTTGCCACGGTGGCCATTTATCTGATCGTCGTATGGGTGGCCATCGGCACGCTCGGGGCCGAAGAGCTCGGGCGGGCCGGCGAAACGGGCATCGCGGAGGCCGCGACGAGCTTCATGCCGACGATTCCGCTGCTGGGGGAGGGCGCCGCGCTCATCGTCTTCGGTGCCGTCTTTTCGACGGTGAGTGCCCTCAACGCCGTCGTCATCGCGTCCAGCCGGGTCGTGTTCGCGATGGGGCGGGAGGATCAACTTCCGAATCCCCTCGGCCAGATCAGTGCGCGGTTTGGCACCCCCCTCGCGGCCGTCGTCGTGAGCGCCGCCGTGATGCTCGGAAGCGTGGTCTTCCTGCCCATCGAGCAGGTGGGGCGCGTGTCGAGCCTCTTCTTCCTCGTCTCGTTCGTGGTGGTCAACTGGAGCGTCATCCGCCTGCGCAACCGGCGCCCCAACATGCGCCGCCCCTTCGAGATGCCGTTCTACCCGGCCATCCCCATCCTCGCCATCGTGTTAAACCTCGTGCTCGCCTACTTCCTGCTCCGCGACGACCCGTACACGCTGGTGCTGGGGGTGGGGTGGATCGCCATCGGCGGTCTCGTGTACGCGGCACTGCAGTGGCGCCGGACGGAAACGGAGGCGGCCGGGGCGTAATCCCTCTCTCATCGATTCCTGCTCCCCCATGAGCGTATCCGGAAAAGACCTTCGCATCATTATCGCCGGCGGCGGCGAGGTTGGCTTTCGCACGGCCGAATTTCTCGACGAGCGCGGGCACGATGTCGTCGTCATCGAACGCGACCCCGACCGGTGTCAGGAAATTGCCGACGAGTACGTGGCGACCATCATCGAGGGCGACGCGACCCTGCCCGACATCTTCCAGCAGGCCGGGCCGGAACAGGCCGACGTTCTGGCGGCGATGTCGGACCACCCGCTGACCAACCTCGCCGTGTGCATGATTGGCCAGCGGATGAACCCGGACCTCCACACCGTGATGCGGACCGATGCCGAGACGGGCAACGCCCACGCCGAGCTCGTCGACGCGGTGATCTATCCGCGGCGGGCCAGTGCGCTGCTGGCGGTCAACGCCATTTTGTCCGGGGACGTGCGCTCGCTGGAGCACGCCATGGGGGTGCTCGACATCGCGGAGGTGCGCATCGGGGAGGACGCGCCGGTGGTGGGCAAAGTGCTGGACGAGATCAGCCTCCCGGAAGGCAGTCTCGTGGTGAGCGACGTGGAGGGCGCGCGCGTGGCCCGGGCCGACACGGTGATGAAGGCCGGCCAACGCTACATCGTGGCCGCCGAGCCGGACGTCATCGAGGAGGTGATGCGGCTGCTGCGAGGATAGCGGCCCGCCCCCAATCGTCCTGTGACAAGGGGCCCGGTCCGCACGTCCCTCGGGGTGGAACGGTCAACGGGACGCGCCTTGTTCTCTCTTCACATCAGTCTGCCTGGGTGGCCCGCTCGGCCATTTCGGCCGCCTCCTCCCCGTGGCGTACCACGATGATCGGCACGTTAACGGCCTCTACGATCTGTTCCGGCATCGTGCCGAAGAGGACCTCTCGGACCGAGGGCTGGGTCTCGCCCAGCACCACGAGGTCGTGCTCGCCGGCCCACTCCACGATGGTGTCGGCCGGGCTGTCGGCGGCCACGGAATTGAGTTCCAGCAGGCCCGCTTCGATGCCGGCGCTCCGCATCCTCTCCGCGGCGGGCTCCAGCACGTCCTCGCGCGAGGCGGCGGTCGTTTCGTCCTCCTCGAGAACGTGGAGGAGGGTCACCCGGGCGGTGCCGTCCTGGCAGAGGTCGGCGACGAAGGGGGCGATCTCCCGCACGTTCTGGATCCCGCGCAGCGGCACGAGGACGCGGCGCAACTGCTCCACCGGGCCGGGAATCAGCACGGCGTCGCAGGACTCCTCCACGCTCACCCGACTGATGGTGTCCAGCTCGTCGCCCGTAAACACGAGGCGCGTGGTGACCTCCGCCCCGGCCTCTTCGAACCGCCGCGCCGCCGCGCCGAGCGTGTCCTCGGCCTCGGCGCCGAACTGGTCCCGCGCCTGGGCCGGGCTCGTCTGCTCCGGCACCGAAAACCACCCGAGGAGGACCACGCGCAGGGGCGACAGTGCGTCGATGAGTGCCGGCGACAACGACTCCGGTTCGGGCAGTTCCACGTCCACGAGAATGGAGGACGGCGGCGTAATCGAGCTCATGACGACGAGATCTCAGAAATGGTGACGGCACGCGCGTAGAGGAGGTACCATCCTGCCGTGGCGAGCAGGATCCCGCCCCCGATTGCAATCGACAGCGGGTTCATGAAGGCCACGAGCCCGAAGCTCGTGAGGGCGCCGAGGACGGGCACGACCGGATATCCGGGGCACCGAAAGGAGGGCTGGTACCCACTGGGGGGCGACTGCCGAAGGACGAGGAGGGCCACGCAGATGAGGCCGTACATGAAGAGGTGCAGCAGCGAGGCGACCTCGGCCAGCACCTCCACGCGCCCGAAGAGGATGAGGGCCACGATGATCCCGCCGGTCAGGAGCAGCGCCACGTGCGGCGTGCGGTACCGCCGGTTGATGCGCTCGACCTGGCTCGGCACGAGCTCATCCCGGCTCAGGGCGTAGATGGAGCGGGAGGCGCTCAGGATGGAGGCGTTGGCGCTCGACAGCGTGGCGAGCAGCCCGCCGCCCAGGAGGGCCGCGGCGCCGAACGTCCCGGCGATGCTGCGCCCCACGTTCACGGCGGCCGTTTCCCCCATCTCGGCGAGGGACTCGCTGCCTAGCAGGCTGGTGCTGATAAAGATCGTGAGCACGTAGAGCGTCCCCACGAGCAGCACGCTTCCAATCATCGACCGGGGCAGGTTTCGGCTCGGGGCCTTGATCTCCCCCGCCACGGTGGCAATCTGCACGAAGCCGAGGTAGGAGGTAAACACCAGCGCCGCGGTGGTCAAGACGGGCATGGTGCCGTACGGGAAGAATGCCTCCGGCGTCTGCTGCCGCCCGAAGACGCCGAGCGCATCCAGCCCGCCGTGGCCGAGGAAGCCCGCGAGGATGGCGAGCAGGCTGCCCACGATCCAGTTCTGCAGGTCGCCCGTGTTCTCCGTCCCCGTGACGCTGACGCCCGTCAGGAGAATGCCCATGCCGAAGGCCAGGCCCACCACGGGAAGGGGGAGGTTGACGCCCAGTTCGCGGGCCAGGTCGGACAGGTAGTGCCCGAAGCCGATCAGGTAGAACGCCGAGGCGAAGATCAGGCCCAGCCACTGCCCGACGCCGACCATGCAGCCGAGGAGGGTGCCGAGGGCGCGGGAGACGAAAAAGTATCCCCCACCGCTCTCAGGCATGGCCGTGGCGAGTTCGGACGTGGGCAGGGCCACCAGCAGGGCGATGACGGCCCCGATGGCGAAGGAGAGCATGGCCGCCGGCCCGGCCCTGCCTGCCGCGAGCCCCGGAAACACGAAGATGCCGGCCCCGACCATGGTCCCGGTGCCGATGGCCAGGGCGGGGACCAGCCCGAGCGTACGCTCCAGTTCCTCCTGGTTCGCAGAAGACTCCGGCATACGATTCGTGGTGGTTGTTATCAGGAGGGATATCGACCGACGATCCGGTGCATAGCGTCCAGCCGGTTCCCGGCATCGTCAGGCCAGCACGTCCCGGAACGAAATTTCTTCGGCGGCCAGCACGAACACGGTTGGCGGCAGGCCTGCGGTGCGTTCGTGCAGGCGGGTGTAGTACGTCACGTAATCGTCCTCCTCGTCCGGCGTCGCCATGCCCAGAAAGACAATGTCGGCGTCGGCGGAGGCGTCGTGCACGATCTCGTCGAAGATGCGCCCGTCGGCCTCAATCACGTTGAGCGCAGCGCCCGTCCGCAGCTGGTCCAGAATGGGGCCAACCGTTTGGCGCCGCTCTTCGGCTTCCTCGTCGTCGGCGGCCACGACGTTGACCCGCACCTGTGCGTTCTGCCACTCCAGGTTCGTCTGCAACAGGTAGGCAAGGATTTTCATGAGGCCGCCATTGCCCTTGAGCCCGCTCCACCACACGTCGATCCGTTCCCGATTCCCAAAGCCCTGATTGCCCCCGCGGAGGACCGCGACGTTGCGCCGGGCCGCGTACAAGTGTTTGATGAGGGTGCAGAACTGCTCGTGGTGGGTCGGGTCCTCGGTGTGCCCGAGCATGATGGTGTTGGGCTTGAGCACCCCGAGCCCGTAGTCCTCAATGAGCCGCTCGCCGCCCGCGAACGGATCCTCCGCCGTCGTGGTGCGGACGAGGCTCTGCACGCCCCGGCTTCCGAGGTACTCACGGAGGGTGGCTTCCGCCTCCCGCTGCGCCTCGAAGTCCGACGCCTCGCTCGGGGGAAGCACCGTGCCCACCGTCATGAGCGCCTGGTTGTGCGTGAGGGCGCTCGCCAGCTCGATAACGGGCCAGCGCCGCCGGGGCGCGCCCGAGAGCACGAGGATGTGCGGCCGCCAGTTCTTCGGGTCCGGGTCGGCGTTGAGGTGCAACAACCCCGCTCGGGTCAGGCTCATCCAGAGGCCCTGCCGCACGTCGCCCCACGTTGCGCGCAGGCTGCGGCGCTGGAGCCAGGCGAAGACGGCAAACACGAACACGATGGCAATGAGCGTCGCCCACCAGTTGATGAGAAACATGACCGCCGTACATCCCGCCGCGCCCAGCAGCGAGAGCGACCAGTGCACCTTGAACTCGGGCCGGAAGGAGGGACTGTCTAGGAAGGTCTCCACCCCGGCGGCGACGTTGAGCACCGCGTACGTCGTGAGGAAGAACATCGTGAGGACCGGGGCAATGGCGTTGAGGTTGCCCATCATGACGGCGCCCAGGGCGAGCCCCAGCGTGAGGACCGTACCGCCCCGCGGGATGTTCTCCTCGCCGGCCCCCTTCCCCAGCCACTTCAGAGACTGGGGAAGGACGCCGTCGAGCGCCAGCGCCTGCAGCACGCGCGGGGCGCCGAGGATTGACCCGATGGCGCTGGAGAGCGTGGCGCCCCAGACCCCCAGCAAGATGGCGTCCCCCCACCACGCCATCCGTCGCATGATGAGCGTGTCTTCGATCAGGGTCGCGGAGTTGGCCCACAGGCCCAGCAGAAGGGGCAGCGTCATGTAGACGAGGTACCCCACCCCCACGGCCCCGAAGGTGCCCCACGGAATGGCCTTATTGGGGTTTTCGAGGTCGCCGGACAGGTTGACGCCCGCCATGATGCCGGTCACCGCCGGAAAGAAGACGGCGAACACCTCCCAGAAGCCCGCGGCCTGATTGGCGTCTACGGCCCCCCACATCCGAATGTCGGATTGCTCCACCGGGCTCCCCGCCACCAGCGACACCAGCGAGACCACAATGGCCGCGAGAATGAAGTACTGCGCCTTGATGGCGATATTCGGAGACCCGAGGGCGAGCACCGCCACGAGAATCGTGATGATGAGGCCCACGATTTGAATCCCAGAGAGGCCCAGCACGCTCAGTGTGCTGAGCGTCGGAAACGCGT
>ERZ1034543.444-NODE-444-length-10480-cov-2.950695_pt1 | contig 10480 bp, 3 predicted proteins | sample MGYA00520654_ERZ1034543 | MGnify/ENA primary metagenome ERZ1034543 (study PRJEB33760, sample SAMEA4777712) | hypersaline lake metagenome | biome: hypersaline environment; feature: brines | place: Spain | collected 2012-08 | depth 0 m ... | reverse complement strand
ATTGCGCTGGTCGTCGGCGTCGCCCTCGCGACTCTGATGGCGGCGCCCGCCCACGCGCAGCAAGAAATCACAGGAACGGTGACCGACGGCCAGGACGGCCAGCCGCTGCCCGGTGCCAACGTGTCGGTCCCCGGTACGCAGGTCGGAACCGCGACCGGCGTCGACGGCGGCTACGCGCTGACCGTCCCCGCAACGGCGGACTCGCTCCGCTTTTCGTTCGTCGGCTACGTGGACCAGACCGTTGCGATTGCGGGACGGTCGACGATTGACGTCGCGCTGCAGCCCTCGCAGCAGCAGCTGCAGGAACTGGTCGTCGTCGGCTACGGCGAGCAGCAGGAGCGCGACGTGACCGGGGTGGTCAACAAGGTGAGCAGCGCCGACTTCAACCCGGTGCAGAGCGCCACGCCCGAGCAGCTGATCTCCGGAAAGATTTCCGGGGTTCAGATCTCCTCCAGCAGCGGAGCCCCCGGCGCCGGCTCGTTCATCCGGATCCGAGGCGCCACGTCCGTCAACGCGGACAGCCGCCCGCTCTTCGTTGTGGACGGCGTGCCGCTGAGCAACGACGGAAATACGGCGCAGAACAACCCCCTCAGCTTTCTCAACCCGAGCGACATCGAGAGCGTCACGGTGTTGAAGGACGCCTCCTCGGCGGCCATCTACGGAGCGCGCGGCGCCAACGGTGTGATTCTGATTGAGACGAAGCAGGCCGACGAAGGCGAAGGACGCGTCACGTACAACGGAACCGTCTCGAGCGCCCAGATTCAGGACGAAATCGATGTTCTGGACGCCAACCAGTTCCGCCGGGTCGTGCAGGAGCAGGCCCCGAGCGTGGCGGGCGAACTCGGCTTTGCCAACACCGACTGGCAGGACCTCGTCCAGCGCGACGGCTACACGCAGGAGCACAACGTCGCCTTTTCGCGTGGCTACGAGGACTCGGACTTCCGGATCTCCCTCGGCTACCGGGATGAACAGGGCATCCTGGAGGACTCCGGCCTCGAGCGCATCAGCGCGTCTTTGAACTACAACGTCCGCCTTCTGGACGACGACCTGGCGCTACGCTCCATCTTCAAGGGATCGAAAACCACGCAGGACTTCGAGCCCGGCGGCCTCGTCGGCGGCGCGGCGGCCTTCGACCCGACGCAGCCGGTCCGCGACGTGCGGAGCCAGTTCGGCGGTTTCTACGAATGGTCGGCAGAGCTTCCCGAAAACAACCCCGTTGCCTCCTACGTCCTGGAGGAGAATGTCGGAGAGACCTTCCGAAGTCTCGGAAACGTCGAGGCGGAATACAGCATCCCGGCTGTAACCGGCCTGAGCGCACGGGCCAACCTCGGCTACGACGTGTCGACCGGCGAGCGCGAATTTTTCGCACCGACCTTCCTGAAGGGGCAGGCCGAGAACGACTTTCCGGGTCAGGTCACGCGGGCGAACTTCCGCCAACTCAACACGCTGCTCGACGCCTACCTGACGTACGACCGCACGTTCAGTGAGATCGAGAGCAAGTTCGACGTGACGGCCGGGTACTCGTGGCAGGAAATCAACGAGGAGTATCCGGAATACACGGCCGCCGGATTGAGCACGAACATCTACGGCTCCGACCGGAGCGACGTCATTCGTGCTGACACGCTCAGTCAGGTGACGACGAGCCTGTCGGAGATTCCGAGCCGCCTGATCTCGGCCTTCGCCCGGCTGAATTACACCTTCCAGGACAAGTACCTGCTCACGGCCACGGTTCGCCGCGACGGATCCTCGAAGTTCGGTCCGGAGAACCGCTGGGGGACGTTCCCGTCTGGCGCGCTCGCCTGGCGCATCCATCAGGAGGAGTTCATGGAGGCCGTTCCGCAGATCTCCTCGCTGAAGCTTCGCGTCTCCGCCGGCATCACCGGAAACCAGGAAATCGGTGACTTCGAATACGCGCCGTTCTACACGACGGGTGGTCCTCGCGCTCAGGCGCAGTTCGGCGATGAGTTTGTGACGACGATCCGACCGGCTGCCGCCGACCAGGGTCTGAAGTGGGAGGAGACGACTTCCTACAACATCGGCCTGGACTACGGCCTGTTCGACGGCCGCGTCAGCGGTGCCATCGAGTTCTACCGCAAGGACACCGACGACCTGCTCTTCACGGTAACCGCCCCAGGCGGCGCCAACCTGAGCAACCAGGTTCTCACCAACATCGGTGAGATGCGCAACCAGGGCGTCGAGTTTAGCATCAGCGGCGACGCGGTGCGCACCGAGGACTTCTCCTGGAACGTCAATCTGAACGCCTCGACGAACAACAACGAGCTGCTTCAGATCGACCTGCCGGGAGCGCAGGAAGCCGGCTTCCAGGGCGAGCTGACCGGAGGCATCGCCGGCGGCTTCGGCAACAACATCCAGGTGCTGCAGGAAGGCGAGCCGGTCAACTCCTTCTTTACCTACGAGCACAAGCTCGACGACAACGGAGACCCGCTCGTTGACGGCGTCGACCACAACGGGGACGGCGAGGTGAACGACCGCGACCTGTACGTCGACCGCAATGGCGACGGAGAGATCAACACCCAGGACCGCTACGTGAGCGGAAACCCCCAGCCGGACTGGATTCTGGGGCACACGTCGCAGTTCCGCTACCGGAACTTCGACCTCAGCTTCACACTGCGGGCGCACCTCGGGCAGCAGGTCTACAACAACGTGGCGTCGAACTTCGGCCACTTCAGCCGCATCGAGAGCAACCAGATCCCGACGAACATCCACGAGTCGGCACTGGAGAATGAGTTCGATGACCCCCAGTACTTCTCCGACGTGTACGTCGAGGATGCGTCTTTCCTGCGAATGGACAACATCACGCTCGGCTATACGGTGCGCTCGATTCCCCGCGTGGATCGGGTTCGCATCTTCGGCCAGGTCAGCAACGCCTTCATCCTGACCGGCTACGACGGAACGGATCCGGAGGTCTACTCCGCTGGGCAGGGGATCGACAACAACGTCTATCCACGTGCTCGCACCTTCACCGCCGGCCTGAACGTGCAGCTGTAACCGTCCGGCCGATGCTGCCCGCCCGGCGGGCCCGACCGGCGCTCTGCGCCGTTGGGTCCGCCGAGCCCGGGTTCGCTTCTGCTCCCCACGTGCAAGCCTTGAAAAATGATGAAAGACACTATGTTTAGCAGAGACTACCAATCGACCGTGACATCCCGGCTGCGCACCGTCCTCGTTGCGCTGGCCCTTCTGGTGACCGGCTTCGGGCTGACGGCCTGCGACGACGTGGGCGTCAGCCCGACCGGGCAGGCGGCCGCCGATAACATCTTCACCGAGGACGGGGCCTACAAGTCCTACCTCGCCAAGCTGTATGCCGGCCTGAACGTGACCGGCCAGCAGGGAGGGTCCGGTAATGCTGATATTTCCGGCATCGACGAGGGCTTCTCTCAGTACATCCGTCTCTGGTGGCAGATGCAGGAGCTGCCGACGGATGAGGCCGTCATTGCTTTTAACGACGGCGCCGTTCAGGAACTGAACACAAACACCTGGGCGGCGACGAACGGGTTCTCCTCGGCGATGTACAGCCGCATCTTCTTCCAGGTCTCGCAGGTGAACGAGTTCTTGCGGCAGTCCACCCCCGACAGGCTGGACGCCCGGAACGTCGAGACGAACGTGCGACAGCAGATGCCGCAGTGGCGCGCCGAGGCCCGTTTCCTGCGCGCGCTCAGCTACTGGCACGGCGTGGATCTCTTCGGCAACATTCCCCTCGTCGAGGAAGACTTCACGATCGGCAGTACGCCGCCCCAGCAGGCCACGCGGCAGCAGGTCTTCAACTTCGTTGAGGAGGAACTGCTCGCCATCACCGACGGCGAAGGGGAGGAGAACCTGCCGCCGGCCGGACAGGCGGAGTACGGACGTGCCGATCGCGCCGCCGCCTGGATGCTTCTCTCGAAGCTGTACCTGAATGCGGAAGAATACATCGGTCAGGCCCGCTACCAGGAGGCCCGGCAGTACGCCCAGCGCGTGATCGACGCCGGCTTCGAACTGGAGCCCGACTACCAGCACCTCTTCCTCGCCGACAACCACACGGCGGACGGGATCATCTTCGCCATCCCGCACGACGGGCAGAACACGCAGCACTTCGGCGGCACGCAGTTCCTGACGCACGCAGCCGTCGGTGGTGAAATGGACCCCGCCGCGTACGGGATCGACACCGGGTACCAGGGCCTGCGCACGACCTCGGCCGGCTTCAGCCTCTTCGACGCGGGGGATCAGCGCGGCATCTTCTTCACGCAGGGCCAGTCGCTGGAGATCGCGACGCTGACGGACTTCCAGGACGGATACGCCGTGCCGAAGTATCAGAACATCACGTCGAACGGGAATCCGGGCTCCAACCCGACCTTCCCGGACACCGACTATCCGATGTTCCGCCTCGCGGAAGCATACCTGACGTACGCGGAGGCGACCGTGCGGCTGGAAGGAAGTGCGGACAGTCGCTCTGTCGAACTCCTCAACGACCTGCGCGAACGTGCTGGTCTTCCCGGAGACCTCGCGGCCGGCGACATCACGCTCGAGTTCCTCCTCGACGAGCGCGGACGCGAGCTCTTCTGGGAGGCCACGCGCCGGACGGACCTGATCCGCTTCGGTCAGTACACCGGCGGCGACTACCTCTGGCCCTGGAAGGGCAACAGTCAGGCGGGCACGGCCATCGACGCCGAGCTTGCGCTGTATCCGCTGCCGGCGTCTGAACTCCGCGCCAACCCGAATCTGGAGCAGAACCCGGGATACTAAGCCGAGACGCAACCGTCCCGATGCGATCCAGCCTCCGAGGTCGGGGCGCGCCCCGGAGAGCCGTCCAGCGACGGCTCCCTCGGTCTGCTTCGGCGGACCGGGGCGCGCCCGCCGCGGAGCGTCCGGCCCACTGAACATGCTTCCAACAGCTTGACCGACTGCTATGCGAACGACACTCCAACAAACCCTACGTCTCTTTCTCATCGTCGCGGTGGGCATCTTCTTGGCCGCGTGCGACGACAGTCCCTCGAGCGTGCAGGACTTCGACATCCAGCCGGATGTCCAGTTCTCCACCAACTCCGTGACGCTGATCGTCTCCGGTGACGTGGAGGGAAGCAACCGAAGTCAGGTGACGGTCTCCTACCAGGGCCTCAACGAGCACCCGCAGGCGCAGGCCTCCGGTGAACTGGGCGTCGAAAAGGTGACCGAAACCGGCGATCCCCAGGAGGGCGGAGAGCAGACCTGGGAGATTGCCTACGATCAGAGCGTGGACGGCGTGATCCAGGAGCAGGTGGACTTCACCGCGCCCTCGGCGACGGGAGATGTCAGCGGCTCCGTCACCGTCACGGTCAGCGCAATCACGATCCAGAGCGACTTCTCGCCCACCTTCGCCACCATTGCCGACTACGAAGACGCGCAGCGGGACTCCAGCGGCAACGGCGGAACCGAGATTTCCCTGTCGACCGATACGGTCTCCCCGAACAGCAACGGCGTACAGTCGCTTCAGGTCGACGGCACGCCGGGCGGATCGGTCAGCTTCACGCGCCGCGCCAGCCTGCCGGGCCTCGATCGCTTCTCCTTCCTCGTCCGCCAGAACCCGAACACGAGCTTCACCCTGACGGTCACCTTCAATGAAGAAGTTGACGGCAATCAGGTCGCCCGACAGGTGGAGATTCCCGTTCCCTCCGGCTCAAGCTGGTTGAAATACATCATCGAGTTCGACCAGATCAGTGAGGACTTCAATCCGGTCGCCACCCGCGCCGGAGGCAACGGTCCGCTGACTGAGATCGAGTTCTCCGCCGACGCCGACGTGACCTACTACCTCGACGAGCTCTTCTTCGGCGACGCTCAGGGAGCGACAGTCGAGATCATGGACTTCGAGCGGACGACGAATGCCTACAGAGATGGCGCCTTTCCTGAGTTTGGACCGTCCGACGATGTTGCAGTACAGAGTGACGGGCCGACGTCGCAGAGCATTGAAGGCCTAGCTAGCTTCTTTGGCTACAACTACAGCGGCCTGAAAGTCGACGTGGATGGGAATGACGTCGTGTCCTTCCGCGCCAAGGCAACCGAGGGGGACGAACTCTACGTCTTCGTCGAATCGGCACAGGGTGGCGGTGGTTACGTCTTCAACAGTGGCCAGCAAGTTGCCCTTCCGGTCGGATCCTGGGAAACGGTCGAAATCCCGCTCTCGGAGCTCGGTACTGATCCGTCGGTCCTTCTCTCCGAAGGAATCAGCAATGTCGGGTTTGAAACCCGCGGGTCCGACATCGACGTCCTCCTGGACGACATCAAGATCATCTCGAAAGAGTAAGTGATCACTGCCATCGACGACGCCCGGCGGTCCGGATCTGTTCAATCGAATCCGGCTGCCGGACCGACCCGTCCGGCCTCGCCGGAACCGGCGTCATCGCATCACGGGAGCGCTCCGGTCGGTAGTGACGGAGCGCTCCCGTTTTCTTTTCTGTTGTGCGGAAGCCGACCTGCGCTTCGTTTCTTTCACCAACCCCTTTCCGGGCTCGTGACTGTCTCTCTCCGCTCTTCTCCCCGTCGCCTTCTCCTGGCACTGTCCGCGGCGATGCTTCTGGGCCTGTCAGCTCTTGCCCCGGCTCCGGCACAGGCGCAGTCGGTAAGCGCCGACATCGACGCGCCGATCGTGAGCCTCGTCGACCCCCTCGTGGTCGACTCGGATACGACCCTCACGGTCGAAGCCGAGGCCCGGCCCGGCTCCGGGAGCAGTCTGCAGTCCTTCCGCCTGCTCGTGAACGGCACGGAGGAAGTGTCCACCGAAGACGCGACGATTGCGTACGACCTGTCGCTCACGCAGCCCGGCCGAACGGACGTCGAGGTCGTCGCCGAGGATACGGACGGAACCACCGCTCGGGATTCGTTTTCCGTCGTCTACGCAGCCCCCACGCAGGAAGAGCCCGTCCCCACCGGCATCGAGGACGGGATCACGTACACGTCGTCCACCTCCGCGACCCTCGTCCTGCAGGCGCCCCGCAAGGAGTACGTGCACCTCGTGGGCGAAATGACCGACTGGGAGGTGCAGCCCGCCTACCAGATGAAGCGCGAGACGGTCACGGCCGACAGCGTCCGCTACTGGATCGAGCTGCAGAATCTGGAGCCGGGCAAGGAGTACGGCTTCCAGTATCTCGTCGACGGCGAGATCCGCATCCCCGATCCGTACTCCCGCAAGGTGCTGACCCAGAACGACGGCGGGATTTCGGAGGAGACGTACCCGGACCTGAAGCCGTACCCCGGCGATCAAGCGGAGCAGCTCGTCTCCGTCCTGCAGACCGACCAGTCGTCGTTCAATTTCTCCTCCTTCGAGCGCCCGGAGCAGAAAGATCTCGTCATCTACGAGCTCCTCGTGCGCGACTTCATCGAGAACCACAACTATCAGACGATGCAGGACACGCTGGCGTATCTGGACCGCCTCGGCGTGAACGCAATCGAACTGATGCCGGTGAGCGAGTTCGACGGAAACGAAAGCTGGGGGTACAACCCGGCCCTCTACTTTGCGACGGACAAGTACTACGGTCCGGCCCGCGAGCTCAAGCAGTTCATCGAAGCGGCCCACAACAACGGCATCGCCGTCATCCTCGACGTCGTCTACAACCACCAGACGGGCCAGAGCCCCTTCATTCGCCTCTTCAACGAAGGAACGTTCGGGCCGCCGACATCGGAGAATCCGTGGGCGAATCCGGAGGCGAAGCACCCCTTCAACGTCTTCAACGACAACAACCACGAGAGCTCGTTCACGAAGTACTGGCTCGACCGGGCCAACGAGTACTGGCTGACCGAATTCAACGTCGACGGCTTCCGGTTCGACCTGTCGAAAGGGTTCACCCAGGGGCCCAACAATGAGGGATACGGGGAGGACGTTGGGGCCTGGAGCAGTTTCGACCAGGAGCGCGTCGACCTCCTCAAGCGCATGGCCGATGAGATTTGGTCGGTCGACGACAATGCATATATCATCCTCGAGCACTTTGCCGCGACGGAGGAGGAGCAGGAACTGGCCACCTATCGGACCGGAGAGGGCCTTCCGGGGATGATGCTCTGGAACAACATGAACCGGCCCTACAGCCAGTCGGCAATGGGGTACATCAGCGCGTCGGATTTCTCCTCGGATCTGTCGAGTACCTACTACCGGAATCGCGGTCTCGACGTCCCGAACTACGTCACCTACATGGAGAGCCACGACGAACAGTGGCTCATGTACCGCAACATCGCGTTCGGGAACTCGAGCGACGAGGGCTACGACGTCACGGACTTCGACACCGCCCTGGAGCGGCAGAAGCTCGTCGGGGCCTTCTTCTTCACCGTCCCGGGCCCCCGCATGATGTGGCAGTTCGGAGAACTGGGGTACGGCTACGGGGAGGAGGGCGAAGAATGCCTGCGGGAAGGCGGCGGCGAGGGCGGAGAGTGCCCGGAGGTCGCCCCCGGGCGGACGGCGCCGAAGCCGATTCGGTGGGAGTACCGCGATCCCGAGCAAAGCCCCGGCCGCGTCGATCTGTACAAAACCTGGAGCGCCCTCATCAACCTGCGCAACGAGAACGAGGTGTTCACCTCGACGGATACGCAGGTCGACCTGCGCGTCGGCCAGGGTGAGCCGGGTCGCCGCATCGGCCTGCAGCACGCGTCGATGAACGCGATCGTGGTCGGCAACTTCGATGTCGACACGCTCGCCGTCGCGGCCAACTTCCCCTCGACCGGTACCTGGTACGATTTCTTTACCGGCGAGGCGGTGAGTATCGAATCGGACGAGCAGGATACCCCGATCCCGATGGCGCCGGGCGAGTTCCACATTTACACCGACGAGCCGGTTTCTACCCCCGAAGCCGGGATCGTCCCCTACGACGTCGCCGCACCACCCCCGCCGGCCCCGACGAACCTCAGCGCCGAGGTGAACCGCGATGCCGGAACCGTGGCGCTTTCCTGGTCGGCCAGCAATGCAAGCGACCTGACGGGCTACACCATCTACCGCGGGGCGACGGCGGGCTTCGACACGACCGGTGCCCGCATCGGGCAGGTCGGGCCGGAGACGACGACGTTTACCGACGACGGACTCTCCCTCGGCGACTTTGTCCGCTACCGCGTCGTGGCGACCGACAGTGACGGCATGACGAGCGGCTTCTCCAATTCCGTCCCGGCGGTCGTCTATCCGCAGTCCATCCAGGCGTCCGTCTCGCGCAGCTTCGACGACGGTGCGGATGCAGAGGACTACCGTCTCGTTGCGCTCCCCGGTGACGCGTCGCAGAACCTCGGCGAAACCCTTTCCGGGGAGGCGGGCACGACGTGGCAGGCCTACTGGGATGACGGCTCCTCGAGCGACTTCTTCCAGGCCTTCGACGGCTCCTCGACGTTCGACTTCGCCCCGGGACGTGGCTTCTGGCTCATCAGCGAATCGAGCTGGCAGGTCGACGCCCAGATCCCGACCGTCCCGCTGACGCAGGAGGACGGACGCCCCGGCGTTGACATCCCGCTGCACTCCGGCTGGAATATCATTTCCAATCCGCTGGGCGTCGAGGTCGACTGGCGGGCGGTGCAGAGCGCCAACGGCGGCCTGCAGCCGCTCTGGCGCTTCGACGGCTCCTTTTTCCAGACGACCCGCTTTACGGCGGCGACGTCCGGGGAAGCCTACTACTTCAACAACCAGACGGGCCGGACGCGCCTCTTCATCCCGTACCCGAGCGGAAGCAACGCGTCGTCGGCCGCGAAAGAGTCGGTCGCCGCAACCGACGACGCCCGCACGGTTCGCCTTACCGCCGAGGTCGGAGACGGCGCCGCGTCCACCGTCGAGGTCGGCGTTGCCGACGATGCGCAGAACGGGGTCGGTACGGAGGACGTGATCGCTCCGCCCAGCCGCTTTGAGGCGGTGAGTCTGCGCGTGCGTGCCGACGACAGTGACGCCTCGACCCGGCAGCGGTCGCTCGTCCGCTCGCTCCGATCGGCCGGTGGAGAAGGGCAGGTGTACGACTTGCGCCTCCAGGCCGAGAAGGGCGTGACGACGACCCTTTCCGCGCATGCGGCGGAGGACGGCCCCTCGCTCCGCCTCATCAACCGGGAGACCGGGGAGCGCTTCGACCTCCGAGAGGATCCGACCGTCACGATTACCACCCGATCGGCGGATCATCCGCTCGCGCTCGTGGTGGGCAGCGCCGCTTTCGTGAAGAAGGAAACGGAGCGCCTGCGTCCCGAAGAGCTTCAGCTCTGGGGCAACTACCCGAACCCGTTCCGCCAGCAGACGACCATCGAGTACTCCCTGCCGGAATCCGGGCAGGTCACCCTGGAGGTGTACGACATCCTCGGCCGCCGGGTCGCCGTGCCGGTGGATCGTCGCCAACGTGCCGGCATGCACCGCGTGCCCTGGAACGCCGCCGATGCCTCCAGCGGCATCTATCTGGTGCGTCTCACCGTGGACGGAGAAACGCGCACCGGCAAGATGACGGTGGTCCAGTAGCTGCGCCTCTCCCTTCTCGTCCTCGTCTCACTTGCCCGCTTCCGGTCCTATGAC
>ERZ1034543.443-NODE-443-length-10502-cov-2.883412_pt1 | contig 10502 bp, 9 predicted proteins | sample MGYA00520654_ERZ1034543 | MGnify/ENA primary metagenome ERZ1034543 (study PRJEB33760, sample SAMEA4777712) | hypersaline lake metagenome | biome: hypersaline environment; feature: brines | place: Spain | collected 2012-08 | depth 0 m ... | reverse complement strand
CGGCCGCCGTCGATGTAGTACGCCGCCGGGTCGAGGTCCGCGCCCGACCGGGCGAGCCGTAGGCCGTTCCGGGCGTTCCGGAAGTCGATCTCGGCGGTCAGAAACTCGCGGTACATCTCGGTTGCCTCGTCGACGACGAGGTTCGCGAGCAGCTGTTCGTAGTACGCGCGGTCGACGGCGTTCTCGAGGGGAACGAGTACACCCGCATCCTCGTACTCCTCGAGCGCGTCGGCGAGCGGGCCGCCGTATAGTGTTCCGTCGAGAACCTCGACGACCCCCTCTATCGACCCGGCGTTGAGCAGACGGTCGACCTGCCGGTCGGAGAATTCGCCGGCGCGGATCAGGTCCGCTTCGACGGTCTCACGGTCGACGTTGGAGTAGAGCCCACGAATGACTGTCTTGACGTTCCACGCGTCGAACTTCCGGAGATACCGCGCGATCAGGTCGTACAGTCGCCCTTCGGTCCACCCGAGTACGTCGTCGAACTGGCCCGCGAGATCACGGTTCAGTGCGTACTCGACGAGGTCGACGCCGGAGTAGCGCGCCCCGAGGGCGTTTATTTCGTCCTCGTAGGTGGACTCCTCCATCTGTCGAGCGATCTCTGCCGGCCCCATGCGCACGAGCTTCCGGTAGTCGTCATCGCCGAACAGCGACGCCTTGCGGGCACGGACCCGCGCGACGACGTACTCTGGGTTCGACGTGCCACTGGCGGTACTCATCCGTCGGGAAACAGTCGGTCGCTCACGTCCTTCAAGCTGTCCTCCCAGATGTCGTCGATCACCGAGTCGAACGTGTTGTCGACCCGGACGCGGCTGGACTCGCTTTCGACGACCACGCCGCCGAGGCAGTCGACTTCGCCAGCGAGAGCGACCCCGTCGAACTCGTCGAACTCGTCGACGAGTTCCTCGACCAGCGCCTCGTCGTCGGCACGGCAGTAGACCGATACAGTGTCGGCGTCGTCGAACTCCTCGGCTGCGTTCGCGAGGAGCGCGCTGGTGAGCTCCGTGCGACGCTCACCCTCCATCGAGGCGACACGCTCTTGGGCGGCTTCGCGAACCTGCTGGAGCGCGTCGCGTCGCGCCTCCAGTCGCTCCTGTTTCGCCTCGAGCTTCGCGCTCGAGACGGCCTGTTCGCGCTCGCGCTCTATCTGGCGCTCGGTCTCACGTTCGGCCTCCTCGTGGACCCGCTCGGCGTCCGCCTCGGCCTCGGAGACGATCTCCTCGGCGCGGGCCTCGCCTTCGTCGCGGATCGCGGCGGCCTCTTCGCGGGCTTCTTCCCTGATGTCCTCGACGACCGTCTCAAGGCTCATTGGTGGGCGATCAGACCAGGAAGACGACGACCAGCGCGAGGATAACCAGCGTCTCCGGTAGGACAGTGAAGATCAGTCCTCGGACAAAGAGGCTCTCGTCCTCTGCCAAGGCACCCACTGCCGCGGCACCGATACCTCGCTCGGCGTAGCCCGCACCTAAGGCCGCCAGCCCGACGGCTAGCGCTGCAGCCGCCGTGGCAGGGATACCCGGCGCAGATGATTGCAGTACGACACTCGCCAGCTGTGTTGCGGTCTCAATCATAATGGCTGGAACTGTCCGAGGACCGCTCGGAACAGATCACGATTCACCCGGAAGGGCGCATAAAGGTTCTCAAAGCCGGCGCCTGACTGTCACGGACCATCACGTGCCAGGCCAGTCGGTAGAGCGGCCCGAAGTTGAAAAGAGCCCGACGAGCAGGTGCTACTCGTCCGCAGTGTAGCGCCGCTCGGTCCCGAACGGACTGTAGGGCGTTCCGTCGCCCTCGAAGAACTTCCCGAAGAACTCGACGTACTCCAGCCGCACCGCCTGAAGGCCGGCGCTCGTCACACCGAGCGCCAGCACCAGAACGTGGCCGAGGACAAGAACGACCAGTCCGACAAAGACCAACGCGATCCCGCCGTGGAACAGGCCGCCAAAGATAACCGTCGCCTCGCCGCCGTACTCCGCTGCGACCCACTCCGGCCCGTGGCTGAGCAGGAAGTGGAAGTTACCGTTCTCCTGATAGGCGCCGAACACGAGCAGGTTCACCGTGAACGCCATGCCGGCCTTCGCCAGCAACACCGCGGCGATCCGGGTGTACGACAGTACGTTCACCAGCACCTGCAGGAACTCGACGATCTCCACGGGATCACCGACAGCGAGGAGTATCAGGCCGACGAAGAACGCGGCCGCGCCGAGGTAGCCCACGGCCGCCGGGAGCCCGTTGAACCCAAGCTGGTAGACTGCGTGGGCGAACTCACCGCTTGCCTCCGGCGCCGCGCCGGTGCCGTCGAAGACTGTAAAGACAAAGTCGGGGACGGTGCCGGCGGCGGCCAGGCTGAACACCCAGACCCAGAGGCCGTTCAGCATCAGGATCCACGACCCGCTCTCGAGCAGGGCGTCTTTCGCGCCGTGGAACTCGAGGTTCTCGTAGAAGTCAAAGAGGTAGCCCACGGTGAGATGGACGATCCCGAGAAGCAGGCTCAGAACGAGCCACGTCTGCGCCCACGAAATCTGGTTTGGTGAGAGCCCCTTCTCCATCGGCGGGTGTGACAGCCCTACGACACCCTCCCAGAAGTACGTCGAAATCAGGTGGAGCCCGAACAGCTCGCCGTAGAGAATCCCAAACAGCGCCGTGAACCCGCCCGCGAACAGCGTGATGCCGCCCATGCTCTTCAGAGCGGGCGAGTCGAGGTTCTGGTACATGTACCAGCCGATAGCAACGTATACGATACCGTATCCCAGGTCACCGATCATGAACCCAAAGAACGCCGGGAAGGTCAGAAACAGGATGATCGTCGGGTCCAGTTCCGTGTAGCTCGGGCGACCGACCGCCTTCACCAGCGTCTCAAAGTAGCCGACTGAGCCTGGGTTGCTCTGGACGACCGGCGGGCTGTCGTCGCGCATCACGACCGTGCCCACGCTCGCGGCCATCCCGCCGTCCGCGCGGGCTTGCTGGTCACCACCGTCGGCCGCTGCGGGCTTGCCAGCGCCTGCGTCGCCGTCGCCGGGGAGTTTCTCACGGTGGATCTCTGTGCCGTCGGAGCCGAAGCTCGCCCGCTCCAGTTCCTCAACCTCAACGCGGTCATCGACCGCCTCGGTGAGATCACGTTTGAACGCGGTGTACTCGTCCGAAGGTACCCAGCCCTCGGCGACAAAGGCGTTCGCTGTCGTCGCGAACGAGAGCGGCGCCTCGGCCTTCTTGACCTGAACAGAGAGATGCTCTTCTGCCGCGAGGAGGAAGCCGCCGGTCTGTTCGCGGAGGGCATCGATGTCGGCCTCAACGGACTCAAGATCGCCCCGAAGCGACGCACGCTCCGACTCCAGTTCGGAGACGTACTGAGCGGGGTCACCCGAGGTATCGGGCACCTCAAGCGCCGAGAACTCGGTGCGAACCAATGCGTCCGAGAGCGCGCTCTTCCCGGCATTCCGGGCAGGGCGGGCAAAGACGGCCACGACGCTGTCTTCGGCGTATATCTCGAACTCCCGCAGGTCGTCGGCGTCGACACCCGCGCGCTCAATATCGTCGGGTCGGCCCTCGCCGACCGCGACCTGGAGGCTGTCGTAGCCCGAGAGCAGGTCGAGGTCGATACCCAGCGCCACGAACGGCTCAACGGCGTCAAGCGACTCTTCGATCTCCCCGATCCGGTCCTCGATCGCGTCGCGCCGGTCGTCGAGTTTGTTCACCTGATCGCGCACGTCCCTGAGTTCGGTCTCGACCTCCTCGTCAGAGAGGACACGCCTCGGCCCGGCGTCCTCGGGGATGACCCCAAGGATGCTCTTGAGCGCCCGGACCGTGACCAGCTGTTCTGCAGCCTCCTCAGCGTCACTCGCGGGGTTACCAGGGGCGAACCCCTCCCACGAGTCGTCGTACTCGGTGACGTGGAGAAGGCGCTGGGTGTGGACGGTCTCGACCACGCCCGAGAGGACGCGCCGCGACCCCGTGACCGAGACCTTGCTCATCCGCCGGGGGCGGAGGGCCGTCACGGTCGGCTCACCATCTCAGTCGAGCGCACGGATCGCCTCCTCGAAGCGCTCAATCGCGTACTCGACCGCATCCGCCTCGTTGTCGGCGGCGGCCTCGCGGAGGTCGCGGCGCTCGCGCTGTCCCCGCTCGAGGATTCGCTCACGCTCGGCCTCGATCTCCTCACGGGCCTCCTCAACCCGCTGTTCACGCCCCGCGGTGGCCTCCGCCTCTGCCTGCTCGCGGATCGTCTCTGCCTCACGGCGCGCCTCCGCGATCCGGTCCTCGCGGTCGGACTCGGCCTCTTCGACTAGCTCGGTGGCCTCACGCTCGGCCTCCTTGACCCGTTCGAGAACCTCCGTTCGTGGCATCCTATCATCCGGCGATAGAGCCACGTTCGTATAAGGGGTTTGCGGAAGACGGCCGACCGGCGAGACTGCTGGCGTCGGCTGAAGCCGTTGGGTTCATACTCGCGCACGCGTAACTTGGGCTAATGGGCGTCCTCGAGAACAAGACGCGGGCGCGGCTGTTCTATCGGTACCTGTCGAAAGTGTACGACCAGGTGAACAAGTTCATCTGGACCGAAGAGATGCGCACGGAGGCACTCGATCTCTTAGAACTCGACCGGGACGACCGTGTCCTCGACGTCGGCTGTGGCACCGGCTTCGCGACCGAGGGACTGCTCGAGCGGGTCGACGAGGTCCACGGCCTCGACCAGAGCGTCCACCAGATGCAAAAGGCGTTTACGAAGTTCGACAAGCACGGGCGTGTCCGCTTCTTCCGCGGGGACGCAGAGCGACTTCCCTTCGCCGACGACGCCTTCGACGTGGTCTGGTCTTCCGGGTCGATCGAGTACTGGCCGAACCCCGTGGACGCGCTAGTCGAACTCCGACGGGTCTGTCGCCCGGGCGGGCAGGTGCTGGTCGTCGGGCCGAACAACCCCCAGACCTCCGTGATGAAGCGCGTCGCAGATGCGATTATGCTGTTCTATGGCGAGGACGAGGCCGACCGGATGTTCGTTGAGGCCGGCTACGACTCGTTCAGACACGTCACGATGGGGCCGGTCTACAGCCCCGAGGTCGCGATCACGACGGTCGCCGAGGTGTCAGCCGAGTCGAAGCGGGCCAACCCCGAACCGCTCGACGCCTGAGCGTCGGGGCCACGCCTGCCGCAGGCGCACGCTCACCTGCGCCAGCTGTTTTCTGCCGGTCATGAGCGAACGGTCACCGCTTGCCCAGTTCCGAGAGCGGTAGGCTCGTCCCGCCGACCCGAAGTCGTGCTCGCCCGCCGGCCACCGCGGGTCCGCGGCGCGGGTCAGGGTTTCATCAACTCCGAATGAAACCCCTGCTCGGACGAGAGAGCGTCGGTAGCTGGTGGCGAAGTGGCCGCCCCTCAACCGTGGTCCGCAACTCGACAGCCCGGACGTCGACGGTGTCGCCGACAGGGTGCGTAAGCCCGAGACCGGTGGTCGCGGCATTACAGCGGTGGCAAGGCGAAAGCACACCCGTTTACGTGTGTGGATGAAGCCGACCCAGGAGTATCCGCGCCGCCCGCAGCGCGCAGTCAGGGAGGTTCCGACGGGAGCTGCGAGGGCGAGGAGACGCTTCCACGGCGGGGGTGACTCCGCCGTCCAGAACGGGTCCTCAGCCCTCGGCAGGCTGTGGCGTCTCGACCGGACCCATCGTGATGAACACGACCGATTGGCCCCGGATCGCGACGACCGTGAACCGCTCGGCGGGCGTGAGCGTCCACTGCTCGCCGTCCGGCCCGGTCCGGCCGACCGGGGCGCTATCGCCGCCCTCGGGGCCGACAGTGACACTCGCGTTCACCGGGGCGCCGTCGACAGTCTGGACCCGGACACGCATCGGCCCGCCGGCGTACGAGCGGTTGACGATCATCTGGAGGCCGTCGCGGGTGTTGATCGCAGTCGTATCGGTACCCGCGACCCCGAGCGACTGGCGGTGGACGTCCTGGAACACCCGGGCGTTGCCGGAGCCGATCGTCGTTGCGAGGTCGCCGCCGTCGTATGTCACGCGCACCTCCGAGGCGCCAGCCTGCTGCGTGGTGACCGCGCGTCTGGCTGCCCAGACCGACGGGTAGGCGCGCGCCACAACCTCCTGAGCCGCCGTGCGGTTGAGCGATGTCTCGCCGATCCGGCGTAGTTCGCCACGATAGGTCTCGCGGACGTAGCCCGACTCGGTGACCGTTGCGAGTGTCACCCCGCGGGGGGTCGTCGAGAGGAAGGCCCGTGTCGGCGGCGCCTCGCCGCGGAGCGCAGCCGCAAGACGCGCCCGAACCGGGCCGGTGTAGATAGCGAGTTCGCGCCGGAGCATCTCCGAGCGCTCGGTCGGCACGTCGGCGTCGCGGGCGCGGGCAGCGGCGGCGACGCTCGTCCGGCGGTCGTCCAGCGCCCGTGCGGTCCGGTCGATCCGTATCAGGCGTCGAAGCGTCGTCCGGGAGTCGGTTTCGCTGGCACTGAACGCGCCGAGCGCCGCACGCTGTGATCGGCCGAGTGTGTCGGCCTGAGCCTCCAGCCGCGAAAGTTCGTCCACGAGGGCGGCGTCGGGGTCGTCGGCGTTGCGCACGCGAGCAATAGCATGTCGAGTAAGCAGTTCGTGACTCGACGCGTTCGCGTCGACCGACACCGCCGGCCCGACGTCGAGGGTTGTTTCGGTGGTCGTCGAGCGGTTCTCGACACCCTCGGCGAGCGCCAGCACCTCAACAGGGCCCTCAAGCGCCGCGCCCCCGTCGACCTGCGGGGCGGCGTCTGAGGGGGGGACGACGTGACCCTGTGACGTAGGCGCGGTGACAGTCGTCGTCGCGCCGATGGGGACGGTGACGACTGCGACGGCGAGAAGCGCCGCGATAAATAGGTGGAGGGCACGCATACTGACACATCGGTACAGCGTCCGCGTTGAAAAAAGGGTCGGCGGGGAATTCGACCGACAGAGCCCTGATGGAAAGCGTTTTCATCGGCCAATGAAACTCTTTGGCGATGCGGACCGCCCCGCGTCTCACGGCTCTCCTCGTCGTCGTGGCGCTTCTCGCCGCCGGGATCGCGCCAACTTTGGCGAGTGCGGAAGACCCACGGGTCCACGCCGCCAACGGCTCCGACGTCGCTCGGCTTGACGCACCGGCGAACACGACGATCGAAGTTGCACTCTACGGTAACGCCAGCGCCGACGTGACGGTGACAATGAGGTACGTGCTGGAGTCGAGCGATGAGCGCGAGGCGTTCGCGGACTACGCCGCGGCGTACCGGGCCGGCGAGACGGACGCAGGGCCGCGGGTTGACCCGTTCGTCGCCGCCGCGACGACCGGCCGGGAGATGCGGATCAAGAACGTCACGCGGACAGGTAGCGAGAACGGGGCGACCGGCTCTGTCTCCGTCCGGTTCCGGTGGACGAACTTCCTAACCCCGAGCGGCAACGACACACTCATTCTCGAAGAGGCGCTCCGGGTCGACGACGAGTCGATGTGGGTCGGCTCGCTCACACCCGACCAGACGCTCGTCCTCAGAACGCCGCCGGGTTACAGTATTGTCGATTCCGAGGGCCCCTCGTTCGATATCCGCAACAACGCCGTCCGGTTCGAGGGCCCGCGCGAGTTCGGCGAGCCCCTGTCCGTCACCTACCGACAGACCAAGCCAACGGAGCCCGACACACCAGAGCAGGGGGTGCCGTGGGGTGTTTTCGGTGGTGGCGCAGTCGTGCTTGTCTTGGCCGCCGCGGCCGCCTACATGCGCCGCGAACGGCAGGGTGACGGCGCACCCGCCGCCGAGTCGCCGGACGATGCCAACGGCGGGGCGACCGGCGAGACAGAGCCGGAGCCGGAGCAGGAGCCAGAGACCGGGGTCAAGGCCGAGACCGGGCTGGAGCCGGAGGAGCCAGACGAGCCGGACGTCGACCCAGAGCTCCTCTCAGACGGCGAGCGGGTCGAGCGCCTGCTGGAGCGCAACGACGGCCGGATGAAGCAGGCAGCCATTGTCGACGAGACGGGGTGGTCAGACGCGAAGGTGTCACAGCTGCTGTCGTCGATGGCAGACGAGAATCGGATAGAGAAGCTCCGTCTCGGCCGCGAGAACCTCATTTCCCTGCCCGACAGCGAAGAGTAACCGCCGAGTTCCGTCACGTACTTGCCCCACCGGAGGTGGTCGAGTCCGTCGAACCCGACCGGCTCCGCGACCAGGTCGATCACGTCGCGCTTTCTGGGGGCAAGCGTGTCCGCCCGGCGGTGACCATTCTCGCCTGCGAGGCTGTCGGCGGGATGTCCGAGGAGGCGGTGGACTTCGCGGTCGGCATCGAACTCGTTCACAGCGCATCGCTCGTCGTCGACGACATCATCGACCGCTCCGATGTCCGACGTGGCACCGAAAGCGCATGGAGCGCTTACGATCACGGCTCGGCAATCGTTGCCTCCGACGGCCTTCTCGGCGAGGCTTTCGCTCTCTTCTCCGCCGACGAGCGCGCGATGCGGGTCGCGGCCGACGCGATGGTCGAACTCGGCGAGGGCGAGGCCTCCGAACTCGTCGCCCGGCCGACGAACGAGGCGGAATATATGACGCTTGCACGCCGAAAAACGGGCGCGCTCTTCCGTGCTGCAGCCGAACTCGGCGCTATCGCCGGCGACGCCGACCCCTACACCGTCGAGTCGTTCGGCGACTACGCTGAGGGAGTCGGAGTTGCCTTCCAGATCCGCGACGACGTGTTGGACGCAACCGCACAGGCGGGCGACCTCGGGAAGCCAACGGGACAGGACGAGGCAGTCGACCGCCCCTCGGTCGTGCGGGTGACCGAACTCGCGCCCGAGGAGGCCGACAGTCGCGCGCGATCGCGGGCCGACGACGCCCTCGCCGCTCTCGACGCCGCCGAGGTGGTGGATCGTGAGGCTGGCGGCTACCTGCGCGATCTCGCTGAGTTTGTCGTCGTCCGGGAGCGCTAGGCGCCGCCCACCGTCGGGTAGCGCGATTCTGCGACCGCGAAGCCGAGCGTTGAGAGAACGCCGAGAAGCGTCCCTGCCGTCAGGCCGAAGGCGAGGTCGGCGAGCGAGAGCGTCGTCACACCCGGCGCGACAGGCAGAAAGTAGCCCGTCAGCGCGAAGAGGACGAGCGCAATGGCGAGAACGTAGAACGGCGCGTTGAGGTAGCGCCACTCGAAACTATCGTTCAGGTACTCGTCGGTTACCTGCCCCAGACTTGACGTGACGCCAGCAGCCGCAAACCACCGGACTGCGCCGTGAACGAACGACGCGACCGCGAGCGCTGGGTCGCCCGCAACCGTCGGGCCGGCAGTCTCCAGAAGCGAGACGCCCTGGACCCCGCCGACGACCATCAGCGCCGCCGCGACGACGTAGGTGACGAGCGTCACCCGGCCAGTGTACAGCAGGCGGCGCGCCCGTTCGGCGGTCCCGTCGATGGACCGCTCCAGCCCTAGGCCACGAAAGAGCGTGTAGAGGCCAAGCATCGCAGAGAGGACGCCGAGGAGGACCGCCCCGGGTACGTCGAACAGGCTCGCGAGCGTCGCTGCCGGATAGATGAGCAAGAGTATGCCGAGTGGGACGAGGATCGTCCCGCGCGTCTCTGGGTCGGCCAGCACCTGCTTCATCGTGTAATAGATAGACTCTAAGTCCTGAGCCTGCCGGACGACGACCCGACGCACGCTGTCGATGGGGACGCGCGATCGGATCACCGGCAGCGTCGACTCGTCCTGTGCGCCGTCGGTAATCACGACCGCGCTCACCGACTCGCCGGTCGAAAGACTGGCGAGAACGGTGTCGACCTCGTCGCCGAGCGCACGGTTGGCTTGGACGTCGCCGCCCTGTGTCCCCGTGATCGCCGCGATCTCGACTGCCTGACGCTCACTCTCGCCGAGATCGTCGTAGACACGTACGCCCTGAAACAGAACGTTCACGTCAGAGTCCTCCGGGTCCGCGACGGCCAGTTCCGAGGCCGCCGCCGCGACAGACTTGCGCCCGACGACGGGGGTCTCACGGCCGGTCTTGCGGCCGAGATCATCGTCGAGGTCCACACAAAGGACCAACAGCATCGATCTGAGCTAGGTTGTGGTCCGATAAACACTTTCGGGAGACCCAAACGACAACGGGACCGAGGCGGGGAGAGAGGACTGGCGCGGGCGTCACGCTCTCCGAACCACGCGGCTTTTGTCACTCGACCCGAGATGGTGAGGTAGTGATATCGAAGGGCTGCGAACAGTGCGCCGAGGGCGGGAAGATGGTCCTGTTCGTCTACGGCTACTGCGACCAGCGCGACTGCTTTTATTGCCCGCTCGGCGAGAACCGCAAGAACGTCAAGCAGGTGTACGCGAACGAGCGACCCGTTGAGAGCGACGCAGACGTCCTCGGAGAGGCGAGACGCATGGACGCGCTGGGGACCTCCATCACCGGCGGCGAACCGCAGGAGGCGATGGAGCGCACCTGTCGGTATCTTTCGCTCCTTAAAGATGAGTTCGGCGAGAACCACCACACTCACCTCTACACCGGCATCACTGGCGGGCGCGAGAACATGCGCCGCC
>ERZ1034543.437-NODE-437-length-10609-cov-7.770229_pt1 | contig 10609 bp, 9 predicted proteins | sample MGYA00520654_ERZ1034543 | MGnify/ENA primary metagenome ERZ1034543 (study PRJEB33760, sample SAMEA4777712) | hypersaline lake metagenome | biome: hypersaline environment; feature: brines | place: Spain | collected 2012-08 | depth 0 m ... | reverse complement strand
ACAACTTCGGGGATATGATCAAGCACGGAGGCGTGAGGGTTACGGTCACCAAAGGATCCGAAACCGACACCGCTCCTTTGATCGTCGGCGTCACCCCCTCCTGTGGGGATAACGTGCTCATCTGCCCGTCCGGGCCGGGTCCGTTGTCGGCCAATACTACTGAGTCCAGTGACGAGACAACGAGCAGTGCCAAGACGAACAACTCGTCAGTTGACTTTCTTGCGCTGCGTTCGCTGCAGGTTGAGAGCACAAAGTCCAGAGCCACGCTGACCCGGACGACCACTGGTCCGGTCCCCCCATCTCGGTTTGTCGTTCAACAGCGTCCTGATACAGCCCTTTCATGGTCGAGCCTCAGCATTCATGGTCGAGCCTCAGCAGCGTGAACGCCGCGGATTCGGTGAAGACCGATAGCACCCACAAGCCTGCCTATCAGGTCACTGTAGATTCCATGTCGTCCGATTCCATGTCGTCTTCCAAGGACGCAGGAGCAAACCCCCAATTTCGGCTTGCATACCAGCATCCGGACATGCCGAAACGGTTCACGGAGATTCTTTCCGTCCAGCCCAATGGGGTATCCACCCTTGCAGGCACAGATGCCTCTGTCGTCAAGTCCCCCAACCGGGCACGGAAAACCTATAATCTTCAGGCCAATCGTACCAACGAGGAGGTCATACTGACCTGGAATGGTGGAAAACGTTCAGTGCCGACCACGTTCGCTGTTCAACACCGCACGGACCCAGCAGAGGAATGGTCGAAGATCGGTACCGTCACGGCATCTGATTCAGTCCAAACCAATGGAGAGCCAGGGCCAGTTTATCGCTTCGAGGCAGGGGGATTAGCCGTTGGGACACACCAGTTTCGTCTTGCACACGCTGGTTCTCAGAAGGTTGAGGGTCGGCGGGCTAAGAGGAAGACGAAAACCTCCCGAGTCGTTTCTGTGACGATTGAGTTGGACGGCGCCTACCAGCTCTCAACGTATCCGAACCCCGTACGGGAACGGGCCACCGTCGAGCTCGCGGTGAAGGAGCGACAAGACGTGCAGGTGCGCCTCTACGACGTGCTCGGGCGGCGGGTGGCAACGCTCCATAGCGGCCCCCTGCCCGCGCAGGAGCTGCGACGCCTCCGGCTGGACGTCTCGTCAACCGGCCTCACGAGCGGGACGTACTTCCTGCGGGTCACCGGAGCCGACTTCAGAGCCACCGAGCAGATCGCCGTCGTGCGGTAGGCGGCCGGCGCCTGACTCGCGCTGCGGGGACGGATCCTCCCGTTTGGGGCCCCATCCGGACAGTCAACGCCCCGCCGGGCCAATGCTGGGCGGGGTTTTGTGTTATCCCACGCCACCAGAAACCTCTTTCGGGCGCCATACTTGAACACACTCTCGTTCTCGACCTTCCCCCGCCGGTCCGCGGAGCTTCACAGGCGCGTCTCCCGCACCACTTATCGCTTGCAGCCCCCAACTCATCGAATTCTCCCGAACGGTCGTCAGGGAATCGCATCTCTATTTCCGCGATGACACTGGGAACAAACGTGCGCCAACGTGCCCATGCACAGGCCCTCCCCCCGCTTCTCGCCGATCCGTGCCCTCCTCGCCTCCCTCCTCGGGCTCGCCGCGGCGGCCCTGCTAACGACCACGTCCGCCGCCGCTCAGAACCGGCTCGGGGCGCCCCCCACCGACGCGGAGAGGCCTCCGGTTGCCGGACAAATCAACCTGCGGGGCACCGTGGGCATCCCCCAAGGCAGCCTCCAGAACAACATCGGCGGGGTGGGCGGAGGCGCGCACCTGTACCTGGGCGGCTGGATTCGCCAGTCCCCGATCTTGGCCGGCGTGGACATTGGCATTCTCAACTACGGCCGCACGAGCGACAACGTCCCCTTTAGCCGCACCGTCGGCCCCCGGATTCCGGTGGAGGTCACCACCACCAACAACGTGCTGGAGACGCACCTGTCGGTTCGCCTCCAGCCGCGGCGCGGGCGCCTGCGCCCCTTCATCGAGGGACTCGTCGGCTTCAAGTACCTGTTCACCCGCACCTCGCTGTCCGACGAAGATCTCGGGGACGATGTGGACGCGGGCGACGACATTGCCAGCTCTACAAACTTCGACGACTTCGCCTTTAGCGGCGGGGCCGGGGCCGGGCTCGACGTTCGGGTGTACCAGCCGGACGACCCGACCAAGCGCGTGCAGGGCGTGGACCTTCACCTGGGCGTGCAGTACCTACTGGGGCAGGAGGCGGAGTACCTGGCCGAGGGCGCCCTGACCGACGACAACGACAACGGCGAGCTGGACCGGAGCGAGCTGGACGTCCGCCGCTCCCGGACGACGCTCCTGCAGCCCCAGTTTGGCGTGACCGTGCGGTTTGCGGGCGATGACGACTGACCCGCGTGCTCCGCTTCTGCCACGTGTGCCGCTTCTGCCGCGTGCCGCACGCCCTTCGTGACCGCCTCCTCCCATTCACCGTTCTGCCCGCCATGCCTGCCCCGTCGCTTCGCACCCTTATCGTCGACGACGAGCGCCTGGCCCGCCGCGAGCTCCGGCGTCTACTGGGACCGCACGACGCGGTGGAGATCGTCGCAGAGGCCTCTCACGCCGACGCGGCGGAGGCCGCCCTCCGCGAGCACGCCCCCAACCTGCTTCTGCTCGACGTGCAGATGCCCGGCGACAGCGGGCTTGAACTGTTAGAGCGACTCGACGCGGTGCCCCACGTCATTTTCGTGACCGCGTACGACGAGTACGCCATTCGTGCCTTTGAGGTGAGCGCCCTGGACTACCTCGTCAAGCCCGTGGAGCCGGAGCGACTGGCGGATGCCCTCGAAACAGCCCAGGAGCGAGTCGCCGCAACCGCCGCCCAGGCCGGTGCAGACCACGACCCCGCCGGCACTCCCCGCCGCCTAACGGCCGAGGACCAGGTGTTCGTGAAAGACGGGCGGCGGTGCTGGTTTGTGCAGTTGGCCGAGGTGCGCTTGTTCGAGGCGGCCGGCAATTACACCCGGCTCTACTTCAACGGGGAAGAGCCGCTGATCCATCGATCGCTGAGCTACCTCGAAGAGCGCCTGGACCCCGATCGGTTTTTCCGGGCCAGCCGACAACACATCGTGAACCTGCGCTGGGTGGACCGTATGACGCGGGGCACGAAGGGCCGGCTCACGGCCACCCTCACGGACGGCACGGAGGTACGCCTCTCCCGCCGTCGCTCCCGCACATTTCGCGAGCAACTGAGCCTGTAGTCCCGGGAACGAGCTTAGGGGGCCGTCCTTTCAGCGAAACGGCTGTACAGCTCGCCCGCAGCGTGCAGCAGCAGGGGCAGCGCACTGAGAGCGGCCAGCATCGCAAAGGCGAGCACGGCCGTCGACGGATCGGTCTCCTCCGCGGGCAGGTACGCGCCGGGCGCCCGCCACAGGAGGCCGGCGACGCCGCCGAAGAAAAGTGCAAAGAGAAGCGAGTAGAGCTCTACAACCGCCCACCCTCCCGCAAATGCCCCCTTCGCCGCGGCCGTCCAGCCCGGCCCAAAGTAGCGATAGCTCACGCCCCCCACGTACCCCGACACGAGGACGGGCCCCAGAATGGGCATGCCCTCAACGGGGCCGCCGGCGTAGAGCGACACCGGCACCTTGTACAGCAGGTCCCCCACCACCGTTTTGAGAAGCACGGCGTGCCCCGTAAGAAAGCCCGACAGGGCCAGCGCCTCGGTGGGCCGGCGCAGGGCGCCACGGAACAGACGCCAGAGCAGAGCCGCCAGGAATGCGGCCGCAACCAGATAACCGGCGTGCATGAGAAGCTCTCTGTACCTGAGTACCTCTCGGGCAATGTCCAAGGCAGCCTCGGCAATTCCGTCTTCGGTGCGGCCCCGAAGCCCCGCGAACGGAGGCCTACTCACGCCGGCCCAGCGCAGAAGAACGGTGGTGCCGTACGATACGACGGCGGCGACGAGGAGGTAACGCCCCGGATTGGCAAATCGGCGGCGCGCCCCGCCCAGATACTCCCGGAGCACGGCCCTCGGGCGCAGGGTAAGCCCCACCAGGGTGGGCCAGAACCCACGCTCCACGTCCGCAAACTCACGGACGAACCCGCCGATCACGTTCGCGGCTGAGAGCTCCGGGTCCACCTGCTGCCCGCAGTTCGGGCAGTACGTGCCGGGGGACGGCGTTCCGCAGTTCGGACACGCGGAAGCGCCCGACGGGGCGGCCTCGGATTCGGAACTGGACGCATCAGGGGCCGAAGACGAAGACATCGGCAGAGGCAGGCGCGTACAGTCACGCAGGTTGACGTGATGGAAATATGATTCACTGTAAGGCAATGGGCGCCAACGGACAAGCGTTCGCCCCTAGGAGGACTGTTCCCATGATAGTTGCAACTGCACAATGGTGTCCCCGTCGTCAAACTGCACGCAGCCCGGCGGCTCGCTTTTTGGCCCTCCAAACTGCTCCGGCTCAAATGCGATGCGCGCCATTACCTCGTCCCCCATGAGGTCCGCATCCAGCACCCGGAGCACGTGCGGCCCCGAAGCCGCGAGGGCAAACCCGCCGTCCAGCGTCACCGGCAGGTCGGGCGGTCGCACGTCGCGGGTCGTCCCGCTGCGGGACAGGCGCGCACCGTCCGGTCCGTACACCTCGCAGCAAAGGTCGGGCCCCGAGAGCAGGTCCCAGGGCCGATTTGCCTGCGGATCAGTAAACGGGACGGCGCAGATCTTCACCTCCGTCACGACAGCGCGCATGGAACCAGGCGGGACATGGCGAAAACCGGTGAGGGACGCCCCCTACGCGGCCGTGGGGGCCGACCTCGCAGTCGTGGCTACACCGCCGCGTCGTAAGCCGGGACGTCCACCGTAAGCCCATCGTAGGCGAGGTGGATGTCGTCGGGCAGGCGGGCATCGGCCTCCGTGTGGCGGGCGTTGTGGGTCATGTGGACAAAGTACGTCTCCTGCGCCCCGATGCGCCGGGCTGCGGCCACCGCTTCCTCGAACGAGAAGTGGGTGGGGTGGGGCCGGGCGCGGAGGGCATCGAGCACGAGCGTGTCGATGCCCTGCAGCTGCTCGTAACTGGCCTCGGGAATACTGCTGGCATCGGTCAGGTACGCAAAGCGGCCTACGCGGTACCCGTAGACGGGCAGGTCCCCGTGGCGAAGCAGAACGGGATCGACGGGCACAGAGGCCTCCTCGCCGGTGCGGCTGGGAACGCGAAAGGGACGGTCCACCACGTGGAGCTCCACGTTGGCGGCCCCGGGGTAGGGATCGGCCCCGAAGATGTAGTCGTAGTTGTTGCGGAGCACCGCGGCCGTATCGGCGTGGGCGTAGCACGGCATCACGCGGCGGTTGTCTCGGAAAAAGGGCCGCAGATCGTCGATCCCCACCACGTGATCGAAGTGGTGGTGGGTGTAGCAGACCGCGTCGATGCGGTCAATGCCTTCGCGGAGGGCCTGCTCACGGAAGTCCGGCCCCGTGTCGATGAGGAGCCCCATGTCGCCGACTTCGATGTAGCAGGCGCATCGGGTGCGCGTGTCGCGCGGATCGTCGGAGGTGCACACCTCACAGTCGCACCCGATAACGGGAACGCCGGTGGAGGTGCCCGTGCCGAGCAGGGTGACGGTGAGCGGGGGCGTACGGGCGTGCCGGGTGGCCCCGGGGGCCTGGGCGGGCGTGTCGGCGTTAGTCGTTTCCATGGGGGGCCTCCGCCGCATCGGCATCGGCCCAGGCGTCTTCGAGGGCCCGCCGCACCGCCGGCTTTAGGTAAATGGTATCGAGAGGGGCCTCCCGCAGGGCCTCGGCCAGCACCACGAGTTGCGTTTCGGGGAGGTCGTTGTCGTTGAGCATGATGACGTCGTCCCCGTCCACGACGCAGCGCCCGCCGCGGAAGTTGCCCGGGGCCGATCGCACCTCCACCCCAAGCCGCCCCGCCACCCCTTCCAGTTCTTCAATGATGGCAGCAGTGTCCATACAACGCAATCGTGCTCCAGAAGAAACGTGCCTCTTTTCATCCTGCCCGGCCACAGAGTTGTTTCCCGCAGAGCTGTTTGCCCGTTCCCCTACGTTCTCGCACCCTCCTCTTCGGGCGTCTCAACTGCTACGTCGACTCCGGAAGCGCCGCGCCGGACCGGGCGTCCGCCACCCGGAAGGTATGCGGCGGCACCTCTTCGTCGGCGTCGAGGTGGACGCGCACGAGGTGATCCATAAACCAGCGGGTGGGATAAGTGGGCACGGGCCGGCGGAGGAACGCAGCGACGAACGGATGCACCCGCAGCGTCACGGCGCGGTGCGCATCGCTGTGCTCCACAATCCAGCGCTCCATCTCCTCCACGAGCGCCTCCGGCGCCGCTCCCTCTATCGTCGGTTCGTCCGGGGGAGACGCCGCCTCCGCGTCCTCGGCGGAGGCCTGCTCGGCACGGACGGCCTCCAGTTCTGCCTCCAGCGACTGAATTTTCTGACGGAGCGCGTCGACTTCCGCGTCGGGGGTGTCGTCCTCTTCCTTAAGACGCTTCACCTCCTGCTCGCGCTGCTTCACCTTGTCCTCCAGGCGCCGAATCTCGCGCTCGGCCTGGCGGAGTTCTTCGGGATCGGCGCCGCCCTCCTCCTCGTCCGAGGGGGCCCCGTTGGCCGAGGAGAATGTCGTCGTAATGCTGGGCCGTAGCCGCTGGCGCGTGATCTCCACGAGGCCAAAGTCGCTCATCGGGAGCACCTTCGTCACGGCCCGGTCCTCCTCGAAGCCCTTTTCGAGCTCGTCGTAGACTTTCTTCTTGTCCTTCTCGTCGTACAGGTCGATGAAGTCCACCACGATGATGCCCCCAAGGTCGCGGAGCCGGATCTGGCGGGCAATCACACGGGCGGCCTCCAGGTTCACGTTGAGCGAGTTTTCGGCCTGCGACTTGCCCTTTCCGGAGCGGCCCGAGTTCACGTCGACGACGTGCATCGCCTCGGTTTTCTCGATGAAGAGGTAGCCGCCGGAGGGCAGCTCCACGCGGTCCTTAAAGGCGCGGTCGGCCCCGTGCTGGATGCCCGCCGCCTCAAAGACCGGCTGGTTGCCGTCGTGCAGCTCCACGCGGTCCACCAGCTGCGGGGCCACGGCCTGCACGTAGCTCTGGATGCTGTGGTAGAGCCCCTTGTGGTCCACCACAATGCGGTCGTACGCCTCCGAAAACTCATCGCGGACGATGGAGGAGGCCATGTCCACGTCCTCGTGCACGAGGGCGGGCGGGCTGGGCTTTTCCTTCAGGCGCCGCTCCACACGCCGCCAGCGCTCCATGAGCAGCTTCATATCCTTGTCCAGCGACTTCGCGTCGCGGTCCTCCGCCACGGTGCGCACAATTACGCCCACGCCATCGGGGACGAGGCTGCTGGCCAGCGATTCGAGGCGGCGCCGCTCGTCGTCGTCGGTAATCTTGCGCGAGACGGCCACGTAATTTTGCAGCGGCACCAGCACCAGAAAGCGCCCAGCGAGGGAGATGTCCGTGGAGATGCGGCTGCCCTTATTGGAGATGGGCTCTTTGGTAATCTGGACGAGGATCGCCTGGCCCCGATTCAGAATATCGGAGGGACGGCGGTCCCAGTCCTTTTTTCCCTTGGGCACATCGATCGCCTCCGCACTCGGCTCCTTCAGCCCCAGAAAGTCGAGCAGGTACGGGAGGTTGTCGGAGAGATCCGAGAAATGCAGAAAGGCATCTTGCTCCTGCCCCACATCCACGAAGGCCGCCTGAATGCTCGGCATCACCTTGCGAATGCGGCCGAGGTATAGGTTTCCGATTGTGCGCTTGTGCTCCGCATTTTCGATGTAAAGCTCAGCGAGCTTGCCATCCTCGACGATGGCAATGCGCGTCTGTTGGGAACCGACATTAAAGACAATTTCTTTAGACATACGTAGGGGTAGGACGTGTCCCCCTCCACGTCAGCTGGCACCAATCGGCCCGACGGGAAACAAAGTGCATAGATCGACGGCAACGAGTGGCAGAACGACCGAGTGAGGGGGTCATCGGGACCACCGGCAGGGCTGCGGTGCAGCGGCTGCGCCACGAGGGGCCGCGGTACGGCTCCGTCGCGCGTCCCGTGCCGACCTCGAGAGGAGACACGAATTGGCTCGGGGAGAACAGTTCGAACAAATGGGGGAAGTACTCCGCCGCTCAGGGACCGCCGGACAGTTCTTGCGCCTCTTTTCTTGCGGCCCTTGTCTTGCGGTCCTTGCGGCGGGCCGAAGCCTCTGGGCAGGACGCAAGACGTCGATGGCCGCACGCTTGGACTGCAAAACAATGCCCTGCAGCCCCCGGCCCGCCTGTCTCAGCACAGGGCAGTGCAGAGGCAACGTAGGCCCAGCGACATCCACTGAAATGACGGGGGTGGATTGCAAATGTCACGTAGAAGTATCGACTGCCCGCTTGAAATGATCCCGGCGTCCGCACTCAAATCCGACGGCCGCTACAACGGTCACCCTTAAATCAAAATTCGCGGGCCTCCACTCCCCCAATTCGTATTGTATGAGTCCTTTGCGTCTCAACTCCAAGAAGAACTCACGCCCGGGGTGAAACCCGCACGAACGGAAGCCTTTTGGTAACCTGACGGAGCCGCTCTTGGAGATGCAGTTCGTCCTCAGCACTACCTACCGGACAATTTCGAATTGCGTCCCGAAAAATCTCTCGGCGAGTTCTCCCGGCGGCCGTCGGTGATCTTTTCGGTCACTGCACCGCCGAATTTGGAAAGATCCCGAATCAAGAAAGACCCTGAATCAAGTTCAGAATGACGTACTTAACCGGGATTTTTGAGACACCGGCCGATCTCCGGAGAAGACCGCCCGGGAGCTAACCCCTGGCATTTAGTCTCCAAATGCCCTCGACATTGCGGCATGGCTTCCGCGGCCCGCAGGCCCCTCCCGCCGCCTCCTCGCCCTGGGTCGTTGCCCGTCCGCCCCCTCACATCGCGCCTCGGCACCTCACACAGCCTCTTCACACAGACCCTGACTGATATGGCTGACGATGACACTGTAACAGAACTGACACAAGAAGATGCCCCCATCAAAGCGCGGGGCTTGGAGGGTGTCATTGCGCTCGAATCTTCTCTCTCTTCGATCGACGGCGATACGGGCACCCTCATTTACCGGGGGTACGACATCCGCGACCTCGCAGCGCACGCCACGTACGAGGAGGTCATCTATCTGCTGCGGCACGGCGCCCTGCCGACGCGTTCTGAGCTCGACGCGTTTACGGCCCACCTGCGGAGCGAGCGCTCGCTCCCTGGCCCGGTGCTGGATCTTCTGCGCAATGCGCCCGACGACTCTCACCCCATGGCTGTTCTCCGCACGGCGGTTTCGGCCCTGGGGATGTACGATGAGGAGGCAGAGGTGCTGGAACGCGCGGCCAACTGCCGCAAGGCCGATCGCATCCTCGCCCAGATTCCAACAATCATTGCGGCCTTCGACCGGCTGCGGAAGGGCCGCGATCCTGTGCCCCCCCTCGACCACGGGTCCATGGCGCACAATTTCCTTTACATGCTGAATGGGGAAGAGCCCCACGCCGCCGCCGAGAAGACCTTTGACGTCTGCCTCGTGCTGCACGCCGACCACGGCCTGAACGCCTCTACGTTTACCAGCCGGGTCATCGGCTCTACGCTCTCGGACATGTACTCTGCCATCTCTGGGGCGGTGGGCGCCCTTAAGGGGCCGCTGCACGGCGGCGCCAACCAGGAGGTCATGCGCATGCTGCTCGACATCGACGAGCAGGGCGCTGACCCTGCGGCGTACGTCCGCGAACGCCTGGCGGACGGAGACCGCATCATGGGCTTTGGGCACCGCGTCTACAACACGATGGACCCCCGCGCGGCCATCCTGCGCGACATGATGCGCGAGCTGAGCGAAGAAGCCGGCGAAATGAAGTGGTACGAGTACACTGCGGCAATCCACGACGCCATGGAGGCCGAAACGGGCATCGCTCCCAACGTCGACTTCTTCAGCGGCTCCATTTACTACCAGCTTGGGCTCGCCCCCGACCTCTTCACCACCATCTTCGCCCTCAGCCGTACAGCGGGGTGGACGGCCCACCTGCTGGAGCAGTGGTCCGACAACCGCCTCATTCGTCCCCGAGCGCAGTACGTGGGCGCCCGCAACCGCACCGTCTCGCCCATCGACGAACGTTGACTTCTCCCCGCCTTAAGGAGCGAGGATTCTTCCTCGCGGAAAAGACTTTCTGTTTCACAGAACCAGCCTTGACCATTCGCTTACTCTCACCGACAGTTTTCCGGGGTAGCAGAGGCGGACCAAGGTGTTACGGTGTTACGGGTCCTCCGCAGACATTAGCCCCATCCGCAGAAATTTCTGCGTGCTGTGCTCCCGCCGGCCCAGCGGTACAGATACTCAAAAGCAAATTGTGTCGCCCTTGGTTGTCGCAGGGCAATCGCATCTTAAGTACAACGGAGAAACCACGTTTGCTCATATTGTCGTTCCGAGCGAGGCGTCCCGACCGCCGTCGGGACGTCCGAGTCGAGGACTCTCTTCGAAGACAGGCGGAAACGCCCCCAGCACTGCTTTCGCCGAATTCAAAGAGATTCCCCCCGGGAGCGCTCGGTCACTGCGTTCCCAGCGCTTCGACGCCTTCCTCTCTTCGTTCGTCAGTCGCTCAGAATGACTGTACTTCTGTGGATCT
>ERZ1034543.435-NODE-435-length-10630-cov-6.406903_pt1 | contig 10630 bp, 13 predicted proteins | sample MGYA00520654_ERZ1034543 | MGnify/ENA primary metagenome ERZ1034543 (study PRJEB33760, sample SAMEA4777712) | hypersaline lake metagenome | biome: hypersaline environment; feature: brines | place: Spain | collected 2012-08 | depth 0 m ... | reverse complement strand
AAAATGGGTTTATCCGGGCCGAGACGGTCGACTTCGCGGACTACGAGCGGCTCGGCTCCGAAGCGGCGGCCCGCGAGGCCGGCGTGATGCGGTCCGAGGGAAAAGACTACGTCGTGGAGGACGGCAACGTAATCCTGTTTCGGTTCAACGTGTGACCCCTCCCCGGCGCAGACGGAACGAGCAAGGACCCGTGCCCGCATCTGACCCGTGCCCGCATCTGTTGCAACGGCTCCGAGAGGCGGGAACGGCTCGCGTTCCCAGCGGGAGGTACAGGGACAGCTTTCGCGAGCGGGGCAACCGGGAAATTGCCGCGACGAGAAACTGCTGCGAGACTCAGAGCATCTGCTGCACGAAGGATCTGCTGCGCAAAAGGCTCTGCTGCACAAAGGGGAAAGAGCATCTCGTCATCGTCTCACGACCGTCCACAGAGGTCTCATGTCGCTCCGATGCGGTCTGGTTGGGCTGCCCAACGTTGGCAAGTCGACCCTCTTCAATGCCCTGAGCCACGCCGGGGCTGCAGCCGAGAACTACCCCTTCTGCACCGTCGAGCCCAACGTAGGCGTCGTGCCCGTGCCCGACGAGCGCCTGGCGCGCGTGGCCGAACTGGCCGGATCGCCCGAGACCACGCCCACCACCATCGAGTTTGTGGACATCGCCGGGCTCGTGGAGGGGGCCGCCGAGGGCGAAGGGCTGGGCAACCAGTTTCTGGCCCACATCCGCGAGGTGGACCTCATCGTCCACGTGGTGCGGTGCTTCAAGGACGACGAGGTGGCACACGTGTCCGGCACCGTCGATCCGGCGCGGGACGTGGACACCATCCACACCGAACTGCTCTTGAAAGACCTGCAGACAGTGGAGCAGCGCATCGAGACTGTGGAGGCGGCTGCCAAGAAGGGCGACCCCGACGCCGCCGCCGAGCGAGCGGTGTTTGAGCGCCTCCACGCGCACCTCAGCAAGGGGCGATGGGCACGCTCGTTCGACGCCTCCGCGGGGGATCGACCGCTCGTGGACGAGCTGTTTTTGCTGACGGAGAAGCCGGTCCTCTACGCGGCCAACGTGGCCGAGAGCGACCTGCCGGACGGCAACGCGCACGTGGACCAGCTCCGGTCCCTCACGGACACGGAAGGGAGGCCGGTCGTCGTCCTTTCTGCGGAACTGGAGGCGCAGCTCGCAGAGCTCGATCCGGAGACGCGGCAGCTTTTTTTGGAAGACGCAGGCCTGCAGCGCTCGGGTCTCGAGCGTCTTATTCACGCCGCCTACGACCTGCTCAACCTCATTACCTTCTTTACGGCCGACGAGAAGGGCGCTTACGCGTGGGCCATCGAGAAAGGCACGCAGGCCCCGCAGGCCGCCGGCAAGGTTCACAGCGACATGGAAGAGGGGTTTATTAAGGCCGAGACGGTCCACTTTTCGGACTACAACGCGGCCGGCTCGGAGGCCGCGGCCCGCGAGGCGGGGCTGCTTCGCACGGAAGGCAAGGACTACGTGGTGGAAGACGGAGACGTGATGGAGTTCCGGTTCAACGTGTCGTGAGGCATGATGAGTGAAGGTATCATGAGTGAAGGCGTGATGGGTGAAGGCGTAATGAGTGACGTATCCGCGGCCCGCCTTGCGAGTCACGATTGCGAGTCGCGTCCCTCGCCTGCACCTCTCCCCGACACCTCGTATGTTGGCCCCACGTCTGTTCTCTGGAAGTTCCCTCCACAGTGCCATGCTCCGCGTTCGTCGCCCACTGTTTGCAGCGTTCCTCGCTACGGCCCTTCTGGGACTTGGCTGCGCTTCCGAACCGGAGCCCGAAGGAAGCACACCGGTGGCGCCCACCGACACCATCACGCCCACGACACGGGCCGACTCCGTAGCCTACCGCCTCCTGCAGGCCCACGGGGCCGATGCATGGGCCTCGGCACCATACCTGCGGTTTGACTTCGGCATCGAAATGCCGGACGGCCAGCAAACCATTGCCCGCCATCTCTGGAACCGGCAAACCGGCGAGTACCGCATGGAGTGGTCGCGCGGGGCGGATTCCTCGTACGTGGCGCTCGTCAACGTGCGGGAAGAGACGGACGGGCGGCTGGCCGGGACGGTCTACCTCAACGGCAAGGCACTAACGGGGGCGGCCGACAGCACGGCCCGAAAAACGGCCTACGCCCGCTTCGTCAACGACACGTACTGGCTCTTGTCGCCCCTAAAAGTGTTCGATCCCGGGGTGAATCGGTCGTACCGCCCCGACTCGTCGACCGCCGAACACGACGTGATCCACCTGTCGTTTAACGCGGTAGGCCGCACGCCGGGCGACCAGTACTGGCTGTACGTGTCGAAAGACACGGGACGGCTCGATCGATGGGCATACCACCTGGAAGGCATGCCCGAGGAGGCTCCGCCGCAACACTACCAGTGGACCCAGTACCGCGACCTGACGGCGCCGGCGGGCACGGTCCGTCTCGCCGCGCGCAAGGAGGCCACGGGGGCCAACCGGGCGCTCCTCACCCATAATCTGGCCCTGCCCCGCACGCCTCCGGACGGCGCCTTCTCGAACCCGGAACCGATGCTCGGCGGCGAAGAGTAGCCCCAAGCCCGTTTCCCAAACAAGCGCCCGGGCGCCGTGAAAATCCGTGGCGTCCCCGTCGGTTTTTTGTTCTGATGCCCGAAAGACGTCTCGCACCGTGGATTATCGGTTTCAAATTGCCCGGCGCTACCTGGCGAGCCGTCGAGAGGTCTCTCTCATCTCGATCATTACGGGCATCTCGATGACGGGCGTAACCCTGGGGGTGGCGGCTCTCATCGTGGTGCTTTCGGTGATGAACGGGTTCTACGATTTCGTGCGCGATCTCCTCGTGTCGCTCGACCCTCACGTGCGAGTGGTGGCGGCGGACGGGCAGGGCGTCACAAATGCGGATTCGCTCCTCCGCCTGGCCCGCGAGACGAAGCACGTTACGGCGGCTGCGCCGTACGTGGAGGGCAAGGCCCTACTCCTGACCCGGACCGGCAGCGAGGCCAACCGTGTGGTGCGCGTGCGGGGCGTCGATCCCGCGATGATGGACGCAACCGCCCCTCCCATGGCTCAGGGCGCGTTCGATGTAGCACGGGGCCCCGACGGTACGCCCGGCATCGTGCTCCCGCGACGACTGGGGCGGCGCACCGGCGCGCTCCCTGCCGCCGCGGGGCAGGCGGCCCAGGCCGTGGGACTGCTCTCGGCCCCCGCCATCGAGCACACGCTCACGAACGTATTTGCGAGCCCGCCCCTTCGCCGCTTCGACGTTCGGGGCCTCTACCACATCCAAGGCGCCGCGACGGGCCCGCAGGTGTTTGTCTCCCTGTCCGAGGCGCAACGACTGTTCGGCACCGACGATCACGTAACCGGGATCGATCTTCGCCTCGACGACCTGGAGCAGGCCAGCGCCGTGAAGGCTGCCCTCCAGCAGCGGCTCGATGCGGGCCGGTACGCTGTTCGGACGTGGTACGACCTTCAAAAATCGCTCTACGACGTGATGCGACTGGAGAAGTGGGGCGCATCGGCCATCTTGGGGCTCATTGTCCTCGTGGCGGCGTTCAACATCATCGGGTCCCTCACGATGGTCGTCATCGAAAAGCGGGCCGACATCGGGGCACTGCAGGCCATGGGCGTCTCCCGGGGCGATGTGCGCCGCATCTTCCTGTACGAAGGAGCGCTCATTGGAGCCGTGGGCACCGGGCTGGGCCTCGTGCTGGGCCTCGGCCTCGCGGCCCTCCAAAAGTACTACGCGCTCGTCCCCATGGCCCAGGCCGAGTCGTTTCTTATCGATGCGTACCCCGTGTCCATTCAGTGGCTCGACGTGACCCTCATCGCGCTCGTCGCGTTTGGGCTCTGCGTACTGGCCGCCCTCTACCCCGCCGCCCGCGCGGCCGACATTGAGCCGGCCCGTGCCGTCCACCTCGAAGGGTAAGCGCACGCCTCCGAGGCCGAACCGACGGCCGCTGCTGTGTGTACAGGCCCGTACGTCCGTTCTGCGCTCTTCCGTGCCGCCCGTGCACATCGGCGGAGCCGCGTACAGAGCCGCCCGTAGAAGCGCCCACCCCCGATGAAGGCGCCGACCGTACGGAGGCGCCGCCTGTGTGACGCACGCCGTGTCTCCTCCCCGCCGCTCTCCTCCGCCGCCCCCCGCCCCATGCTCAACGACGCGTTCAACCTGATTGGCCTGCCCGACCGCCCCGAAAAGCCCAGGGAGCACGGGCTTACGCATATGCTCGACAAAGGGCTCTCGGCCCGGGCGGTGGAAGATGTGCTCGACAAAGCCGCCCACATCATCGACCTGGCCAAGCTCGGATGGGGCACGGCCGCCGTCATGAACAACCTGGAAGAGAAGCTGGACGTCTACCGGGACGCAAACATCCCGTTTTTCTTCGGCGGCACCCTTTTCGAAGCGTACTTCTTGCGCGACCAAATGGACGACTACCGGCGCCTGCTCGATGCGCTGGACGTGCACCACGTCGAAATCTCCGCCGGTGCCGTCTCGATGGCCCACGAGGACAAGCTCGGCTACATCGAGCGCTTCGCCAAGGACTTTACCGTCGTGAGCGAGGTCGGCTCCAAGGACTCCAACGACGTGATGGCGCCGTACCGGTGGGTCGAGTTCATGCAGGCGGAGCTGGAGGCCGGAAGCTGGAAGGTGACCGCCGAGTCGCGGGAGGCGGGCACGGCCGGGCTCTTCCGTCCCAACGGCGAGGTGCGCACCGGCCTTGTCGACGAACTCCTGTCCCGCGTGGAGCCGCGCAACATCATCTTCGAGGCCCCGAACAAACGGCAGCAGGCGTGGCTCATCAAGCACCAGGGCGCCAATGTGAACCTCGGCAACATCCACCCCGAAGAAATCCTTCCGCTGGAAACCCTGCGGCTGGGCCTGCGGGGCGACACGCTCTTTGAATTCCTCACGCCAGGCCTTACGCCGCATCTACCCGGCGGAACTCCGTCCGGAGACGGCCATTCCTGACCGAAATCAGAACACGCGGAGGAACTAGAAGAAAAGCGCAGCAAAATTGCGCCGTCTTCACGAACAAAGCTCCAGGTTTTTCCCTTCAACCTTGCTGGTTTAGACCATAGTTCATTCGGGATCACTCGCTTCTAAGGCAGGACGCCACGCCGCACAAACCAACGCTCCGAGGTTCAGTTATGGCCCGCAAAGACGACATTACAGGCGAAGGACCCGTCACGGGAAACAGCGTGTCGGACTCCAACCAGAAAACGAACCGTCGCTTCAAGCGCAATCTCCACGAGAAGCGGTTTTACATTCCGTCTCAGGACCGCCACGTGAAGCTGAAGGTGTCCTCGAAGACTCTGAAAACGATCAACAAGAAGGGCATTCAGGCGGTGCTCAAGGAGGCCCGCAAGCAGGGCTACGACGTGTAAGCCCTGGGCGAAGCGCTGCTGCCCGCTCCACACTGCGCTCCCTTTCACAACCGATCCCGCTTTCCGATGGCCACAGGTGACCGCGTCCAGATCGTGCTTGAGTGCACGGAGGAACCCGGAACGTCGCGCTACCACACGACCAAAAACCGGAAAAATACCTCCGACCGGATCGAGCTCATGAAGTACAATCCGGTCCTTCAAAAGCATACCCTTCACCGAGAGAAAAAATAAGTCATGGCAAACCAAAGCAACGGTTCGGCCTCGCAGAAAATGGCGAAGCTCGTGGTCGCCGAAGAAAAGGAGGACGGCAACTACGGCTTCCGCCAAAAGATTGTCCCCCTCGACGACGTTGAGGAAGAGCTGGAGAAGGCGAAAAAGCTGACCTAGGCAGCTGGCCCTGTCGTGTCTCCATCGCGCGGGGCGTGGCGCAGTCCGGTAGCGCACCTGCTTTGGGAGCAGGAGGTCGCCGGTTCAAATCCGGCCGCCCCGACTACGGTTCTGGTTGGAACGTTGAAAGCTGAAGGATTGAGTGGCTTCTGGATACTTTTCAACCTGCAAATCCTCAACGTTCACACCTTCAACTTTCGAACCCGCAACCAACGAGCCTGCGCCCGTAGCTCAGTTGGATAGAGCAGCGGACTTCTAATCCGCAGGTCGCAGGTTCGAATCCTGCCGGGCGTACTTTCCGGGCCCGTCCTTCCGGATCTGGGGAGAGGAACTCAGTGCCGCTGTTCCTCATTACAAACTGTGGAGATTCGTTACTTTGGTGACGTGGCCGAGTGGTTAGGCAGAGGCCTGCAAAGCCTCCTACGGCGGTTCGAATCCGCCCGTCACCTCCGCGAGCGCCCGCTGGGAATTGTCCCGGTGGGCGTTTTTGTCTGGAGGCTCTTTTTGGGGACTCTTGTTGTTGGGTGGTGCGTTCGTGTAGCCACGGCTCGCGCCGGGGGCGCTGTGCCCGCAGCGTCAGCGTCGCAGCACATTCCAGAGCAGGCGTCCCCACCGGAGGGGAAGCAGTGCAGGCGCGGGCCACTGGGCGCCGGCGGGGACGAGGCAGCGGTCGTGCTCGTTCACGCTCCAGAGGCGAGGGAGTACGTGCTGCAGAAGGCGCAGGCGGTCGCGCCAGCGGCGGAGCAGCGTGGCGTGCATGAGGATGCGGCGTAGGCGGTCGCTGTAAAGGCGCTGCGGATCGTCGGGGCGGTCCGGCACGGCGAGCGCGAGAGGCAGCGACACGACGGCACGCTTCCAGGCCTTGTTCGGCCAGGGGGGCGGCGTCCGTACCGCGGTGTCGGGGAGAAGCTCGCCGGGGGTCCCGCCCAGCCCTTGTACCCAGAGCGCACGCAGGGGCGAGCACAGGTCGTTTGGCCCGAGGCCCGCGAGGCGCTGGGCGAGAGCGTGCGGGTCTACCGGCGGCCCGTGGGCGGCGTGGCGGGCCAGGTCGGCAAGCATGGAAACGCGGAGCGACAATCCACCGCCGTGCATGGTAAGGTGTTTGAAGGCGTGAAGGCAAAGGTAAAGCCGCTCGTCCACCGGAGACATGCGCCAGACGGGCACGCCGAGCAGGGATGTCTTGCGGGCCCGGCCCCAGAGTGCCTCGGTGAGCGCCTGTGGGTCATTGATGCGGGCGGGCACGGGGGCATCTTCCACTGCCCAGTGGAGCTCCACCACGGAAACCGCCCCGCACGGATCCGCTACGAAGGGCGGTGCATGATGCTTGTCGGGGGTGGCGTCGGAGGGGACCCACGCCGGGTTGGTGCACGCATAGCCTGCGGCCTCGAGAAGGCGTACAGCATCGGCGATGTGTGCGGGGGGCACCAGGAGGTCGTGATCGCCGGCGCGTCGGCGGCCGGGGCCGTCGTAGAGCCAAGCGTCAAGCGCAACGCCTTTAAGGGGGAGCACCGGAATGCCAGCGTCGCGGAAGGCCTGGAGAAGGGTGCGCAGGCGGTCGGCCTCGTACAGGCTGGTGCCGATGAGGGCCTGGGCGCCCGGTTCCAGTCGGGCGCGTAGGGCAGCGCCACTGGGGGGGGCGAGATCGGCGAGGCCTCGGTAGACCGGCAGTTCAATGTTTTGGGCGCGGCACCACGTCGCCACGCGACTGGGGCACAGCGTGTCTGCGTGGCGCCGCAGGGCGGCCGCGACCGCTCTTCCGGAGGCCAGTCCGAAGTCGTGCCGCAGCGCCGCGGTGGCAACCTCCAGGGAAGGCGCTCCCAGCGACAAACGGCCGGCAGGAGAATGGGAGCACGTCTGCGACGTTGGGGGAGAAGGAGGAGCCGCGGATGGAGGCGAGGCAGGGCTCATGGGGCAAGAAGAGTCCGGTGGTCGTACAGGATGCGATGCTGGTCGGCCACGCGGGGGGAATCACCGAGGGGCGCTCCGTCCGCCTCGATCCAAGCGTGGGCCAGCGGTGACGAAGTGGCGGGCGAAGGCGAGACCGCCGCTGGCTTTCCGTCGTCGTGAATGCCGAGCACAAAGCGGACCGCCCGGGCCTGGCTGCCGTGCAGGAGCGCAAAGAGGAGCAACGATTGGCGCAGGCACGGGCCTTCAGGGCCTGCCTGCGCCAGCCGCCGCGCCACGGCCAGGCACGCCGCGGGCTCCCAGCCATGCGGGCGCACGCGCCCTGCCAACCAGCGCAGCATCACGGGTAGAGATGGGGCGTCGTCGCGGCGAAGGAGGGCCCGCACATGGGCGGCACAGCGCAGGCCGGTAGGCACAACGGGGACACACCGAATCCAGCGGCGCGGTCGGGAAAGCGAAGCGTACGGACGCACGGGCGATGAACGAAGAGGAGGGGGAAAAGAAAATCGACAAACCAAAAGAAAATCACCAAACCACCAGGCGCACTCCCACGCGCACCAGTAGACCGCCGGTGTCAAGAGACGTGAGTGAGCAGGCCGTTGCCGGCCATGGTCTCAACGAACGCCTCAACGTCGTCCTGAACGTCGGCGCGGGAGGGACCGTCTTCTTTAAAAGGAACGGCCGTGCGGTAGAGGTGGCGGGCAAGCTGCTCCACCGTCCAGGTCTTTTGTTCATCGAAGGCGGTCCAGAGGCGCTGTGCCGTGCCGTTGAGGCGGTAGTATTCCTGAGTGCGGAGGTGCAGCACAATGGTGCCGTCGTCGTCGAGCGAGACGGCGGTGGCGTAGGGCGAACGAGACAGCATAAAAGGCGTGGAGCGCTGAGAAAAAGGCAAAGGATCAGGCGGTGGACGCACGAGACGGCGTGCGGGCGGCCGTCAACAGATCGGCCAGACGACCGGGGGCCTCGTACAGATCGTGTCCGGCCGTTAACTCGAACCCGTCGGCGTGCCGCAGCAGGGCGCCGAGGCGCTGCGTCTGGGCTGTGGCGACCGCCGTGGGCAGCACGGACGGGGGCAGGCTCTGTGAGAGCAGTGTCGGGAGCAGCCGGGCGGCGCGGCAGGGCACGAGCCGACTGGTTGGGGTGTCGGCAATGCCGACGCGAATCACGCGCCGAGGCACGGCCCAGGCGGCGGTGCGAGCAGGCGCATGGTCGTCCAGTGTACCGAGTGGCACCGACCATTTTTGGGCCGGGTCGGACGGTGCGCCGTCGGCAAGGGGGACACGGGTTGCTGATGAGGAGAAGGCGGCCTTCTGAAACCCGAGTCGCGTCCAGGCGTCGGGGCAAAGGCGCAGGGTGGGCGACAAGCGTCCCACGCGCGGCGCGGCGTGGTCGGAGGGGGCAAGCGCCACCTGGTCGTCGCTTACACAGCGCCAGCCGCGTTGCAGCAGGCCGGCGGTAAGGGTAGACTTTCCACTTCCCGAGGGACCGACGAGCAGTACGCTGGCTCCCGAATCGGCGTTGGGGGGCGGACGAAGCGCTGCGGCGTGCAGTGGGGTCCACCCGAGCCGAGCCAGCGCACCGGTGAGGGCGTGGCGAAGGCCGCTTGCCACAGCGTGGCGGCCTGCTGGTGTGCGAGGATTCTCGACCCAGAGCCGAGCCGTACCGCGGTCCTCGTGCCATTGCACCTGTCCGCCTCCGTCTCCCTCCCAGCGCACTCCTTCCGGCGTGCGCCAGACGGTCCCCTGTGCGTCGGCCGCAACGCAATTCCAACTGGACGGGGGACCTGTCGTGTGCGGTTTCCCGAGCCTAACTTCGATGGTTAAGGCATTGGTAACGGCTAGGGCATCGGTGGAGGAAGAAGAGGTCGCGGCGGACGCATGTGGGTGCAGCGCAAGGGCGTTGGCGGCGCGTGTGACGAGGGCAGCAGGCACCGCTGCACTGCGTTCAATCCAGATACCCACGGACCTCATCTCTTTTGTGAAGAAAGCGTCCGGGGGAGCATCGGGCGCCTTCCGACCCAGCGTGTACGCAATAGGGGCAGGCATCGACGGAAAACGGAAAAACGAGCAGCGCGAAAACACTCCCGGGGCACGAAGGCGCTGAAGCTACGCAGCGTAAGCCGTACACCCGTAGTGGGGAGGAACATGAGACCGATTTAGATAGCGACGCACTATTCTACGGTCGGACGCGGAAAGTTTGGAGAGGGCGGGCGTCTGCTTCGTCTCGATGCGGTAGGTGAAGTAACGATCCGGGGTGGGGCGGCCAAACCCAGTGGCCTCAAACAAGTCGAGCCCGGACGGCCCCCTAGGGTGCAGGCGAACACAGACGAGGGTATAGTCACTGTCGCCAAATGCTTGCCGACAGGCCCGACGCACCCGTCGCTGGCGGCGCCAAGCGGGGTGCAGGTACGTGCTGTAGACAACCAGTGCGATGGCACAGAGTGCGAAGGCCACCGAGAGGGCAACGACTGCAACGAAAATGCTCATCGTACTCATCTCTGAGAGCGGAAACAGGTAGAAGAGCACGCCCAGTGTTTCACCGTGAGCACTCCCAAACGGGAGAGACACCCGGGAGAGATACTCGGGAGCGTGAACGGAGCGGAGGACGTGGCATGCTACGCGGCGGATGCCGTAAGACTTGGTACGAAGTGCTCAACACAACCGCTTGTGCCAGCGTCCCAAATCCTTGTTGCAGCGTCCCGAGCGCTTGTCACAGCGTCCCACACATGTCCCACGCCACGGCTACGGTGCGACACGGCGGGATGGGCGGCATAATGAACAACGCAAACGCCCCGCCTCCGGCGTGGAGGCGGGGCGCAAGAAGGCGTTCTCCGGGTGGAGAACGGACGTTTTGGCGCATCGGGCGCGTTCGCACACAGGGCGCGTTGGCGCCGGGGCGCATTGGCACACAGGGCGCATTAGCGCACGACCGTGAGCTTCTGGGTCTTGACGGTCC
>ERZ1034543.434-NODE-434-length-10644-cov-3.979790_pt1 | contig 10644 bp, 5 predicted proteins | sample MGYA00520654_ERZ1034543 | MGnify/ENA primary metagenome ERZ1034543 (study PRJEB33760, sample SAMEA4777712) | hypersaline lake metagenome | biome: hypersaline environment; feature: brines | place: Spain | collected 2012-08 | depth 0 m ... | reverse complement strand
ATTTGAATCCCAGAGAGGCCCAGCACGCTCAGTGTGCTGAGCGTCGGAAACGCGTTGATGACGCTTTCGGCAAACCCAACCGTGTAGAGGGCCACGGAGAGCCCCTGTGCGATGTAGAGCGGGATGCCCACGGCCCCGCCGATCTCGATCCCAAGCGACCGGCTGATCATGTAGTACGCCCCCCCGACGCGCACCCGCTGGTCCGTGGCGATGGCTGCGATCGAGAGCGCCGTGAGGAAGGTAATGCCCGTCGAGATGGTGACGATGAGCAGCGTCCCCAGCAATCCGGCATTGCCGACCACCCACCCGAACCGCAGGTACATGATGACGCCGAGGATCGTCAGGATCGACGGCGTAAACACGCCGCCGAACGTTCCGAGGCCGCCGGGCTTTCCCGACGCCACGACCTCCTCCTGGTCGGCTTCGGCAGAGCGTTGGAGTGAATCGAGGTCGGGTTTCATCGCCGGGAGCGAGTGGTTCGAAAGAATGAGTGTCGGTTCCCTTCACGCGAGCGTACTCCGCACGCCTCCGCGCTACTCTTCCGGAGACGTGGTAAGCCCGACCGTTTCTTTGAGGCGCTTCACGCCCTCCACGGCCCGCACCGAGAGGGTGTTCGGCACGTAGCGGCGCACCATGAGGACCGAGCAGTCGGCCCGGTCGGCCACCACGTCCGGGATGGAGCCGAAGAGCACCTGGCGCAGGCTCCACTCGCGCGAGGCGCCGATAATGGCGAAGTCGTAGTCCGCCTCGGTGAGCGTGGCGTCGATGCCGCCGGTGACGCTGTCGGACTGTCGGACGAGATACTCCACACGGTCGGTGTCGACGAGGCCCTGGACCGTGTCGTCGAGCGCTGCCTTCTCGTCCTCGACGTCCACGTCCTCGCGCACCACCCGAAGCAGATGCACCGTGGCGTCGGTAATGCGGGCGACCCGTACCGCAATTTCGAGACCGAGCTGCGCGTGCAGGCCGCCGCCCCAGGGCAGGAGAATCTGGTCGACGGAGTCAAACCCACGGTCCTTGAGCACGCCGAGATCCGCCGGCAGATCCGAGACGATGCGCTGGATGGGACTGTTGTAGATGCGGCCCACGTTGAAGCCGCCCTGCCAGCCCATCAGCAGCATGTCGGACGTCTGGGCCTGCGTCTCGTCGATCAGGCCGCCGAACACGTCGTGGGCGACGTCGATGACGGACTCGATGTCGGTCGCCTCAAGAGGAGTGTGGTCCAGGTCGTTTGTTGAGGGGCGAGCTGCTGCCTCCTGGGCCAGGTCGGCAATGGCGCGCTCCAGGGAGGGCCGCTCCGTAAACTGCGCGCGGGCGGACCGGAGTGGGGTTTGCAGGGGCACGTCCACGAGGTGGATGCCGGCCACGTGGCCGCCCTCGGTCCGCCCCGTGGCGATGTACCGGCCCAGTTGCAGGAGGTCGTGCTCGTGCTCGGGGTTGGCCAGCGCCACCGACACGCGACGTGGCCCGTCGGCGTCGACGGCCCGCTCAGCCGCCGACAGCACCTCCGGCACCTGCACGGCGAACTCGGGCGCCGGGGCCGCGAGGGCGCTCCAGCCCTGCGCCGCCCACTGCTCGCGAAATTCGGGGACCGCGTGCTCAATCTCGACGCGGCTCCGGCCCCAGACGTAGTACCAGCCCAGGCTCGCGAGGATGAGTACGACGATGGCGATCTGGGCGAAGGGGCCCGAGTACAGAATGATCCCGATACACGCGAGGGCGGCCAATCCTTGTACAAACGGAAAGCCGGGCGTGCGGTAGGAGGGCTCGTACCAATCCGGCTGCGCCACGCGCAGGGCCACGCACCCCACGTTCAGCGCCGCATAGCTGTAGAGCTGCAGCACGCTGGCAATCTTGGCGAGCTGCTCCAGGCTTTCGATGAACAGGAATGCCAGGGCCAATACGCCCGTCAGCAGGATGGCGCGGTGGGGCGTCAGGAGCGTCTCGTGGATGGCGCTCAGCCAGTTGGGCACCATGCGGTCGCGCGCCATCGCCAGGTTGATGCGGGAGGAGGCCATAATGCTCGCGTTGGCCGACGACACGGTGGCCAGCAGCCCGGCAAAGATGATGGCGCCCGCCCCAATCGGGCCCGCCAGGGTCCGGGCCGCCTGCGTGAGCGGATCCCGCACCTCGCCGATCGTCTCCTGCTCGAAGATGCCGCCGATCACGAGCAGGATCACGACGTAGAGCAGCGTCACGAGGGCGACCGAGCCGATGAGCGTGCGCGGCAGGTTCTTGGCGGGGTTCTTAATCTCCTCCGCCACCGCCGCAATTTTCACGAATCCGAGGAAGGAGACGAACACGAGGGCCGTCGTGGACGCCACCGGGGCGCCGCCGAAAGGAAAGAACGGCGTGAAGTTGCTCCATTCGATGTAGAAGGCGCCGATGCCACAGAACGCCCCCAGGATGCCCATCAGGGTGAGGACCACGATCACCTGCATCTGACCCGACTCCTTGGCCCCATACACATTGATGGCCGTAAGCAGAAGCCCTCCTGCGAACGCGCCCCAGAACGGCGTGAGGGGCAGGAACTGCGACAGGTACTCCCCGAGCCCGAAGAGGTAGAACGAGATGGCGAACGTGAGGCTCAGCCAGATCCCGACGCCCGAGATGGCCCCGAGCGCCGGGCCGAGCGAGCGGGAGACAAAGAAGTAGTCGCCGCCCGATGTCGGCATGCCCGTGGCCAGCTCGGCCGCACTGGCGGCCGTGATCATGCAGACGATGCCCGCCGCGAGGTAGGAGAAGATGGCGGCCGGCCCGGTGAGCTCCAGGGCCACGCCGGCGAGGAGAAAAATGCCGGCCCCGATCATGGTGCCGGCCCCGATGGTGAGCGCGTCCCAAAAGCCGAGCTCTCGGCGGAGATCATCTTGTGCCATCGGCGAGTAGAGAGCGGTTCAGGAACGTAGGGTGAGGGCGGAGCGGGGCCCGTTGGGTGGGCTCCATTGCGGAGGGGGCGTGACGTGCGGCAACGGGTGGCGGACCGTCTGCCTCCGCTTTACATGGCACGAAGTGATATAGTACGAGATGGGCCGAGCCCAATCAATTCCCTTTTGCGCACAAACGCCAGTCTCCTGGGCTCAGTCCGGAGCCGGTCTCACAGGGTCGGGAGGGAGTCGAAGAATCGCTCCGGCTCGGCGAGGATGCTGGGTTCGAGACTCAGATGCTGGGTTCGAGACTCATCGATCTGACGGGTGCTTCTACTGCCCGTCGAAGAGATTTATTTCATCAGTCGCTACGCTCGGAATGACGCATCAGGACGGTTCTTTTGCGTGTCTACTGGGTCAGGCCAATGCGGATTCCCGCCCCGAGTCGCGCACGAACATGCAGGTCGAGTCGGTTTGATCCACGAGGCGGCGGATCGTGTCGAAGTCCGGCTCGGGCTGGAGGCCGAAGATGTTCAGGTCGGCCTGCGGCGCAGCCTTAATGTAGGCGTCGAAGGGATCCGTGCCCACCACGGCGGTGGAGTCTGGGAAGCGGCCCAGGTCGATCAGCTTCTCCAAGAAGTCCTGTGCCGTGCCCTGCTGGTCGGGGTCGGCGACGGCCGTGACGAGGCGCATCTGCGCGTCCCAGTTCTGCGACAGCTTGTAGCCGGTGAGGAGGGCGAGGTCGAGGTTGCCAATCTCCATCGAGATGCGCCAGTCCGGGCTCCGGTCGCGGATCCAGACGTTGATGGTCTGGCGCTGGCCCAAGGCGGCCCGCGGGTGCGGCGCGTAGAGCAGTGTGCCCACGTTCTCCCGGTCCGCCTCCGCGATGACGTGGCGGTAGTCCGCCTCCCGCTCGGGGGAGGTCGGCATCCGCAGAAATACGATGTTCGGGTTGAAGAAGGCCCCGCGGAGCGCCTGCATGCCCGCCCGCAGCCCCTCGGCAAAGCCTCCGGCATCGATGACCGTGGCAGAGGCAAAGATATCGCGCTCGCGAAAGGCCGCGGTGAGCGTGTCGAGCTGATCGGTCAGCACGTCGGGCCGTCCGTTTGGGCTCAGGCCCACAATCTTCACCGAGCCCTGCGGCGCAGTGAGGTCTTGCAATGTGAGGAACGAGCCGCGGAGGGCGCTGCTCTGCTCCACCGGCACCAGCAGGTTCGGCTTCCAGGCCCGCTCCTGCATCGTGGGCAGCTCGGTCACCTTCTTGGCCGCCCACTCCGCGAGCGCCACGAACATGCCGCTGCGCACGTCCTCGAACGGCGCATCGAGCTGGCGCCGGGCCAGAATCACGTAGAAGCCGAGGGTCACGACGAGCGCGACGACGCTGATCGTGGGGTTGATGATGAACATCGCCAGCAGGGACCCGGCGAGGCCGAGGAACGACACCCAGATGGGGATGCGGAGGCGGGGCCGAAAGCTCACGAGGCCGAGGCCCTGCTCGATGAGCACCGCCGCACAGATCATCGCGTAGGTGACGAGGAAGAACATGGTGATAAGCGGCGCAATGGCGTTCAGGTCGCGCACCAGGAGGGAGGCGAAAATGATGGCCCCCGTCACCATCATCGAGTGGCGCGGCTCGCCGTCGGGGGCGAGGTGGGCGAGCCAGTCCGCTTTGGGCACGACCCGGTGGGCGCCCATGGCCTGCAAGATGCGCCCCGCCCCCACCAACGAGGCGAGGGCCGAGGAGAACGTGGCGCCCAACAGGCCGGCCAAGACCGCCGGGGGCCAGTACGCCTTGTCCACCATCACCGTGTAGCTGCTCACCATCTCTTCGGGCGTGGCCGATAGGGCAAGCCAGACCGCCAGCACGACGTAAATCACGAACGACACGCCGACGGCCGCTAGGGTGCCCACCGGAATACTGCGCTTCGGGTCCTTGAGGTCACCGCTCATATTCGCCCCGGCCATGATGCCGGTCGTGGCGGGAAAGAAGACGGCGAAGACGATCCAGAACGAGTTGGGCCGGGTCGGGTCCGCGGGCGTGCCCGTGAAATCGCCCCAGAGCTGGACCTCGCCGAGGCCGTACTGCATCGACCCGGTGGCGGCCGCCGCGGCGATGGAGACGAGCGAGGCCCCGATGAGGGCCATGATGAGGTACTGCACGCGGATGGCAAAGTCGGCGCTCACGTACGCGATGCCGTACAGGGTGGCGAACGTGGCGATGTCGACCAGGAGGGCCGGATGACTGGGGAAGACGAAGAGCCAGCCCTCGCGGAAGCCGAAAACGTACATCGTCACCGCGAAGGCCTGCGAGAGGTACCGGGGGATGCCGACGCTTCCGCCCACCTCCAGCCCCAGCGATTGGGCAATGACCGCGTAGGCCCCGCCCGCCCCGATGCGGATGTTCGTCGTGATGGACGACATCGCGAGGGCGGTGCAGAGCGTGATCGCAAACCCAAGGGTAATGATTAGCAGTCCCCCGAGCAGCCCTGCGTTCCCAATAATCCATCCCTCTCGGAGGTACATGATCACCCCGAGAATTGTGAGCACCGTGGGGGTGAACACGCCGCCGAACGTGCCAAACTTCTTGCGTCCCGAGATGGGCGCCTCCTCCGGCGTCATGCGTGCATCCATCTCGGCGGTGTCGTCGGGGGCCGCTTGGGCATCCGGGTTGGATGGAGCAGGGGGCGTTTCTGCCCCGTTGTCCGGCTGGGGGGCGGTCATGGCTGCGGCGGCGATCGGTTGCTTCGTAGAACAATGGCACCGGGCGGGGTCCCCTGTCCCCGTCGCGAATTGCGCCCCTCGGACCGGCCGCTGTGGGGAAGACGGCGAGGCCGGGAGGGGCGCCCCGTACTCGTGCGAGACCACGGAGGCGCAGGGAGCGGCAGGAGCGGTCCGGGCCCCCCGTCGGTTGGCTCCGGGACACCAGGTGCCGCCGCACACAGGTGGCTGGCGCCGCCCCCGGTCGCCGTCAGCCGGTCGCCGTCAGCTGGTCTCCGTCGCGTCGGCGGTTTCGTCGTCGGGCGGTTCCGGAGACGACTCTTCGATCTCCAGAATCCCGTCGCCCTTCGTCTGCTCCACCTCCGGGGTCTTGTGGTCGCGGCCGCGCGTCTCCGTGCCCGCCCCGACGAGGGCGAGGAGCCGGTCTTGGGGGCGCAGCCGAAACTGGTTCGTCTCCGACACGATCTCCAACGTGTCGTTCTCGCGCAGGATGAAGAGCGGGATGACGGACTCGTCCTCGTACTCGTTCGACAGGTCCTCGTGGCTGTAGTACTCCTGCGTCTCGTCCGACGTCTCGTCGCTCAGCGTGAGCACCTCGATGGTGTCGCCCCGATTCAGGCAGGCCTTCAGCAACTGGTAGCTGGTGTCCTCCCCGAAGAGCGGGCGGCCGCGAAGGTGGCCGGGCATCACGCCCTCCCCGCCGTGTCGGCTGTCGGGCTGCGCGGCGAGCTGGTAAATGTCGGTGCTCTCGAAGACCTCCGAAAAGTGGAGGGCCGTCAACGAGGCCACCTCGTCGTTTGGGATCGTGATGAGCAGGTGCCCGATGCCGCTGAGGGTGATCTCGTCGACGATGTTCTCCGACAGCGCGTTGCCCTGGTGCGCCGTGAGGCCCTCCTCGCGGGCCGACCGGACGTGAACCGGGTTGTTGTCGAGCAGGGCGACGGAGTAGCCGAGCTCCTGCACGTGCCGGGCCACCGTGCGCACCCAGGGCGCCGCCCCCACGAAGAGGAGGCCGTTCGGGTTCGGCTCGGCCAGGTCGAGCCACCGGGCGAGGGGGGCCAGCGTGAGGCCGTAGATGGCCACCGTGCCGACGATCACGGCAAAGATGACCGGCACCATCCCGTCCACCGCCCCCGGGTAGACGGGGCGCAGCTGGTACGCAAAGAGCGAGGCCACGGCCGCGGCCACGATGCCCCGCGGGGCCAGCCACGACAGGAACGCCTTTTCCTCCCACTCCAGGTTCGACCCGAAGGAGGAGACGAAGACGGCGAGCGGGCGCACGATCACGACCAGAATGCCCAGGAAGATGAGCACCCGCAGGTCGATGTACTCCAGGGCGCTCATCTCCAACCGGGCGCTCAGAAGCACAAAGAGCGACCCGATGAGCAGCACCTGCAGGTTCTCTTTAAACTCGATGATGCGCTGCACGGACACGTACGGCTGGTTCGCCAGGGCGATGCCCATGAGCGTCGTGGCGAGCAGGCCGGACTCGTGCTGCAGCACATTGGCGACGACGAAGGCCACGACCACCACCATCAGGGTAACCGGGTTCCGGAGAAAGTCGGGAACCATGCGCCGCCGCAGGATCACCACGAGCAGCATGGTGGCCACCACGCTGATGCCCAGGGCCACGAAGATTTCGAGGCCGAGCCCGATCGCGACGTGCTCGGCGGCGGCCGAGGTGCCGGCGCCCGCCCGCGCCGGGTCGTTCATCAGGATCAGGGTCTCGAGGACCAGCACGGCCAGAATGGCCCCCACCGGGTCGATCGTGATGCCCTCCCACTTGGCAATGGTGCCGACGCGGCCTTTGGGCCGGACGTGGCGCAGAAGGGGGACGATGACCGTCGGCCCCGTCACCGTCAGGATGGCCCCGATGAGCACGGACAGCCCCACATCGAACTCCAGGATGTAGTAGGCCCCGGCCGCCCCGAGGCCCCACGTGAGCAGCACCCCGATCGTGATGAGGTTGAAGACCGTACTGCCCACCTCCCGCAGCTCGGAGAGCCGGAGGCTCAGCCCGCCCTCAAACAAAATAATTCCGATGGACAGGGAGACGAAGGCGAACAGCCAGTCCCCGCGGAGGGACTGCGGGTCGAGCACCCCCAGCACCGGGCCGGCGAGAAACCCGACCAGGAGCAGCAGGAGGATGGAGGGCAGCCGAAACCGCCACGCGGCCCACTGTGCCCCAATGCCCAGCATGACGACGACGGTAATGTTGAGGAGAATGGATTCAGGCACGGCCTGGAGGGCGTCGGCGAGAAAAACGCGAGCTCGGAGCGTTCGGAACCGTAGAGTCTAGCACAGCTCGTTGACCGGTTGCACCCCGGCGCCCCGATCATCCGGAGCGGGGGGCCGGAAAAGCCGGCGACCCGGTGCAACCAAAAGGGGATGGATGTACACACTACTGACGAATCGCGTGTGTGTCCCCTCGCGTCCGTGGGCGGCCCATCGGGGGGGCGCTGCTCGGACGAACGCCACAGAGCCTCCGAAGAAATTTCGCAGTGAACGGACGTGGAAGCGCTTGCGGTTCGGCGTGGTCCCCGCTTTTATAAGCACACCGCGCCCTTTTTTACAAGCTGTCTCTTCTTTTCCCATGGAAGGCTCGAACGCAACCCCGCAGGCGAATGGCCAGGCCGAATCGTCCGACGGCTTCTTCGGCGAGGTGAATCAGATGTTTGACGAAGCCGCCGCCCGGACCGACCATCCACGCGGCGTGCTCCACCAGATTCGGGCCTGCGACAACATCATCCGGTTCGAGTTTCCGATCGAGCGGGACGACGGCAGCATTCAGGTCATCCGCGGCTACCGGGGGGAGCACAGCCACCACATGCAGCCCACGAAGGGCGGCATCCGCTACGCCCCCAGCGTGAACGTGGACGAGGTGATGGCCCTCTCGGCCCTCATGAGCTACAAGTGCGCCATCGTGGACGTCCCGTTTGGCGGGGCCAAGGGCGGGGTGTGCATCGACGCGCGCAACTACTCGACGACGGAGCTGGAACGCATCACGCGCCGGTACACCTTCGAGCTCGAGCGAAAAGACTTCATCGGCCCCGGAACGGACGTGCCGGCCCCCGACTACGGCACGGGGCCGCAGGAGATGGCGTGGATCATGGACACCTACAACCAGATCGGCGACGAGGACCTCAACGCCCTGGCGTGCGTCACCGGAAAGCCGGTGGGGCAGGGCGGCGTGCGGGGCCGCACGGAAGCGACCGGGCGCGGGGTCTACTACGGCATCCGGGAGGCGTGCGCGTACCCGAAGGACATGAAGCGCCTCGGGCTGGAGATGGGGCTGGAGGGGAAAAGCGTCGTCATCCAGGGGCTGGGGAACGTCGGCTACCACGCCGCCCGGTTCCTGGAAGACGGAGGGGCCAAAATCGTAGGCATCGCCGAAATCGAAGGCGCGATTCACGACCCGGACGGGCTCGACGTGGACGACGTGGTGGCCCACCGCGAAGAGACAGGGTCGATCCTGGGCTTCGCCGACGCCGAAAACATCGAAACCTCCGCGGCAGCGCTCGAACTCCCCTGCGACATCCTGATCCCGGCGGCGCTGGAGGGCGTGATTACGACCGACAACGCCCCGGACATCCAGGCGAGCATCATTGCGGAGGCGGCCAACGGCCCCGTCACCTCGGAGGCCGACGAGATTCTTCAGGAGAAGAACGCCATGATCATTCCGGACGTCTACCTCAACGCGGGCGGCGTCACGGTGTCGTACTTCGAGTGGCTCCGGAATCTCTCCCACGTGCGGCACGGGCGCATGAGCCGCCGCTTCGAAGAGCGCAACGCGGAGCGCATCCTCCGGGCCGTGGACGAGTTGACCGCGGAGGACTTCAGCGAAGACCTCCTGGAGTCGCTCATCGAGCAGGTCGGCTTCGGGGCCGGCGAGCGGGACCTCGTGCACTCCGGGCTGGAAGACACCATGAGCCACGCCTACGATGAGATTCGGGCCATCCGTGAGAAGAAGGGCGTCGACATGCGCACGGCGGCCTTCGTGAGCGCCATCGACAAGATTGCGGGCTCCTACGATCAGATGGGCATCTTTCCGTAGTGCCGGGCACGATTCCGTTCACCGCGACGGAGACGGAAGATCCGGTAAGGTTTGGTTGACAAATCGTGACAATCGCGTTATGTTGAGGGTAGCCTCCACGATGGACTCCCAACCTTACGGCGTCTCCTGCCATGCACACGGTTCGGCGTCTCGTCGGTCTCCTCGTCGCGGTCGTGCTCGTCAGTACACCGGGGGCCTGGGCCCAGCTCCCGTCCAACGAGCTGGAGGGCACGTGGAGAATGGTGTCGCAGGAGCTGGTCTACCCGGACTCGGTCGTGGACCAGAGCGGCAGCTGGGGGGCCAACGTTAAAATTCTGAACTCGACCCACTTCGCCTGGGGGCGAGAGACGAAGGATGGGGAATCGGTGCTCGCGGGGGGCGGGCGCTACGAGTACCACCCGGAGCGGGACGTGTACGTCGAGCACATTCAGTACCACTCGGATCCCTCGATGAGTGGGGTCACCCTTCGCTTCGAGGCCCGGGTGGAGGGCGACACCTGGTACCACATCGGAGAGGTGGGAGACTACAAGCTGCGCGAGGTGTGGAAGCGGGTCGATCCGAGACAGGTCCAGGCCGAGCTTCGAACCGACACGACGAGAGGCGAGGGAACGGCTGTCGGCGCCGGAGACCCGTAGACAGCGTCGCTACGCCGTGCGGGTCGGGGCGTACGTTTCGATGCGCGAGACGACCGTGTCTATGTCGTCCGTGAGCGTGAGGCGGTCCTCGTAGGGCGTACCGTCGGCCAGGGTCTCCACGAGCGGATACACCGGCTTCGTCTCGGTCCAGTACGTCCGGTCGAGAAAAATCATGGGGCTGGCAGGGCCAAAGGTTTCGTAGTGGTTCTGCGCTGCGTCCATGAATACCTCCTGGATGGTGCCGGCGCTGCCGGGGGCGTACACGATGCCGTAGGTGGCAATGGCGAGCAGGCCGTCCTCCCGGATGCTGTTCGCGAAGTACTTGGCCACGTGGGTGGAGAAGAGGTTGGAGGGCTCGTGGCCGTAGAACCAG
>ERZ1034543.433-NODE-433-length-10645-cov-8.733333_pt1 | contig 10645 bp, 7 predicted proteins | sample MGYA00520654_ERZ1034543 | MGnify/ENA primary metagenome ERZ1034543 (study PRJEB33760, sample SAMEA4777712) | hypersaline lake metagenome | biome: hypersaline environment; feature: brines | place: Spain | collected 2012-08 | depth 0 m ... | reverse complement strand
CATGGAGCAGTACGGGCATGGAGCAGTACGGGGGCGATTCGGTGCCGGGGAAGAACAATCGAGCCCAGTCAGTCTCTGTCGCGTCGGACACGGCGGGCGCGAAGTAGGCAGGTCGAGGAGGGATGTTGAGGAGCGCTTGGGGGGAATTACTAGTAAAAAGAATCGAAAAAACCATTGTAGTTGTAGAAAGGGCAAATCCGGAAAGAACGGACATTACCGGAAGCTGTAATGGATGCAGCCAATGGTGAAGTCGGAAATCAGAGAAGTATCTGCGCTCTGATCCCGAAGGCCTTTCGAGATTTAATTATTACAACGCTACGTGTATGCTGAGTGTAAATATGTGTTTTAATCACAGTCAATACTGGTCGTTAAGACCCATAAACCTTTCGAAGGAGAAATGGAGTCAAGTCGTTTGGATGCCCTTAGAATTCGTTAATATCAGTCGAGAAGTGAAAATTCGTTTCATAGGAATAGATGTGTAAAAACGAAGAAAAATTTTTCGGTACAGACGATTACGGAATGCGGGGGGGCCTGAGGGAAGAAGAAATCGACATTCTGAATACAGCGCTTACACTGCCTGAGTAGAAGTTTCGTCACGAAGGGCACCAGCAAGGCGTGTACCGAAAGTGTGCGCTTAACAATAAGTTAACGGAGTTGGTCTTTTGGGGGAAAGAAAGTGGGGGAGGATCCACGAAGAGACCAATCGCCCTTCTTTCTTCGCCGTATTGAGGCGGGGTCTTCAGTTATGAGTTGACCATTTCGTCACTGCATGACCAATCTGTCGTCAGGAAAGCGTTCGTGCGAGGAAGTTGGTCTTTCAGATCTGCGGCATCTATACTGCATTTGATGAGTTCTGCTAAGCAGTGCGGCGTCCTCCCGTCGTTTTCCTATCGCGTCGTTTCTTTGGATCCCCAATGTCTCATTCGTCTCCGCTTCAGGTCTCGGAACTGCCTCCACGGACCTCCTCTCGCGTGCAGTATCAGGTCCTCGTAAGGACCAAGGACGATGAGGGCGTTTACCTCCTTCCGGACGGGACGACCTCCGTCGGCCAGGCCGACCGTTGCGATATTCAGATCCGCGCAGCGGGGGTGCAGCCGCGGCATATGGTGTTGAAGCGGAGCGGAGATCATGTTGTAGCGCGCGCCTTGGGCCGCGGCGCAGACGCGGAGGTGCGTTCCGTGGCCCTGGAGGAGCCGTTTCACGTAGGGGCCGCGCGGGTATGTGTGCGGCGCGTGGAACCGGAGGACCATGCCGCCGCGGTGGAGCTGGCACTTCGTGATCGCCCCGACGACGTCTCTCCCGTGCCGGTGCGCACGCGCCTGGGCGATGCGGTAGGGCAGGTCGGCGACGAGGCCGCCCGCCAGGTCCTGCGCCTGACCGACGCCCTCGACACGGCCGTACCCGCCGGCCGCTTGCGCCCTGACGTCCTGCTCGATGCGCTTGGCGACTGCATGGCGCCCAGAGCGGCGGCGCTTTTTTGGCAGCCGGCCGCCGAGCCGGCCGGGCGCTGGGCCTGCATGGGGGTGCACGGATCGGCGACCCCTCCGCCACCGCCTGAGGCTTCTGACGACTGGCTGTGTGTACGGCAGGACAGCAGCGCTGGCACGATGGCGCTTGTAGTCCGTCCTACGGGGGCGGCGACGGCCGCGTGGCAGCATGCACTGTGCCGGCACATGGTGAGCCTCGGCGCGTGGGGGCACGGGGCACCAACCGAAGGCACACGTCCGGGGACCCCGTCCTCTGTGCGCCCGCCCGCCGGTAACGTGTGGGCCCGCTTCGTGGGGGAGCAGCTTCGCTCGTCCTTGCAGCAGTTTACCGATCTCTGCACGTACGCCCGTTCGGTGCTCGTCATTGGGGAGACAGGCACGGGCAAAGAGCTCGCGTCGCAGGCGCTACATCATCGGGTATGGCAGTGCGAGGGCCCGCTCGTGGCGCTCAACTGCGCGGCAGTGCCCGACGAGTTGTTGGAGGCGGAGCTCTTTGGCGTCGAGGAAGGCGCGGCCACGGGCGTACGTGCCCGCCCGGGTCGGTTCGAACAGGCTCGCGGCGGCACGCTCTTCCTTGATGAGGTGGCCGAGATGCCCACGGCGCTGCAAAGCAAGTTGCTTCGCGTGCTGCAGGAGCGCACCTACGTGCGGCTCGGTGGCACCGAACTGCTCAATGCGGACGTGCGCATCGTGGCCGCCACGAACCGGCCCGAAGCCACCCTCCGCGACGGCACGCACATGCGGCCCGACCTCTACTTTCGCCTCGCGCAGGCCACGGTGCCCCTCCCGCCGCTCCGCGAGCGCCTGGCGGACGTGCCGGCGCTCTGCGAGTACTTTCTGGGCGAACTGGAGACGCGCTTCGGCCGCGGCGTGCGTGGCATCAGCGTAAGTGCCCTCCGCGTGCTGCAAGACTACCCGTGGCCGGGCAACGTGCGCGAACTTAAGAACGTGCTGCGCGGAGTGTATGCGCACACGCCCCCGGGCGCCTTGGCCACGCGTCACCATCTGCCCGACTCCGTTCGCTCGGCGGACGAGGCGTCGGCGCCGGTTGTGAGCCGTACAGCCGGGGCCAAGGCCGCACCGTCCGGCGACGAGAGCGACGATGCTCCGGAGGCGGCGCCTGGCCCCGTGGCGCCCGCATTCGGTCCTGCGTACGACTCGCTCAACGCATTCCTGGCAGCCGTCGAGCGGGACACCATCGCCCGCGTGTTGGACGATCACGACCGCGTGGCCGACGCGGCCGACCGGCTCGACCTCAGTCCCAGCTACCTGTATCGCAAGATCAAGGCCTACGGCCTCGACCCCTGACGCGAGGCGCCCCCAACGTGAACCCCCTCCAATCCGGTCCGCGGCTTTGGCCGGGACGCGCCTCCCCTCCGTTTTGCTGCTGCCTTCGCTTCCATCATGCGTTCCTTCCCCTCGGTACGGGCCCTTCTCCGGCGGTACGGCCCGCTGGCTCTGATCGGTCTCGTCGGTCTCGGTCTCTCGATCGGGGCCGCGTACGTGGTGCACGATCAGGCGCAACAAAAGAAGCAAGAGGCAGCGAAAATTGCGTTCTTGCGCCACGTGAACGAGACCGAAACGCACCTGCGCCGCCGTCTCGACCGCAACCTGAGTGAGGTATATGCCCTGCGCGACTTTTTCCACGCGGTGCCGAACGTCTCACGCGAGCGGTTTCGCTCATTTTTGGAGCGGGCCGTGTCGACCAATGCGGCGCTGCAGGCGATGGCGTGGAGCGAGCGGGTGACCAATGACGAGCGGGCGGCCTTCCGACGACGCGTTCGGGCCAACGGGTTTCCTGGGTTTGCCATTGCCGGGACGGAGGGAGTCCCGCTGCCGCCGGACCACCGCGACGTCTACTACCCTGTAACGTACATCCAGCCCTACCTCGGCAATGAGGCAGCCCTGGGGTTTGACTCCAACGACCGCCCCTCCGAGCGCCGGGCGATCCGGGCGGCGCTGGCGCGCGACACGCTCACGATCAGCGGCCGCATCCGTCTTGTACAGGAGATTGACAATCAATACGGCTTCGTGGCGTACGTACCTGTGTACCACCAGGCGAGGGCGGCTTCTGCAAGCACGTCTGCGGCGGCAGTGCGAGGGGTTGTCATCGGGGTCTTTCGCGTGCCCGATCTCGTCGGCGTGTCGATGCAAGCGGCCAATCATGGATTCGACGCCCTCCTGTATGACGCGTCCGCCCCGTCGGGCCAACGATACCTGGGGCACTACCGGGCCGAGGCCGGCGCCGTGCAGATCGGCGCGGAGGAGCGCGACCGACTTGCGCGCCAGTTTCAATCCGAATGCCCCGACCCCTCGCTCTGCACTGTTTCGGTGGACGTGGCACAGCGCACGTGGCGCCTGCGACTCGTCCCCCCGGTGGGCTACTTCCAAACGGGCGGCATCCCACGGAGCCTCTACGTGCTCGTGATTGGCATACTGCTCACGGCCGGGCTCATCGGGTTTACGCTTGTGCGGCAGCGTCACTTGGAGGAGATGCAGGCGCTGGCCTACGAACTGCGAGAGGAAAAAGAGACGAGCGATCGCTTGCTGCTCAATGTTCTTCCTGAGCCGGTGGCCCAAGAACTGAAGGAAGAGGGCACTGCCACGCCGGTGCACCACGACGGTGTGAGCGTGCTGTTTGCTGATTTTGTGGACTTCACCCCACGCGCAGAGACCTTGCCGCCGGAGGCACTCATCGATACGCTGGATCACTTCTTTTCGGCCTTCGACCGCATCGCCGAGGCGCGCGGGCTCGAAAAGATTAAGACGATCGGCGATGCGTATATGGTCGCCGGCGGCGTTCCGACGCCCTCAGACACGCACGCGGCCGATTGTGTGCGGGCTGGGCTGGACATGATTCGGTTCGTCGAGGTGTTCAATGAGCGGCTCACCGACGATCGGCTCACCGACGATCGGCTCACCGATCATGACGATGCCTCCATGCGCTGGGAAATGCGTGTGGGTGTCAGCAGCGGTCCGCTCGTGGCGGGGGTGCTGGGCACCTCGAAATTTGCCTACGACGTATTTGGCGATACGGTGGTTACGGCCAGCCGCATGGAGGCGTGCAGCGAGCCGGGACGCCTCAACGTGTCGGGCGCGACCCATGCCCGCATCGCGGACCGGTTTGTCTGCTCGCCCCGCGGAAAAGTCGATGCGAAGGGGAAAGGGTCGATCGAGATGTACTTCGTTATTGAGGAGGCGGGCGAGAGCGCGTCCCCATCGCTGACTGTCGACAACTTACTGTCGGCTCACCGAGAGCGTCTTCGCCTGACCTCTTCCTCGTAAACAGGGGGCAGAGCGGCGGCGCGCACAGGCTTCTCCCGAAGTAATCGAATACAGGGTGCGACTTTGCGGAATGACCGTGAAGCGCGTTGGCGAAGCTTACACGTTCCAAACGTGCCCGCCAAACGTGCCCGCCAAACGTGCCCGGATCATTCCCGATTCATCATTCCCGATTCATACGGGAAGGTGCTCCTCTCACGAGGGAAAATCAACACACCAGCCGTCGGGAGCAGGGATGCAGACCCGTGGAATAAGGACAGGGAAACCCATGAAGACTCTTCCGGCCCCGGCAGCAGTCCGGACAAGCTTTTGGCCGGGGGAGAAGTCAAGACTCTCAATCACAACACCTTACAACAGACATGGCTTTTCTATCCAATTCTCGTACGACGGCGTGGGCTCTCTTTTTAATGCTGTTCCTCTCTGGGTGCGGATCGACAGGCCCCACAGCCCTGTCGCAGCTTACCGGCGAGTGGGAAAACCGTAGTGACGGCGAGCCGCGGGCACAACTGGCCATCTTTGCGGACAGCACCTTTCACGTCGACCTGCTGGCCGTGGAGGGAATCGAAGCCAATGGACGAATTGATCTGGAAGGGAATGAGATTACGTTCATCAACGCGGAGGGCACCGACGATCCCTCCTCCGATCCCCGCCCAGGTGTGTATACGTACCGTGTGGATGGGGACCGACTCTCTTTCCAGAGGGTGTCTGACCCGCTGGAGCGCCGCGCCCAAAACCTGTCCCTGCCGTGGGTGCGGGTTGGCGCAGAGTGAAGGGGCTGCGCACCGGCCGAACGGGCGGCCGGCTTGCCCTTCGCCCATCCGGCCCCTCATTTGGCGTTGGGGGTGGGGAACCAGTCGCTTGCGGCCGAGGAATCAGTCTTCTGCTCCATCGGTTCACAACAACGCCTTACTCGACAAGGCCTCACTTGGACAAGGCCTCACTTGGTTGCAGGGCGCGCGCTGGACGCTCCAGCGCCTCCGCACAGCCTCCGTTGTCTTTTCTGCCGATTGGTCTACCGTCATGCCACCGCCCGATGCCCGCACGCCCCCCTCCTCTCCCGGCGGCACTGGGGCTGATTCGTCTCGGCCAGAATGGGTGGGGGAGTGGCGAGTGACGTCGTGGGATGGCGACGCGCCGGATGCGCCGACGTACTACGCAGTCACCCTTGAGTCGTGGGACGTGATCACGCACGAGGCAGGGGCGGACCCGTACGTGGCGCCCCACCCGATTCTTGAGGCCGGCACTCGGCGCATTGTGCTTAAGGATGAGGGCGAGCCCGACGAAAATGCAGAACAGTGGCGGGCGGAGCTGGAGGACGGTGTGCTGCGGGTCAGGGCCCTGACGGGGCCGCACGCAGGTGCGGTGGGGGTGGCCGAGCGTACCGAGACGGACCCGCGCGATCCCGGTTCGGACGTGGACAAGGCCGCGCCGTGAGCCGAGTCCCGCTCTGCAGGAGGCCCGTTCCTCCGATCCGATTTTTTGCGGTGTCGTTTAGGACTGGCAGAACTGCCCTCATGCTGGACCGGTTTCTCGGTCGTGTGCACCAGACGAGTCACGGGGCGCCTCTTCTTCGGGGCTACCTGTGGTGGGGGCTGGTCGTGCGCGCTGTCCTGCTCCTGGCACTGCTTACAGTGCTCGGCATGGGGAAGAACGTGTTGGCCGAGTGGGTGCTCACCAGCCGCCTGCCGTTCGTCTCCCCGAGCGACATCGACGAACTAACGGTCATCTCCTATGGGCTTCTGTTCCTATTCTTATCGGCTGGGACGGGGGCGCGCTGGCGGTTGCTCCGCCGTCTTGAGGCCCTCGAGGCTCCCGTGGACGTCGACTAAAAGGGACGGAGACTGGGGCAGGAGGGGAGGGAGCGGACTGACACCTGCGTCTTTTCCGCATCTTTGTCTTTGTCTCGCCATTTCTCCCGAGTCGCCGGGGCGTCGTCCGGGCTGCCTGTCGTCCTCGCTTCGTTCCTGACTGCAGTTCTCCTCTTCGGGCACGGGGCGGCCGTCTGGGGCGACTCGGGGGCGAGCACCCGTAAGCCCCCACAACGCCGTGCCGGAGCGCACCGTCGCGACCGAGGGCGTACGTCGCGAATTTGGGAATGGAGCTGAGGTTTGCCCCGTGCAATGAACCAGCTGTTTTGCACGTCCAGAATAATATCGTTTTCATTATTTATGTATTTAAATTATAAAAACAAAAGAATAAAACGGAAATTGCCACGTGAGCCCTGTTTGAGGACCACTTCGCACGGGCGTAGTGTCCTAAAAAGTAAAGAACCTGTTACGTATTATGAAAAAAGACCGCCACGCTTGACCTGAACGGAGAGAATTAGTACTGAGTTAACGCAAACGTTTTCAAAAAGAGAGCGTCTTCTTTTTTGGATTTCTTTTGGAAGCCCTTCCGAGTCTTTCCTGTACAAATTTCCTGTAGTGACGCCATGATCACATCGACACGACATCGGCACTCGTTGCTGTGCTTTTCTCTTTTCAGTTTTCTCATCGCCGCTTTCCTTCCGGCCTCCGCGACTGCCCAGGACAGCGGGGTCGTCTCCGGAATGATTGTTGACGAGGACAACCAGCCTCTTCCTGGAACCCAGGTTGTTGTCGTTGGGGCTACACGGGGAAGTGTGGCGGACCAGACGGGGCAGTATGAGATCGAGGGGGTCCAAGCCGGAGACCTCCAGATCCGCGCCAAGTTTGTGGGCTACAAGCCGCAAACCAAGACCATTACTCTCGATGCAGGGGAACGCGTAACGATTGACTTCCAACTCGCTCCCGATTTGCTCCAAATGGAAGAGGCCGTCGTCACCGGGGCCTTCACGGAGCGATCAAAGATGGAGTCCAGCGTGGCAATCACGACGATCAACGCGGCCGGCATCGAAGAGCAGAACGCCCGAAACCTTACGGATCTGATGAAAGCGGTTCCGGGCATGTGGGTAGAAAGCTCCGGCGGGGCCGGTGGAAACAACGTCTTTACTCGGGGCCTGCCCGCGAACGGGAAGCTTCGCTACGTGGAACTCAACTACAACGGCCTGCCGGTCTTCGAATCCAACGGGCTCGACTTTGCGAACACCGACCAGTTTTTCCGCTCCGACAAGACGGTGCGGACCATGGAGTCGGTCCGGGGGGGCACGGCGTCCATCTTTGCGGCCAGCGCGCCGGCCGGCATCATGAACTTCCGCAGCAAGACGGGCGGGCAAGAGCTGGGCGGCACGGTCAAGATTGAGGGCGCCACGGCCGCCGATATGGGCCCCGGCATGCTGCGCACCGACCTGAATGTGGGCGGCCCAATGGGCGAGGACTGGCGCTTCAACGTCGGCGGCTTCTACCGCTACGACGAGGGCGTACGGTACCCGGGCTTTCCCGCCAACCGCGGCGGCCAGTTTACCGGAAACATCACGCGGTTTCTCGACAACGGGTACGTGCGCGTCTACGGCCGCTACATGAACGAGCAGAACGCCTTCTACCTCCCCATCCCCCTCAAAAATCCGTCGGACCCGGAGGGCATCTCGGGCTTTGACCCGAACTACGGCACGATGACGAGTGCCGACGCCGCCCGGGCCCGCGTGCCGGCGCCCGACGGGGTGGGCCGTGTGACCCGCGACCTAACGCGCGGCATCAATCCGGTGCTGCGCTCGCTGCAGGCGGACCTTGTGTTCGACCTCACCGACAACCTGACGATCGAGAACAAGGTGAAGGTGATGCAGACGGACCTTATGTTCAATGCGGCTTTCTCCCTCAGTGCCCCGAGCAGTGCGCAGGCCTTCCCGGCCACGAAGCTGCCGGAGGGCGAGTCGCTGGCCTCTTACCAGTACGACTATGCCTACAGCGACAGGGCCTTCACCCCGGCCAGCGCCAACGGAAACGGGCTCGTGTCCGAGTTCGGCTGGTGGCACGTGAACAAGCCAATGAACAACGTCATCGACCAGCTTGAGATTAAGTACGACACCGGCGCCCACTCGGTGACCGGAGGGCTCTACTTCAGTACCTACAGCTTGGAGGAGACCTGGCACTGGAACAACATGCTGACGGACGTGCAGGGCAATCCCCGCATGCTGGACCTGACGGTCACAACCCAAGACGGCGACGAGTACCAGGTGACGGAGAATGGCTTCACGCAGTACGGCACCCTGTACCGTGGCCACCAGGGCACTGGCACCATTTTCGCTGCGTACGCCGGGGACGAGTGGCAGGTCAACGACCAGCTCCGCATCGATGTCGGTGGCCGGATCGAGCACGACATCTTCCGGGGCAATTCGGAGGGCACCGGGCGCACGATCGCCGACATGGATGGCAACCCGTTGACGCTCTACGACAACGGCGTGGCGGTGGCCAACAACTCGGTCTTTCGGTACAACGAGAGCTACACTGAGTGGGCCTTGTCGGTGGGGGCCAACTACAGCCTCAACGACCGCTATGCGTTCTTCGGACGCTTCAGCCGCGGCTTCCACATGCCCGACCTCGACTCGTTTCGGGGCGGCGGCACTGGGCGCGTCGAGGAGGTGGTACAGGGCGAGCTCGGGCTTAAGGTCAACACCCCGAACTACGGCGCCTTCGTCACGGCCTTCGTGAGTTCCCTGCGCAACATCCCGTTCGACGACCAAGAGCTCAACGCCCAGGGCCAGATTGTGACCAACACGCAGTTCGCGAACAGCCTGACCCCGGGGGTCGAGGCGGAGGTGAACGGGCAGTTTACCGACGCCCTCTCGGCCAGCCTCACGGCCACGCTGCAGCAGCCGGAGTATCGGGACTACACGTACGAGGCGGACACCGACGGCGACGGCCGGCTTGAGTCGTTCGACTTTACGAACAACCGTGTGCGGCGCCAGCCCCGCTACATGGTGTCGGTGAATCCGCGCTACGACCTCGGCGTCGCTGAGGTGAGCACGACGCTCCGGTTCGTCGACGAGCGCTACACCAGCGACGCCAACTCGGGCATCGTGCTGCCGTCCTACTACGTGTGGGACGCGAGCATCTCCACCACGCAGGGCCCGGTGACCCTGAAGCTGGCGGGCACCAACCTCACCAACAGCCTTGGACTGACGGAGGGCAACCCCCGCACCGGCCAGCAGATTGGACAGGTGACGAACATCTTCCAGGCGCGTCCCATCCTGGGCCGCCGGGTCAGCCTGTCGCTGCTGTATAACTTTTGACTTCTCCTCCGACTGCTCGAAGAGTATCCCTCCGGGGCAACGGCTCCTTCGCGCATCCTCAATACTCTAACTGCTTGTTGGTCTCGTGCGTTGAGATCCCAGGCGCTTCCGATCCGCGTACCGGCCTCTTGCGTCGCAAGGGGCCGGTACGCTTTTTCGTGCTGTCGTGCCGTTCCGCCTTCATCCCTTTCCCTTCAATCCCGGTGCCGCCTATGCCGACCTTTGAGCTCACACTGCTCGACATTTCAATGGTGATCGCCTACGTGATCGTCATCGTGGGCATCGGGTTCTACGTCTCTCAAAACCAAGAGTCTACGGATGATTACTTCCTCGCCGGCCGGTCGCTGACCTGGAGCATCATCGGGTTCTCGCTGTTCGCCTCCAACATGTCCACCAGCAGCCTTGTGGGCATGGCCGGCGACGCCTACGCGCACGGCATTGCCGTCTACAACTACGAGTGGATGGCGGCCCTCGTCCTCATCATCTTCGCGGTGTTCTTTCTCCCGTTCTACCTACGGGCGGAGGTCTTTACGATGCCGGAGTTCCTAGAGCGGCGCTTCGACGCGCGATCGCGGTACTACTTCTCGGCCGTCACGGTCCTGGGCAACATCATCATCGACACCGCCGGGGCCCTCTACGCCGGCGCCCTCATCATCCAGATCATCTATCCGAGCGTCCCGATGTGGCAGTCGGTGGTCATCCTGGCGCTGCTCTCCGGGCTGTACACCAT
>ERZ1034543.431-NODE-431-length-10654-cov-2.815737_pt1 | contig 10654 bp, 5 predicted proteins | sample MGYA00520654_ERZ1034543 | MGnify/ENA primary metagenome ERZ1034543 (study PRJEB33760, sample SAMEA4777712) | hypersaline lake metagenome | biome: hypersaline environment; feature: brines | place: Spain | collected 2012-08 | depth 0 m ... | reverse complement strand
CACGTCCAGCTCCGAGGTCGGCAGGAAGTTGCCCTGCGGCAGGCCGGTCCCGGGAAGCTGGGCGACGCGACCGTCCTTCATCTGCAGCAGGCGCGTGTTGAAGTGGTTGTTGAAGCCCCGGGCGGAGATCCCCTGTCCGTTGATGCCGACGTTCACGAAGTCGATGCCCTTCAGGTTGGAGAGGGCCGACAGGTAGGTGCCGCCCCCGGTCGTCTCGAGGTCGGCGGCGTCGATCGCCTCGACCTGAATCGGCGCCTCCAGGATCTTCTCCTGGCGCTTCGAGCCGGTCACGACGACCTCGTCGCCGACGAACGACTGCGTCTCCAGAGCAACGTCGAGGCGCGTCGTCTCGCCGGCGCGGATCGAGACGGATTCGCGTTGGCTCTGGTATCCGATGAAGGTGACGCGGACCGTGTACGAGCCCGCCGGGATGTCTTCGATCCGATACGCGCCGTCGGCGTCGGCGCTGGTGCCGAGATTGGTTTCCCCGACGACCACGTTGGCCCCGACGAGGGGCTCGCCGGTGTCGGCTTCGTTCACCGTTCCGGCGAGCGTCCCGGTATCCTGCGCAGCGCTGGGGGCGGGCCGTGCCAGCACGACGACGAGGGCGATCGCGCCTACGAGCAACGACCAGAGGGTACGTCGAGAGCAAGTCATAGCAAACCTCGAGGGATCTTCGAACAGAGTGAAAGGCAGCAGACAGGAATCCGGGGCGTGCGCCAATCCCCCTCCGTTTGGAACGTTTTGAAGTTTCCAAACGCCGGAGGCAAAGGTGGGGGGACCCGGTGCAGGTCCGTCGGCCGGGCCAGCCGGGCGGTCGTTCCTTCAGCGGAGTGGGGAGCCCGCTGCGTGCCGTTTGTCGCGTTTGGAAGGTTCCAAACGTGATCCCTCAATATAAAAGCGCTTCCGAGATTGTCAAGCCCGCATGAACGATCGGGAGCGAAGGGGGCGGGCAACCGGGTGGGCTCGGTTTACTCGGAGAGCGCCGAGGTTTCGGGCCGCGACGCGTCTTCGCCGTTCTCCTTCTCCGACGCATCGCCGTCCAGACGCTGCTGTTTGACCTTTCGCCACTGGGCGGAGAAGTCCTGGTAGAAGGACTCCATGAGCTGGTAGAACAGGCGCATGTGCTTGAGATTCTCCACCGTCTCTGCCTGTCCGTTCTCTTCCTCCTCTTCCAGCCGCGCGAGGAAGCGTTCGGCCATCTGCCGGTTCTTCCGAACCGTGGCCATGTTGAACTGAAAGTTGTTGTAGAAGAGATCCGGGTGCGCCGCGTAGTAGTTGCGCCGGTTCACCGGTCCGTTCACCTTCTTCACCAAACCGATGTCGTCGAGGCGGCGGACGGCAATCGAGATGGGGCCCTTGGAGTGCCCCAGCAAGGTGACCATTCCGTCGAGCGATACCGGTTCGTCTTGCGTGAGCAGGAGTCCGACAATCAACCCCTCCAGACGCTTCAGGCCGTAGGATTCATACAGGTTGCCGAATTCTTGGATCAGGTCTTCCTCGGTCGGGGACGGCCGATTCATCGGTCGGGACGGTTGAGAAACGGACGGGAAAGCCGCTCGGCGCGGGGCCGCGTCGGCCGACGCGCACCTGCGCGGACGGATCTCCAACAGAGATGTGACGCGAATGGTTGCGGAGCCGATTGCAGCCGGTCCCGGCCACCGGCCGCGGCTGTCCGGTCTGCCACCCCAGACCGCTCTCGACGCGGATCAATCCCGCCCGCTGCGCGTCCCATTCCTTGCGAAATGACGCAGTGCGTTACGATGCGGGTCCGCGACGATGCGGGTCCGCGCTCCGCGTGCTGCTTGTCCTTGTGCTTGTCCTTGGCTGACCCGGCTGCATGGCACGACTGATCAAACGATACGACAACCGGAAGCTGTACGACACCGCCGCCAGCGAGTACGTCTCGCTGAGCGACATCGCGGGGCTCGTACGGAGTGGAGAGACGGTTCGGGTCGTCGACAATACGACCGGCCAGGACCTCACGGCACAGACGCTCACCCAGGTCATCCTGGAGGAGGGGAAAGAGGGCCGAACGGCGATTCCCTCCGACATCTTGCACGACCTCCTGCGGCGCAGTGAGGAGGCGCTGGACAGCGGTCTGGATCAGATTCGAACCACGGTCGACGACCTGATACAGGGCTCGATGGGCCGGCTTCGGCGTCTGATGCAGCGCCCGCGATCGCGAGAGGTCGACGAGCTGCGCGCACAACTGCGAACGCTCGAACGCCAGCTGTCGACGCTGCTCGACGACCTGGATCAGCGAAAGGAATCGCCCGACGCCGACGTGCGGGAGCCAGGCCCTTCGGCCTCTTCGCCGTCGGCCAACGGGAGGGCGAGCACCCGGAGTCGCGCCGAAACGGACGGCCTCCCTCCGGACGCCTCCCCCGGCTGATCCTCACGTCGCGTCCGCCGGGTCTGTACGCGGATCGCGGTCCCGCACATTGCTGCGTGTTACCGCACATCGTCGCACACGGTCACGCATGCACGCGGTCACGTGCGCACGGAACCGCGTGCGCACACGGTCACGCATCATCGTTCACAGTCAGTCGAATCACCCACAGACGGAACCATGGCAGACAGCACGCACGACTCCACGAACCTGCAGGACGAGATTGCTCAGCGCGGCCGCGACGTCTGGCTCGCCGGACTGGGAGCCCTCGCAACGGTTGAAGAGGAAGGATCGAAGCTGTTCAACGACCTGGTCGACCGAGGGCGAGAGTACGAAGGCGAGGGACGCCAGAAGCTCGAGGAGGCTCGGGCGAGAGCGCAGGAGCAGAGCAGCGACGCCCTTGAGCAGCTCGGAGAAGTAAGCGAGGACACCCGGCGCATGATTTCGGGCGTCGTCGACAACGCCCTCGAGCGCTTCAACGTGCCGACGCAAAAGGAGGTCGACCATCTCTCTCAAAAGGTGGACGCGCTCTCCCAGCAGATCGACGCGCTCACGAATGCACTGGCGGACAAGGCAGAAGAAGCAGACGGCGACGAGTCAGAGGACGGTTCCGCCGAGACCTCCTAGCCGAGACCGTCTCGCGGAGACCTCGCCGTGGAGGCGTTACAGCCAAAGCTTCACGGTCGAGGCTTCATGGTCGAGGCTTCATGGTCGAGGCTTCATGATCACGGCCCCACAGCCCGGGGCAGGACGCTGCGCCCGCCGTCGGAGCAGTGCGGGTATCGCCGTTTCTTCCCTCCCCGTCCGGCCCCACCGCCGCGGCTCACTCCTCCGGGAATCTGGGTCGGAGGCGCGACCGGCGCACCCCGTCTCGGACCAGATGCGCCTGCCGCCGGCCGGGGAGGCGAATAGGTTTCGGTCGCGCGCTCGATCGGGCCGGCCCGGGAGGCCGGGGCGAGCGGAGGGGACCGCCGGGAAGCCGGTACACTTTTTGATGTATGATGGATCGTGCCGGAGCGGTGGTTTCGACCGGCCCGGCCTCCTGCACCGGTTGGGAGGATGGAACCGCTTCCGGGAACGATTCATTCGGGAGGCCGGGTTGTTATAATCAGATGAACGCCACGACCATGATGCAAAATGGAGTAACGGACCGACCGAAAGTGGGTCTTGCCTGTGCCGGAGGGGTCATTGAAGGAGCGATCTACGAGGTCGGGGCGCTGTGCGCTCTGAACGAGTCGATCGACGGGCTGACGCTGAATGACCTCGACACGTACGTCGGCGTCAGCTCCGGGGCCCTCATCGGTTCCATGCTCGCCAACGGCGTGCATCCACGCGAGCTCAGCCGGGCGGTCGTGTCCAGCGCCACCGACTCGACGCTCAATCTGGAGCCGGAGGTGCTTTTCTCACCGGCCATCCGCGAGTACGCCGGGCGTTTGCGAAAGCTTCCGCGCACGGTGGCCCAGTCGTTGGCCTACTACGCCCTGAATCCGGGCGACCTGTCCCTGCTCGGCCTGCTGTCCACGTTCGGGTCTCTGGTTCCGAACGGCTTCTTCGACAACGCGCCGCTGGAGCACTTCCTGGCGGCGGTGCTCTCGGAAACGACCGGGCGGACGAACGACTTCCGGAAGCTGCACCCGGATCTGCGCGTGGTCGCCATGCACCTCGACTCGGCCGACCTCGCCGTGTTCGGCGGTCCGGGCCTCGATCACGTCCCGATTTCGAAGGCCGTTCAGGCGTCTACCGCCCTGCCCGGGCTCTACTGTCCCGTCGAGATCGACGGCCGCCACTACATCGACGGCGTGGCGCGACGAACCGTGCATGCCAGCGTGGCGCTCGATGCCGGCACCGACCTGCTCTTCTGCATCAACCCCATCGTGCCGGTCAACCTGCAGCTCGAGCAGCATGCCGACCGGCTCTTCAACGCCCATCCCGGCCCCAGCCTGGCCGCGCACGGCCTGCCGTCGGTCTTGTCGCAAACGTTCCGCGCCATCGTCGATTCGCGCAAGCGCACCGGATTCAAAAAGTACGAGCACACGCACCCGGACGCCGATCTTCTCCTCATCGAGCCCGAGTGCGACGACGCCAGCATGTTCTTTTCGAATGTGTTCAGCTTCAAGAATCGGCACGACGTCTGCGAGCACGCCTACCAGGCCACCCGCCAGCACCTGTTGGACCGCGCCGACGAGATCGTGCCGAAGCTGGAGCGGCATGGATTTCGGCTCCGCGCCGATGTCTTGCAAGACCCGTCGCGCCGCCTGTTCGACGATCGCGGCATCCCGCTGCCCTACAGCGACCACGACCTCGGCTCGTCGGCTCGCGCGGTCTTCCGCGAGACGGACGCCGTGCTCGATCGCCTCGACGCCATGCTGCAGCGGCTTGAGCCCCGCGCAGCGTAAGGCGGCACCCGCGTCGACGAGCCGGTGCCGGTATCCTCATCATCACCGGGCGCACCGCCCCGACGTCTCGGGCACCGTCGGGTCATCATGCAGGCCGCACGACATCTGGCGCATGGCGTCCGGCGCACGACATCTGGCGCATGGCGTCCGGCCTGCCGTCCTGCGAATGAGAAACGATGGAGCCCGGATCGTGCGGGGCGTGCTGCCGTCCGGTGCGCCGTCTCGCCCCGGTCTCGCGTTTCGCCCTTGCGTCCCGATCTCGTCCGGGAGGCGCTGCATCCATCGCACCCGGGCCGTATCGTTCTCTACATCGGTCTCTGTATGGGTCTCTGCGGCCGGTTTCTTCCTTCTCCCGTTCCTGACTCTCCTCCCCACCTCAATCGACGATGAGCTCTTCCGATTCCGCGGTTGTCGACGGTCTTCATCACGTCACCGCCTACGCGCACGACCCGCAGCAGAACATCGACTTCTACACGAAGGTTCTCGGGTTGCGCCTCGTAAAACAGACCGTTCTGTTCAACAACCCGTCCGAGGTCTTTCGCGGCCCGACGATGTATCACTTCTACTATGCAGACGGGGCGGGCACGCCCGGTACCGTGCTCACCTTCAAGCCCCACCCCAGCATCCAGAAGGGACAGGTGGGGCGCGGGCAGGCGACGGCGACCGCCTTTACGATCCCCGACGATGACGACGTGGTGGCGTACTGGAAGGACCGCCTGGACGTGGCCCCCGGCGCGACGCGCTATCCCACGACCGAGCGGTTCGGGCGTACCGTGATCCCCTTCCGCGACCACGACGGCCAGCCCCTGGAGTTGATCACCGGGGAATCCGATGTCGAGCCCTGGTCGGACGGACCGGTGCCGGACGCGTTCGGCCTCCGCGGCTTTCACGGCGTCACGATCCACCCGCACAACGCCCAGGCCACGGCCAGCGTCCTGGAGCTTCTCGGCTACGAGCGCGTCGGGCACGAACCGACACCGCAGGACGGAGACTGGACCCGCTACCAAAACCCGGGATCGGATCACGGCCAGTTCGTAGACCTGTACAACGAGCCCAACATGCACGAGGGGTCGTGGGGCACCGGCACCGTCCACCACGTGGCCTTTCGCATCGCGGACGACGAGCGGCAGGAAGCCCTTCGGCACAAGCTGATCGACGCCGGCCATTCCCCCACCTCGATGAAGGACCGGAACTACTTTCACTCCATCTACTTCCGGGACCCAAACGGCATCAACGTCGAGATCGCGACGGATCCGCCGGGATTTCTGCACGATGAAGACGAAGAGACGCTGGGAACGGAGCTGAAGCTGCCCCCTTTCCTCGAAGACCGGCGCGCGGAGATCGTTGACGAGCTGGCCGACATCAGCCTCCCCGCATCGAGATGACGAGGTGCGTCTCCCCGACGGTCGGGCACGGCCGTGCGGACTGGGCAAGGCGCCTGCGGGGCGGGGATGTAATCTTTCCTTGACCGGCGGGGCGCCGATGTGAGAAACCGGTTTGGACCTGTCTCCGCCTTTCACAAAAACGGCTTTTGTAGGAGCAGGCGAGCGGCTGAGGCATCGCAGCCGGTCCCGAAGCGGCGTTTCTCTCCCCTCTATCCGGGACCAATAACAGCAGAATGGCGTGTATCCGCTTGACACTTCCCGGATCGGGATCTATCGTAGGTAACACGTTTCAACACGATTCACGTGCTCTTCGGGGTTGCATTGTCGTGATGCAGCGGTGGATGCCGGGCGCAAGCGCGGCCCCGCGCCTCGGGGAAAGCCGGCGCAACTCCGGCACTGCCGCGCAACGGTGACAGTCCGAATGCCCGCGCGAAGAGCGATCCGTCCCCGCCGGGCCGGACCTGCTACGATCAGATTCCGCCGCGGGGAGTCCTGCGCGTCTCGGGACCTGGGATCCGCGACGTGGAACCGACAGCCAATCTGAGAGACCGGCCCCTCGTTGACAACCGGGACCGACCTGCCGGGCGACTCGCCGGGCGGCACGGCCCGATCCGTCCGCACACCCGCCTCCCGGCTCTTCTCTGCGCTTCCGGTGCTCCACGGCCGCCGCCCCGTCCCGACGCGTGGCCCGACAGGTTTTTTCACTCAACCGAGCGCCTTCTCTATGTCTCAGTCGCCCTCCTCTGCTCCGCCATCGGCGCGCTCGTCCGACGACGCTCCGGCACCGGTGTCCAACGGCTCGCCTGCTCCGGCCGAGCCGTCGAAGCAGTTCACGCTGGAAGACAGCGATATCGTCTCGAACGGCCGCACGAACGCCGATATCTTCGAGACGTCGATCTCCGAAGAGGTCTACGAACAGAACTACCAGTACGGCACCGACACGCACGTGCCGGATACCTGGTACCGCAACGCCCGCGCCATGGCCTCCGTCGAGGAGGACCCGGCGGAGTGGACGAAGCGGTTTTACGAGCTGTTGAGCGGCCGCGGTCTCGGCCTGGGGCCCTTTCCTTTCACCCCGGGCGGCCGCATCTTTGCCAACGCCGGCACGCAACTCGGCAAGGCCACGCTGATTAACTGCTTTGTGTCCGGCTTCCAGGGCACTGACCAGGACTCGATGGACGCGATCCAGGCGGAGCTGTCCCGCCAGGCCAAGATCCTCGCCAGCGAAGGCGGCTACGGGTTTTGCGCCCACGTCATGCGTCCGCGCGGCTCCCGCATCGGGGGCGTCGGCTCCATGACGCCCGGTGCGGTGCAGATGCTCGACATCTGGAACGAGCAGGCCGCCACGATCGTCGCCGGCTCCGGCATGAAGTCCGACCGCGACGACATCAAGGACAAGATCCGGAAAGGCGCCCAGATGGTGACGATGGGCATCTGGCACCCGGACGTCCTCGAGTTCATCGAGGCGAAGCAGGAGCCGGGACGCCTCCACAAGTTCAACATGTCGGTGCTGGTCTCCGACGCGTTCATGGAGGCGGTTCAGAACGACGACGAGTGGGCGCTTCGCTTCCCGGACTTCGAGGGCGAGCCGGAGTTCTACCAGCAGCACTGGGACGGCGACCTCCGCGCCTACGAGGAGAAGGGCGGCACCGTGAAGGTGTGGCGCAACCCCGAAACCGGCAACAAGGCCGTCTATCGGGCGCGGGAGATCTGGGACAAGATCATGACGTCCACCTACAACCGGAACGAGCCGGGCGTCATCTTCATCGACACGATCAACCGCGAGAACAACCTCGCCTACACCGAGCACATCAACGCCACGAATCCGTGCGTTACCCGCGACACCTGGGTGATGACGGGCGACGGCCCCCGCCAGGTGCGGCACCTTCTCGACGAGCCGTTCGAGGCGGTTGTGGACGGCGAGACGTATGCGGCAACGAACTTCTTCCAGACGGGAACGAAGGATGTCTTCCGCCTGCAGACGAAGGAGGGCTACGAGCTTCGCCTCACGGCCGACCACGAGGTACGGGTGGCGACGCGCATCGGCCGCGACTCCATCGAGAAGGAGTGGCGGGAAGCGCAGAACCTGAAGCCCGGAGACAAGGTCGTCCTCCACAATCACCGAGAGGCGCCGTCCTGGAGCGGCAACGGCGACGCCCGCGAGGGATACCTCGCCGGTCTGTTCGTCGGAGACGGCAGCGTCGGTTCGCACGGGCCGGTGCTCTCCGTCTGGGAGGACGGACACGCCGCTTCCCTCCAGAACCGGGTTCTGGAGTGCGTGGCGCCGATGGACAAGCGGTCCGACTTCAGCGGGTGGCACGCCGTGAAGGAGAGACGCGAACACCGCCTGCGGCTCACCGCCATTGATCAGACCCTCGAACGCTTCCGTCTTTCCGACAAGACCATCGGCCGGGAGGTCGAGGAAGCCTCCTCGGAGTTCTACTGCGGCTTCCTGCAGGGCTTCTTCGACGCGGACGGCAGCGTTCAGGGCACGCAGGAGAAGGGCGTGTCCGTTCGGCTTGCCCAGAGCGACCTGGACCGGCTGAAAGCCGTCCAGCGCATGCTGCTCCGCCTGGGGATTGTCTCCACCGTTTACCAGAACCGCCGGGCGGAGGGCGAGCGCGAGCTTCCCGATGGCCGAGGCGGAACGGACCTGTACCCCACCCGGGCGCAGCACGAACTTGTCATCAGCAACGACAACCTCCGGCGGTTTGCCGACCTCATCGGATTTACGCACGACGGCAAGCAAGAGCGTCTGCAGGCCGCGCTCGGCACCTACCGCCGGGCGATGAACCGGGAGCGATTCGTGGCGACCGTTGCCTCCGTCGACCCGGACGGCACCGAGCCGGTCTACGATGCAACCGTTGACGAGGTACACAGCTTCGACGCCAACGGCCTCTACGTCCACAACTGCGGCGAGCAGGTGCTGCCGGTCGGCGGCGTCTGCCTGCTCGGCAACTTCAACCTGACGCAGTTCGTGGACCTGGAGGAGGAGCGGATCGACTACGAGACGCTCGACGAGCTGATTCCGCGCGCGGTTCGCTTCCTCGACAACGTCAACGACCTGTCGTACGTCCCGCTCGAGGAGCAGCAGTGGAACCTGCAGAACAAGCGCCGGATCGGCCTCGGCCACTTCGGCGACGGCTCCGCGCTGATGATGATGAAGAAGCGCTACGGCTCCGACGAAGGCGTTCGGGCAATGCGGGAGTTCCAAGAGCACCTCGCCAACCAGGCCTACCAGGCCAGCGCGAAGCTCGCGAAGGAGAAAGGCGCCTTCCCGCTCTTCGACCGCGACTACTACCTGAACGAGGCCCCGTTCGTCCAGCGCCTCTCCGACGAGACGCGGGAGATGATCGCCGAGTACGGGCTGCGCAACAGTCACCTGCTCTCGATTCAGCCGACGGGCAACACGTCGACGCTGGCCAACGCGCCGTCCTCGGGCATCGAGCCAGTGTTTATGCACAGCTACATCCGGACGGCCGAGCAGCCCTCGCTTCCGGACGATCTGACCGCTCCCTCCCTCTCGCCCCGTGCCTACAACGCGGGCGACGACGTCGACGCGGACGACACGTCGTGGGTGGCCGAAGCCCAGGGCGACGAAACCGTGCTGCGCTGCCAGGAGGACGGGTACACCCAGTGGCAGATCCATCCCACGCGCGGGCCCTGCAAAGACGAAAAGGTGGAGGACTACGCCGTGCGTCACATGAAGGAGCGGGGCGACTGGGACCCGGAGGCCGACTGGGCCGTGACCACCCGCGACCTCTCCGTGGACGACCACCTCGCGCAGATGGAGGCGCTCGCTCCGTTCGTCGACTCGTCGATGTCGAAGACGGTCAACGTGCCGGCCGACTACCCCTTCGACGAGTTCAAAGGCCTGTATCAGAAGGCCCATGACACCGGCGTCATCAAGGGCATCACGACGTACCGCGCCGGCACGATGAGCGCGGTGCTGTCCGGCGACGACGAGGAGGAGGACGACACGTCGACGGTTCCGCGCACCGACGCGCCGGACCGACCGCAGACGCTCCCCTGCGCAATCCACCGCGTGCGCTACCGCGGCGATCACTGGACGGTTCTCGTCGGCTTTCTCGACGACGACCCGTACGAGGTCTTCGCGTTCACGTCCGACGGCGACGCCCCGCTGTTCGGCGAAGAGCAGGACTGGCCGAGCGAGGGACAGATCAAGAAGGTGGAGAGCCAGCACTACTCGCTCCTCACCCCCGGCGGCGAGGTGATGATCGACGACATTACCAGCCAGGCACCCTCCGACGAAGTGCGCGTCGAGACGCGCCTCGTGTCGACGGCCCTGCGCCACGGGTCAAAGATCGACTTCCTCGTGAAGCAGCTGGAGAAGGCCGAAGGCTCCATTGCGTCGTTCGGTCGGGCAATGGCGAAGGCGCTGCGCGCTCACGCCACCAGCCATCAGGTGACGTGTGACAAGTGCGGCTCCGCCAACGTCCGCCACGTGGAAGGCTGCATGA
>ERZ1034543.429-NODE-429-length-10679-cov-5.696913_pt1 | contig 10679 bp, 9 predicted proteins | sample MGYA00520654_ERZ1034543 | MGnify/ENA primary metagenome ERZ1034543 (study PRJEB33760, sample SAMEA4777712) | hypersaline lake metagenome | biome: hypersaline environment; feature: brines | place: Spain | collected 2012-08 | depth 0 m ... | reverse complement strand
TGACGTAGATGTCGTAGACGCTCCGGCCGGAGGCGAGTTGCGTCTGCAGCTTCTCTACGAGGCTTCCCTCGCCGATGATGTTATGGGTGACGTCAATGCCGGTGATCTCCGTAAAGGCGCCCGCGAGGACGTCGGATTCCCACTTGTGCGTCTTAATGGTTTCGGCCACCGACGAGACGGACGTGCCTTGGAGCTGGTCGGCGTTCTGGGCAAACCACATCAGCTCGTCGATCTGCTCCTTGAGCGTCAGGACGGACGGCTGAAATTCCATTGCCCATTTGACCGCGGCCTGCTCGCGCTCGTTCAGCGGGCCGTATTCGCTCTCCGCGTACTCCTGCGCCTCTTCCGCAGTGATGTCCGGGTAGTTGGGCTCGTCGGGCCAGTCTTGTGCGTGGGCAGTGAACGGTTGGAAGGCAAGTGCCGCGACACACAGGGCCAGCAAGGCCAGCCATGATGGTGCCGGGCGGTTGCTATACAGGGTAGTCATATCAAAACCACCGTTGATGATGAAAAAATGAATCGAGGTTGGTTGGTGCGCGGTTGGTTGAGCGTGCAGCCGGGCTGCAGAGGGCAGCGGCGTGAGGACCGTCCGGGACAAAAGACCCGGGAGAGGGGGCGGCACGGAGGGGAGTAGATGGACGGTGCGAGGCCAGGGACTCGGGCGGCCGGGGACGGCCGCGCTCGGAGGGCGGACGGGCCTTCCCCACCTTCCCAGCTGGAACGAGCGCCGCACGGCGGGGCGCGGACGCCCCTCTTGAAAGCGGTCCGGCGTGTACGCTTGAGTCTATCGAAAGGATCGAAAGCGCTTCCGCGCCTCAATATTATCTTACGGCCGTGTTGCGGCGTCTTCACTCGAACCTGCCAAAGTATAGAAAGCGCTTTCTTTCATCGATAGTCTAATCTTCCAAGAAAATGATCCCATCTTCCCAAAGCAGGAGACGACACGAGGCATGGGGAAATTTTGGATCTGTACCTAAGACGTCTTCCGGACGCGATGTACCAACGAGGTCTTGTGTCGTCCGGCTTCGTCTCATATCCGCCTCTTCCCGCACGCGCCCCTCTTCCCTTTCCCCCTGAGGGAACGCCTCTCCTCCGCACTGGAAGAGGGGGTGTTTTTCTCTCGTGGGTGTGAGGCATTGCTCAGGAGACGTTCGGGCAGTGCCGGTGCGGGCTCCCCAAACCCAGCGTGAGCCGCTAGAAAGCGTGAGCCGCTAGAAGACGTCGACAGAGAACGCTAATCTAGAAGAAGTTAATGGTGCCCATCATCAGCAGCGCGCCGATTACCACGACGCCCCACACGGCTGTCTGGCTGAAGAAGTAGAGCCAGAGGCAGAAGGTGCATCCGGTGAGAAGAAGGCCCATGAACACCCGGTCGCCCCGAGTGGTGTCGATGGGAAGAAGGCCTTGGCGGGCCCAGCCGGGGGCTTTCATGTCCCAAACGGTGAGCCCAACGAGCATGAGGATGATAAAGCCCAGGAAGAGGATCGTCGGCAGCGTCCACTGCATCCACTGGGGAGGGAAGGAAAGCATGGTGGCCGGTGTGTGTTTGTGAGGTCAAGCCCTACGGGGCGCGTGAAGAGTGGGGAGGGGGGCGATGGTTGAGCAAAGCCCGAATAAACGAAGCTCGAGACGGCGAGCCCCGGGAGGGCGAGGGCGTTCCCGCAGTGTGGCGGGAGCGTCCTCGCAAGAGGCGGCTCGGAAGAGACGGCCCCGGCGGCAGTCCCGGATCTCGCCACGGGCAGAATCGGCGCGCGAACTACACGCGGCCCATGGAAAAGCCTGTAGCGAGAAGGTCGCGCACGAGGTACACGATGATGGCGCCCGGCACCATCGCCAGCACCCCGGCGGCGGCAAGAACGCCCCAGTCCCAGCCCCCGGCCCCAAGGCTCCGCGTCAGCGTCACCGTGATGGGCTGGGCCGCTTCGTTGGTGAGCGTGCGGGCCAGGAGCAGCTCCACCCAGGAGAACATGAAGGTGAAGAAGGCCGTCACCGCGATCCCGGGCGTGATAAGGGGCAGAAAAATGTTCCAGACGAAGCTAGGAAAGCTATGGCCGTCGATAAAGGCCATCTCGTCGATCTCCTTCGGGATGCCAGACATAAATCCTTCCAAGATCCAGATCGCGAGCGGGAGGTTGAAGAGGCAGTGCGCCAACGCAACCGCCCAGTAGGTGTCGATCAGGTTGAAGTTGGAGTACAGGATGAAAAACGGCACCATGAACGCCGCGGGGGGCGCCATCCGGTTCGTCAGGAACCAGAAGAACAGGTGCTTGTCGCCCCGAAAGTCCCACCGCGAGAAGGCATAGGCGGCCGGCAACGCGGCAATCGTGACAAAGGTCACGTTCATTAGGGACATCGAGATCGAGTTGATGTACCCACTGCGCCAGAACTCGGAGCTTAGAATCTCCTCATAGTTCGACAGCGTGAACTGATGCGGGTAAAACGTCAGCTGCTGAAGAATTTCCGAGTTCGGCTTAAAAGACATGTTCAGCATCCAGTAAATTGGTATCATGAGGAATACCAAAAACAGGATGAGATAATATTGTTTTTTCATGATTCTTCACCGGCACCTTGTCCGAGGTTAAGCATGATGATGTAGATCACGAAGGAGAGGAGGATGACGATAAAGAAGTAGATCAAGGATGTAGCCGCGCCTCGGCCCATCTGAAATCCTCCGATGGCCATTCGTGAGGTGTACGTGCTCAAGAACGTGGTTGCGTTGCCGGGGCCTCCGCCCGTGAGGACGAACGGCTCGGCGTAGATCTTGAACGAGTCCATCAGCCGCAGGAGCACGGCGATGATGAGAACGCCCCGCAGGTTGGGCAGAGTGACGTACCGGAACGTTTTCCAGGGCGAGGCCCGGTCAATCTTGGCGGCCATGTAGTACTCTTCCGGGATGGCCTGCAGTCCGGCGTAGCAGATGAGCACCACGAGGGGGGTCCAGTGCCAGATGTCCATGGCCAGGACCGTCCACCACGCGTCGCCGGTGAACTGGCTGACGTTGTAGGTCACGCCGACCCATTCGAAGACCTCCGGCAGCACCCCGATGTCCGAGCGGGTGAACACGCGCCAGATGATGCCCACCACGTTCCAGGGGATGAGGAGGGGAATGCCCAGCAGCACCAGGCTGACCCCGACGCCGGGGCCGTCCTTGGGCATGCACAGGGCGAGGCCTAGGCCCAGGGGAATTTCGGTGATGAGCACCAGGAAGCTAAACAGGAACTGCCGTCCCAGCGCCCCCTGGAAGGCAGGGTCCTGAAGGATGGCCACGAAGTTCTCCAGGCCTGAAAAGTACGGCTGCGTGCCAGGCAGGAGGGTGAGTTGGGAATAGTTCATCACCGTCATAAGCGGGATGAAGGCGCTGATCGAGACCAGGAGCAGCGCCGGCAGCAAGAATAACCAGGGACGTTGTTTCATCGTTGGAAAGGGCTCCGATCAAAAAGTGCGGGGCAGTAGGGGCGCCGGGGATCAGGCGGTAACGGCCTGCTCCTCGTGGAAGAATTGGAGGTCAGATGCGGGAAAGCTGAGCCACACGGACGCGCCCTCCTCAATGGCGAAGTCGTGGGCCACGCGGGCCTTCACCTCCACGCTGGTCTCCGTGAGCGTAGCCGTAATGATCTGAAAGCCGCCGAGCATCTCTACCTGATCCACAACGGCCGGGAGGTAGCTCGACTCGTCGTGCGGGTCCGCCACCTGCACCGTGACCGAGTTGGGACGGATTCCAATTTGGCAGTCCGTCCAGGTGAGGTCCAGGTGCGGCTCCAGGGCACTTGCGAGCGGGACCTGGTGCGGGCCGAGCTGGGCGCGGGGCGTTCCGTTGTGCTGCGTGAGGGTGCAGTCGAGCAGGTTCATGCCGGGGCTCCCGATAAAGTGCCCAATAAACGTGTTGACGGGGCTTTGGTAGAGGTTCTTTCCCGTGTCGTACTGCACGAGGTTGCCGTCTTTCATGATGGCTACCTGTTCGGCAAAGGTGAGGGCCTCGTGCTGGTCGTGGGTGACGTACAGGGCCGTGATGCCGAACTCCTGCTGCGCCTCCTTTACGCGGCGCCGGATGGTGAGCTTGCGGGCGGGCTCCACGTCCGTCATCGGCTCGTCGAACAGGATGGCGGACGTGTCGGCGCGAATGATGCCGCGGCCCAGCGCCACCAGCTGGTTCAGCTCCGGCCCGAGGTTGCTCGGGCTGCTGTGCAGGATGTCGTTCAGTTCCAGCAGGTCCGCGATTTTCTGGACGCGGGTTTCGATTTCATTTTCCGACACCCCGCCGTTCCGCAGGGGGAAGGCCAGGTTGCCGTATACGTCCATCGAATCGTAGATGACCGGAAACTGGAAGACCTGCGCGATGTCGCGCTCCTCGGGCGGCTTGTCGGTCACGTCTTCGCCGTCGATCAGGATCTGACCCTCGGTGGGCTGGAGCAGCCCGGAAATGATCTGCAGGAGTGTGGTTTTGCCACACCCCGACGGCCCGAGCAGCGCGTTGGCGGTGCCGTCTTCCAGCGTAAGGTTGATGCGTTCGATGGCCACCGTCTCGTCCGGTGTGCCTTGGTCGTAGACGTGTCGTATGTCCCGTACTTCAATCTCAGCCATGTGCCGACGTCACTTCTGTGTGGTGAAAGAGGGAATCTTGTTGCCTGCCGCGAGCAGCTCGCCCGATCCCGAGTCGTAGATGTACAGCTTCTCGGGGTCGAGGGAGAACGAGAGAGTTGCCTCGGTGGCGGTGTGCACGGGCCCAGCATTGAGGGCGTACAGCTCCCGGCCCTGGTACTCTAGGTGGAGCGTGCTGGTCGAGCCCACGGTTTCTACGAAGGCGAGGTCGGCTTCGAGAATCGTGTCGTGGCCGTGGGCCTCGGAGGCCTCCGCGCCGTTGAGGTATACCATGTCCTGCGGGCGGAAGCCAATCATGTATTCGCGCCCGGCGTTGAGGGCCGGAAACGAGCCGGTTGCCGAGCCGGTCGCGATGCGCGCGCCGTCTGGCAGTTCGAAGTAGCGATCGCTGTTGTCCTCGATCAGCGTGCCCGGCACCACGTTCATCGGCGGTTCGCCAAGGTACTCGGCCACGGGCAGGTGGCGAGGGCGGAAGTAGATCTCATCGCGCGGGGCGTCCTGGATGATCTTCCCGTCGTGCAGGTACCCGATGTGGGTAGACATGGCGAGGGCGTCCCCCGCCTGGGGCGTGGCGTAGATGACCGTCGTGTCTTGCTCCGAAAACAGCCGTTCGAAGTCGCTACGCAACTGCTCGCGCAGCTTGTAGTCGAGGTTGGCCAGCGGCTCGTCCATGAAGAGGTAGTCCGGCTCCTTGATGAGCGCCCGAGAAATGGCCGTGCGCTGGGCCTCGCCGCCGCTTACCTCTTCGGGCAGGTTGTTGAGAATGTGGTCGATCTTCAGCATCTCCGCCGTCTCCTCGACCCGTCGGCTAATCTCCTCGCGCGAGTAGTTTTCGTCGCTCACCTCCAGGGGAGAGGCCAGGTTCTCGCGGACGGTGAGGGAGGGGTAGTTCACAAACTCCTGATAGACCATGCCCACGCTGCGGTCCTGCACGGCCACGCTCGTCATGGGCTCGTCGTCGTAGTAGACCGTGCCGGCGTCGGCGGATTCAATGCCACACATAATCCGGAGCAGGGTGGTTTTGCCGGCGCCCGTGGGGGCGACCACACTGAAGAAGGTGCCGTCCGGAATTTCGATGTTGATCCCGGTAAGAACCTGCTCGGTTCCGTAGGACTTGTGAATGTTTTCGACGCGGATACCCATAAAGGTGGAGTGTCACGATTCGTTCTTGGAAGGGGTCCCGATGCAGCACGTCCGAAGGGACGGGGGCTAGCGAGTGGGGCTCTCCTCGGCCGCCGGCGCCGGGTCGGCGGATGCCGAGGTGCCGCCGTCCGAGTCTTCCCAGGCCCGAGCCCGCTTCAGGGCCTTGGACCATCCGTCCCGGAGCTCGTCCACGCGATCGGGGGACATCGAAGGGGTAAACATCTGGTCCAGCTCCCACTGGCTCTGGATCTCGGCCTGGCTGCTCCAAAAGTCGACGGCGAGGCCCGCGAGGTACGCCGCTCCGAGAGCGGTCGTCTCGAGGATTTGAGGGCGCACGACGGGAATGTCTAGAATGTCCGACTGGAACTGCAGAAGCAGGTCGTTGGCGGCCGCCCCGCCGTCGGCCCGGAGCTCGGTGGTTTCGATGCCGGAGTCGGCCTCCATCGCGTCGATGACGTCGGCCACCTGGTAGGCCATGCTCTCGATGGCGGCGCGGGCCAGGTGGCCCTGGTTTGCGCCGCGGGTGAGGCCGGCGATGGTCCCGCGGGCGTACTGGTCCCAGTAGGGCGCCCCCAAGCCCGTGAACGCCGGCACGAAGTACACCCCGCCGTTGTCGTCCACCCCGCGGGCCAGGGCCTCCACTTCCGCGGCATCGCGGATGATTTGAAGCTCGTCGCGGAGCCACTGCACCACCGCCCCTGCGATGAAGATGGAGCCCTCAAGGGCGTAGTACGTCGTGTCGTTGATCTGGTAGCCGATGGTGGTCAGCAGGTTGTGCTCCGAGGTCACGGCCTTTTCGCCGGTGTTCTGCAGCATAAAGGCGCCGGTGCCGTACGTATTTTTGCCGAGGCCCGGCGTGGTGCACATCTGCCCGAACAGGGCGGCCTGCTGGTCGCCCGCAATGCCGGAAATGGGCACCTGGGCATCGAAGGGCCCGCCGCGCGTGTGGCCGTAGACGGTGCTGGAGTCGCACACTTCCGGAAGCACGGCCTCGGGAACGTCGAGAATGTCGAGTAGCCCCGGGTCCCACCGCCCCTCGTGGATGTTGTAGAGCATGGTGCGGGACGCATTGGTCGCGTCCGTGATGTGCCGCTGCCCGTCGGTCATCCGCCACACGAGCCAGCTGTCCACCGTGCCGAAGGCCAGTTCGCCATTTTCGGCCCGTGCACGAGCGCCGTCTACGTGGTCGAGAATCCATTTGAGCTTGGTCCCTGAAAAGTAGGCGTCGATGATCAGGCCGGTCTTCTCCTGAAACAGGTCCAGGTGGCCAGCGTCCTTCAAGTCGTCGCAGAGGCCGGATGTGCGGCGGTCCTGCCACACAATGGCGTTGTGGATGGGCGTTCCGGTGTCCCGATCCCACACAATGGTGGTTTCGCGCTGGTTGGTGATGCCGATGGCCGCCAGGTCTTCTGCCTCGACGTCGGCCCGGCTCAGGGCCTCGGACACCGTTCCCATCTGGGTGGACCAAATCTCGTTCGCATCATGCTCGACCCACCCGGGCTCCGGATAAATCTGCTCAAATTCTTTCTGGGCAACTGTTTGGATCTGGCCCTGATGGTCGAAGAGGATGGCCCGGGAGCTCGTGGTTCCCTGGTCGAGGGCAAGTACGTACTGCATGGGGAACGGCTACGTCAACAGAAATCGGTCTGGAAGCGGCCTGAGGAGTGCCCCCGGCACTGCACGCGTCGGACGGTCCGTACTGGGGGACGCGCAGGGAGGCACGAGCCGCCTGCCCGGATCAAAACGGGCTGGAAGGGCTTACGAACTCCTTAGGCGGTCCGTGCGGCGCTGCCCGGCGGATGGATAACTCGGCGGCTTTGGCCGGCCGGCTGCGCGCCGTCTTCACACGAGGTAGTATAGGAAGCGCTTTTTTGAGTCGGTAGCGTAATCTTCCGATAAAATGCTTCCATCTTCCCAAATCTACAACCGCCTTGGTATTTCTCCCGATGGGCCGGATATTTCCTTCGGTACCACTGAAAATTCCTGTGGCTGGTTTGGGGATCGCTCCTCTTTCCGCTGGATGCTCTGCCCCGAAGCGATGCCTGTTGTGAGAGGCTTCCTTGTGAGACCCTGAGACGCCTGTAGGCGGGCCTCCCATCGACGGGCCTCTATAGATAGATCTATAGATAGACGGGCCTCCCGTAGGCGAGGCTTCTGCCTGCTGCGCAGGCCGTGCACCTGTACAGCTGCGTGGCCGTACAGGTGCCATCCAACAGGTGCCATCTAACAGGTGCCATCTAACAGGTGCCATCTAACAGGTGCCATCTAACAGGTGCCACCTATCCATTCGGGGCGTCTCTGTGTACGAGGGACCCGTGCACGGGGGCCGGGCACACGGACTGTCACAGGCGTCCGGGAGGGCTTCCGGAGCCTGCCGTTCGCGACTCCCTCCGCCGCTTCACTTGCCTATGTCTACGCCGTTACGCCCGACCCAGTACAAGGAAAACTCCCGGTCGCTGGCCACCTTCCGGTCCGGGGTGGGGGGGAATAGTGCCCGGCTTTCCCTCTACGTGGTCGAGGAGGACGTGCACCGGGTCTCCCTGCGCGCCCCGCACCTGACGTACTACGGCATGGTGAACGGCCAGGCGCACGTGGACGTGGAGGGCAACGACGGGGAGGTGCTCTTTGGCGCAGGCGAGTCGCTGGTAGTGCCTCCTCTGCAGACCATCACGGTCGATTTTCCGCAGGCCGCCCAAACCCCGGCCCACTGCCTCGTGCTCAAAATCGACCGGCAGCAGGTCCGGTCGGTGCTCGATCAACTCGCCGACCCGGTCACCTGGGACGGCACCACTCGCGGGTGGAAGGCGGAAGAGCGCGGATACTCCCACGTGGAGGAGATGGAGGGCGTGGCGCGCGTGCTGGACATGGTGGCCTACCTGTTTCGGGAAGACCCTCCTAACCGGGACCGCCTGATTGACCTCAACGCGATGGAACTCATTATTCAGATGCTCCAGACTGCCTCGCGTCCGCTGCTGGTTGGGGAGTTTCCGCGAAATACGTCCGCCGGCGGGCTGGCAGCGGCCGTGCAGTACATTCAGGACAATCTGGACCGCCACATTTCCATCGACGAGCTGGTGGAAGAAGCCTGCATGAGCAAGTCCAGTTTTTACCGCCACTTCAGTGATGAATTCGACATGTCGCCGCTGGAGTACATTACCCGCGAACGGGTGGTCCGGGCCCGCGAGCTGCTCGCCGACCCCGACAACACGGTGACCAGCGTGAGCCACGCGCTGGGATTTAGCAGCACGAGCCACTTCATCGACATGTTCAAGGAGCACGAGGGCATTACGCCGAAACAATATCAACTAGAACGGACCAGCCGGGAGTAGCCTCCCGTGGAGAAGCTCGTTCGCGATTCGAAGTGTATGCCCGGGCACCGCGTCCGGGTCGGAGTCTGACGCTTGAACCCACCTTTTGCTTATGTCCGCCATCACACTCTTTGGAGCCGGAAGCTGGGGCACTGCGCTTTCGGTTCATCTTGCCTCGGCCGGGCGAGACGTTGTCCTGTGGGCCCGGCGCCCGGAAGTCGCCGAGGAAATCCGCAAGACCTCCCACAACCCAACCTATCTGCCAGAGCTCCTAATTCCGTCGTCCGTCTACATCACGACGGATTTTGAGACGGCCGCCGAGGCCTCCGATTTCTGGGGCGTCGCCGTGCCTTCCCAAAATTTACGCGAACGGATGGAAGCGCTTCGCCCGCACGCCCACGAGAACGTGCGCATGGTGGCCCTCTCGAAAGGGATCGAAAACGAGACGCTGCTTACCATGTCGCAGGTCCTGAACGACGTATTTGAGCAGGTGCCGCGCGAGCAGATTGGAACCCTCTACGGCCCCAGTCACGCCGAGGAGGTGGCCGAGGGGCGCCCCACGGCCATCGTGGCGGCGTCTTCGGACGAGACGGAGGCCCGGCGCATCCAGAAGATGTTCATGACTGAGCGCCTGCGCGTGTACGTGAACACCGACGTGCTGGGCGTGGAGATCGGGGGCTCGGCCAAGAATGTGCTTGCCATTGCCGCCGGCATTGCCGACGGGGTGAGCTACGGCGACAACGCCAAGGCGGCCCTCGTCACACGGGGCCTCGCCGAGATCCGGCGTTTGGGGCAGGCCCTCGGTGCCGATCCGCAGACGTTCGCCGGCCTCGCGGGCATTGGCGACCTGGTGGTCACGTGCATGAGCCGGCACAGCCGCAACCGCCACGTGGGGGAGCAGATCAGCTCCGGCAAGAGCCTCGAACAGGTCGTCGACGAGATGGAAATGGTGGCGGAGGGCGTGCGCACCACCCGCTCGGTCTACAACCTGGCCAAGCAGCACGGGGTGGAGATGCCCATCACGGAGGCGGTGCACGCCATCCTGTTCGACGACAAGAGCCCCCGCAAGATGGTGAAGCGCCTCATGACGCGCTCGGCCAAGCACGAAAACTGGCTGCCCACTACCCTGCAGCGGTAGCACCACGGGGCCAGAAATGGCGCACGGCCCCTGACAGCACCGCCCCTGACAGCGCCGCCCTCGACAAAGGCAGGGCGCGCTGCAACGTTATCGGGGCTCACAGATACGCACAGATACGCAGCATCGCCAGATACGCAACATCGCACAGGCGCGCAGCGGGGGCTGTGAGCGGCACGGGCCGGTCGCGCCTCCCCGTCGAGGCGCCGCCCTGCGCGCCTTGGACGCGAGGCTCCCTTTCCGTCCCAACTCCGTATTTTCCCCGCCCGCTCGTCTCCGCACTCACGCCCGTTCACCGCCCGTTGCCATGGCCCGCGTACCGCCCGACTCGTCGTCCGCTCCCGCCGATCTCAAGTCGGTGCCCACGCTCGAGCAGTTCATCATCAACCGCCGTGAGCAGTTTCCGCAGGCCACCGGCTCCTTCTCGCGGCTGCTGCGTGACGTGAGCGTGGCGGCCAAAATCATCAACCACAACATCCGCCGCGCCGGCATCC
>ERZ1034543.425-NODE-425-length-10760-cov-2.889865_pt1 | contig 10760 bp, 9 predicted proteins | sample MGYA00520654_ERZ1034543 | MGnify/ENA primary metagenome ERZ1034543 (study PRJEB33760, sample SAMEA4777712) | hypersaline lake metagenome | biome: hypersaline environment; feature: brines | place: Spain | collected 2012-08 | depth 0 m ... | reverse complement strand
TGGGCCGCGCCCTCCGCGGCAGCCACCAGCGCCTCACCACCAACGCCGAACGCAACGGCAGCGACGGCGAGCGACACGACCGTCGACACCCGCACGACGAGTGCGCGAGTCGCCCGGCCGCCGTCGGTCGCAGCGTCTGGCACCGGCTCCGACATGGTCGCCGCCCGTGGCACCGGAAGCCGCGCTCGGACGGTTTCGGACGGCCTGCCCCAGAATCCATCGCTCCACGCTCGAGTATAGTATGCGATTGTCAGGATTGCGCCCGCGAGTGCGAGGGCGAGAACGACACCGGCGCCGGCGCCCCCGGCACCGAGCGCCCGGGCGCCCGTGTCAAACACGAGCAGTTTGCCGAGGAAGCCCGCAAGCGGCGGCGTACCGACGAGACCCAGCGCGAATACGAGGAAGGCGGCCGAGAGTACCGGCGCACGTCCCGCGACACCGCCGAGGTCACCGAACTGTGTTGTCCCCAGCACGTCTCGGAGCGTGCCCGCGATTAGGAACAGGCCAGCCTTCGCCAGCCCATGGTTGAACGCGTAGACCAGCGCTGCGGTCACGCCGAGGGCCCGCACCTCCGGCACCGTGGCTGCGACGGCGAGCGGGAGGAAGATGAAGCCGATCTGGCTGATCGACGAGTGCGCAAGAACGCCCTCCACGTCCGGGCGCGTGAGCGCTGCTACTCCACCGAACAGCACGCTCGCGGCCCCAAGGACGAACAGGACGGGTCCGAGAAAGGCGAGGACCGAGTCGCCAGCGATTCCCGGGAGCGAGACGCCGAGCGACGCCGCACCGAAAATGGTGAAGCCAACGCGAATGACGGCGTACAGCCCCACTTTCTTTACGACACCGGCGAGGAGAGCAGAGACGGGCGCGGGCGCCGCGCGGTAGGCCGCGGGCACCCACGCGTGAAACGGCACCAGCCCGGCTTTGAGCGCGAAGACAGCAAGGAGCAGGGCGAGGAGACCAACTGTCGGCGCGAGCGATACCCCGTAGGCGGCGGGATCGGCGAGTCGTCGGGCCATGTCAGCCATATTTAACGTCCCCGTCGTTGCATAGAGCCCACCGACAGCGAGCAGCATCACCGCGCTCCCGACAAGATTGAGGACAACGTAGTAGAGTGCCGCACGGGTGTGCCGTGGCCCGGAGTAGAACGCCACGAGCACGTAACTCGCCATGAGCATCACCTCGAACCAGACGAACAGGTTGAACAGGTCGCCGGTGAGGAAGGCGCCGGTGACGCCTGCCATCATCAGATGGACGAGCGGGTGGAAGGTGAGTCGTTGTCCATAGTCGTCCATCGCGACAACAGCGTACACGAGGACGGGAACGAACACGACGGCCGAGAGCCCGAGCAGGAACCCCGATAGCGCGTCTGCGACGAGGACGATACCGAACGGCGGCTCCCAGCCTCCAACACCGTGGACGAGCGTCGTCGAGGTGCCAAAGGGGACGGCAACGACTGTAAAGAGAACAGCAACGCTTGTGGCGTACGCGAGGCCGCCGAGGAGGCTCACGGCGCGGACGGCTCGCCCGTCGGCAAGACCGCCGACGCCGAGAGCGACGACAGCCGTGACGAGTGCGACGACCAGCGGCGCGACAACGACGGTCGTCATCAGGTGTCACCTCCCGTGCCGAGTTCCTCGACATCTATCGTGCCGTGTTCCTCGTACACCCGGTAGGTGAGGACGAGTGCCAGCGCCGTCGTCCCAAAGCCAATGACGATGGCGGTGAGGACAAGCGCCTGAACGACCGGGTCGGTCGTCCCGCCGCCGACGGGCGCGAAGCCGCCGAACCCACCCATTGTGACGAGGTAGGCGTTCGCGGCCTGCCCAATGATCGCAACGCCCCACACCACCTGAACGACGTCACGCCGGAGGACGAGAAAAGTCCCAACCGAGAACAGCGCGCCGAGTGCAAGCGCGAGGAGGAGCTGGGTCACTCGTAGCCCACCTCCGCGATGATAACCAGCAGTGCCCCGACGACGGTTAGGTACACCCCGAGGTCGAAGGCGAGCGCAGTCGCCACCTCAAGTTCGCTGTAGAGCGGTAGATCGTGGATGAAAAACACCGCCTGCGTCAGGAACTCGCCACCAAGCACCATCGGGACGAGGCCGCTGACCAGCGCCACCGCCAGCCCGAACGCGAACAGTGCGCGGTAGGCACCGACCAGCCGGTCACCGCTTGCATTCACCGTATCGACGAGATACTCTACGCCGAAGATAACATAGACTAGAACGAACGCTGCGACAGTCAGGACCCCGCCGATGAACCCGCCCCCGGGGAGGTTGTGCCCCTGGAGTAGGAGCGCCACGGCGGTCATGAGCGTGATGGGGACGACGAGGCGGGTGACCGTCCGTGCAATGACAGTCGTGCGCCGGTCGTATGGCGAACGAGGTCGGTCCTCGGGCGAACTCATGGCGTCTCCCCCCGGTCACGCATCCGGATGAGCGTCAACACCGCGAGCGCGGCCATCGCTACGACGCTTATCTCCCCGAGGGTGTCGATCCCACGGAAATCGACGAGAATGACGTTGACGGCGTTGCCACCCCCGCCCCAGTCGACAAGGACCGATCCGTGGTCGGTCGGAAGCCCCGCCCGCTCCGAGAGATAGCGTGCGAGCGCACCGTTCGGGCTCGCCGCCGTCGACACGAGGACGGTGACCGATACGGCCGCACCGACAACGACGGCAAGCGCGCCGTCACGGACTACCCGCCCGCGGTCGGCGTCGCCGTAGAACGCCGGGAGACGGTGAAGGACGAGGAGAAAGAGGACAAGAACGAGCGTCTCGACCACGAGCTGGGTCAGCGCGAGGTCCGGCGCGTCCACTAGCACGTAGAGGATAGCGAGCATCGAGCCGAGGACCGAGAGGGTGAGTACTCCCGCGACGTGTGAGGGTGCATCGAGAACCCCGACCGCGGCGACGACAGCGACGACGACGACAACGGCCATCGCCCCCGTGAGCCCGGCGCCGACCGAGGTCGGAACCGGGAGCGCGACGCCAGCGGCGGCGTAGCCCAGGAGGGCGAGGACCGCCGTCGCGCCGACTACACTCGCCGCATAGCTCCGGAGCAGCCCGGTCTGGACAGCGGGTGTCACCCAGCGGCTCAGCCACGGAAGCGTCGCCATCGCACCGTCGTACCAAATGTTCGCCCGGAGTCTTGGCTGGGCGGTCAGGACCTCCCGGAGGCCGTCGTGGAGACGGTCGTACGCCTGATAGACAACGGCGCCCGTCCCGACCGTCACAGCACTCATCACGAGCGGCGGCGAGAGCTTTAGCGCCGGGATAGAGAAGCCATGGGCATCGCCGGGGACGGTCGCCGAGTAGGCCGGGCCGACGATAGCATCGACAAACGCCTGCGGCGCGGCCGTGATTGCGAGTACCAGTCCCCCGAGGGCGACGGCGGGCGCGAGCATCGCGAGCGGCGGCCGGTGGACGTGGCCCAACGCGTCGGGTTTCTTACCCCAGAACAGCATCGCGAACTTCGCGGAGTAAACGAAAGTGAACACAGAGCCGAAGACGGCGACTGCGGGGAACATCCACGCCGCACCGCCCACCGCATGGGCTGTCTCGTAGGCCGCGTCGAAGAGGAACTCCTTTGAGTAGAACCCAGAGAAGGGGGGGATCCCCGCCATGGACAGGCAGGCGACGGTCGCGACAGCCGCTGTAACAGGCATGTCGTGGCGCAACCCCCGGAGGTTCTCAATTCGTCGTGTTCCCGCCTCGTGGGCAACGATACCGGCAACGAGGAACAGGGCGGCTTTGAACGCCGCGTGGTTTAGCACGTGGAAGGCGCCGGCCTCGGCGCCGGCCGCCTCGGCGAAGCCAAAGCCCGCGACGATGAGACCGAGGTGTGAGGCCGTTGAGTAGGCGAGGAGTTCTTTTATGTCGACCGCCTGTACGGCCAGAATCGCGGTGACGCTCATCGTCAGGAGACCGAGCGCAGCGAGGAGGAGCGTCCAGTTGCCGACGTGCGGAAGAGACTCTGGCAGGAACAGGGGCCGAAGCCGACCAACAAGGTAGACGCCGGCCTTGACCATCGTCGCGGAGTGGAGGAAGGCGGAGACTGGCGTCGGTGCCTCCATCGCGTCTGGAAGCCAGATGTGCGCGGGGACCTGCGCGGACTTCGTGGCTGCACCGACGGCGACAAGAGCCAGAGTTGGGAGGAAGAGACCGGCGCCGTCAAGCGCCTCGCGTATCTCCGGCGCGCGCTCCACGAGTGCCGAGATGACGTACGTCTGCTCGCCCGACACGCCGGCGGTCCAGCCGAGCAGCAGGAAGCCGACGAGCATGAACAGACCCCCGGCAACGGTGATGACGAGTGACTTTCGGGCGGCACTGACAGATGAGGCCGTGTCGGTGTAGTGGCCGATAAGTAGGAACGAGGAGACGGAGGTTAGCTCCCAGAAGACAAAGAGAGCGATGAGGTCGCCGGCGAGGGCGACGCCGAGCATTGAGCCCATGAAGGCGAGCAAGGTGGCATAGTACTTCGCCAACCCCGGCTCGTCGTGCATGTAACCGGCGGAGTAGGTGAACACGAGGACACCGACCCCGCTCGCGAGAAAGGCGATAAGCAGCGCGAGGCCATCGACGTGAAGCGCGAGGACCACGTCAAGACTAGGAAGCCATTCAACGGCGACAGTGCCACGGCCGGCCTCCCCGAACGAGGCGAGCCGCGCCACGAGCGCGAGACAGACGAGAGCCACGGCGGCGGCGTAGTAGCCCGCTCGCTCACCCGCGAACCGGACGGCAAAGGGTGCGAGGACCGCGCCTGCGAACGGCAGGAGGACGACAGCGAGCGTCGTCACGAGCGGGGGTGTCACGAGAACGTCGAGGGGGAGGTCACTCTTAGGTGTTTTCGATAGCCACGATAGAACCACTACCTACTTCCCCGGGGCAGGTCGTGAATCGACATGGACCTGTTGCGGCAGTCGCTCCTTGAAGCGCCGATCGTAGAGAAAGAGGACGGCTACCAGTACTTTGTCCACCCGGTCAGCGACGGGGTGCCAATGCTCAAACCTGAACTCCTGCGTGAGATCGTGGTGAAGATTATCCGCAAGGCTAGACTAGAAGATGTCGACAAGATCGTCACCCCCGCGGCGATGGGCATCCACATTTCCACCGCCGTCTCTCTGATGACCGACATCCCGCTCGTGGTCATCCGCAAACGCAAGTACGGCCTCGAGGGCGAGGTGTCGCTCACCCAACAGACCGGTTACTCCGAGGGCGAGATGTACATCAACGACGTTGGCGAAGGCGATCGGGTGATCGTGCTGGACGACGTGCTCTCGACCGGGGGGACAATGAAGGCAATCCTCGACGCCCTGAGGCACGTCGGCGCCGAAGTAGCGGACGTTGTCGCGGTAATCAAAAAGGCCGGGTCGAATGACCTGGACGACACAGATTACACTGTAAAGACGCTTATCAACGTCGACGTGGTCGACGGCGCAGTCGAGATAGCTGACTCGGCTGGCGACGGGTAGGCGCGGTTAATCGTCGTCCGCGCGCGCCTCATCGTTTGGCACTCGCACACCCTCAGGTGGGTGTCGGAGCAGACACGCCACCTCGTGGTCGCGCGACCCTTGTACTGGCTGACGTGTCGGTATGTGCTCCTCACAGGGGGTCGTGACCGTCGTATCGAACGCCGCAGCCGCGGCCGAGTGGTCGTCTGCCGCGAGCGCCGCGAGCGCCTCCCCGACCGCTCGCTCGACTGCTGGGGCGCCCAACTCGTCGGGCAGGTCGAACTCAGCCCGGAGCGCCGTGACGACCTCTGTCTCGCTCAGGCCTGTCCCGTCGGCGCCCGCCGGCGCCCACAACTCCCTGACCGCCGCAACGTCAACATCATGTTCGTGCACCCGCTGGCGCGCGTCAAGAACGCGCCGCCAGGTCGCCTGCGGGAGATCTACCCCCACCGGTTTGATCACTTTCGGACACCGGGTGTGGAACCGACAGCCAGCAGGCGGGGCGCTGGCGCTCGGCACCGACCCGGAAAGCCGGATAGTTCGCCCGGGCGCGTCGGGGTTCGGCTCCGGAATCGCGGAGAGCAACGCCTCGGTGTAGGGGTGTTCCGGCGACTCAAACAGCCGCTCGGTCGGCGCGGTCTCGACTATCTCACCAAGATACATCACCGCCACCCGGTCGGCCACCTAGCGGACGACGCTCAGGTCGTGGCTGATGAACACCAGCGCAATGCCGAACTCCTGCTGGAGATCCGCAAGAAGGTCGAGCACCGCGCTCTTGACCGACACATCAAGTGCGCTCACCGGTTCGTCGGCCACGATAAGACGGGGGTTGACGACGAGCGCACGGGCAATAGCAACCCGTTGCTTCTGCCCGCCAGAGAACTCGTGAGGATAGCGGTCGTAGTCGGTGGCAGAGAGGCCGACGCGTTCGAGAAGGTCTTCACCCACCGCTCGCCGGCGTGCCCGGTCCGAGAGCCCGTGGACTCGGAGTGCCTCGGTGACAGACTCGCCGACGCTCATTCGAGGGTCAAAGCTGGATGTCGGGTCCTGAAAAACAATCTGGGCCTCCCGGCGGAACCGCTTCAACTCTTCGTCGTCGAAGGCGACTATGTTCTCGCCGTCAAAAACGACCCGTCCGCCGGTCGGCTCCTCCAGTCGGAGCATCGAAGTGGCGACCGTCGACTTTCCACAGCCGGACTCGCCGACCAGCCCAAGTGTCTCGCCCGGGTCAAGGGTGAATGAAACGCCGTCGACGGCCCGGACTGCGCCGACCTGCCGCTTCAGGATGCCCTCAGTCAACGGATAGTGTTTTTCCAGGTCCCGGACTTCCAGCAGCGGCTCGGTCACCGCCCGCCTCCGTCCGGTTCGGCGACGGTCCACGAGACCTCGCGGTCGAGGTGGGCGGCGTCGCGGTCGGGTCCGTGAAAGATACAGGCCGCGACGTGGGCGGTGTTGACCCCGTCGCCCGTCGTTTCTAGATCGCGCGAGGCTGCTCCGTCGAGCGGCGCGGCCGAGAGGGGGGTTGACACGTCCGGCGAGTCGCCCGCGGTGGTGCCTGCGCCGTCTCGGTCGGTGTCTGGCTCCTGCGCAACGGGGTACAGCGACGGGTGCGAGTCAGTCGTACACGCCTCAACTGCGAACGGACAACGCGGAGCGAACCGACAGCCCGTAGGCGGATCGGTCGGACTCGGGAGGTCCCCAGGTATCGACCCGCTCTCGCGTCCCCGGCCTGGGAGACAGGCCAGCAGCGCCCGGGTGTAGGGGTGGCCGGGGTCGGCGAACAGGCTGTCGACTGGGGCGGATTCCATCACCTTGCCGGCGTACAGCACCACGACCCGGTCCGCGACACGCGCGACCACTCCGAGATCGTGTGTGATGAAGAGTACAGCCATCCCCATTTCGCGCTGAAGATCTGCAAGGAGATCGAGAATCTGAGCCTGAATCGTCACGTCAAGAGCAGTTGTCGGCTCGTCGGCCACGAGGAGGTCCGGGTCCCCCGCCAGCGCAGCCGCAACGAGAACCCGCTGTTTCATCCCACCCGACAGTTCGTGGGGGTATGCGTCCGCGGTCGTAGCGGGGTCTGGGACCTCGGCCCGGTCAAGGAGGTCTATCGCTCGCTTGCGGGCGGCGCGCTCAGAGACATCCTCGTGAATACGGACCGTCTCCGCGACCTGCTTGCCGACCGATATCACTGGGTTAAGCGCGTCCTGCGGGTTTTGGAACACGTGTGCGATCTCCGCGCCCCGAATCTCACGGAGGCGGGCGGCGCTCGCGGTGGTGAGGTTCTCGCCACGGAACTCGATCCGGCCTGTGATCTCTCCAGGCGGGCACTCCACGAGTCGGGTGATAGACTCGGCAGTGACGGTCTTCCCGCTCCCGGACTCGCCGACGAGACAGACCGTCTCGCCGGCGTTCACCTCAAACGAGACGCCATCGACAGCCCGGACGACCCCGTCGTCGGTATCAAACTGGGTACGTAGGTCGGTGATGCGCAGGAGCGGTTCGGCTTGGTCTGTGGTTGTGTGGCGTCTGCTCATACTGTCACCGTGGGTCGATTGCATCGCGGAGGGCGTCCCCGACGAAATTGAACGCGAGGACAGTCAGGAACAGGAAGAGTCCAGGGATGGTACTGATCCACGGCGCGTTCGGGAGGTCCGACCGGCCCGCAGAGATTGTTCGGCCCCACGAGAACACGTCCGGGTCACCGAAGCCCAGGAAGGAGAGCGATGCCTCGCCAAGAATGAAGACAGGGATCGAGAGCGTCGCAGCGGTGATGACCGTCGAGGAGACGTTTGGGATCAGATGTCGACGGATCGTCCACCACCGGCCAGCGCCAGCGGCTTCGGCAGCCCGAACGTACGCCTCCTCGCCCCGTTGGAGTGCCTCGGACCGCACGAGTCGGGCGGTGCCCTCCCACGAAAACAGGCCATAGAGCGCGATGATCAGCAGAAGGCTCGCGCCGTAGAGATAGATGAGAAGGAGCAGAAGAATAAATACCGGGAACGTCTGCTGGAGGTCGACGTAGCGCATCAACACCTCGTCGACGTAGCCGCCGAAGTACGCCGCCGCGGTGCCGACGACGGTCCCGATACTGATGGCGAACACCATCGATATCAGCCCCACTTCAAGACTGACACGCATCCCGTAGACAATGAGATGCCAGAGCGGGCGCCCCTGAGCGTCGGTGCCGAGAGCGTACGCCCACGACCCACCGGCGAACACGGGGGGCTGGTAGGCGGCCGCATAATCAATCGCCTCATTCGGGGCCGTCCAAATTAGCGGCCCGACCAGACCGACGAGGAAGACAAACCCGAGGAAGCCAAGCGAAACGACAGCCGCGCGGTTCTTCTGGAACTGCCGCCAGTAGTACGCTGTCAGCCGGCGGTTGCGTGCGAGCGGCAGGGCGGCGTGGAAGACGCCGATGGCGAGAACGACGACAAGGAGCCACTCGACACCAGTGACATCCCACCCAACGACACCGACCGTCGGGGCCTCGTTCGCGAGTATGACGTAGTCGTAGACGAACGCAGCGACGAGGCTGAAAAAGACGAGCGCCTCGGCTGCCACGGCTGCCGGCGGCACAGTCGAGTCGGCGTCGTCCACCGCGGTCCAGTCGATTCGCTCAAACCCTGTGCCTGCTGTCCGTGCGGTTCCAACGTCGGGGGCGGGCTCGTCTCCAGCCATCACCGATCACCGTAATCGATTCTAGGGTCCAGCGCGACGTACGCGAGATCCTGAAGCAGATTCCCGATGATAGCGATGAACACGGGGATGAGCGTCGTCGCGAGCACCAGCGGTGTGTCTTTCTGCTGAATCGCCTCAAGAGCGAGCCGCCCTAGTCCTGGTATCTGAAAAATTGTCTCGATGATAAACGACCCGGCGAACAGAACGGCAAGAACGTCGGCGATGAGGATAGTGGAGAGCGGCACCAGCGCCACCCGGAGGATATGCCTGGTGAGGACGCGCCACTCTGAGGCACCCTTCGCCCGCGCGGTCTTGACGAACGCCGACCGCGCGTACTCGATCGCCTGTGCCCGTGAGTAGCGCATCTGTCCGGCAACCGACGCGGTAGAGAGAACGACGACCGGCATGAGAAGCTGTTTAACATTCTGGACGGAGAGTAGCGCGACGCTGCTGTCGTAGAACGTCGGGAGCAAGCGCAACACGACCCCGAAGAGGAGAATGAGGACGATCGCGAACCAAAAGTTTGGGATAGAGATACCGAAGTACGCGACGAACGACCCGAGATAGTCAGTCGGAGTGTAGCGGTTTAGCGCCGAGTAGAGACCGATACCGTAGCCAAGAAGGGCGCTGATGATGATGGCGGGGACAAAGTACTGCGCGGAGTATACCCACGCGTCGCCGATCGCAGCGAGGACGGGCTCACCCTGGCTAAACGAGTAACCCCAATCAAAAGTGAGGATGTTCGTTATGTAGTCGATGTACTGCTCCTCAACCGGCCGGTCAAGACCACGGCGCTCGAGATAACGCTCGCGGACGGCGTCGTAATCCTGCCCGCTGGCCGCGGCCTGCGCGGCGGCCACGTCGGCACCGGCGTTTGGCGTCACCATCAGGAGGCCGAACGTGAGGCTCACTGCGAGATAGGTGGCGACCACCGCCCAAGCGACGCGGCGGACGACATACCACTTCATGCCCATCCCGTAGAAACAATTAGCGTCCGGGTAGACTTAAATCGTCCGTGGCGGGACACGGAACGAGGCGGTCAGGAGCCACTACCTGAGTCAGACCCGGACCCGTTCGACTCGTTCGCGAGTGGCGTCGGCGTGCCGCCCCGTGCAGTGCTGAGCGACAACAGGCGAGCGCTCGGGCCGTCAAAGAAGTTCTCAGCCTCTGGTAGCCCCTCGACCCCGTTCCGGTAGGCTGCGGTTAGATGTTCGTTGAACGCCCAGACGTATGGCTGCTCGCGGCTGAGGAAGCCGAACAGCTCGGTCATCATCGACTGGGTCCGCTCCCGGCTCTCTGCGCCTGGTGCCTCGTCGACTGTACCCTGAATGTCGTAGCTGTCGGCTCGGTAGCCGGTGAAATTAAACGGCCCCTTGGGCGTGAGCGTGAACTCGATCGGCTGCCAGGGAGCGTACGGCGACATGGAAAACCCAACGCCGGACAGGATATCCCACGGCTCACGGCTGACCGCCTGGTCGGGCGGCCCACCGTTGTATCGACCGGCGTTGTAGTCGGGGTCGCCGGAGTAGTCTGGGTTGTTCTCAACCGAATTGAACAGGTATGTTTGGAGGAGGCGGTCGAACGAATTCCCTTCAACTGACACCGCGATCCCGGCCGACT
>ERZ1034543.423-NODE-423-length-10785-cov-3.249767_pt1 | contig 10785 bp, 8 predicted proteins | sample MGYA00520654_ERZ1034543 | MGnify/ENA primary metagenome ERZ1034543 (study PRJEB33760, sample SAMEA4777712) | hypersaline lake metagenome | biome: hypersaline environment; feature: brines | place: Spain | collected 2012-08 | depth 0 m ... | reverse complement strand
GAGCGGGTCGCCACGACGGTAGTAGCCGTCGCAGGTGACGAGATACTCCGATTCGGCGGCGTTCATGCGTGTCGCCAGCGCGTCCGCCGAGAAGCCCGCGAACACCACGCTGTGGGGTGCGCCGATGCGCGCACACGCAAGCATGGCGACGGGAAGTTCCGGGATCATCGGCATGTACATCGTCACCACGTCGTCCTCGCCGACGCCCATGTCGCGGAGCGCCGCGGCGCACTCGTTGACCTCGCGGTGGAGCTCCGCGTAGGTGAACGAGCGGTCGTCCTCGTCGACGGGTTCGCCGACCCACTCGATGGCCACCTCGTCGCCGCGTTCCGCCAAGTGGCGATCCAGGCAGTTCGCCGACGCGTTCAACGTACCGTCGGTGAACCACTTATAAAATGGCGGGTCCGAATCGTCGAGTACCCGATCGTACCCCTCCTCCCAGTCGAGGAGGTCGGCTGCCGCCTCCCAGCAGTCGGGCCAGTTCTCCTCGAACTCCTCGTAGATCCCGGAGTCCGAGACGTTCGCCTGCTCGACGAACGCGTCCGAGGGCTCGAACACCTCTTGCTCTTCGAGGCGCGCCTCCAGTTCGATGTCGTCGTCGGACATGTCTCGTCGTAAGGATTCCCAATCATTCGTGATAAACCTACGCCATCCGACGAGAGCGTTGCGAGCAGCCGCCACGTAGCAGGGTGGGAGGGTAATCGTCCGTATTTGCGGGAACCCGAACTATTCAGAAGGCTTTTGAGCGGTCCGGCGATATCTCCCACACAGTATGCCTGCGGACTTCAACTGGGCGATCGGTGGCGAAGCCGGGGACGGCATCGACTCCACCGGAAAAATCTTCGCCCAGGCGCTTTCGAGGGCCGGTCGGCACGTGTTCACCTCAAAGGACTTCGCGTCGCGGATTCGGGGCGGTTACACGGCGTACAAAGTCCGCACGTCGGTAGAACAGGTCCAGAGCGTCGTCGACCGGTTGGACGTGCTCATCGCACTCACTCAGCGGACCATCGACGAGAACCTCGACGAGCTCCACGAGGGGAGCGTCATCATCTACGACGGGGAGCGAACCACGATGCAAGACGTGGAGATTCCCGACGGCATGATCGGGCTCGACGTCCCGCTGAAGAGCCTCGCGGAGGACGCCGGCGGCGCCATCATGCGCAACGTCGTCGCCCTCGGCGCCGCCTGTGCCGTGAGCGACTTTCCCATCGAGAACCTCAACAGCGCCCTGGAAAAACGCTTCGGCGACAAAGGAGCGGCTATCGTCGAGAACAACATGATCGCCGCTCGAAAGGGGCGAGACTACGTTCGCGACGAGTACGACCACGAGTTCGGCTACGGTCTCGAATGCACCGACGAGAACTACGTCCTTCTGAACGGCGACGAGGCCATCGGCATGGGCGCCATCGCCGGCGGCTGTCGGTTCTACGCCGGCTACCCAATCACGCCCGCGACGGACGTGATGGAGTATCTCACCGGTCGGATCGAACGCTACGGCGGTCACGTCGTCCAAGCCGAGGACGAACTCGCCGCCATCAACCTCGCGCTCGGGGCCGCCCGCGCCGGCGCGCGGTCGATGACGGCCACCTCCGGGCCGGGGATCGACCTCATGGCCGAGACGTTCGGCCTCGTCGCCACCAGCGAGACGCCGCTGGTCATCTGTAACGTGATGCGCTCCGGCCCGTCGACGGGGATGCCCACGAAACAGGAACAGGGCGACCTGAACGCCATGCTCTACGGCGGCCACGGCGAGGTGCCGCGGTTCGTCCTCGCGCCCACGACCATCGCCGAGTGTTTCCACAAGACCGTCGAGGCGTTCAATCTCGCCGAGAAGTACCAGATCCCGGTGTATCTCACCGCGGACCTCTCGCTCGCCGTCACCGAGCAGACCTATCCACCCGAGGAGTTCGACATGGACGCGGTCGAAATCGACCGCGGCAAAGTCGTCGACGAGGAGACGGTCGGCGAGTGGCAGGACGAACAGGGACGGTTCAAACCCCACGCTCTCACCGAGGACGGCATCAGTCCGCGGACGTTCCCCGGCACCGAGGGCGGCGTCCACATGTCCACCGGCCTCGAACACGACGAACTCGGGCGCCGGACCGAGGACACCGGCATGCGGATCAAGCAGGTCGACAAGCGGTCCCGCAAAGTCGAGACGGCGACGGAGCGGGAGCCGTTCGACGCCCGCGAGTTCGGCGACCCCGACGCCGAGACGCTCGTCGTCTCGTGGGGGTCGAACGAGGGCGCCATGGTCGAGGCCATGGAGTTTCTCGACGACGAGGGCATCGACGTGCGGTTCCTCTCGGTGCCGTACGTCTTCCCGCGGCCCGACCTGACCGAGGTCGTTGAGGCCGCCGAAAAGGTCGTCGTCGTCGAATGTAACGCGACGGGACAGTTCGCCGATCTGATCGAACACGACACGCTGACGCGTGTGAAACGGCTGAACAAGTACGACGGCGTCCGCTTCAAGGCGGACGAACTCGCCGAGCGGATCGCCGCGACGCTGGCGGCCGACGACGGCGGAGAAGAGGAGGCTACTGCATGAGCTCAGACGTTCGCTTCACCGACTTCAAATCCGACGCACAGCCGACGTGGTGTCCCGGATGCGGCGACTTCGGCACCATGAACGGGATGATGAAAGCCCTCGCCGAAACCGGCAACAGTCCCGACGAGACGTTCATCGTCGCCGGCATCGGCTGCTCCGGGAAGATCGGGACGTACATGCGTTCCTACGCCATCCACGGCGTCCACGGGCGCGCGCTCCCGGTCGGTGCCGGCGTCAAACTCGCCAACCCCGACATCGAGGTGATGGTCGCGGGCGGCGACGGCGACGGCTACTCCATCGGCGCCGGCCACTTCGTCCACGCCGTCCGCCGCAACGTCGACATGACCTACGTCGTCATGGACAACCGCATCTACGGGCTGACGAAGGGACAGGCCTCACCGACCAGCCGCGAGGACTTCGAAACGTCGACGACGCCCGAAGGCCCACAACAGCCGCCGGTCAACCCCCTCGCCCTCGCCTTCGCCGCCAGCGGTACCTTCATCGCGCAGTCGTTCTCGACGGACGCCCAGCGGCACGCCGAAATCGTCAAAGAGGCGGTCGAACACGACGGCTTCGGCTTCGTCAACGTGTTCTCCCCGTGCGTGACGTTCAACGACGTGGACACGTACGACTACTTCCGCGACTCCATCGTCGACCTGCAGGAGACGGATCACGATCCGACGGACTACGAGGACGCCCGGTCGCGCATCCTCGACCCCGGCACGGAGTATCAGGGCGTTCTCTACCGGGACGACGACTCGGTACCGTACGAGGAGAGCCACAGCGTCGACGCCGACATGTCGGACATCCCCGACGGCGCGCCCGAGGACGCGACGGACTTGGTGCGCGAGTTCTACTGAGCGGTCCCTCGTTTACAGTATCACGGGCCAGACGAACCGAACCAGCAGCGTCAGCGTCGCCGTCGCGAGCAGGATCACGACGGCGTCTAGCGGCAGACCGGCCCGGAGCATGTCCTCGCGGTCCATGTAGCCCGCGCCGTAGGCGATGGCGTTGGGCGGCGTCGCCACCGGGAGCGCGACCCCGTAGCTCGCGGCGACGGCGCCGACGATGGCGAGGACGGCCGCGGCCGTCGGCGCGGACGTGCCGAGCGTCTCCGCGTACGCGGGACCGATCCCCACCAGCAGGGGCGCGAGGATGGCTGCCATCGCCGTGTTGGAGGCGAGTTCGCCCACGACGACGACCAGGGTGACGACGGCGAGAACGAGGAGGGGCAGGGGGACTGGACCGAGGGCGCCGAGCGTCACCGACGCCAGCCACTCGGTCGCCCCCGTGTCGACCAGCGCGTCCGCGAGCGAGATGCCGCCCCCCAAGAGGACGAGCGTCGCCCAGTCGATGTCGAGTACCTCGTCCCACTCGGCGGCGTCGGTGACCACGAGGGCGACGACGGCGACGAGGCCGACCACGACGTAGTAGAGCAGCCCCTGGTGCCCAGTCGTGCCGAAAATGGAGACGGCGTCGCCGCCGAACAGCGTCGTGTAGACGGGGGGCGGTAGGACCGGCCGCACGAGGAAGCCGAGGCCGCCGAACAGCCAGAGCACCGCCGTGAGGGCGAAGATGCCGACGGTGCGGCGTGCCCGCGAGTCCAGCCCGCCGGCCGCGGCGAGACTTTGCCGGGCGCGCTCTCGCGCGTCGCTCACGTCGCCGACCCGTGGCGGGTAGACGACGACGGTGAGCAGCACCCAGGCGACGGGAAGCGTCACGACGACCATCGGCAGGCCGACGAGGAGCCAGTCCGCGAAGGAGACGTGGTAGTCGAGGAGTTCGCGTAGCTGCCCGACCACGATGGCGTTCGGGGGCGTGCCGACGATGGTGCCGACGCCCCCGAGACTGGCGGCGTAGGCGACGCCGAGCAGCGCCGCGAGCTGGAAGTTCGAGGGCGCCTCGTCGCGGGCGGTGGCGGGCGTCTCGGCCCCGGCCTCGGCGTCGGCGTCGGCGTCGGCGTCGGCGCTCACCACCTCGGTCACTTCCCCCACGAGGCCGACGGCGATGGGCACCATCATCGCCGTCGTCGCGGTGTTCGAGACGATCATCGAGAGCAGGGCGGTGGCGACCATGAGCGCGAGGACGAGCCGTCGGGGCGAGGTGCCGACGCGCAGGAGGACGTGGTAGGCGACCCGGCGGTCGACGCCGTGGATGCGGAGCGCCTCCGCCAGCACGAACCCCGCGAGCAGGAGGAAGATCACGGGGTCGGCGAAGCCGGTGACGGCGTCGCCGAAGGTGGGAGCGACGCCGAAGGCGACGAGGAGGACGGGGATCGCGAGCGCGGTCAGGGAGAGCGGGACGGCGCCCGTGAGCCAGAGGAGGGCGGCGAAGACCGTAACGCCGAGGGCGTAGCCGGCGGCCGGCGAGAGGGCGGGTGGGGCGGCGGCGCCGACGGCGAGGGCGCTCGCCACGGCCACGCCGAGAACGGCGGCGTCGCGACCGCTCGTCACGTCGGGTCCCCCCGTTCGTCCCGTCGCTGCATCGGCCTGTGACGCGGCGGCCGCGGACAAGAGTCTGTCCCCGCCGTCCCAGTTCGGAAAGACTGATTACGCTCTCGTGGTAGGGATAGATATGCCCGACCGTTTCGACGTGATCGTCGCCGGCGCGGGGCCCGCCGGGGCCCAGTGCGCCCGTGACCTCGCTCAACGGGGGTACGACGTAGTCGTCCTCGAAGCGGAAGCGGAGGACGGCTTCCCCCGGCAGAGCAACAAGTCCACTGCCGGCACGTTCCCCTCGATGATGGCTTCCTTCGGCGTGCCGGACGACGTGGTGATGAACTACACGGACGACGTGGTGCTGGAGTCGCCGAACGACCACTACGTCCAGCACCAGCCCGGTGCCGTCTTGGAGTTCGCCGAGTTCAAACGCTGGCTGGTCGAGGAGGGCCGCGCGGAGGGTGCGACCTACCGCTTCGACGCCCGCGTCAACGCCCCGATCATCGGGGCCGACGACACCATCGATGGCGTCCGCTACGCGGGCGACGAGGAGGTGTACGCCGACATCGTCGTCGACGCGACGGGGCCGGCGGCGCCGCTGGCGAAGAAACTCGGCGTGAGCGACCTGCAGCGCGACCACCAGGCCATCGGCGTCGAGTGGGAGATGGCGGGCGTCCAGATGGACCACCCCGACTACGCCGATCTCACGGACACGATGATGCTCCGCCTGGACCACACCTACGCCCCCGGCGGGTACTCGTGGGTCTTCCACACCGGCGGCGACACCGCGAAGGTCGGCCTCTGTTACATCCAAAACGAGAGCCACGAGCGGTACGGTCGCGACGGCGCGAGCATCGACGACTACCTACACCGGTGGCTGGACGAGGACCCGCGGTTCGCCGACGCCGAGCGCATCACCGAGAAACAGCAACACCGCGGCTCGGCCCACATCCAGATGCCCAGTAACCTCTGTACGGACGGCTTCATGGCCGTCGGCGACACGGTGCCGACCATCGACCCCCTGTGGGGCGAAGGTATCCACAAGGGGATGAAGTCCGGGCGGATGGCCGCCATCACGGCCGATCGCTGTTTCACGGAGGCGGACCCCGACACCTCCGCCGAGGCGATGTCGGTCTACAGCAAACTCTGGCACAGCGAGGTCGCCCCCCGGATGCGCGAGCGACTGCTGATGACCGAACTCCTCTATCTCACGCCCAACGAGCGCTACGACAGGCTGATGGACGACCTGCGTGCCGCCGCCGGCGACACGCTGGCGAAGGTCAACGCCGGCGACGTCGGGGCGATGCTGAAGCTGTTCCACCTCGGCGACGTGGGCCTCCTCGCGAAGTTCGCGAAGGAGCGCCTGCGCGAGCGGTCGTCGTAGCGCCGCATCGGCCGATTCCACAACGCCTTTCGGCGTCTCGAACCTCCGATAAACCATGTCTCACCAACCCATCGACGGCATGCCCAGCCTCGGTCTCGGCACGTGGCAGAACACCGATCCCGAGGAGTGTGCGAACGCGGTGGCGACGGCCCTCGAGATGGGCTACCGCCACGTCGACACCGCCCAAGCGTACGGCAACGAGGAGTCGGTCGGCGAGGGCCTCTCACGGGCGGACGTCCCCCGCGAGGACGTCTTCCTCGCGACGAAGGTGTGGATCGACCAGCTCGCTCACGACGACGTGCTGGCGTCGACGGAGGAGAGTCTCGCCAAACTCGGCGTCGACTACGTCGACCTGCTCTACATCCACTGGCCGGCGGGCGAATACGACGCCGAAGACACTTTCGCCGCCTTCGACGACCTGTACGACGAGGGGCTGATCGAGCGACTCGGCATCAGTAACTTCGAGCCGGCGCAGGTGACGGCGGCGGTCGAGACGGCCGACGCACCGATCTTCGCCAACCAGATCGAATGTCACCCGCTCCTCCCGCAGGCGGAGCTTCGCGCCCACTGTGCCGACCACGACGTGGCGGTGGTGGCGTACTCGCCCCTGGCTCGCGGCGAGGTGTTCGACGTGCCCGAACTCCAGGCGGTCGCGGAGAAACACGGCGTCAGCGAGGCGCAGGTGTCGCTCGCGTGGCTCCGTGAGAAGGTCGTCACCGCCATCCCGAAGGCGACGAGCGAGGCGCACGTCCGCGACAACTGGGCGTCGCGAACCCTCGAGTTGGACGACGCGGACGTGGCGAAAATCGACGCCATCGAACGCCGGGAGCGGCAGGTCGATCCGGGCTTCGCACCCTGGTAACTACGGGCGGTCGACCGCTTCGGCGTCGGTCTCTTCCTCACCCGGGTAGTCGTGGGCTACCTTCGCGGCAATCCGGACGCCGACCAGCGAGACGACGATCGCGGTCACGACGAACAGCGCCAGGCGTTCGGTCGGCTGAATCGTGACGCTAGCCACCTGCAGATGTGCCAAGACGTCTTCGCGCTCCAGAAAGTAGCCCGCGAACCCGCGGACGACGAGGCCGAGGGCGATGACGCCGAAGGGGAGGTTGAGATACGGCCGTGGGATGCGATCCGCGTCGATGAGTTCGTCGAGCCGGCGCCCGGCGCTCGCGGTGAGCGCCGCGAGCGCGAGCCACGGGATGCTGCTGTAGAAAAACTGCATGACCGGCACGAGGACGACGTCGTCGGCCACGGGGGAGATGGCGAGGCCGCCGAGAAAGAGGCCGACGAGCGCGAGGCCGACCGCGACGGCGTAGGTGACGACCGACACCTGCCCGGAGTAGAGGGCGTCACGGATCTGATCGGGCAGACGGGCGAGGTGATCGTCGATGGCGAGACCCTTATACAGCACCGCGGCCCCGAGCAGGGAGGCGAGGCCGGCCAGCGCCACGCCGAGCGAGAAACGGACGAGCAGGACGGGCAAGAGGAGCAACCCGATACCGAGCGGCACGAGGACGGTCGATCGGAGTTCCTCGTCGGCGAGGAACTGTTTGAGGAGGTAGTACGTCGATTCGATGTCGCGGGCCTGGCGGACGACCACGCGGTCCACGGAGTCGACGGGCAGGCGACTTTCGACGATGGGGACGAGTCGCTCGTCGTCGGCGCTGTCGGTGACGATGATCGCCGAGTCGGGGGCGTAGCGGTCGAGCAGGTCGTCGACCTGTGCGGCGACCGAACGGTCGGCGTTGACGGCGGTGTCGCCGGCACCGGAGACGACGGCGACGACGGCCTCCTCGTCGGCGCTCCGGAGGTCACGGGTGACCCGAAGCGCTTCGAGCAGGCAGTTGACGGTCGAATCCTCCGGATCGGCGAGGCCGACCTCCGTCACCAGTGACCGCACCGCGTCCCACCCGTCGACCGGCATCGATACGCCGACGGTCCGGCCGATGTCGTCGGCGCGGTCGACACACAGCACCAGCGTGGTCACGGTCGTGAGAACTATCCACGGGAATAAATAATCCCCGCCGCGCCGGGGATGCAGCGCTCAGAACCGCAGCCGAAAGTCCCGCTCGTCGCCGACGACGGCGCTCGCGACGCCCGCACCGGCGGCGTAGGCGACGGCCGTCGCGCCGCCACGGAGGCGGGCGGCCAGTCCCCGCTCCGGTTCGAACTCGCGGATCGACACCTCGGCGTCGAGCAGCCCCTCGACGTGGTCCTCGACGTCGTCGCGGGTCCCGATCGAATCCACCAGGCCGAGTTCGTGGGCCTCGTCGCCGAGGTAGATCCGCGCTTCGGTGTCGCGAACGGCCTCCGGGTCCATGTCGCGGCCCTCGGCGACCCGTTCGACGAAGTCGTCGTAGAAGCCGTCGATGATCCCCTGCAGGTACTCGCGTTCGTCCTCGGAGAGGTCCTTCAGCGGCATGCCGGCGTCCTTGTACTTGCCGGCGGCGAAGCGCTCGTAGGAGACGCCGAGGTCCTCGGCCAACTCCGAGACGTTCACGCGGGAGCCGATGACGCCGATGCTGCCGACGACGCTCCCTCGCCGCGCCCAGAGTTCGTCACAGCCGCTCGCGATCCAGTAGCCGCCGCTGGCGCACACGTCGGTGGCGTAGGCGACGGTCGGGCCGTCGAAGTCGGCCGCCGCGCGGCGGATGTCGTCGCTCGGGACGACCTGTCCGCCCGGCGTGTCGAGTTTCACCAACAGGGCGTCGACGGCGTCGTCCTCGTCGGCCCGTTCGATCTGTTCGACCACGTCGTCGGCGGTGGCCCCGAGGGCGCCGCCGGGGATGGGTCCCGGCGTCGACCCGTCGCGGGTGATCGGTCCCTCGACGGCCACCTGCCCGACGTTGTAATCCGGGAAGGCCGAGTCCGCGAAGTCGCCCGCGGCGCGCGCGCCGAGGACGACCACCCCGATAGTCACTAAGACGCCGAGCAGTTCCGCGAGCGATCCGGGGACGATAACGAAGACGACGATACCGAAGACGGCAGCGAGGAAGCCCCCGCCGACGACGATACCGAGCCGTCGTGGGTCGCCCCCGTCACTCACACTCGATCACCATACGCGTCGCTCGGGGACGGATCGGCATAAAAACACGTGCGTCGACGTCGACGGCCGGTCTACAGGAGCCCCGTCTTCTGGAGCTTCATCAGGTCCTCGGTGTCGAGGGTCTCGCCTTCCTTGAACTTCTGGTAGATTTCCTCGGCCTCCTCCTTGGCGGCCTCGCGTTCGGCCTGGCGCTCGTCCTGCTGTTCCTGCTCCTCTTCCTTGTCGAGTTCGCGCAGGCGTTTCTGGACGCGGACGAAGTCTTCGTGGTGGCGGTCGGCCGCTTCCTGGGCCTCGACGAAGAGTTCGTGCATCTCGTCGGCCTTGTCACGGATCTCGTCGGCCTCGCGGTAGGCCTCGATCATCCGGTTGTGGTGTTCCTGTGCTTCGTCGGCGAGTTCGGTCACCTTCTGGTGGTGCTGGGACGCTTCGGAGCGGACCTCCTCGGCCTCCTCGACGAGTTCGTCGAGTTCGCTCGCGTCGTCGAGTTTCTCCTTGCGCTGCTGGTACTCCTCGCGCTTGTTCTCGATTTTCTCGATGAGTTCGCGCTCGTCCTCGGCCGAGAGGACCTCGGTCTGCTGGCGGAACTCGAGCTGTTCGATCTCCTCTTCGAGTTCTTCGAGGTCCTTGCCGTCGCCGAGTTCGAGGTCCTGTTTCATCTCCTCGACCTCGTCGAAGAGCTCGTTGGCCTTCGCGTTGAGCTCGTTCCGGCTCTCCTTGTGCTCTTGGACCTGCTCGTTGAGTTCGTCGCGCTCCTCGCGGTGCTCCTGTGCCTCGTCGACTTTCTCCCGCGTCTTGGCGTTCAGGTCGTCGCGCTTGGAGGCGCGCTCCGACGCCATCTGGTTGAGCTCGTTTCGTCGGTCACGAAGCTGACCGGCGAGTTTGATGAGCTGTCCCTTCGAGTCGTTTTCGAGCTGGTCGTCGGTGAGGTCGACGTTGTTCTCCGCTTCGAGCGCCGAGACGTCGAATTCGTCGAGTACTTCTGCTGTTGTTACCATTGTTGAAACCTCGATACCATCGCTCCGGCGATAGTGACGGCTCCTCGTACAGCGACCGGCCGTGTATAAGAATTCCCGATCATTCTGCGTGCGATGCCGCCAAGCGCCGAAGGCGCGTTGGTAACCGATATTACAGTAGATGCATACATAAAAACTTCGGTGAGGCGATCCCTGAGAATCGGTATCAATGGCCCCTCTGACGGCCGTGTGAAGATTTCACACGTTCGTCGACTAGCATATAAACGCCGGGCGGACGCCGCCGTCACTTTCAGTTTCACCCCGAGGATGGCTCGGGTTCATGTCGATCGGGCTACTATCGCGGGCCATGCTCGAGAACCTCACTAGCACGTGCGAGGCGGCCGGGTGCGACC
>ERZ1034543.416-NODE-416-length-10907-cov-3.072153_pt1 | contig 10907 bp, 10 predicted proteins | sample MGYA00520654_ERZ1034543 | MGnify/ENA primary metagenome ERZ1034543 (study PRJEB33760, sample SAMEA4777712) | hypersaline lake metagenome | biome: hypersaline environment; feature: brines | place: Spain | collected 2012-08 | depth 0 m ... | reverse complement strand
TGGGGTGGGAGTGTACGATGAGTCTGGTTGGGTACGCTGTCAAGCGTGCCGCCGGGACCGTGCTGCACCGGCTCGACATCCCGGCCGGGAGCGCCCTGGACGCCGACCTGGCGGAGGCCGTCGGGAGCGGCGACGAGGACAGCAACTACGAGGTGGTCATCCGCCTGCTGAACCGGACCCTCAACCGGGCGATGGGCAAACCCGTCGGCGACGGAGCCCCGTCCGGCCGCAACGAGTGGCTCGTGGGTGAACTGAAGGCCGCGAAGCAGGAAGTCCCGGCCGCCCGCGACCGCGTCGCCGAGCGCATCAGAGCCGAGACGAACTACACGAACTCCGACGATGCAGACGACGAGGCGGACTCTTCCGGCGATGCCGTGTGGGACGACGTGGACTGGGGCGAGCCGTTCTGAGGTTGGCTTTTGAATCGGGGCGTCAAAGTCATCAGTCCCCGACTGCGAGCGGATCGCACGTTGATCGCATCTCCTCCCATGGGTCGGGTCACGCCCCTTGCGGCGGGTGGGTACGTCTCTCATAAGAGATCATGCCGCCATGGGTGTTCTTCACGGCTACCGCGCGATGGCTGGCTTCGGTCCCATAGCAAGTGAGTCCCGGGAACCGATTCCTTTACCGCGAGGAAGATCGATGCAACTGGAAACGACGAACGGTTGTACACCCTCCCACAACGCATCTATTCCAACCTCCCCCTGGTAATGTCTCACGAGCGAATTTCGATCGATCCGGATGTGATGTTCGGAAAGCCGGTTATACGGGGGACGCGCATCACAGTCGAACGCATTCTCCGAAAGCTGGCTGCCGGTAGAGGCGTCGAAGGGATTCTGTTGGATCATCCGCATCTGGAATCAAAGGATGTATATGCAGCGATCGCTTTTGCTGCGGAGGAGATTGCCAATGAAGATATCGTGCTTGCTGACACCGACGCCTCATGAGGTTTTTGGCCGACGAATGCTGTGATGCGGGTACGGTGTCGGCGTTACGTGAAGCCGGCTACGACGTGAGGTCCGTCGCTGAAGACTTCGCCGGAGAGTCGGACGACGTTGTTCTTCGTCGTGCCAGGGTCGAAGACCGGGTTCTTCTGACGGAGGACAAAGACTTCGGCACTCTGGTCTACCGGCTTCAGAAGCGGATCCCGGGACTCATTCTCTTGCGCTTTCCCGAATCAGAGAAGAAGTTAGAGATCCCGCGTATTCTGGAAACCGTCGAAAAGCGAGGTGAGAGCCTCCGTTCAGCGTTTACAGTGATCGATCCCGAAAAGACCCGGCACCGCCCACTGAAGGAGATGTAGTGATCGATCAGATCTATGGGTCGTCTTTGGCGACACCCGCCCCGGTGGCGATGGGGGAAATCGCATTGACCACCACACCCAATGGCCGTCTGGCACGATGTCTCGTCCTTCGTCACTCGGTCGAGGAAAGGCGTCTTTGCCCTTTTGGGAAAGAGAGTCGACAGGGAGAAGATCTCCACCCGCGAAGGGTTATTGACCCATGCCCAGTGATCCCTGACTTACTAATCGACGACTCCCTTCATCCAACGCGGAGCGACGGGGATATCTGACCCGATCCATCAGGCACGATCCCCGCGCTTCGTCCAGAGCTGCAGGGGAGCGTCCGCAAGGAGGGCGGCGCTGAGGACGAGGGCAGCGGCCCCGAGGTCGGGCTGAAAGCCCACCATCCGCAGCGGGGAGACGCCGTAATAGGTCGTGGGCCCGCCGATGAGGAGGAGGGGAGCGGCGATCTGCAGAGACGCGAGGCCGACGGCTCGTACGGTCCACTGGACCGAGGTCGGGCGCCCCTGCCGCCACCATCTCCGTGCGTGATGCGCGAGCCATCCCAGGGCCCCGAGCGTCAGCAAGAGGACCGAGAACCGCGCCAGGCGCTCGACCGGAATCACGGGTCCGGGATCTGCGCCGGTCGCGACCTGCAGGATGTCGTAGGCCAGTTGGTTGCGGGCGGGGAGGGCGATGGCGCTGTTCACATTCGCGAGCACGACGACGCCCATCCGTCGGTCCGGCAGGAGGGCCATGAAGGCACTGTACCCCGGTAGCATCCCGCCGTGGCGGAGGATGCGCTCGCCCTCCCAGAACCCCACGCCCCAGCCCATCGCGTAGCCGGTTTCGTATCGCGGCCACGGGGCGAGCAGGGTATCGACCGCGGCCGCCGGAAGCACCTCCCGGTCCTGAAAGCGTCCGCCATCGAGCAGCATCGCGCCGACGCGTCCGAGGTCGCGTGCCGACGCCGCCAGGAGGCCGGCGGGGGTGGCGGACTCGTGTAGGTTCATCGGAGCGAACCGAACCGGCAGACCGAACAGATAGCGGTGGGGCGGAGCCAGGCCCTCACGTTCCGCCCGGGAGCGCAAAGAGGGCACTCGCTTCCAGCGGTTGGCCGACGCGGCGGTACAGGAGGTCGGCGAACGGTCGTCCGGTGGCCGCCTCCATCGCGCGGCCGAGCAGTCCGTAGTTCAGGTTCGTGTACCCAAACGTCGTCCCGGGACGCGTGGAGAGAGGGACGTGGCCCAGGCACGGGTCGCAGCCGGGGAGGTCGCGGGGCGGATCCGTGAAGCTCGTCGCCACACCGAGGCCGCTGCGGTGGTGGAGGAGGTGGCGGAGCGTGATCTCGGAGGCCCACGCCCGCTGCCGGGGGGTGGTGCCGAGGCGCAGATCGGGCAGATGGTCGACGAGTCGGTCGTCGAGGGCCAGGACGCCCGAATCGGCCAATTTCATGGCCGCGAGGGCGGTCACGGCCTTGCTGAGGGAGCTGATCATAAACGGCGTGTCGGCCGTGATCGGATTTCCGGCGTGCCCCTCTCCGATCCCGACCGTATAGGCGACCTCGCCGTCCTGAACGACGGCAACGGCCACGCCCGGCAATCCGGATCGTGCGGCGTGACGGCGGACGAGAGCGTCGATCCGGTCCGCGTCAAGAGGAGGACCGGAGGCCGGTCGTTCCGGTGCAGCGGCGGGATCCGGCCCTGCGTGCCCAGAGGCCGCGCGGGGGAATAGCCCCGATCCGAGTGCCAGGCCCAAACCGAGGAGAAAGAGAAGCAGGCGAGGCGTCATGAATCGCTTGCTGGGAGGGCGCGATGTTGGTAAGAACTCGTGGTGGGAATGGAGAGCGGGGGTTGCGAACCGAGAAAACGTGTCCCCGCGATTCCACGCAATGACGGCTGGCCGCCGATCGTCGATCCTCGACCGGCCCGAGAAACAGCAGTCACCCCTCCACCACCTCCTCGGCCGCCTCCCGGAAGAGTTGCTTCCGAATGTGGGGAACAGCCAGCGTGACGAGGCGGACGCCCATCAGCGTGGTGATGCCCCACCAGACGCCTTCGAGTCCCCACCCCATCGGCTTCACGAGCACGAGCACAGTCGCCGCCGCGGCGGCGGAGGCGATCATGGCCTTGGCGAGGTAGCCGAACTTCTCCGTTCCCATGTAGATGCCGTCCCACACGAACACGAGCCCGTTCAGCGGCTGCAGCCAGGCGACGAACCCGAAGATGCCCAGCACGGCCGAGATCGTTGCGGCGTCGTCGGTGAAGAACGGAGGCAGAAACGGCTGGAGGAGGGCGAATCCGATCCCGAGGGCGACGCCCACGCCGAGTCCCCACTGCAGCAGGCGGTTCGCGACGGTGCGGGCGGTGGTGGGGTCGTCGCGACCGAGGTGTTTGGAGACGAGGGCCTGTCCGGCCACTGCCAGGGCATCCACGACGAGGGCGAGGAAGAGCCAGAGCTGGTTGGCGACCTGGTGGGCGGCGACGGCCGTCACGCCGACGCGCGCCGCCACGGCGGTTGCGAGCCCCATCGTACCCACGAGCGTGGCCGTTCGGAGAAACAGGTCGCGCCCGATCGTGAGAAAGGGGGTGAGCGAGCGCAGGCTCGGGATTTCCAGCTCAATCCCGAGCTCTTCGCGCCGCCGCCCCAGGAGGAGGCCGACGAACAGGAGCGCGCCGATCCACTGGGCGATGGCGGTGGCGGCGGCCGCTCCGGCAATCCCCCAGCCCGCCCAGAAGATGAGGATCGGGTCGAGGGTTACGTTCACGATGTTGAAGCCGACGGTAATCCACATCGGCGTGCGGGTGTCCTGATATCCGCGGAAGGCGCCGTTGCCGGCCGTGATGAGCAGAAGGGCCGGCCCCGCCAGGGCGCGGATGCGGAGGTAGGTGAGGGCCGGTCCCATCACCTCCCCGGAAGCCCCCATTAGCCGCAGGATGGGGACGGCCAGCAGCTGGAGCAGCGCGAGGGCGACGATGCCGGCGAGGACGGCCAGAAGAAACGCCCGCAGGACGACGCGCCCGGCCTCGGTGCGGTCGCCCTCCCCGATGGCGCGCCCGACGCGGGGCGTCGTGCCGTACGCGAGAAAGTTGAATACGAGAAACGCCATCGAGAAGATCGAGGCGTTGATCCCGAGGGCGGCGAGGGGGACGCGGCCCAGCTGTCCGACGAAGGCCGTGTCGACCAGGGAGGCGAGGGGATCGGAAGCCAGGCCGGCCAGTGCGGGGACCGCGAGGTGAAGGATGTCGCGGTCGTGGGGGCTGCGAAGCCGGCCGAGGACGGAAGAAGGCGACGGAAAACGGATGGGGCAGCGGGTCGAACCGATGAGCGGGACTACGAGCACGCCGGCGACCGAGAGCACCGGGCACCTCAGGACCATGCGTTCACGCAGACGACCGACCGAGGTTCGTTCATGTGGGGTGGGTCAAGAGTCACAGGTCATCGGTCGTGTGGCATCCGTCACGAGTCGTGAGTCACAAGTCGTACAGGAGTACGATGAGATGGGAAAGAGAACGGGGCCGGGGTCCGGATCCTCATTTGGAGCGGGCGACCCATGGACGCAGACCGCCCTCCATCCTCCATCTTCCCCCATCCATCCTCCACCCTCTATCCTCCACCCTCTATCCTCCACCACCCATCCTCCACCCCCGTCTCGGAAGCAGCGGATGATCCATCGGGGGAGGAGTTCGCAGGATCGGTGTCGGCTGAAGCGCGCTGCCGAGTGCGGGTTCCGTGTACGACTTCGTGTGTTAGAGGTTAACGAGTGTGTGAGTCGTAACGGAGCTGCTTGATGTTGTCTTAACAGATGAAGAATGTTCACACAGTCGATTTGGCCGTTGCGGGCTGGTTGGATTCTGCCCGATCGCGGGTCCAATCGGGTCGTATGGTGACGCGGCGGACGCGCAACCGCCCCGGTCGAACCGAACGGGGGCGGCGCCCCACTGGCTGTGCCCCACTGCAGCCCAGGCGCAGAAGTTCTTCTCGAAGGTGTCGACCACCTTTATCAACGACGAGCCGGTACAGACCGGCATCTTCCAGGTCAACAGCACGGTTGGAAACGAACTCGGCATCCCCGACCTGGACGAAGAGACGTCGGTCAACGTGAGCGGCGGCGTCATCCTGAAGCCGTTCCCGCGCTTTCAGATCACGGCCGACTACTTCAACATTCAGATTGACGACCGGATTACCCTCTCCGGAGATCTGGGCGAGCCGGGCTCGCCGGGTGCCGAGACGATCCGCCCCATTCTGCAAGGAACCGGCGCGGCAACGGCCAGCTTCTTTACCAACTCGATCGATACGGAAACGCAGGGAGTCGACGTGACGTCGAAGTTCGCCGCCCTGCTGGCCGACGGCGTTCAGCTTCAGATGCGCGGCTCCTTCAACTGGACGGATACCGAAATTACGGGCGGGCCCCGAAACCCGACGCGTCTGGAGGAAGACTTCGGAACGGTTATTCTCCCGCCGGACGACCGTCGCGCCATCGAGGAAGGCGCCCTCCCCACCACCACCACGAAGCTCTCGGCCGCACTTACCGTCGGGGATCTCGACATCAATCTGCGCGGGGCCCGCTACGGTGAACTGCTGGCGGCCGACGACGATGCGTTCGACGAGTACACCCTCGGAGCCGAATACACCTTCGGCGGAGAGATCGGGTACAACTTCTTCAACGATCAGGCGAAGATCGCCGTCGGTGCCCGCAACCTGTTCGATAACTACCCCGATCTCGATCCGCAGCAGCGCTTCCCGGACGGATCGCTGGATACGTTCGACATCGTCCTGCCGTACTACCGCGCGCATCCGATGGGCTTCAACGGCCGCTTCGTGTACAGCCGGCTGACGATCGCCCTCTAATCGGGGCAATCTGGACCCTGCGCCCCGCGCCGGTCGAGACGCAATGCCGGTGCGGGGTCGTTCCTCTGCCGCAGACCTTTTCTCGAGACTCGCTCAACTTTGTTCTCGCCGATGAATCTGATTCCTACGACGCGCACGGTGTCCTACCGACTGGTGACCGCCTTTGCCCTGGCCCTGGTCTTCGTTGTGACGACGGGATGCGACGACGAAGACCTCGGAACGTCGAATGCGACCGAGCCCACCCTGGCCGAAATCGCCCGAAGCGTGCCGGTGCTCAGCACCCTGAATACCGCCCTTCAGGAGGCCGGTCTCGACGAGCAGCTCGAGAATAATGGAACCGGCCTCACCGTGTTCATGCCGCAGAACACGGCCTTTGACGCTGTCGAGGTCAACGAGCTCACGCTTCCGCAGAACGAAGACATTCTGACGGACGTGCTGAGCTACCACGTCGTCCCGGAGGTCGTCAAGATCGAAGAAGGCAGCAATCCGATCCAACCCGGCACCCAGGAAACCTACCCGACGCTGGAAGGCGGTACCGTGACGATTCGGGTGGCGGAGGGCGGGGGCGTCACCGTGAACGGCGTCCCGATCTCCAACCCGGACGTTGACGCTGCAAACGGCGTCGCCCACGTGGCGGACGGCGTTCTCCTCGAGTCCCTCGACGCCGTCGATCGGGCGGCGGTGGCGCCGCAGTTCTCCATCCTCCGCCGCCTCATCGACGAGGCGGGCCTGGAAGAGACGCTGCGCGGACCCGGCCCGAACGCGGACGACGGTCTGACGGTCTTCGCGCCGTCCGACGAGGCGTTCCTCGCTGCGCTGGATGCGAACGGGAACGGGCGCGTCGACGACAGCGAGGTCCCGAACAACCTCGGCGATATTCTCGCCCACCATGTCGTGGACGGAGAGATCTTCGCTTCGGACATTCCGTCGGGCGGAACGTCGGCTCCGACGCTTGAAGGCACGGAGGTGACGGCGACGGCGACCGGCGACGGCGTTACGATCGACTCGGGAGACGAGGTGGCGGCGGTTGCCGCACCGGACGTGCGCATCGAAAACGGCGTCGTCCACGGCATCGACACGGTCCTCCTCCCTTGACACTCCCCGCACGAACGTACGGGGATTCTTGGGCGGTTTGCCCGCCCTCTCACGCTTCAACGCAGGTGCCCCCGAAGGTGTCTTACCTCTGCTCGGCGTCTTCCTCCTGCTCGGCGGATTACACGAGCCTCGCTCGTGGGCAGTGCCATGATGCCAGCTACTCGGATGCAGAACCTGTCGGTTCATTCCCCCGAGATACGTTGTGGCAGAGGCTCTGTTTGACAGTGCGGTCGGAAGGGTGTTCGCCTTCTCATTGCCGCTTGCCTCTGACCACACGTTGCCAGCCCTAAAGGGTGTTGTTTGCTCCCCGACCGCGCATTCATCCAACGACGGAAGATCGTTGGCTTTCTGCGCCCTCCCTCCTCAACCCCCAATCGTAAGCCCGGCGGCCTCAACCGTCCGGCGATGTCTTTCCGGACGACCTCTTAGAACCTGTTTGGTGGATGGATGTGACGCCGAGACACAGTGGTCGAAGCCTCCACGGAGCGCTCAAACGAGCCCTGTAGTGGGGGCTGAGCGAAGCGAAGTCATGCCTCTGGTGAGCTACCGGGCGAGTGCCGTAGCTTCGTGGAGCGAGATCCACGAAGTCGCAGCGCCCTGAGCGAAGCGAAGAAGTGCCCTTGGGGTGGCCGCAGACAGTCCGCCAAACAGGTTCTTACTCCGACATCCGCTTCTCCATGCGGTCGAGGCGTTTTTCGAGCTCGGCCAGCTTGTGCAGAATGAGCACGTGCGCCTTCTGCGCGTCGATGCCCACCGGGCTGTCGTCGCTCTCGATGAGCTGTTTGATTTCGTCGTACGTCTCGTGCGGAAGGTCGAAGGAGGCCATACCATCGGGAGGATGAAAACCGGAAGGTCGAGGCGAGACGGTCCACAGGTCGTGGTCCGCCCATTCTTGCTCTATCCATTTCAGTCGCCCGCCGCCCGGTAGGTTCCGCCCGGCTCGGCTGCGTTCGTCCGGCCCGGCCGGACGGTGACGCCCTCCCGGTGTTTGTGGGAGCCCAGATGCCGGCGGCAGGCTCCGCTGTCACGCATCCGCGTCTGCCTCCGCATCGGCTTGCTCCTCCACGTGCGCTGTTGACGCGCTGGCTCCGACGGGTCCGCCCCCGACGTCCCGGTTGCCGGCGACCAGGTCGGAAATCCGCTCGAGATGGTTGGCCTTGGCGTGCTTCTGTCATTCGTAAAGCGCCTCTTTAAACGCTCGATAGCACTCCTCCTCGTCTCCCGCCTCCATGTGGGCAAGGGGTAGGCAAGGGTGTCGAACAGCACGTCGACGGCGGCCCGAACCTCTACCAGGGCGGTGTAGAACTGGCTCAAGTGAATGCGAGGGGGCGAGTGGCCTCGTCCATGAGACGTCGTGAAATCGTGAGAGGTGGAGGATGACGGACGAACCCGGTCGAGACCGATCGCGCGGACGGAAGCCCTGCAACCGGCTCCGCGGGGGAGACGGGAGGCGGACCGGGAACGCCGTTCAAGACCGTTTGGGGAAGCGCTTCCCGTCCTTGTTCTCCAAGACAGCAGGCCCGGTGCCTCTTACCCCCTCGCCGTGGGGATGAGAACCTGTGTGATGGTCGTTTCGAGGTCTTCGCGCGAGAAGGGTTTGGCGAGGTAGGCGTCGAACACGAGGTCGAGAAGCCGCTCCCGGTCTCCGGGAAGCGCGTGGGCGGTGAGGGCAACGGCCGGCGTGGTGTTGTTTTGCGAGCGGACTTCCTGGAGCAGGTCCACGCCCGTGCGCTGGCCCTGAAGCTGGATGTCGATCAAGAACAGATCGAACGTGGTTTGCGAGATGCGGTGCAGGGCTTCGTGGACGCGGGCAACAGCCTCCACGTCGGCCTGGTCCCTCAGAAGATAGTGGATGAGATGGACAATCGGCGTTCTGTCTTCCACCAGTAGGATGCGAGGGGGAGGGTTCCCGGACCTCTGCCCGACGTCTTCCGTTTCGGCCACGGCCCAATCCGGATCGTAAATGAAGAGCATGATATTTTCTTTTCGCTCTCTCCCTATCGGAAGGGGAAACCGAAGTTTCCGGCGTTTTCAAGAATCAGACCAGGCCTCCAGCATCGGTCATAGAATCTATGATTTTGCCTTCCGTCATTTTCTGATTTGTGAAGGGATGTTGTGGACTCGCAGGACAGGTTCATATCATGAACCGGCGGTCTTCGGGCTTCCCGTGGGGGATCCCTTTTGGTGAGCCGCGACGTCTCTTTTCCTTCGGTGCTCTTTCTGCCTGACGCTTCCGCCTGCCGTGTCCAACCATGTCTTTATCGTCGACGACCACCCGATCGTCCGGCGGGGGTACCGGTCCCTGCTGGCATCGGTGTCGAATCTCGACGTGATGGGAGAGGCGGCTACGGGAGAAGCCGCCCTCTCCGCCGTTCAGGAAGCCAGCGAAGCGGGGACCCCGCCCGACCTCGTCGTCGTGGATCTCGGACTGGAAGGAATGAGTGGGCTGGAGCTCATCAAGCGCCTGACGAGGGCGCTTCCCGACCTCCGGATTCTGGTGGTTTCCATGTACGAGGAGACGCTCTACGGGGAGCGGGCCCTCCAGGCCGGGGCGCATGGATACGTCCGCAAGCAGAAGGCGGACGCGGTCATCGTCGACGCCGTTCAATCCGTCCTGAAGGGAAACTACTTTTTATCTGCCGACCTCCAGCAGCGCGTTGTGCACCGCTACACGGGCGATGGGCGGGAGACGTCGGTTCTCGAAAGCCTCACGGACCGCGAACTGGACATCTTTGAGCGCATCGGCCGGGGGCTGTCTACCCGCGAGATCGCAGAGGACCTCCACATTAGCATGAAGACGGTGCAGACGCACCGGAGCAACATTCAGGAGAAACTCGGCGTCGACACGATCGAGAAGCTGATGCGCCGGGCGGTTCTGTGGACGGTCCGGCGATCCAGGTAGGACACGGTCGGGGAGGGCAGGAGAGGCTGCTACTGCGGTTCGGGTGGGGACGGGCGGTCCTCTCCTCCCCGCCCTGCATCGGGGGGAGCGTCGTCGGGGCGCTCGGCCAGGCGATGGCGAAGGCGTTGCGCATCGAACGGGGCGTGGCCGTCTCCGCTGGTGTTGTTGAAGTACACGAACACGTCTCGCCCCTCCCGAGACCATTCGCGGACCCGACCCGCCCAGGTTGCGAGGGCGTCTTCGGAGTAGCGGCCCTCGTACGCGGTCTCCTCGCCGTGCAGGCGGACGTACGCCAGGTCGCTGGTGAGAGCAACCGGGGATTGCTTCGCTCCCAGGTCGTAGGTACAGAAGGCGGCGTCGTGGTCGGCCAGGGCCTCGATCGTCTCCGGATGAAACCAGGTCGGATCCCGGAACTCGAACACGTGACGGTGTTGCGCGGACAGGTGGTCGAGGAACGCCTCGAGCCGACCGGCATTTCGGTGCCAGTTCGGCGGAAGTTGAAAGAGAATGGGGCCGATCCGGTCTTCGAGGGGTTCGAGGTGCCGGTACAGCGTTGCCAGAGGCTCTACCGGGTCGAGGAGCTTTTTGAGGTGCGTGATGTACCGATTGGCCTTGATCGCAAACGTGAAGTCCGGCGGCGTTGCCTCCCGCCACCGCTCCAGCTTCGACCGCTCCGGTAGCTGGTAGAAGGTGTTGTTGACCTCGACGGAGGAGAAGGTCTGGGCGTAAGCAGCCAGCCACGACTCCTTGGGGGTGCCGGCGTCGTAGAAGCGGCCG
>ERZ1034543.412-NODE-412-length-10978-cov-7.134487_pt1 | contig 10978 bp, 3 predicted proteins | sample MGYA00520654_ERZ1034543 | MGnify/ENA primary metagenome ERZ1034543 (study PRJEB33760, sample SAMEA4777712) | hypersaline lake metagenome | biome: hypersaline environment; feature: brines | place: Spain | collected 2012-08 | depth 0 m ... | reverse complement strand
CCGAGCAGGCGGAGGAACTCGCCCGCCTGTATCAGGAGCATGGGACCTGGAAGCAGGTCAAAGAGGTCTGGTTTGGGGAGCGTATTGCGAACCGGAGTACAAGGGATAGTTCTCAGGGGATTTACAGTGTGTTGACATCTCGGTTTAAGCAGGCTCCATCTGGTTTGCCGAGACCTGGAGATCTGCCTGTTGTGTTGGATATGTGTTCGACATCGAGGGATAAGGCACAGGTTCTCTACCCATATCTGGTTGCTGATGATGCGTTGATGCAGTATGTTGTGTGCAGTTACTCTAATCGTTTCTCGACTGGATCGAGCGATTCGGTTGATTTCTCAAATGAGAGCCTCATGGGGATTCTCGACGGCTTTGAGCAGGTTGGCGGAGCACCGCTTGATTATGCGGATTCGACCTTGCAACGGTGGTGCAAGGGCTTCCGGTCCGTTATGCGAAAGATCGGTGTCATAGAGAGCGAGCAGTCTGTTACGGGCAGTCCACCGATGATAGGGAAGGTACCTCTTCTTGTTGCAGTGGGGTATTCGTATGATGATAGCGACGATGACTGGTTCAGATCGCCGACTGGTCTTCAGTACCTGTTTCAGCCGGGTAGTCGTTGGAATGAGTTTTATGACCGGGCAGCTGAGACGGATGCTTGGAGGTTTGTTGAGTTACATGGCAGCCTTCGTTTGCGTCCTGAAGAGGATCCGTACTCATGGATTGATGCGGAGGTGGATGAGTGATGACTGAGTCAGACTGGTTCAAGAACTTCCCAGCGGAGTTTGAGGAGTCGGTTCGGATTGATCGAGATAATCAGTCTGGAAGTGATCCGAGGGAGCAGGCAATTGAGTCGTATCATGTGACATCTGATTCGAGGACTTTTGTTGAGGATTTCATTGACCGGCTTCTCGGTGAATCGGAGGATATGCGGACTGGGTCGAATTATTGGCTTTACGGTTACTATGGCAGCGGCAAGAGCCACTTGCTGACAGTGCTTGATGGGTTGATGGATTCTGAGTGGATGCAAGGACGCATTGAGACTGTCTGTAGCGATCTTGTTTCCGGTCAGCCATCAGACAAGGTTTCATCGGGATTGTGTGAGCGGCTGGAGAGTGTCCATTCCGAGTGTCATGTTATCCCGGTATCGGTGAACTTGCTGAAGTATCAGGGGCAGAGACAGCGTAGTTTCAGTGAGATTGTTCTCCGTCATGCGCATCAGAGTCCGGATCTTACCGGTGTCGGGGATGGCGTCTCAGCAGGTCTGTCGTCACAAACTGATGTTGCGTATTTCGAGGACTGGTATCGAACCACGGATGGCTGGGATGACAGGCGAAAGCGGTCGAAGGCGGTCGTTGATCCGGAGACATCAGAGCCGAGATTGTACGATTGGGAGAGGGACGGCATCTGGGCGGATGTTCAGGAGTACAGTGCATTAGCGGACGTTGTGCTTCCGAAGTTGTTTGAGGAACAGACCGGAACACGTGACGGATACACGGATATTCAGCCGTCAAACGTTGATCCTGAGGAGGCTGTCAGACGGCTTGAGTCGCTTCGAGACGCTCGTGACAGGGAATTTGACAAGCCTGTTAAGCTCGTCCTGTTGCTTGACGAGGTCAGCCTGTTTATTGGTACTGACTTTGACCGCCTCACTGAGCTTCAGACGCTTGCAGAGAATGTCAATGATATCGGGGGAGGAAATATTCAGCTCGTTGCGACCGCTCAAGCGAACATTGAGGATGTTCAACCAAGGTTTGCGGCCCACGGCGCTGATTTCAGTATTGTGAAGGACAGGTTCCCGCATCGTCATCAGCTCCCGAGCAAGCATGTCGGCGATATAGCTAAACAAAGGCTCTTTCAGAAGTCTAGCGCCGGACAGACGGAAATAAAAAGAATTCTGGACGATGCCAGGGTGAAGCCTGAGGAGTCTCTTGTCTACAGGAATATCAAGCAGAACAAACAGCCGCCGCTTAATGAGATTGACAGCGATTCGGTCGTAGACTTCTATCCTTTCTTACCATACCACGCACCCTTGTTTCTGGATATATTATCTGAACTGCGTCAGGATTCGGATGATCCTGCGAAATCGATATTCTCGGGGACGGCGAGAGCGATCCTCGCGGTGATGAATAGTCTGCTTGAGGAGTGGGTCGACAGTGACAGCAAGGATCATGTTATCTCGTTGGTTGACTTCTTTGACCTCATTGAGCGAGAGCTACGTGAGATTCTACCTCAGGACATGCGGGTTATTGAGGGAACAGATCAGACGGTCGGGATTGCAGATGAGGTTAACAATAATGATAGTGATATTGTAGAGTTCGACCTGGACGTCGCTAAGGCAGTTCTGTTGCTGCGGAACGTGCATGAAGCCGTTCCGTTGAGTGAGGATAATATCGCGGTCGCTGTGATGTCTGATCTAAATGGACGGTCGCAGACGAACACCGCTAACAGGGTGAGAGAGTCTCTAGATCGACTTCAGAAGTTTATTAGACCGGTTGAGGAGGAAGGAAAGCCCGGATATCGATTTGCTACACAGGAAGAGCGGCTCATATACAACAATGCAGAGGAGAATGAGGTCAATTACGAGTGGGATAGCGTGATTTCGGCTTTGGATGAGCATCTCTGGGATCAGATTATTGAGGAGCTTTCTCTGCCTGAGTCTGTCCCGTACAAGGATTTCGGTGAGGAATACCCTGTCTCCTACAGCTTTGAGGTTGATGGGACGTCTTTTGAGACCGGTGTTGAGTCTGAGGACGGGCTGGATGTCGAGATCGCTGTGACAGGTCTTCGTCCGGATTCACCTGATGGGACTGGCAAGGATACGCTCTATTGGCGCATTGGAACAGAGGGTCTTCAGGACCTGCGTGAGCGTTTGATTGACTGGTGGGCGCTTCGCAATGCTGTTGCGATGCATGATGCACCGCCGGCAGTGAGAGGAGATCTCGAAGAGCATGCGGCGGCTGTCCGTAGCAAGATTATCAGTGCCTTGATGAATGGTTCGTACAGGGTGAAGGATAAGGAGGGTATCTCCGGTCTTTCGAGTGCTGTGAAGGAAGCGGTTGACTCCAGGTATCCTGATGATTTCCATCCTGTAATGCTACAGGTCGATGCGGATCGGCTTCTGGAGCTTCGGGAGCTTGGGGCTGACTCACCGTTACCTGCATGGGCTCAGCAAATACAGGTTCCTTCTTCTGATCCACGGACAGATCAGGGAGGGAAGACCATTCAGAGAAATGTTATGTCGCTTGTCGGCAGGCAGCTGAAAGGTCAGGACGATGGTCTCAATATGGAGACTGTCCTTGCGAAGGTCGTTGAGCAGAAGCCGTTCTATGATGAGTGTCGTCCTGCGCTCTGTGCGATTATCTGGGGTTTCTGTCGCGATGGGAGGTTGCTGCCGATGGACGAAACAGGAAATACTCTGGCGAACGAGAAGGTTCTCGATGTTGATAGTCTGTCAAATCTGCGTCTGAAGCTCCTCCCGAGGAATAACCTGGGTAATCTCTTGGAGGATGGCGGGTTCAAGGAGACAACCGACACCGTTGCTGACGGGTTGATCAATCTTCAGGAGGCGAATGACGATATTCGCAGCAGGCTTGATGGTATTCGGGAGAGTGTTGTTCTGGCGGCCGATACAGATATACAAACAGATGAGGTCGCAGGTCTACTTCGTGCGTTTGCTGATGAGCTGACAGGTCGGATTGATGAGGTTGACAGCCGGATTTCAGCCGTTAAGTCACAGGGTAGCGAGATTGAGACCGCTATCAGGGAGACAAATGAAGCACAGGAATGGATTGAGGAAGCGTCTGGTGTATGGGATCGTCGTCGTCTCAGGCTGTATGAAATTGATGCAATATTGGCTGTCGGGGTTGGGAGGTTTAATTGGATGAATGAGAGTGCGAGCTCCTCAGTGGAATCGTGTTCGGAGTCGGTGTCGTCATTTGATGCTGCGTGGTGGACGACAGACGGATGGAGCGATTTTTCAGGAGAGCTTGTGCGTAATCCCTCCTTTATTACTGAGCTTGAGCAGTCTTGGAGGGGGTTTGTCGGGGATCAAGAGCTGGAGGATTTGATTGGTGAGATCAAGGAACATCCGTGGGTAATCCCAGCAACCGAACTTCCAACTGGTGTTCACAGCAACTTGGAGCGTGAGTACATCAGACCAGCACGTGGTCTCCAGCGGTGGTACGAAACGTTTGAGAGATTTATCGAGGTATTATCTGATGATTCAGATGTCAACGAGCTCGTTGATGTAGCGGAAGACATTCGACGGACGGATCCTCTCGTAGACGCCGTTGGGTATAGCATATCCGAGGTTGGTTCCCGTCTCGATGAGCTGTCCTCAGTCGTCAAGAACCGAACACCTGATGAGGTTGACCAGGCTGGTCTCGTTCCTGGTGACCGGCAGAAGCTGGATCGACGTCTGGAAACTCTTGTTGAAGAGGATGATCTTGAGGCTCAGGATGTCGGTGAGGGGGTGGTGATCAAATGAGTCAGAGTACTTCGTCACCGTACCATGGGTTCAAGCAGAAGCTCCAGGATTTCGCGAAGGGGCAACAAGGAATCCGCAACCCATTCGTTATTGCTGCAGTTGACCCTCAGATAGAGCATCGTGTAGCCAGTCGTCTTGAGTCCTGGGCAAGCGACCGAAAAGTGAACTCCGAGATTCCTTCCGAGATGGATATCCAGCCGGTTCGCCTGGATGAACTGCTTCCGCAGACTGACGTATACAAGCTGCTCGTAGATCTGGGAGGTGCGCTGACCGATCTTGATGGTGATAGGACGGCGAATGAGCGTGTTAAACAGACGATGCAGGATCGACTTGCTAGAGAGATTGTACAGCAGATAATCGAATCTGAACTCACTGAGGAGCAGTTAGAGAGTCAAAGTTGTGTGGTGCTCTTGCTCAATCTCGGGAGCCTCTATCCGTTCACCCGTGCATCAGAGCTACTTGACGAGCTTGACAGGCGTAATGTGAAATCTACTATTGGGATTCCGTTCCCGGGGAATATTGTCAGCGGCAGTCTGAGCTTCTTTGATGGAGAATCGCGGCGGTATTACCCGGCTCACCAGATTGACGGGAGGATACAGGAGGAGGATCTACAGTGACTATTAACGACTTGTTTGACAGAGACCCAACCCGGCAACTCGAAGAGGTACAGAAGGTAAATGCACATGAGCGCGCTGAGAACGATGTCAAGGAATTCTACGAAACTGACAGCGCCGAGCAGGTGTTGAGGGAGCTTGGGGAGACAATCGAAAGCCCTGGTTCTGCTCGTTTTCTCTATATACACGCGACGTTTGGCTCAGGCAAAACGCATTTACTGAAGCTGGTAGGTCTGGTCACGGACGATAGGTCTGAATTTTCATATCTCGGCGACCGACTGGTCCAGACGGAGTCCGGCTTTAAGCAGCTCAGTGAATCTATTGACAGTTCTTCTGTTGACCGGCTCAAGCCTGTTTTTCTCAACTTGCTTGACAGGGATGCGTCAAAGGATCCTCCACTCCCGTTCCTTGTTTTCCAGGCAATCGGTCGCGAGCTGGGGTATCCGACGGAGCCGAGTTGGATGCTTGAATGGGCTTGGAAGCTTGATATGGATCATAGTGAGATCTGGGATGCGTTGCAGCGCTTCGAGCATGATGGGAAGACGTTTGAGGATGTGATTGATGAGCGTGCTTTGCTCCGGAGCTGGCTATACACCGCGCTACCGGCGATCCAAGAGACGTCTGGGACGAAGTATGCCAGCAGGTCAGGTGTTAAGGACTCTATCAAAGAAGCTGAGAAGAGTATCGAACCCGAAGAGTTTGGTCCAGGTAACCTTGCGTCCCGCGTCGAGGCAGTCACCGACCGCATATCGGAGGCTGGCGAGCGGGCTGAGTTGCTTCTCGGGCTGGATGAGGTTGCGCTCTTTGTCGGCGACAGTCGACACAGATACCAGGAGTTCGAGGACACGATGGTAGCTCTTCAGAGAGGACCAAACCCTGTGGTCGTGACCACAGGTCAGTACTCGCTGCCAGACACCCGTGAGAGCTTGATCGGTGAGTCCTCCAAGAACCACTGGACTAACCAGCAGGTGCAACTGGAGGGAGCGGATACAGAAATTATCGTTCGGAAGCGGTGGCTCAAAAAACAGGATCCAGAGGGTAGAGAGACAGTGAAGTCGCTGGTGAACTCGATGCCCGACCTATCGCTTGATACGCGTTCGTCAATAACCGGTGCTGATCCGGATCCAGTTGAGTCCTATCCGTTCCGTGAGTACGATCTGTCGCTGTTGAGGGAGGCGATGCAGGAACTTATTACGCAGGGACGGTCGACTGATCGTGAGTACATACAGGGCAGGGCGCTGCTTATTCTGGTGAGGTCGCTGTTCACGAAGTTTGGGTGGGCTTCGAAGGATGAGGGATCGCTTGTTACATGGGATACGATGTTTGACCTGCTGGCGGAGGAAACAACCTATCTTCCGCTGTGGGTCCAGGAGATGATTGACAACACGCTGATCCCGACGTTCGGCGGAGATGAAGACGCTTGGTCTGTGCGGCTGGCGAAGGGTCTCTACCTCCTCAATCAGGTGCCAAGTGTTCCATCGACGCCGGAGAACCTCGGTCGGTTGATGATCGACGATGTCTCAGTGTCTGTGGATGAGGTTGTTGAGAGAACGGAGTCAGGTCTGCAGGAGCTTGTTGACAAGCAGAAGGTGCTCGTCAAGACTGATAGCGAAGGAAACGATGTGTACAATCTCGTCTCCGAGGAGCAGGAGAGTGTTCTCAGCCGTGCACAGGACAGGGCTGCGCAGGTTTCTCAACACCAGTTGTCTGCATGGGTGGAGGAAAGGCTGCGTGAGAACGACCAGTTCTTTCGGAGTGACGGGAGTCGCCACGAGGTCGATGTAGGTGGCGAGCGCTTGGTTCCGCTTCGATACGAGTATTCGGTTCTTGAGCCGGTTGATCGAGCCCCTTCCCCCGAGCAAGATGCGGTTCGGGTTCGGGTTCTTGCTGATAAGTCCGAGACGGTATCCGAGCAGATTGATACATGGCAGGAGGTCAACGCTGACCGCGGTGGTGGCGAGCACATTCTGGTTACTGTCGATGTCCCTGAGACGATGCTTGAGCAGATTCGAAATGTGATCGGCAAAGGGCAGGTATTGCAGGAGGAGACAGAGGCACACGAGGAGTTGGAGACCGAGCATCGGAAGGACAAGCGACGACTGGAGTCGCTGGTTACGGATGTCCTCGATGACGCGTCGGTGTATACAGTCAGCGAACACCGTGGTTCGCGCTCCAGTATGCTGTCGGAGGTTGTTGTCGATCAGGTGAATTCTGTGTTCGGATCATCGCGGAGGACGCTCTCTCGTCCGCTCCGAGAGGTTGAGGACGCGAAGGCGCTGTCAAAGTTCTTCCGTGGCAGTGGCGAGTGGCCGCTTGCAGAGGAAGACGCAGCTACTCTCGGGGTTGACACTGATAGCGCTGAGTTAACTGAGTCAGGCTGGTGCAGTGAGTTCATTGACACGTATGAAGACCAGAAGTCGGTGGGCGTTGAGACGTTGCTGCAGAAGACCCGGAGTCCTGGAAGCGATATCTATGGAACGCCGCTTAATTCGGTTGCCGCACTCCTGATGACGGTCGCAACCTCAAACAAGTCTGCTGTGCTGCGGCAGGACGGTGAGAATGTGACTGAGGCGTCTGAGATCGGACGGAAGGTTCGAACTAAGGGCGGCTTGAGGTCTCTCCAGGTTCGGTTCGACGAGGTGATTCTTGATCCGAAGGCGGTCGGGGAGCTGGTTGCTTCTGTCACCAACGAGGAGCCGAAGAGCGGAACTCCTGAAGAATGGCTTGAGGGTCTTGGAAGCTGGGTCGATGCGAACAGCAAGGATGTGAGGCGCGTCTTAACGATGTGTGAGAGGAAGTTCGATGTTTCACTTGATCTCCTTGAGTCTGTGATTGAGCCGGGTTATAGCGGTCAGGCAGCATCTCTTGATTCAGGTATCAAGAATGAAATTGGCGCGGTATTGAGCCAGGCAGAGACATTCGCGGACGCATATGAGCTGTTCGTCGCCGACAAGGACGCACAGACCATCTGGGGGAGGTTCGAATCCGAACTAGATGTAATGAACTCGTTGTACCCTGACTCATCCGTTGCAGTGAGTATGCAGGCAACGGCTGACAGCAGTACGGTTCCGAGCGTTTCAACCGTGAACTCTCGAATTGAGGAGGCTGAGGAACACCGCATCAGCCAGGTATCTGCGCAGTACTGCCGAATAGCGGGAGAGGAACCAACGGATTCGGGAGTCGAGAACATCTGCGATGACCTAACTGAGTGGCTTCGATCCAACGAGAGCAATGTCGACGAGGTCCTGAACTCAGCTACCCAGGAGTTTGACGACATCAAGCTCGGCGAGTTCAGAGAAATGTGTGATTCAGTGTGGAACGGCGAAGACCTATCTGAAGCTGATATTGCCAGGTCGCAGATCGTCCAGCAGGCTGAGACGTATCAACAGGTTCGAGTTCTCTTCGATGACACAAGCGGCGAAAGCCTCTGGTCTCAACTCGAAGCGGCAGCAGAGAGACTACAAGGAGATCACCCAAGATCCCCGACAACCGAAACTGTGCGTAAAGCGGTTGAATCAGATCGACCGCCGTCAGAGGGGTATGTCGAGCGGCTTGTTGACCGCGCCGAGGATCCAAGACCACCTGATGCGGACGATGATTCGTGGGCTGAGCTCCAGACAATCGAGGAAAACCTGAGTCAGGAAGTTCCGAACGCTGACATCACAGACCAGGTTACTGCAGCTATTGAGGCAGGTGAAAGACCAGACGAAGAGCGTGTCATGGAGCTAATCTCAGAGTCAAAAACCGTGCTAAGGCGCATCGGGGATCTAAAGCAGAAGATCAGCGATACAGACAGCGAAATTGTGCTAATTGAAAAATAAAGCAGACTGATGATTACTCTCTCCACTGGGTCTGACGTACATCTGTATCTGAATGAGAAGCCGGCGCAGTAGTTTTTAGTCTGTGAAATGTTTGGACAACCAGACAGATGTCATCTCTCTCAAATTTCGATATAGACCGATTGTATCAACACGCTGTCTGTGTCTCTGACATATCCCAGGTCGGTGCTGTGAGCAAGTTTGAAAACAGTCGCGGGACCCGGGAATAACATAGGCTGCTTCTATGTCAAGCAATTCCGTCCGCGGTCAGAAGGCGCAACTGGACAAGGAGGAGCGGGAGCATCTTGAGGATATTGTCGCTGAGATGCGGGAGCGCGTTGAGGACAACGTAAGGTTTCAGCTCGAACAGAAGGGGCTGGCTGAGAGACCTGAGGATTCTGATTCACTGGATCAAGAATCTCAGGAACTTGTGGAGGCAATTGAACTCGAAGTTGTCGACGATGAAAGCTGGTCGGAGGCTTTTGACCAGTATGTGACGGGTGTTGGCTATACCATCGTTAATCGATTGGCAGCTCTGCGCTGCATGGAGGTACGCGGATTCATTGTCGAGGAGGTCACCGTGTTCAAGCCGGATGGCTTGACGCCAGCTGCGGAGACGCTTGTTCGTGAGGAGTTCCTTCTGGAGGACGAGGCAATCGTCCAGGCATATCGGAACGCCTGTGATGACCTTGCTGGAGAAATAGAGGTTCTGTTCGACAGATCCTCTGCCTACAGCCTGGTTGACCCTGACAACGATACCTTCGAAGATCTGTGCGGAATGATGGACAAGGCACAGAACAGAATCTGGCGGGCAGACGACGTCCTCGGATGGGTATACGAGTACTACAACCGACCAGTGGTCGAAGCACTGGATGCGAAGAACACGCTCGAACCTGAGGACGTAGGTCCTGCAAACCAGTTTTACACACCACACTGGGTCGTCCGGATGCTTACCGACAACTCCCTCGGAAAGCTATACCTCGAAGCCACAAACAAGACCGATGAGATACCGGAACCAGAGTCGCTCTCACCTGAAGAACGCAAACAACGCCTCGTTACCTCGGAGGAAGCTCCAACTGTATCCCAGCTGTGTACATACCTCATACCTGACGAGGAGCCCGGTGAAGCCCCAGAGTTCGACCATCCCCGCGAACTGTCTGTTATTGATCCTGCATGTGGAAGCGGGCACTTCTTGCTGTACGCATTCGACATTCTTGAGAGAATCTGGTGGGCTGAAACCGATCTGGAGCGAAGCAAGATTCCAGGAAAGATCCTTGAACACAACCTGTACGGCATCGACATCGACCTCCGTTCCTGTCAGCTGACCGCATTCAATCTCTATCTGAAGGCACGTGAACGCGCAGAGTCGGAAGGCGCTGCGGACTTCCACATGCCAAATGTCGGAATCGTATCAGCAGACAACCGTGTCGCAGAGATAGAAGAGGCAGAGGAAGTCCTGAACCGAATTACGGGTGAAGGAACGGATCTACGAGAGGCAATTGGAGATATAATACAGACATTTCAACAAACCGAGGCACTCGGGAGCCTGCTAGATGTGAGCGGAAGGTTAGAAGAAGCATTTGAGTCCGAGGAAGCGCAACTTAATCTCTCGGATTACGACCAAGGCACACACCAGTCACTCAACTCATTCCTGAGATCTCTTCGTGAGGCAGTCGATCAACAGACAAGTGATTCATTCGGTGGGCAGAACCTCCGGAGCTTCCTGCATCTGCTCGTAGTTCTTACGCAGGAATACGATGTTTCGCTGATGAATCCGCCATATGGATCAGAAGGGAGAATGCCTGATAGAGTACAGAACTACGTCTCTAACACCTACAACTACAAAGAGGAATACTACATTAACTTCTTTGAGGCGTGCGATCGCCGGACGAAGACAAATGGTCGCACTGGAATGCTGATTCCGCGTTCGTTCATGTTCATCAAGACGTTTGAAGAATTTAGACGGGACTTCATCGGCGGACAGGGCGCATTCGATTTCCTCGCCGAGTACGGTATTGATATTCTAGACAACGCAACGGTTCGGACAGCTGGGACTGTTGTTCGTT
>ERZ1034543.411-NODE-411-length-10978-cov-42.375080_pt1 | contig 10978 bp, 10 predicted proteins | sample MGYA00520654_ERZ1034543 | MGnify/ENA primary metagenome ERZ1034543 (study PRJEB33760, sample SAMEA4777712) | hypersaline lake metagenome | biome: hypersaline environment; feature: brines | place: Spain | collected 2012-08 | depth 0 m ... | reverse complement strand
TAATCGATCTTGTGATGGGTCTATACTTTCAGTTGTATCATCGTTTTTTATAGCTCATCTATCGAGAACATCGTATATCCTGCATCCCAACTTTTGAGTTCCAGTGTTTGAACAGAAGCCGATTCAATGTATCACCCTGTGCGCAACCGTTTAACACTCGCACATCTAATTATCTACTATGGTAACTCAGGCGATCTCCGTCGTCGCACAACTGTCGTTGCCGGCGGAGACGCTGTCATTACTGCTCATTACGGCAGGTCTTGGATTGAGTATTCTTGAGGCATTTGCCCCTGGTGCGCATTTTGTTGTTCTTGGGGTGTCGTTACTAGCGACTGGACTCGTTGGTTTGCTTCTTGGAACTGCTTCGCCGCTTGTTCTCAGCGGGCTTGTCGTCTTATTTGGTTCCGCTGCGCTTCTTGGCTATCGAGAATTCGACATATATGGCACAACCGGGTCCGAACAAACAAGCGATTCAAATAGCCTCACAGGAACATATGGTCGTGTTACTGAACGCGTGACACCAACGCAGGGGCAGGTCAAACTTGATGCTGGCGGATTTGACCCATACTACAGTGCTCGCTCGGTTGATGATGAGCTTACTGCTGGGACTGAAGTCGTCGTTGTTGACCCTGGTGGAGGCAACGTTCTCACTGTGGAGCCACTTGTTGGTGGTGTTGATGAAATCGATCGTGCACTCGCCACAGAGCAAGCAAATCGAGAGACTACGAATAGTGAAAATGAAGACCCGACCCCGACCCCAAATTCGAATATGACTCAGACCGATGACACACAGTCTGATGAACAACGAGACTCTGAGTCTGAATCAGGTCTTGAGTCTGAATCTGAACGCGAGCGCGAACGCGAGCCTGATCTGTCCTAACTTCAGCACAAGTGAGATAGTTGATGACTCAACCCTCATTATTCTCGACGAGCTGTAATAACTGGATTACTGATATGTTATTTATAGAGTCTTGTGTCTCAGTCATCGTCACAACAGCAATCGGCAATATCACCACTGGTTTCATACTCCCAGATCGCTCTTAATCTCCAACTCGACCGACTATTGGTCGCCAGTACAACAGAGCAATCGTCAATATGAACACAACAGTCGATACATCGTATGAGAAATCAACTGCAATCGCAGCAACGGCTGACCCACCGCCAAGCACACCGGAGAGTACTGACGCAATAACCGGCCATGAGCAAGACACACATGAGAGTAATCCAACGATACCTGAAACAGCTGCCCTGGCAGCATCAATAACCGTTGCATAAACCAGATACGTCAACGCAAGATACCCAACAATACGTGCGGGCATCAATACTACTGCTCCTATTGGAGTTGTGATAATCGGTGCAGGACCCCAACCTGGAAGTAACGTCGCAACACGAATACCAAATGATTGGGTGAGCGCATTTGCTGCATTTCCACCGGTTGTGATAATCACACCGCCAACGATGCTAAGAATACTCAAATATACTATTGCAACAATAGTTGCCCGTCGACGCGTTCGCGCATCGGCTGATGCAGGGTTTGTTTTCCAGATAACAATCGCCCCAACGAATATCCATAGAAGCCCATAGATCGTGTACCGTGGTTGTGTTATCGTGATATCAGCAATCAGTAGATAGCCAAGCGCAAGACCAATTAATGAATTTCCAAGAAGCGTTGCATAGACAAGGTCTTGTGTTCGCTGTGTCGTTCTGAATGCTTTTTTTACAGACACATTAAATCACCAATGTGTCGAAGACAATTGCAATCAGGACCGCTCCCAGATATGCGTTTGAGGCATGGAATGAATGGAATGCAGCAGCCTTCGTCTGCTCATAGTGGAGTTTGATAGCGAAATATAGAAACACTGCTCCAAAGACGATACTCGCAACTGCGTATACAATACCAAGTGCCTCTATTGTTGCAAGTCCTCCAGCAGCAACAAGCGTTAGTGCAAGCCACCAAATAACGTGTTTTCGTGTTTCTGTTTCTCCGCGAACAACCGGCATCATCGGGAATCCTCCTCGTTCATAATCCTCCTTATACGCTAGTGCAAGATTGTAGAAGTGTGCTGGGGTCCATAGGAAAATGACCGTCGCGAGTGCAAGACCACCAAATCCAATATCTCCAGTCACAGCTACCCATCCAATAAGTGCTGGAAGTGCTCCTGCAGCACCCCCAATGACGGTGTTTTGGACGGTGTTCGGTTTGAGTAAAAGCGTATATACAACACTATAAAAGACAATTGCAACTCCGCCAAGTATAGCCGCAAGCATGTTTACCCACGAAAACAAGACAATTGAGATGACTGTGAGTAGTATCCCAAATGCAATTGCATTCCAGACTGGAACAAGATCAGTCGCTAATGGTCTATCACTCGTTCGCTGCATCCGACGGTCGACATCACGTTCAAGAACATGATTAAACGTTCCAGAGGCTCCAATCGAGAGAACACCACCACCAAGCGTCGCAAGCGCAATCCCTGGTGTCAATTGACCTGTCGTTGTTGCCCCAAGAGTCATTCCAGCCGAGGCAACAAGACAGAGGAGCCACATCAGTCGTGGTTTTGTCAATCGGATGTATGCGCGTAGAGTCGCAAGAAGTCGATCTCGGGGATCTGTTGGAAGGTCTGGATCATATTCAGACGCCGGCGGAAGGTCTTGATCTGGCTCTGGTTTCGATGGTGTTGTTTGCGTTTCTGTTGGATCACCGGTTTCAGTCTCAAGTGACCATGCAAGTGCAATCGCCAGTGTCAGAAAGATACTCAGTCCACCAATAAGATGAATAACCGAAAGTGTCAGATCTGGACCCTGAACCGCGACAACCGCCCCAACGGCTGCTTGAATTGGATATAAAAAGCTCCCGACTGCAACTGTTATGAGAACACGTCGTTCGATGTGTTCACGTATACCAACGCCGAGTGTTACAACAGCACAAATCCCAATAATTACTGCAACAACTCGATGTCCGACTGCAAGCCATCCAATGGCTGACCCTGGCGTTGCCCAGCCGTTTCCGCATATTGGCCATGCAGCACATGCCGCAGCGGCATCAGTCACAGCCGTTGTTACACCAACCAATACAAGCAGGTACACACCCATTGCCGTCCCCGCAAGTAATCCATGAAATCGTCTTATATCTATTGCAGATGTCGTGGTCGCCGTTTGTTCAGCCACCAATGTCACCGATGAAGATTTGATTTTGACGATACTTATCACCCCCGCTTCGATAAGACGCGCTTGAAAGACAGCAACTATTTATGCATCTCACACAAAGCTCTCTGCGATGCGACACACGCGTTTGGCACTCGTTTCCGTACTTTCGACACTGGCGCTTGGGGCGGTCGCCATGCCGGTCGCTGCGCAGTCATCAGCCAGTGCCGAGTTGATCAATGGATTGAACGGAAAGCTACTGTATGTTGGAGTCCCGATTACGATTCTTGTTGAGGCGATTCTGATTTATACCGTCATGAAGTTCCGGAATAATGACGATCCAACGCCAACTCAAGAGAATCGTCGACTTGAGATTACATGGACTGTTGCGACGGCACTTATTTTATTATTTGTTGGCGTTGCCTCATATGGTGTTCTCGCAAATGAAAATATTACATATCAACCGCAGGCAGAAAACGCTGCAGGCGAAGCTGTCAATGGCGAACAGCAAAAGCCGGTTGTTGTTCGTGCAGAGGCATATCAATGGGGATGGGAAATGTCATATCCCGAAGCTGGAAACTTCACTAATGGGAACACAATGGTCGTTCCTGAAGACCGTCCGGTCGTCATTCGAACGACCTCTCGTGATGTGATCCATGGCTTCCATGTGCCAAAGATGGCATTAAAACAGGATTCGATGCCAGGACAGGTTAATTCCATTAAGACCGTCCCATATGAGACTGGCAGTTACCAGGGATACTGTACACAGTTCTGTGGTGTTGCACACTCACAGATGTACTTCACTGTTGATGTTGTCTCACAGGATGAATATCAACAATGGCTTGACACTCAACAAAAGAACGCTGATAGCTCATAACTGACGCCAGTTCATTACAACTCAGTCTGTCTGGGTCTGTGGGTTGGGATCCGGATTTGGGTCCGAGTCCGAGTCCGAGTCTAAGTCTATATCTGTGTCTGTTTGTGTCCTTTCTGGCTTTGATCCACGCTGTGTGAGGATTTGATCAACAATTGTCCCAGTCGAGAGAATTTCATCATCATACTGTGGATCACGTGCACTTGCTCTGACAACATCACATGCGATATCACGACCGCTAAGAGCATCGCGAACGGCGTCGATATCATGATGTTGATCATGTCCAAGGACAATAACGTCCGGTTGTAATCGTTCAATTGGAATGAAAATGTCCTCAGGATGACCAAGATGGGCAGCGGTGACGATTTCAAGTGCATCGACAACATCGCGCCGTTGACGATCTGGCAACACTGGCTTCGGCTTATGAGTCACATTTGTGCGACGGGCAATAATCACATGTAATTCAGTACCAAATGTCGCTGCCTCGGTTAGATAATGAATATGACCGGGATGTAAGATATCAAATGTTCCTTGCGCAATAACACATTCAGCCTCCTCTGTCATCGCCATCCCCGGTCATCATCCGTCTGCATATCGGTGTCAGTGTTCTGATTAGATTGCTGGTTCGATTGTGTTGGAGTGTCCATTTCGACATCCCAGCGACTCTGCTCTTCATCACCAGACTGTTTGGTATGATCAATATCAAGATCTGTTTCATCAAAATCAAAAAATGCCTCTGGGTCAGGAAGATCAACATCTACCACCTCAAGTGACCGTCGATTACCGTGCTGATCAAATGCAGCCCAGTCAGTCACCCCATATGGATGACCGATGATAATATGAACGCGTCCCTTCCCGAATGCATTCCGGTCGGTGTCGCTCGGCTTGAGTACACCGTTTGGATGTGAATGAATCGAGCCAACTGCATGACGGTCATTCGGAACCATATTTGAATCAATCGTCGCACTGGTAGGTGTTGATTGTGTTCCGGGAACGATGAGCACCTCCGTGATTACAGTCCCAGATCGGTCAAGTCCAATACGACGTGCGTCCTCACCACGAAGCAAGCCCATATACTCATTCGGGTGCGCCTCCTCTGAGGCCTCGCGTGCAAACTCTAATGCGTCAGACGCAATTCCCAACACTGCACTCGACCGGAAAAGTCGCATATTGAATCCAAAGGCAGCCTCTTCTATACACCTTTCGAGGGAGTTCTGCCCGTCACTCAGCATTTCACATAAATGATATTGATTATGATACTACAGCAGTGAGTATCCACCGATAACGCAGAGATATCTCACAATTATTCTAGTGAGGATGTTGGTTGAGATCGCTGTACAATGCGGTTCTTATCTGAAAGAATTCGACGCAGTACAAACTAAAGTCTTAACCACAACGCACTACTCAAATATAGTATGACTACTGATAGCGCCGGAGATTCCGGCGACTCGCGTCCGAATTCGGGCGCCGATTCACGACCTATCGTTTATGATCTTGCCCCTAATTGTACACGTGAAGATATTGAACATGATGCGAACTATCACGCAGTGGTAAATGGGGTTGTTGAGTACGGTATTTTCATCGATATTGCGGACGATATTTCAGGACTTGTTCATGATTCAAATCTTGACCGCTCGTATGAAGTCGGTGATCGGTTGACGGTCACACTTGAGTCTGTCCGCGATAACGGTGATCTCGCATTTGATGTCTTCAATGAATCAAGCTATCAGACCGTTGTTGTTGAGCATGACCCCGAACTCACCGCAATCGAAGAGCTTGAACCGGGAATAGATGCATATGTCGCAGGAAAGGTAACAAAAATCAAACAGACCGGTGGTCCAACAATCTTCCGAGTTGCTGATGAAACCGGGATTGTTGCCACAGCAGCCTTTCAAGAGGCAGGAGTCCGTGCATTCCCTACGGTTGAACTTGATGACATTGTCCGTGTTGGTGGGGCTGTTGAGCCACATAACGGCTCACTTCAAATTGAAGTTGAATCACTGACCCAACTCGATGGTGCTGACGCTGAGGAAACACGAGCACGTCTCGATACAGCCTTCACACGGCGCGCCGCTCCTCCGGATATTTCACCGCTTATCGAGTGGGATGCACTTGAACCGTTAATTGATGATCTTCGTGATGTTGCACAACTACTTCGCCGGACAGTACTTGAGGGACGACCAATTCGTATTCGTCACCATGCTGATGGTGATGGAATGTGTGCATCGGTTCCTGTCCAGCTCGCTCTTGAACGATACATTCGAGATGTGTATGATGATGATGATGCCGCACGACATCTTGTGAAGCGACTTCCGTCGAAAGCACCATTCTATGAGATGGAGGATGTCACTCGTGATCTTAATTTCGCACTTGAGGGACGATCACGACATGGACAGCGACTTCCATTTTTATTGATGCTTGATAATGGTTCGACAGAAGAGGATGTACCCGCATACGAGAACCTTGCACACTATGATGTGCCCACTGCAGTGATTGACCATCATCATCCTGATCCTTCAGCCGTTGATCCATTATTAGATGCTCATGTAAACCCGTATCTTCATGATGAAGATTATCGCATTACTACCGGGATGTTGTGTGTTGAACTTGCACGGATGATTGACCCATCAGTGACTGATGAGATTCAACATGTCCCTGCAGTTGCCGGGCTTGCAGACCGCTCAAAAGCGGATGCAATGGCGTCATATATTGAGTTGGCAACGACCGTTGGGTATGACCATGATCGATTACTTGAGCTTGGTGAAGCGCTTGATTATGCTGCTCACTGGCTTCGATACAGTGATGGGCAATCAATTGTCAATGATGTATTGAACGTTGGATGCAGCGATGAATCACGACATGCTGAGCTTGTTGATTTCCTCTCAAGTCGTGCTGAACGCGATGTTGAACGACAACTCAATGCAACCGTTCCACATCTTACGCATGACCGACTTGAGTCCGGTGCGCATCTGTATCAAATCGATCTTGATGAGTGGGCTCACCGATTCACTTATCCCGCGCCTGGAAAAACCACAGGAAAACTCCATGACCGGCAAGTCAAAGAACATGGCGAACCAGTAATTACCATTGGGTATGGTCCGGACTTTGCGGTATTACGGTCAGACGGTGTTCGGCTAGACATTCCGCGGATGGTGACCGAACTTAACGAGGAGGTTATCGGGGGCGGCGTCTCTGGCGGCGGACATCTTGTTGTTGGGTCAATCAAATTTGTCGAAGGGATGCGTGAGGCGGTTCTTGACAGCCTTGTCACGAAGATGGGTGATGCGGAACTTGATGCAACACTTTCATCACACGCTGTTGCAGACGGTGCATCTCAAATCGACGACTGAAATACTCGTTTCACACTTTTATCCAACCGTTTATTTAAATTACTGAGTGCGATTGTTCTGCGTCGTAATGCGATATGATAGTTGACCGGATGCCTGAATAATGTATTCTGTCCTAAATCGGCTGTCTGTCTATCAAATAAGAGCGAGAGACAATATTAGCGACAAATGAGATCTCTGCAGTGTTCCGTTTTTTAACAAACTGTTGCTGTCGGGTGACCAGATAATCCAAATCTTAACGACTCAGTCGTCGAATCCACCACGATGGAGTATTTCATCAACGGGCTTTCGATCACTTGGGAACTCTCGTTCTTGTAGTTCATCAGAAAGTGTCTCTGGAGGAGCATGTTCACCGATTGCAATCATACATTCAACGCTGAATCCATCTGGGACATTGAGTTGCTCTGCTGCAGCCTCATAGTCAAGTCCCTGCATTGCGTGTGTAACGAGTCCTTGACGAGTAGCCTCAAGTGCGAGGTTCTGCCATGCTGCGCCTGTATCAAAGGAGTGAGTACGGGCATGCTCTCCATTATGATCGAACGTTTCCTTCGACACAAGAGTGACAAGCACGCCGGCATCCTCCGCCCATTCTCGATTGGCTTCAATGAGCAGGTCAGCAAACAACTCGAATTCTTCATCTTCCCGAGTGGCGTACAGGAAACGCCAATGTTGGTTATTGTACGAAGACGGCGCCCATCGCGCTGCCTCGAAGAGCGGCATATATTGTGCTTCATCGAGTGACTCGCCCGTCATCGCTCTGGGCGACCATCGATTAACAAAAAGCGAGTCGATATCTTCTTCTGGAGCTCTATGCTCTGCGACTTCCTCTCGGAGTCCTTCCATATTATCTCTACACAGCGAACACACATATCTACCCCGAAATCCTCTCGTGAAAAAGACACTATTAATTATACATGTTGAATCTATATTTACAATGCTGATAAGAGACATACGACAAGCAGATTGGGTGAAGACCGATAGGTGGATTTCTTCGAGAATTTCTATGATACTATGATATCAGCACGAGTATCAGTTACTGACATGTTGCAGTGATATTTTCCTCTCATAGTGATTGGTGCAAGTCTTTACCGCCGTGATTATTCATGTCGGTGATAGGAGTCGCTGAACCAGCGTCATTCGACACCGCCGGTGAAACTATTCGAACTAATCACTATCAGGCTCTTTTGTGAATCAACGACAACCCGCCGTTATATTGTGTGTATCAACTAATACCCCCAGCATGATATGTTACAATTGTCGTGAGGGATAATCGTAGTGTCAGTATCAGTGTTTGTCCCATAGCATATGTTGACGTCCGTCGTCCCTGACGACCGTCTGTCCAGTCACGTATCGCGTTCGGCTCATCGTTTGAGTCAGGATCAGAATCAAAAGCTCACACCTACAGCCTCCTTCGACGCACCCATAGCCGGACACACTACGAAACATAAATGTTGAAATTCCAAGGGATAAGCACATATCCGTGTTATGGGTCTTTTCTCAAGTGACCAGCTAGGTTTAGAGATAACTGTCGAACTGATTATATCAGATGCTCGTAGATGCTCGTAGATGCTGATGTATGAGATATCCCGGCTCGCGAGTCATATCTCAACGTTGTCGTCGATGTTAATCGTCGCCAGGCTTTCAATTCCAATTCTGATCCCAACACAAGATGAGTTATACCCATCACATGTATATAGAAATTTGACTCTCTTGCCGTTAGTGGCTGTGAGTTCAACGTGACCGGAACCTGTTCCGTTCGCATTGTGGATTGACCGGTTGGCGAACGAATACCGAAGGAATAAGCCCGAATTGCTATTTCGACACATAATGACGCTGATGATATTCGTCTTGTATACAAATATCGAGTAACTGATGATGTGACTATTGAGCGGGCTTGGGGTGTTCCTACTGGAATGGATAATAAACATCATGAACTCGAAACAGATGCAGACTAAGACTATCTTAATTCTCGCATCAGATGCACACCTCAAAATAAGTCCCATGCAGTTTGATTATCGAGTGTCTTCGTTTCAGTCGTCTAGGGATGATCTGAAAGAATAGTCGAGTACAATGCGTACCCTGCGATAATGACTGCTGCGAGGGCACCTAATGCGAGTAATACCGGTACATACTCCGGCTCCGATTCAGTATTTACACCCCTACGAGATGCTGTGTCAGTTCCTTCATATCCCTGCCAATCGGCTATAAATACGCGGCTATAGTATGTTGCTGGCTCATCTCCAACGAGCTCGAGCACAACCTCTCGGTTTTTCGTTCCTGCGTGTTCATTCCAATTGAGACTTCCAACGAGAGCAACGCGATCATCGATAATTGCACCTTTTGCATGAATTTTCCCGAATTGATCACCAGACGTGACAATCTGTGCACGAATTGGAAGCCCAGTTGCGTTTAGTTCAGATGCGCGATTGACAACAGCACGATTCTTATCAGTGTCATACCATGCGTCTGAGAGCAATAATCGGACCTGAATCCCACGTTTTGCTGCATCAACAAGTGCATAAAAGTATGGTCCTGATGGGTTCATTCGCGGACTGACGACGTCAATGCGTTTTTCAGCGGTATCAATACGGCTCCGAACGGCCTCACCCGCGTTCCCTGGAGCCGTGAGAACACGAATCTCATCAACACTCATCAGTTCTGCATCAAACTGGGTTGGATACTGCCCGGTCGCTGGAAGCACCTCATTAAAGCCGATATCTGTCCGCGCTTGTGACCATGGAATGACATCATAGCCGGTACTATCATGTGCAAACACAGACGCTAATTCGCTTGCAGTGGCACGTGAGTGTGCGTGCACTCCCCATCCACGGCTATTTTTCCCGCCGGTTCCGGCTGGTTTCCAGTTCTCTGAAAGGACAATAGCGGAATTATCGATAACAGCATATTTCGGATGATGATATGCAAATCGTGCAGGCGTCCCAGCGAGTAACTGGACGACTATTCCATTATTACTCAACCGATTGAGCTGTGTTCGTTGCGCGGTTGAGAGTCCACCAACCGGTGACCCTTCTAATAAGACCTGAATCCGCACTCCACGGTCAGAAGCCGAAAGAAGCGCATCTGTCATTGGTGGTGATGCATAAGTATACCCCGCTAGTAGTATTCGCTTATTCGCTGATTGAATCGCAGTTATCGGTATAGCCGGCGTGTCAGGCAGAACAAATGCTGTTACGTCAGCTGACCCTGTTGACGTGACTGACCGAAGTTCAACACCACGCGGGATCCACTCCATACTTGTTGCATTGAGCCGTTCTCCCTCTGGTGCGTCAGAGTATGTCACTTCATGAACGCGCTCACTTTGATGATTGAGGATAAGTTGCTCACCACCATTCGAGAGCCCAACCGCAGCCTGTCGAACGGGTATCTCAACACGCTGGCGTGTTTTATTCGGCGCTGCACTGAGTGCAACAGTCTCTCCTGGCACAACAGGAACAGTAATTATTGACTCACCATCAGTGAGCGTTAGATTACTTACACCATCGGTATCAACGACAATGAATTCGCCAACATCATTCTCAGCAACTGGATTCGGGACAACCGTGACAATTACTGGGGTCTTTTGATCGGGTATTGATGACGTTGCTGCGGTTGC
>ERZ1034543.409-NODE-409-length-11032-cov-3.942607_pt1 | contig 11032 bp, 10 predicted proteins | sample MGYA00520654_ERZ1034543 | MGnify/ENA primary metagenome ERZ1034543 (study PRJEB33760, sample SAMEA4777712) | hypersaline lake metagenome | biome: hypersaline environment; feature: brines | place: Spain | collected 2012-08 | depth 0 m ... | reverse complement strand
GTGACTGTCCGTCCCGTCGAGGAGGGGCGCGACCGGACACGGTTCATCGACGTCCCCTACGATTTCTATCCGGGGCGCTACCCGGAGTGGGTGCCGCCGCTGCGCCGCGACGTGAAGGACACGCTCGACCCGTCCTCGAACGCGTTCTTCGAACACGGCGACATGCAGCTCTTTCTGGCGGAGGATGCCTCCGGCGCGGTCGTCGGGCGCATCGCGGGCATCGTCAACGGCATGCACCTGGAGAAGCACGAGGACGGGACCGGGTTCTTCGGCTTCTTCGAGTGCGTGGAGGAGTACGCCGTTGCCGAGGCGCTCCTCGACGCCGCCGCCGACTGGCTCCGCGAGCAGGGCCTCCGCCGCATGCGCGGCCCGGCCAACCCGTCGCTCAACGACACCGCCGGCCTGCTGGTGGACGGGTTCGACCGGGCGCCGTCCCTGCTCATGCCCTACAACCCGCCGTACCACGAGGGCTTTCTGGAGCGCTACGGCCTGGAGCGGGCGATGACGATGTGGGCGTATTACCTCCACAAGAAGTACGCGAAGTACGAGCGGCTGCAGCGCGGCGTGGATCTGGTCAAACGACGCACGCCGGGCCTGTCGCTGCGCACACTCAACATGGACCGCCTCGAAGAGGAGGTGCGCACCGTCCGCGACATCTACAACGACGCGTGGTCCGACAACTGGGGGTTCGTGCCCATGACGGAGGGGGAGCTCCAGCAGCTCGCCGACGAGCTGAAGCAGATTGTCGACCCGGAGATCGTCTTCTTCGTCGAGCACGAGGGCACGCCGGTCGGCTTCTCCGTCGCGCTCCCGGACGTGAACCAGGCGCTGCGGCACGTCCCCGACGGGCGCCTCTTCCCGTACGGCGTGCCGTCCGGCCTCACAACGCTGTTCCTCCACATGCAGTACGGGGTTCACGAGTGCCGCATGCCGCTCATGGGCATTCGGAAGGACTATCAGGGAAAGGGACTGGATAGCATGCTCGTCCTCGCCACCATCGAGAATGGGCCGGCGAACGGCTACGCGGCCTGCGAGATGAGCTGGGTCCTCGATACGAACGACCGACTCAAAAACCACGTCGAGTCCCTGGGGGCCGTCGTCGACAAGGAATACGCGATGTTCGAGACGCCCCTTTCCCAGAACGACTGAAGACGCGAACGGCCGACTGCACACCGACGCCCGCCCCTCGACCCCGAACGTTGCCCCTCCGACGATGGACCCCGAATTCGTGTACTTCGACCTCGACGACACACTGCTCGACCACCAGACCGCCGAGCGGAAGGCCCTGGCCGACGTGCGGACCCGCTATCTGACTGTCTTCGGCGCCCTCTCGGTCGACGAGCTGCAGGAGACCTACCACACCATCAACGCCCCGCTCTGGCGCCGGTACGCCGACGGGGAGATCGACAAGCGGACCGTGCAGCAGCGGCGCTTCGAGGGGCTGCTGGAGGCGGTGGATGCCCCCCACGCCGACGCGACCCTTATCGCCCGGCACTACATGCAGCGCTACGCCGAGCATTGGGCCTTTATTCCGGGGGCACGAGAGACGTTTGAGGCCATCGCCGATCGGCACCCGGTGGGCGTCATCACGAACGGCTTCGCCGAGGTGCAAGAGAAGAAGTTCGACCGGTTTCCCCTGCTTCGCGAGCGGTCCGACGCCCTCGTGATTTGTGAGGACGTCGGCGTCCTCAAGCCCGATCCGGAGGTGTTCGACCACGCCACGGAGACGGCAGGGGTCGCCTACGAAGACGTGCTCTACGTGGGGGACTCGTACCGGTCCGACGTGGAGGGCGCGGAGCCGGTGGGGTGGCGGGTGGCGTGGTACGCCCGGAACGGCACCAACGGCCACTCGACGAACGAGCGGGGCTTCGCCTTCTCGGACTGGGCCGACCTGCGCGCCCGGGTGCTCTAGGCTACCCGAGAAGCTGCCGGAACGACTCCAGGAAGACCTGTACGGAGCGCGGCTCCAGGAGGATCGTGAGCACGACGCCCGCGAGTGCGCCCCCCACGTGGGCCTCGTGCGCAATCCAGTCGCCCACGCCGCCGCGGCTGTCACCTCCCATGGCGTAGATCGACCCGAACACGTACCCGAACGCGAACAGGATGGCCGGAATGGGCAGCGCGAAGAACAGGTAGAGGTTGCGAAGCGGAAAGAACACGCAGAACGCGAACACGACCCCGCTGATGGCGCCCGACGCCCCGACCGCCGAGTAGTTCGGATCGTCGCGGTGCGCGGCGAACGTAAGGGCGTGGGCCGCGAGCTCGGAGCCGAAGTAGAGCAGCAAGAACGCCCCGATCCCCAAGATCCCTTCCAGCAAGGGCCCGAAGAAGTAGAACGTGATCATGTTGAAGGCCAGGTGCGTGCCGCTGGCGTGCACGAAGCCGGCCGTGAGGAACCGGTAGCCCTCCCGATGGGTCCGGATGCGATGGGGCCGGAATGACAGCTCGCGGAGGAGCGACGGGTCGGTGAAGGCGTACAGACTCACGCCCAGGTTGGAGAGCAGCAGCGCGAGCGTGATGGGGGCCTGAAGCAGACGCTCCATTCGGGGGACGAGCGGGACGTGGGAGACGAGAAAAGCGGAGGAACTGGACAACGAAGGGGGAGGGCGGGGGCGGAAATGCGTGCCGACAAACCGCAGGGCGTGTGGAGGGCGCTGGAGAAGACGCCCCTCCCGTCACGCCTTACGCCGCGACGGTAGAGACGTGGTTCAGGAGCGACTCGAAGATGAGCCGGCCGTCGTCCCCCCCGAGCAGCGACTCTACGCACCGCTCCGGATGGGGCATGAGGCCGCACACGTTGCCCGCCTCGTTGACGAGGCCGGCGATGCCGCGGACCGAGCCGTTCGGGTTGGCCTCGTCGGTGACCGCGCCGTCCGCCGTGGAGTAGCGGAGGAGCACCTGGTCGTTGGCCTCGATGCGGGCGAGCACATCCTCGTCGGCGTAGTAGCGGCCCTCGCCGTGGGAGACCGGAATCGTGACGACCTGGCCCTCCGTCAGGGCGTTCGTGAAGGGCGTGCCGGCGTTTTCGACGCGGAGCGGCGTGTCCTTGCAGACGAAGCGGAGCGACTCGTTGCGCATGAGGGTGCCGGGGAGGAGCCCCGCTTCGCAGAGCACCTGAAAGCCGTTGCAGATGCCGAATACGAGCCCGCCGTCCTCGGCGAACCGCACCACGTCCTGCATGATGGGCGAGAAGCGCGCAACCGCGCCGGACCGCAGATAGTCGCCGTACGAGAACCCGCCCGGCACGACCACCACGTCCACGTCCCCGAGCGACGCCTCCTCGTGCCAGATGAAGCGCGCCTCCTGGTCGAAGACGTCGTGGGCGGCATGGTAGGCGTCGTGGTCACAGTTCGACCCCGGAAAGACGACGACACCGAAGCGGGCAGACATGAGGAAGCAGGGCGGTGGGCAAACAAGAGGATGAGCAGGGGCCGCAGAGGGGGCCGCGTCCGGCTTTCAAAATCCGCAGCGGCACGCGGGTTGGGGCTACGCCTTCACGAAGTCGAGCCACGCGCTTCCCTCCACGTAGTCGTCGATCACAGACGGCGTTTGTGAGCGTCCGTACGAGGCGAGCAGGCGTTCGACCTTCTCCTGGAACGACTGCAGGCAGTTGGAGATCAGGTCGCTCCGGAAGCCCCGATCGCCGAGCTCGATGACCATCTCCATCGTGACGACGCGCCCCAGGACGCGCCCCAGGTCCACGAGCTTGCGCTGCGGAAGCGACTGGTCGACCTCAAAGTCGAGCGCCCCGGAGAAGTAATCGGTTGCGCGGGCCGTCAGGTCGTGGTCCTCCAGGAACGAGCGGAGGTTGCGCTCCTTCGCCTGGCGCATGGACTTGAGAATCGACTCCGTAATTTGCTGGTAGAGGACGTCTTTCGAGCCCTCGAAGATCTGAAACGGGCGGCTGTCGACCACCGAGCGGCCCGCCACGTGGTCGAGCCGGTAGCCCTTGCCCCCGGTCAGCTGCAGGAGCGACTGGGCGGCGTTCTGCATGAGGTCCGTCACCACCGTCTTGGTGGCGTTGGCCGAGAGGGCCTTGCCGGCAAGGTTGTTGTCGGTATGGGCGTGTTCACTGGTGTGGAGGCACATGGCCGAGCACGCCGTGTAGGCGGCCTGGATGTCCGCCACGCGGCGCTGCACCTGGTCGTATTCGAGCAGCGATTTGCCGCCAACGAAGCGTTCCTTGCAGTGCTCCAGGGCCTCGTCGAGAATGCGCTGGAGGAAGCCCATGCCCATCCCCGGAAACTCGATCCGGCTCCGGTGCAGGATGTCGAGCATCATCTTGATGCCCGTGCTCTTGGGCTGAAGACGATGCTGGCCGGGCACCTGAATGTCGACGTGGTTGCGCCCGTACGGAATCATGTAGAGGCCCAGGTTCTCGTAGAACTCCTCGACCTCGATCATCTGCTCGGGCTGGTTCATGTCGGCGACGAAGAAGTCGATGTCGCGCCCCAGGTCGCCGTCGGCGCCCTGGCGCCGGGCCGTGACGAGCCAGAAGTCGGCCCAGCCCGTGAGGCCGGCCCAGTGCTTCGTGCCCGTGAGGTGGTAGTCGCCGTCCCCTGTCTCCGTGTAGGACGTCTCCATGCTGAGGGCGTCGGTCCCGTAGTCCGGCTCCGTAATCATGAGCCCCCCCAGGTTCTTTTCCTCAATGAAGCGCTCAAAAACCGGGGGCTTGATGGACTCGGCGCCGTACTTCGTGAGGGGCTGAAGGAACAGGGCGCCGTTGATGCCCAGGGTGAGGGAGAGGGCGAGCGACTCGTAGGAGGCCGTGGCGAGGATGGACTGGCACTCGTGCACGTGGCCGCCCCGTCCCCCGTACTCCTCGGGGATAAAGACCGAGAGCGGAGTCATCGACTGAATTTCCCGCATCATGAACGGCGGGAGGCCGCGTTGGGTGCTGACCGCATCGAAGTCGCCGCGCATGCGGAAGACCTTGTGGAGCTTCTTCTGGAAGGCGTCCCGGAACGTCTCGAATTCGACGGAGGTCCCGAGGTCCTCGGACAGGTAAGAGGCGATGCTCATTGTACTGGGGTCTCAAGGAGACAGTGGGCCCGAATTGAGGGCCGTGACAGAGTGTGGTTGTTGCGTTGTCGCCCTACCGCAACGAGCATACAATGCAAAAGATCGACCGCAGAGGAGCAATCTGCAAACGAAGCTGCAACAAATCGCCGGGAGGAGGCCGAGGAAAAAGGCAAGTTCCGGGTCTGCGTCCCCGCTGCCACGAGGCACGACACCGAAAGGTCAAGACGGAGGATGGACAAAAACACGAAGAGGAGGAAGGCCGAGGCAATCTCGACCTCCCTCCTCTCAAGACGCACGATGGCGGGGAGCTGTGCCGGAACGATCCCCGACTAGAACGGAAGATCATCGTCCGGCTCGAACGTGTCCTCGTCCTCGCCCCCGGAGGACGCCTGCTGCCCAGGCTGCGGACCGGAAGAGCCGGCGGGCTGCTCCTGGCGGGTTTGGTCCAGGGATTCGTCCCCACGGGTCTGGTCGAAGCCGTCCATGTCCGCCCCGCCCTGGCGATTGCTGTCGAGGAACATCATCTCCTGGGCCTTCACCTCCGTCGAGTAGCGCGTGTTGTTGTCGCGGTCCTCCCAAGAGCGGGTTTGGAGCTTGCCCTCGAAGTAGACCTGGGAGCCCTTGTCAAGGTACTCGTTGCAGATCTCTCCGAGCCGCCCCCACGCCACGACGTCGTGCCACTCGGTGTTTTGCACCTCATTGCCGTCGCTATCGGTGTAGGTTTCGTTGGTCGCGAGCGACATGTTGCAGACAGCCGTCCCGCTGCCGGTGTACCGCAGTTCGGGATCGTCGCCGAGGTTGCCGATGAGAATGACCTTGTTGACTCCGCGTGCCATGATGACCACCTAGCCGTATTGTTCGAAGATCGATGAGTGCCCGCGCCCCCGTACGGTCCCGTGTCGGGATTCTCTATACGACGAGCCGCGAAAAGTGTCCCGGGACGGTGCTGCGGTACGGGCGAACGCCAAAAGAAGAGCACGAACCCTTGTTCGTTCCACAGACACACGGACGGCCTGTACCATAACTTTTGTGCCAAACAAAAGAAATGCCTGGGGCCGTCCCGGCGCTTGCAGGCGCTTCGGTGCCGCCCGCGGCCCCCCTCACAACAAAAAAAGCCGGGCAGATGCGCTCACCCAAAGACGCACCTGCCCGGCAAGGATGGAGGCCTCCTAGGGACTGTAACGTCCCGCACAACGTGACCGCGCACGCGACCGACGCTGTGTCGTAGAAAGCCTGCAATGTGTGTGCCAGGCAGGAATCGGTCGGCGCTTCTGCGGATGAGCGCCGTCTACAGGGGGGACGGCGTGCGCTTCGCCACACAGCTGTCCGGCCGATTGGACAGCGCGGGCCCCCTAGCGGCCAGACGGGGGCGTGAGGGGGGCCTCCTCGGCGAGCTCCTCCAGGAACTCGAGCGTCAGTGCGTTAAACGTATCCGGGTGTTCAATCATCGGGGCGTGCCCGCACTTGTCGATGAACTCGAGGCGAGCGTCCGGCATCCGATCCCGAAACTCCTCCCCCACCTCGGGCGGCGTGATGATGTCGTCGCGGCCCCACACCAGGAGCGACGGCATGTCAAGCTGCGAAAGCTGCTCCGTCACGGTCTCCTCGTCGGCCGAGCGGGCAATTTTGAGCAGCCGAAAGGCCCGCGGCCGATCGTTCACGATCTCGAGCATCTCGTCGACCAGCTCCTCGGTGGCGTGAGCCGGGTCGTAAAAGGTCATCTCGGTGCGTTCCCGGATGAACTCGCGGTCCTGGCGCCGAAAGAACGACGAGCCCATTGTGGTCTCGTAAATGCCGGAGGACCCGGAGAGGACCATGGCGTGGACCTTCTCCACCTGGTCTAGGGCGTACAGGAGGGCGACGTGCCCCCCAAGGGAGTTGCCCACGAGGACGACGCGATCCAGGTCGAGCGTGTCCACGAAGTCCCGGACGTGCGTCGTGAGGCGCGGCACCCCCGTTTCCGACAGCGGGAAGTCGTAGACCGGAAGGATGGGGGCGAGCACCCGGTAGCCGTTGTCCGAGAGGGCCTCCACGGTGTCGACCCAGTTGCTTAGGTCGCCCAGCATGCCGTGCAGGAGGACGACCGGGGGAAGGGGGGAGTCGGTGGGGCCCTCCGCGTTGTAGCGGAAGGAGCCCGTTTCGTGGATGGGGAAGGGGGTTTCGTGCATACGTCGTAGGCTCGTCGTCAATGAGGGCGGGGCAGTTCGAGGCCGCGCCGAGCATCGCTCCCGGCGGAACGCCCGGAACGACCCTCAGGCCCCAACGAAGGGCGACGCGTACGACCTGCGGGGTACCGTCACAGAGACGGGCGGGGAGGCCCCGGCCCGGTCGGTGGGGAACAGCAAGATCGGCCGACGCGCGTAGGCAAAGGCCGTGTAGATTCCCAATTACGTGTTGCAAGAAACGCACGAGGTCGATAATATTCAAAGCCCTGAGCCCAAAAGGGTTCGTTTTTCGTCCTGCCCCCCGCCCGGGCACCACGAGGAACGCAACGAAGATTTGTGGAAGAGGCTCGTTCCGGCCGGGGGACGCGACCGCCGTGCACCCGCGCCGGGTCCCTCGCTGAGAGAAACTGGACCGTTGTTGTGCGGTAGAACACCATTCAGCTCCCCCACACGTTTTCTCGCCTAGCACGCCGATTGTTCATGAAGGAGACGTCACGGAAACGCATGACTCGAATTGGGGTGTGCAGTGCATTGGCGGGCGGGGCCGTCGGGTTTCCCCTGGCCATGCTGTTTGCCCCCCAGCGGGGCCCCGACGCGCGCCGCCGCATCGCGTATCAGCTCGAACAACTGTCGGCCCAGACGGGGGTGCTGTTCCGTCGGCTCCTTCAATCCGGGGGGGAGAGCGAAGGGCGCCGCAACAGCGCCGCCGTCGTCGAGGACGCAGAAACCCGGGCCGACCACATCCGCGACGACATTGACGCGTTGATGGAAGAGCTCCGCCAGGCGTCGCAGGCCGACGACGCAGACTGACTCCCGTCTCGTGCCGGGGCCCCCTTCTCTTCGGCCCCGCTCTCCATTCTGTCGCCATCGATTGACCCACCCACCCCTACATGCCAGACCTGACCGTCCTGCTCTCCCCCGCCGACCAGAAGCAGCCCGGCGGAAATCCGTTCGCCCCGGACATGTTTGACTACCGCACATCGGGGACGTTCAACTATTTCGACGACCTGAACCCCGACCGGCGCGAACTCATCGACACCCTGCAGGCGGTGGTCGACGAGGAAGACGAAGAGGCGCTCGGCGAGGTGTTTGGGGTGGAGGGCTACGAGCTGGAGGAGGCCATCCGCGTCAACGACGAAATCTACGATGCCCCGCTCATGTCGGCCCTCGACCGGTTCAGTCCGGGCGTGATGTACGCCGCCATGGACTTCGCAAACCTCCCCACGGGGGCGCAGCGTCGCCTCCTCGAAAACGGAGTGATCCTGTCGGGGCTGTTCGGGCTCCTGCGCCCCGACGACCTGATCCCGAACTACCAGCTCGGCATGGAGGCGTCCCTGCCGGACGTGGGGCCGGTGGCCGACTACTGGCGGCCCATCATCAGCCCCATGCTCAACGAAAGCCTCGAGGACCGGTGGGTGTGGGACCTGCTGCCTGAGGTGCACCGGAACGCCTGGACCGACGAGCACACGTACACGGCCCGCGTTGAGGTGCAGTTCGAGCGCGTCGAGGACGGGGAGCGCGTGCCCATCACCGGAGAAGACCTGGAGGTGCAGCGCGGCCAGTTCGTGAACTTCATCGTGCAGGAGACGGCCGAGGAGATGGAGGACCTTCGGGAGTGGTCGGAAGAGGAGTCCGACGAACTTACGTTCGACGAAGACGCCTCCACCTACGACGAGGACACGAAAACGTGGGAAATCGTCATGGTACAAGACTAGCCCCAATTGCTCGGTGGGGCCGTCCCGGCCCCCGTTCTGACTCGCCCATTGCCTGCGCATGCCTGCCCCTCGCGCCCCGATGCCCATGAACCCCCCGGTCGTTATTGGCATTGCCGGTGGGTCCGGGTCGGGCAAGACGACGGTCCTGAACCACATCCTCGAGGAGTTTGGGTCCGACCCGATTGCGATCCTCGACCACGACGCGTACTACCACGACCTCTCGCACCTTTCCCGAGAGAAGCGGGCGCAGTTTAATTTCGACCACCCCGACGCGCTGGAGACGTCGCTCATGCGCGAGCACCTCGACCGCCTCATTGAGGGGGAGGCGATCGAGAAGCCGGTGTACGACTTCACCACGCACACCCGCCGCGAGGAGACCGAGACGGTAGAGCCCCGCCCCGTCATCATCATCGAGGGCATCCTCGTGCTGGCCGAGTCGGCCCTTGAGGAGCGGATGGACATCAAGATCTACGTCGACGCGGCCGACGACATCCGGCTCATGCGCCGCATCCGGCGGGACATGCAGGAGCGGGATCGGTCCATCGAGGGCATTCTGCGCCAGTACGAGCGAACCGTCCGCCCGATGCACCTCGAGTTCGTCGAGCCCTCGAAGCGGGAGGCCGACATCATCATTCCCCGGGGCGGGCACAACGAGGTGGCCATCCAGATGGTGATGTCGCGGATTCAGGAGCTGCTCCGCCTGGTGGAACAGGGAACGCTGCAGGCATAGCACCGGCACGCCGCCCCAGCGGGCGGGGGTTATGCGCGGTTTTTCTCCGCAAGCAGCCGCACGCCGCGCAGCACGAGGTGGGGAGCGTGCGTGGCCTCGATCTCGAGGTGGTCGATGAGTGGATTGCTCCAGCCGCCCGTGAGGACGAGCCGGGGCGCATCGGGGAGTTGGGCGGCGAGACGGGCAGCCATCCCCTGAACGCTGTCGATGAGGCCCCACAAGATCCCGCTCTGCAGGGCCGTCCGGGTGGAGGGGCCGACCGGCGTCTCCGGAAGGTGCAGGGGGACGTCGGGCAACTGGGCGGTGCCGGCCTGAAGGGCGTTCCGCATGAGGACGGCCCCCGGCCCGATCGCCCCGCCCCGGTAGGTGCCGTTCCGGTGCACCACCTCGTAGTTGACGGCCGTTCCGGCATCCACCACGATGACGCTCCGGGACGCGTCGCGCCCGTACCGGGTCCACCCGGCGGCCGCCGCGGCCAGCCGGTCGGTGCCCAGCGTGTCGGGGGTGTCGTAGTCGAGCGTGAAGGGGAGGGCCATTTCGGGGGCAACGATCGTCAAGGGGGCGTCCACGACGCCCCGGAGCCCGCGGGCCACGGCGTCGGTGCGGGCGGGGACGACGGACACGAGCCCCGCGTGCTCGACCGTCGCGTCGGCAAGGGCCGAGTCGAGTTCCGCTCGCCAGTAGGAGGCGTCCGTCGCGTCGGCGTCCGGAGGGTCGACGGAGAAGACGCGGACGAGCTCGTCGCCCGAGAAAAGGCCCGCCTTCACGGCACTGTTTCCGACGTCGAGGGCGAGAAGCATGTGTGGAAAGGAGGGGGAATGAAAGACTCAGCGCCGGGTCGTGACCTCACCCGCGTGCACCGTTTTCTCCACCCCGTCCGCCGTGCGCAGCCGCAGGGCCCCGGTCTCCGTGATGCCCTGCACGGTGCCCGAGAGGGTCTCGTCGGTGCCGGGGAGGCGCAGGGACAAGGAGGACCCGAGGGCGGCAAGGCGCTCCCGGAACGCGCCGCGGACTGAGCCGGCCCCGTTGTGCTGTACGGCGTCGTACCGACGTTCGAGGGCCCGGAGCAGCCGGGCCAGGAGGGGAGGGCGCGGCACGGGGCGGCCGCTGGCGAGGCGGAGCGACGTGGCCGTGTCGGCGAGGGCGTCGGGAAAGTCGGTTTGGTTGACGTTGAGGCCGACCCCCAGCACGACGACGGCGTCGGTGTTGGGCGGGGCCAGAGACGACTCCAGCAGGATGCCACAGGCCTTGCGGCCCTCCAGAAGAACGTCGTTGGGCCACTTGAGGGCGGCCGAGTGGGGCGAGACGAAGTCCTCAATCGCCTCGGCCACGGCCACGCCCGCGGCCACGGTGAGAAGCCCAAACCGGTCCGGCGGCAGCGTGGGACGGAGCACCACGGA
>ERZ1034543.408-NODE-408-length-11041-cov-10.347715_pt1 | contig 11041 bp, 9 predicted proteins | sample MGYA00520654_ERZ1034543 | MGnify/ENA primary metagenome ERZ1034543 (study PRJEB33760, sample SAMEA4777712) | hypersaline lake metagenome | biome: hypersaline environment; feature: brines | place: Spain | collected 2012-08 | depth 0 m ... | reverse complement strand
ACTCATCCAATTCGTCCCAACCCATGAAGCTTCACGAATACCAAGCGAAAGGCCTGTTCCGAGACCACGGCGTGCCCGTGCCGCGCGGCATCGTAGCCGAAACGGTTGAGGAAGCAGTCGAGGCCGCACGCCGTCTCCAAGACGAAGAAGACGCCTCCTTGTTCATTGTGAAGGCACAGATTCATGCAGGCGGGCGTGGCAAGGGGGGAGGCGTGAAGCTGGCGCACAGTCCGGAGGAGGTCCGTGAGCACGCCGACGCCATCCTCGGGATGCACCTGGTCACGCATCAGACGGGAGACGAGGGGCAGCTCGTCCGAAAAATCTTGGTGGCCACGGGTGTCGACATTGAGCAGGAGTACTATCTGGGTGTCACGCTCGACCGGGAGAAGAGCATGAACGCCATCATGGTCTCTACCGAGGGCGGGGTAGACATTGAAACCGTGGCGGAAGAGTCGCCCGAAAAGATTCAGAAGGTGTGGGTCGATCCGTCCATCGGGCTTCAGCCTTTTCATGCGCGGCAGCTCGCGTTTGCGATGGGTCTAGAGGGAGATGCGTTCAAGCAGGCGACCTCGCTGGTCCGAGGTCTCTATACCGCGTTCGAAGAGACGGACAGTACGCTCGCCGAGGTGAACCCGCTGGTGCGAACGCCGTCTGGTCACCTTGCGGCTGTGGATGCCAAGGTGAACCTCGATGACAACGCCCTTTTCCGTCACCCGGACCTTGCGGAGATGCGCGACCTCCACGAAGAGGACCCGGTGGAGGTGGAGGCGGGCAGGCACGGACTTAGCTACATCAAGCTCGATGGCAACGTGGGCTGCATGGTCAACGGTGCCGGGCTGGCTATGGCGACGATGGACATGATTAAGCTGGCCGGGGGAGAGCCGGCAAACTTCCTGGATGTGGGGGGCTCGGCCAGCGCCGAGACGGTGGAGGCGGGCTTCCGCATCATCCTCGAAGACCCGAATGTGGACGCCATCCTCGTGAACATTTTCGGGGGCATTGTGCGGTGCGACCGTGTGGCGGAAGGCGTCCTGGAGGCGGCCCGCAGTATCGACATTGAGGTGCCGCTCATTGTGCGGCTGCAGGGCACAAATGCAGAGGAGGGCAAACAGCTGCTCGACGACAGCGGACTCGCGCTCCGCTCGGCGGTGCTGCTGAAGGAGGCCGCCGACGAGGTGACGAAGGCACTACAGGCAGAAGCGTAGCTCTTCGCCCGGCCCTTTCCTTTCCTCCCTTCAGTCTCAATGGACCGCGTGCAGGAGAAAATACCGATCGACGACCTGTATGCCGAGACGGAAGCAGCCCCGCTGGACTTCCCGAAGTACACCACGCAACTTCTCAATCTGGCAAACCAGAATGCTCAAGGCACGCGTCCACGGGTGGTCGGACAGGTCTCCGAGCTCGTTGGGGAGAGTGGGGCTCAGTCTTTCGAGGAGTAGAAAGAGTGGTATCTGGAGCGCTATCCCGATGCCATTGAAGAAGGGAATAGCAAGGTAAAACAGCACGTTGCGAATCTCCGGGATGCGATCGAAAAGATCGACGAGGAGATGATTCGAGACTGGGTCGAAGACCTCATTCTCGTCAAGACAGCGGAGGGGCTTCTCATTCAGTGGACCATCCTTCAACATCTAGCCGAGAATTTTGCGCACACGGTTGAGCATGCATCTCCGGAGGAAGAATCCAGAGGCATCGATGGCCACGTGGGGACGGTTCCCGTGTCGGTAAAGCCGGTAAGTTACAAAGCGAAACCCTCTACGAAACACGAGGAGATTGACGCAGCGATGGTGTACTACAAGACGACCGACAAATATCTCACGGTGCAGTACACTCCGGAAGACTTCGGTGAATAGGCTGATTAGTGCTCGCCTGCGAAGAGGTTCTTCTGGATCAAGTGCGGCTCATACGTGAAATGGAACGAACGACCGCTTGACTGCACGGACTTGAGATCGTAGAGCTTTAGATCGCGCTCCTGAGCGGAAATCACTCCAACTCCGTAATAGTCATTCTCGTGCTTGATGGACTTTCCATTTCCCCGCCGCTCTTCCAGGAAACGCTGGTGACTTTCCAGGCGCTCGGCGTTGCGTTCCGAGGACAAGGCAGGAGCGTCTTCGAGCTGTTCCTCGAAGACCGGATAGAAAGCCTCCTCAATCTCATATCCGATGGAGTTTCGGCGCGTCATCGCTGCGGCCAGGGAGGTCGTCCCCGTTCCCCAGAAAGGATCGAGCACCGTATTGCCGTAGACGGAGTACATCTCGATTAGGCGTAGTGGCAATTCAAGGGGGAAGGCCCCTGATCGCGTTCGCAGCTCTTGGTGCTCGGGATCGATGCCCTGCCGGGCTCCCTTCAGGTCCGTCCATACATCCGAGAACCATCGATTCCGTTCTTCCCAGAAGTATGCACTTTCTCGACGGGCGTCGGTCTCATCCCCGCTCGTAGTCCGGGTTCCCCCTTTGCGAAATACCAGGATGTGTTCGTGCTCCAGGGTGACGTACGCATTCAACCCGAGCATTCCCGATCCCATAAACTTGGCGGCCGAGTTCGTGGGCTTCCGCCACAGAATCCCCGGAAGTTGAGTAAGCCCCAGATCCAGAAGATCGTGTGTGATGCGCACGTGATTTGGGAAAAGCTGGAAGTCGCCCCCGATTTTTCGGGTTGCGTCCCCGACGTTGACGCACGCGATTCCCCCCGCCTGAAGAACGCGAGCGCACTCCTGCCACACTTCGCGCAACTGCTGGTGCATGCGATCGAATGCCTCCTGCCCGTCGCTGCTGTCGAGAGCGTCCCCAATCACAGGATCGTGCCGGCGAAACTGGTCATCCCACATCTCGATCATCGGATAGGGTGGAGAGGTGACGATCAACTGCACGGATTCGTCGGGGACCTCGTCCATCGATGAGGCATCCTTGAGGTGCACACTCGTTGTTGTATCCATGGAGAAGGGGGAAATGGTTTGTGCAAGGAAGAAAGAAGTTAAGCAAGACTTCCGGACGGTGTCCGACGAAGCAGAGGAGCACTGTGCCCATCCATGACGGCGAGCACAACTGCGGTGCCGTCTTCAAGGTCATCAACGTCAGTGGTTGGACAGAAATCCATTCCGTTTTGCCAGTTGTGCAGCGCACGGGAAGCTGCCTCTCTCGCGTCGTTCGCCTCAACGCGCATGGATTGCACCTCTGAACCGAACGGTTCGTGAGTTTCCAAGATCGCGGTAAAAGGAGACATGGCAGTGAAGATCAGTTCTTGCTTTTTGTGTACCCATGTGTGCACAAAAAGACTATGGGTGTTACTTGTCTCGATCTACACCAACCGTATAGTCCCGAATGACATCACTGGCTGAAGCATACCGGGGTAATTAGCGCTCGAAAGCCTCTTTCGGCGAGGGCTCGACGCGCATCGAAATGCCCGTATCTTTTTTCTCGTCGGTCCAGGGAGGCGAAGATTCTTCGGGTGAGTCAGGGATGTATTCTGAAGGCATACTCAAGAGGGATTAGAAACAGGTGCCGCTCCAGGGACGAGTTCGAGAACAGAACGGGGGTGTGAATGGTGGCCCGTGGCAACCGACCGTGAGTCATCGAAGGCCTCGGCCGCTCCCCACTACGCTTCCTGCAGTCTGTTGCAGGCGGTTCCCAAAGCCGCCCAGCGGCCCTTCCCCGGTGTTTGGGATGTTGAGGCGTAGTAGTTGCGACAGCTGGCCGCTTTTAACCTGCAGGTTGAAGCTGTAGGACTGCCGCACGCCAAAGGGCACCCAACTGAACGACATCACCCAGCATCCCAGATCACGACGGATGTTGACGCTTGTAGTAGCGACCTGGTTGCGGATCAGGTCGTAGCCCGTCCGTCCGTCCACGGACCATTTGGGGGTTACGTCCAAGCCAACCTGGGCGTTTACCGTCGCCCGCTGAGAGGTGACCGTCTTGCGCGGCCTACGCACGTTGTAGCTGAAGTCGAAGCTCAAGGACCAGGGAATGCGGGCCTCCAGGTAGCCGGGGGCGCCCGGCAGTGCTCGCCCTTCCGGCGCTGAGGCGCGTTGCTCTCTGCGGGGCTGCCCTCTGCGGGACTGTCCGGTGCGAGACTGCGCCGGGCGGTTCTGGGGGCGGCCTGGGGTGCGTACGCCGGCGCTCCCACCGCCGCCCTGGAACGAGCCACTCACATTGAGTCGAAACTGCGTCAGGCGCGCAGGCGTGAGCGGGCTCTCGGCTGCCATGTACCGATCGACCACCTGGTAGGTGCGGTTCGCCCCCGTTCCCGTGCCCTGGAGGGCATAGGGAGAGAACGTCATGCTGGAGCGGATGCTAAAGTCCCGAACGCTCGTCCGGGCGCGCAGCCGAATGTCGCTGAGGTTCAGCGAGTCGGCCGTAAAGTTGTAGGAACTGCTCAGGTCTACATCCAGCAGCTTCAGCGTCTCCTCCGTCCGGCGGCCCGTTGTATCGACGGACACGTACTTCGTCTCAAACTCATTGTCCAGCCCAAAGCTCAGGGTTCGTTGCTCCGTACTGCCGCGGACTTGCCGCCCGCCCAGGATGTCGTACCGAAGGGGCGCTCCGGTCGACGGGTCCAGCACAGGGGTTCCGTCCCGGTAGCGGAGCGTGCGCGTACGGCCCCAAAGGGGAGCGTTGAAATTGGGGCGGTAATTGAAGGAGAGCGATGGAGTGAGGCGATGGCGCACGCCCTGCAGCGGCCCCAGGCGGAGCGGGAAGAGGCCGTACAGCTCGCCGCTTGCAGACAGGCCCGTGGAAAACGACCGACGGGCGTAGAAGCCGCGTACGCTCCGCTCCACCGTATTGGCAGAGACATTCAGGGTGTCGCGGTCCACCGAATCGGGCGCCACGTCCACCACCTTCCGCGTTGTACTAATCCGCCAGTCCGAGGTGTAGTTGATATTGGGACTGAGGCTGAGGTTGTACCGGTTTACGCGGAAGGAGGCCCGGACGGGAATCTGATGGGTGGCCTGAAAATCGAACGGCTCGTCGTTGCCCGTGGCGAGCTGGTACTGGTCCCGATCCACGAGCGCCTCGTACCAGGCGATGTCGGCCCGGTCGAGGCGCTCGGCCAGCGCAGTATCGCCTCGGGCGCGCAGCGCCTCCGGATCCCGTGGACGAAAGGTATAGTCGTTGGTCGCAGACAAGGTGTAGGAGGTCGTAATCTTTTCGTACCAGCGATCCTCCCCCACGGCCTGTTCCACGGAAAACGGCTTGAACGAGCGCTGTGAAAAGTTGAGGGACGGCAGCGTCATGGACACCTGCCCGCTTTGTAGCTGCTGTCGCTGGTTGGCGCTGAGGCTGAGGCTCTTTCCGCCGCGGGGCCAGTCCTTGCTGTAGCGCAGATCCGAGGAGATTTCTTGGCTTACCGCGTCGTTGTAGGTAGTGCTGTTGCGGCGGGCAAAGTCGGTGGAGGTGGCCAGGTTGACGTTGCCGCGAATGGTGGCGGTGGGAGAGAGGTCCTGACTGTGCGACCACCGCAGCTGGCCCTCATGCCGGTTCGAGAAGCCGGGGTCGGTCTCCTCGCCAATCTGCGTGCGGCGGTACGTCAGGCCCAGCCGCCCGTTGTAGGCGTACCGCTTGCGGTAGCGAAAAATGGGATTGATCTCGTAACTGCCCTGCGACCACACGCTGGCCCGCAGCTGAAGGTCGGTATATGCGTTGAGGGCGAAGTACCAGCCCAGGTCCCGCAAGAAGAGCCCCTTGCGCCGGTCCTGGCCGTAGCTGGGCGCCAGCGGGCCGCTGCGGCGTCCCTGTACGTTGGGCAAAAACCCGAACGGGAGCCAGAGAGGCGTGGGGACATTGAACAGGAAGAGCTGAATGGGGCCGGTGTAGACCCACTTGCCGTCCACCTTCATCTCGCTGGACCGCAGGGAGTACGAAGGCGTCTCGTCCGGAGGACAGTCGCACGTGGTGTACGCGCCGCCCTCCACGAACAGGGTGCTGTCCTCGTATACCTTGACCGCGCGCCCTTCCACAAAGCCCTGCCGCTGCTGAGTCCGCGCCGCAACGACACGCCCCCGCTCCGTTCCGAGATTGTACGACAAGACCGACCCGCTGAACGACTGGCCGTCGCGCTGAAACTGCGGGCGGCCCCGTGCAGCGGTGTCCGAGGGGGCCCCCGTCGCGCGGAGCACGCTCGTTGCGAAGTTCATCTCCAGAGTGCCCGCCTTTAGGGTCGCGCCCTGGTACGACATGGTGGCCTCCCCGTGTAGGCGGCCCCGATCGGCAGAGTCCGGGGGCGTGGTGATGACCAGCGAGTCCGACGCCGTAAACTGCACGCCCGCCCCGGTGTTATCGCGCGGCGATCCAGGATCGCCGTGGCGCAGGGTATCGGGCCCGCCACGCGGGGGGGTTTGGGCGGCGGCAAGGCCAGGAACAAGCAGCCACAGCCCGAGGCGCAGCAGAAGCCAGTACGAGCGAGAGGAGCAAAGCACGAGAGGGCACACGGTGGGAGAGGGCGGGCGCGCCACGGAGCCGGGCACGGAGCCGCTCGGCAAGCGCTACGGGGTGCCGACCTGCGCCTGATCGCCCTCCAGGGCAAGCCGGGCGGCCCCCAGAAGACTTGCCTCGTTGCCCAGAGTCTCCTGGAGGATCTGCAGATCGTCGCGAAGGCCCGGGACCACAAAGCGCGGCAGGGCGTCGCGGGCCGGGGCGAGAAGATAGTCTCCGGCGGCAGAAACGCCGCCCCCAACCACAATGGTTCGGATGTCGAGCAGGTTCACGGCGGCCCCGAGCACACAGCCGAGCTTGTGGCCGGCCCACGCGAGCATCTCCCGGGCGAACGCGTCGCCTTCGGTAGCGGCCTGGTACAGCACCCGAGGCGAGAGCCGGCTTAGGTCGCCGTCCACCAGCGCGGGCACTACACTCTCGGGGAAGTTGATCAGGCGGTCGCGGGCGTGGTCCGTCAAAAACTCCTGCCCCAGGTAGGCTTCGATGGCCCCCCCGACACCCGATCGGGCATACGGCCCTTCATGATCGATCGTCATGTGGCCAATTTCTCCCGCCCCGCCCGTGCTGCCCCGGAAGATTTTATTTTGATAGATGATGCCGCCGCCCACGCCCGTGCCGAGGGTGACCATGATGAACGAATCGGGCGTCGTGCCTGCGCCGTAATACGCAGAGCCAAGCGCAGCCACATTGGCGTCGTTCTCAACGACCACCGGCAGCGTCGTATCCAGGCGCGCCTGGAGGTCGCCGCGCAGATTCACCGTGTCCCAGTCTGCAAAATTTGGGGGCTTAGACACCGTAGATCGGTCCCAGCCTACAGCGCCGGGCGCCCCAATGCCGATGCCCGCCACCGCGTCATCCGGAGCGGCGTCCAGCATCTCCGCGACGCAAGCAGCAATGCGCTGCAGCACATGCGCAGGGCCGCGGTCCGCTTCCGTGGGGCGCCGCGTCTGGGCCACGAGGCCGGCATCGCGGTCCACCAACGCGGCTTTCAGGTTCGTCCCGCCAAGATCGACACCGACGGCGTGGGGAGGCATGGACGGAGAGGGCGCTATCCGGAGAGAAAGAGCGACGAGAGGTGCCCGAGACGGGCGCTGCGACGGACTATTCGGGGTCAATCCGATAGATCGTTTCGTTGGGGCGTTTCATGCCGTACTGCTGGCGTGCGATGCGCTCCACGAGGCTGTCGGAGAGAGGCCGATCCAGCTGTGTTCGGAGGCGTTCAATCTCTTGCTGGAGTTCCACATTTTCGTGCTGGAGCGTCTCCAGTTCCTGCTGCCACCGGTACCGCTGCCAGAGGCTATGGCTGTCAAAGAAGGCGACCCATACGACGATTCCCGCCGCGAGCACACCAAGCCCCCACCGGAGACGATTCGTGGAGCGGGGGGAGCTCGATCCGGACATGGGGAACGACGGCTACTGAGCAATGGGGAACGCGTCCAGTCCCGGATACACGGCGATTTCGCCCAGTTGCTCCTCGATGCGCAGCAACTGGTTGTACTTGGCCACCCGATCGCTGCGGCTCGCCGATCCGGTTTTGATTTGGCCCGTGTGGGCCGCCACAGCCAGGTCGGCAATCGTGGTATCTTCCGTTTCGCCCGAGCGATGACTCACAATGGCCGAGAGGCCGTGCGCCTGGGCCGTTTCAATGGCGTTGAAGGTTTCGGTGAGGGTGCCAATCTGGTTGGGTTTAATCAGGATGGAGTTGCCGCATCCCTCTTCGATGCCGCGAGAGAGACGCTCCGTGTTCGTGACAAACAAATCGTCGCCCACGAGTTGCACCTGGTCCCCGACCGCCTCCGTGAGGGCCGCCCAGCCAGCCCAGTCGTCCTCGTCCAAGGCGTCTTCGATGGAGAGGATGGGATACTGCTCGACCCAAGAGCTCCAGAATTCGACCATCTCCGCGGAGGAACGGTCCGTGTCCGGATCGCTCTTCCAGAAGACGTACGCATCGTCCTGCACCATCTCCGCGGCGGCGGGGTCCAGGGCAATGAACACATCCGAGCCCGCGGTATAGCCGGCCTGCTCGATGGCTTCCAGCACGAGCTCCACAGCCTCTTCGTTTGAGCGGAGATCCGGGGCAAACCCGCCCTCGTCGCCTACAGCGGTGCTGTAGTCGCGAGCCTGGAGCACCGAGGCCAGCGTGTGAAAGACCTCCACGCCCGTCCGCAGGGCCTCTGAGAAGGTAGACGCTCCCGCCGGAGCAATCATGAACTCTTGCATATCCACGTTATTGTCGGCGTGCTCGCCCCCATTCAGAATGTTCATGAGGGGCACCGGCAGGGTGCGCGCAGTGGCGCGGCCCAGGTGGCGGTAGAGGGGCACGCCCAACGAGGCGGCCCCTGTCTTTGCCGCGGCAAGCGACGCGCCCAGCAGGGCATTCGCCCCGAGGTTCGACTTGTCCGCTGTTCCATCCAGCGCCTGGAGCGTCTCGTCGAGGGCGACTTGTTCGAGCACGCTCATGCCGTGCAGTGCGTCGGCAATGGGTCCGTTCACGTGTTGGACGGCCTGCAACACGCCCGCGCCATGGTACCGATCGGGGTCCTCATCGCGGAGCTCCACGGCCTCGTAGGCTCCGGTGGAGGCCCCGCTGGGCACGGCGGCGCGCCCAAGCACGCCGTCCTCGGTGATGATGTCTACCTCAACGGTAGGGGTGCCACGGCTGTCGAGAATTTGACGAGCGGTGACGCGGTGAACGGTAGCCATTCGGCGGACGGAGGTGTGGGGAGAGAGACGGAGATGCTGTCTACTGAAGACGTGTTTGTAACTACGGGGTCGACGTGTAGAATCACAAGAGAACGCATCGTGGCGGGAGGCTCCGACGGCGAAAAGCCTACGAAGTGTGGGCCCGCGCGGACCGGGCTCCGGGGCATAAAAAAACCGACGGACTCGGGCAGAGTCCGTCGGCCAAACGGGAAAAGGAAGCAGGAAGAGGCATCATCCCGAGGGGGCGGGGCGCACAGACGTAGTTTCCCCGATCCAGGAGTAGCAGCCATAATTGATCGTGAAAGACCCGCCGCGCTCCCAGTCCTCGCGGTAGAAGATGTCCTCTTTCGTGGGAAACACCTTTCGATAGGTGCTGATTTTGCTATCCGCCACGGATGAGAGAGAGGGAGCGACGTTGCGAGCCTCGCGGTATTTGTCCACCGCGGCCCAGTACACCGCCTTGTCCTTACGCCGCATCTCGCCGCCGCTGCAGGCGTTGACCGCCCGGGCGTACAAGTCCCCGATCGCGATGTACGCCCGCCCGAAGTCGCCTCGCATCTCGATGGCGGTGCGGAAAGCGGTCCGCGCCTCTGCCAGTTTTCCTGCTTTCTGCAAGGCGGTGCCCCGGTTGAAGTGATCCTCGGGCTGGAGCGTAGCCCCCTGATCGGCCGCGCGCTGATAGGCCGTCAGCGCAGCCTCCGGACGGCCGTTTTCGAGACGCATTGTCCCCACCTCCAAAACAGTTTCGGGGTCTGGCTCCATGCCCATCAGGCGCTTGCCCAGGGCAAAGGCCTTGTCCATATTGCCCTGATCATTGTACGCATCAAACAGCGTTGTCAAGAGCTTCGTGCTGTCCGGGTACTGCTCCACCTGTGCCTCCAGGTAACGGACCTGCGCCTGCGGATTTTTCCGAAAGATCTGTTCCCGCACCGACCCGATCATTTCGGCCACTTCCGCGTCGCTTCGTTTTTCCTCCACGGCATTGGCGAAAGACAGCGCGTCCTGAAGCGCATTTTCCTCGAGGTACGCCGTTAAGATGTGCCGAATGTAGTAGGGGTCCAGTTCTGTCGGGGCCAGCTCGAAGGCATTCTCGTAATGCGTTTCCGGGGCGGCCAGGCCCTCAAGGTCGGGCACAGAGAAGGCGTCTTGGTACTGCTCCAAGAAGCGGCCCTTGCGGCGCTGCCACTTGTAGGGCTCGTACTCCAGCCCCAGTTGGTTGAGCGTATCGGGGGCGGCGGCGAGATAGGTGGCGGCCGTATCGAGGTAAGCGGTCTTTGTGGGTGCCTCTTCGGCCTGGTCCGCGAGGCCGACGTACAAGTTAATTGCGCGTCGGTAGTTGTCGTCGTCCCCATCGGGGGTGCCGGGGGCGTTCTCAAGGATCCAGAGCAGATCGCTCCGGGCGTTCTTGAAGTCGTCGTTCTTGTAGTTCTCGTAGTACAAGCTGTAGTGCATCAGCTTTTCGCGGCGCGTGGGCTCGCTGCTGTCTTGGGCCGCGGCCGCAGAGACCGAGAGCACGAGCAAGACCAGGCTGAGGCACAGCCCCCCAACGGAGGACCAGGAGCGGAGGGGGAGGACGGCAAGGGGCATATCGGGAAAACGAATCTGTCCGGAATTTTGAACAGGCTACGGCTTTAGACTGGACGCCTGGCACGGGGTTTCGGGGGCGAGGGGTGAAGCCCGCCGGGAGCCTGTTAAGGAATGTATGCGGCCGTACGCCGCCTGTTGGGCGGCGCGGCCACGGAGATTACCGCAGCTTGCGCCGCTGAAACCACCGTTCGCCGAAGTTTATGTGAAGGGAGACACCGTAGAACGTATCCCGGACGAGGGCGTCCGAGGTCTGACCACGCGTCCCTGCGGTGACGTTAAAATCAATTCGCGTGCCAGACAGCGAGGTGGGCAGGCTGACGCCG
>ERZ1034543.407-NODE-407-length-11057-cov-39.865570_pt1 | contig 11057 bp, 10 predicted proteins | sample MGYA00520654_ERZ1034543 | MGnify/ENA primary metagenome ERZ1034543 (study PRJEB33760, sample SAMEA4777712) | hypersaline lake metagenome | biome: hypersaline environment; feature: brines | place: Spain | collected 2012-08 | depth 0 m ... | reverse complement strand
GTCCGATGCGATCGACCGTCTGCTGCGGCACCACGCTCACCGCTCGGCACTCACCACTCACCGCTCGGCACTCACCACTCACCGCTCGGCACTCACCGCCCCGTATCGTACTTGTACGTCGCCGTCTCGGGGTCGATCCCGAAGTCCTCGGGCGACTCCTCTGGCTCGGCCGCTTCGGTGCCGTCGCTGCCGGGCTCGGCGTCTCTGAACGCGTCTCGCAGTCGCCGCGGCATCTCGAACGCGTCGGTCGCGAGTCGGAGCGTCACGACGTCCCCGTCGAGGGTGTCACGTTTCACCGACCGCCGGTCCTCGATGGCGGCCGGCAGGTCGGGCTCCGTCGGGACCCGCTCGAAGCCGAACTGTTCGAGGTATCCCGGTTGGTCGGTGAGCACGTAGACGACGTCGAACCCGTCGGCTGCGGCCGTGTCGACGAGCCGCTCTACCACGTGCGCGCCGACGCCGCGTCCGCGCCACTCGGGCACCACGCCGATACCGGTGAGTTCGATCGCCTCCTCCCCGTCGGCTCTGTGGACGAGTAGTCGTCCGAATCCGGCTCGCTCCCCGGAGTCCTCGTCGACCGCGATCACGTAGTCCCGCGATCGAAAGGCGACGTCGTCGAGTCCGACGCGGTCGATGGCGTCCAGCAACCACGCCTCGTCACGGTTCTTGGCGTCGCGGACGTACATACCCGATTCTACGCGACCCAGGATAAAAACGGTTCGCCGAACGGACGCGCGTTCGTCGCCGGGACTGGTAGCCGATCACGGCGACGGCTCGTCGAGCGCGACCGGTATCGACCGACTCGCCACGTCCGCGGCGAACGCCTCGCCGTCTGCGGCCAGGCGTTCGACCGTCTCCGCTTCGGCCGGCTCGTAGTGGATCGGGACCACGATCCCCGGCGTCATGCGGCCGGCGAGCGCCGCCGCAGCCCGTCGGTCGGCGACGAGTCCACCGCCGCCGATGTTCGCGAGGAAGACGTCGACCTCGAGTTCGGCGTACGCCTCGAGCGCGTCGCCGTCGCCCGGCCAGAAGACGGTGTGGTCACCGAACGAGAGCAGGAATCCACAGCCAGACCCCGGCGGGTGCGGCACCGACCCGTCGGCGTCGGCACACGGTCCAGCCGGGTCGTTGTGGGCCGCCACCGTCCAGACCGTGACCGGTCCGTCGGGCGTCTCGACGTCGACCCGTGCTGCGTCGTCGACGCGGACCACGTCGTAGTCGGCCGCGAGCGAGTCGACTCCGTCCACCGGTCGGTCGATGCCGGCCGGATCGACCGCCGCCGAGACCAGGATCGTCGCGTCGGGAGCCGCGACCGACCGGACGCCCGCTGGGTCGTAGTGGTGATCGTGGGTGACGACCACGAGGTCCCCATCGCGGGCCCAGTAGTCGTCGAGAACGCCGTACCGTCCCGGATCGGTGTACACGACCGGTCCGTCGTCGGTCTCGACCCGTGCGGTCGCGTAGCCGAGCCACTCGATCGAGACCGCGCCGTACTGAACGGTCATGTACGTCGATCCGAGCGGTCGCTATTTGAGGGTACGCATCGCTCCGCACGGCGCGGCCGCCCTCACCGGGCCTCCTCGACGACGTGGAGGTCCCACGCCTGCTCGACGTCGACCCGGACGTCGAGGACGTGTTCGGGGACGAGTGGCATCGGAACCGGAACGAACCCCGCCTCGCGCATCGGACCGAACCCGCTCACGGACTCGACGACACGTCCGTCGGTACCGCGTCTGACGCGGAACCGCTTGTCCGTCGGGTCGCGCCGGTAGAAGTACGGAAACGCATCGGCGGGTGGGGTTCGTAGGCTCTCGACGCCGGCGAGCACGACGACGACGCGCCCACGGACTTCACACACGAGACGCGGCACGACGGGCCTCCCGTTCGTGTCGACTGCAGCCGAGTCGACCCCCGAGACGGCGGGAACCGGTCCGATCGGCGTGTCTGTCTCGCGCCAACGAACGGGCGGATCGTCGGTCGACCGCGACACCCCCGTAGCGTTCGGTGACCGGCCACCGGCGGTCGACGGTGCCGGCGGCAGTGCCGGCGTCGAGTCGTGCTGCTCGTCGACGTCGTCGGCCCCGGTCGGGCGCACGCGAACGCGCAGGCCGTCGCCGTCCGGCAGGTCGTCGACGCGAAAACACGCGTACCCGCCGGCCGCGTTCGGGAGCCGGCTCGTATCGACTGGGATTCTGTCGGGACCGCCGTGGAAGGTCCGACGACCGTCGTCGACGGCTTCGAGGAGCGGGGGATCGGTGAGAACCGCTCGCACCAGCGCCGCGACCCTGTCGTCGGCGACGACGAACAACGCCTGTCGGCCGCGATCGATCGCGTGACCGAGCCGGGAGACGACCGTCGTCGGGGTCGCGTCGGCCGCGGTGAGTGGCTCGACGCTCACGGTCACGTCGGCCCGCTCGGCGAGTGCCGGCGGCTCGGCGCGGGTGTCCGGTCGCGTCACGTCGAACCCACGACTCGTGAGGTGGCTGGCCGCTTCCTCCGCCAGCCGCTGTCGGGCCGCGTCACCGAGCGGGTCGGGCATAGGCTCACCTAGGCAGCCGAGCGGGAAGCGCGTTTCGCGTCGGTCGGGGAGTTTTTGACAGCGCGGACCGACGACCCAGTTCATGAACACCGAGTCGTCTCTTGCCGACGGCGTCGACGCGGCACTGGCCGTCGATACGGACGAGTTCACAGCACGCGCCGAGGAGGAGGCGGCGACGGTCAAGGACGCGCTTCACGGCGGCGTGTTCGACAACCACCAGTCGATCGTCGGGTTCGAGTACGAGTTCTACGCGGTCGCCGACGGCCGCTGGAGCGAGGAGTCCCGTGCCGGCGACTACGCACTGATGCGGGTGCCCCGGCGGCTGTTGGAGCTGATGGGGTTCGAAAAGGAGCTCGGGCTCCACAACGCCGAGATGTGCACCAGCCCACAGCCGCTCTCCGATCACGGGCTCCGCGCGCAGCTCGCCGAGGTCCGTGCCCGGCTCGAGGCGGCCGAGAACTGTGCCGGCGTCGAGGGGATGCGGTTGGTCTCTGACGGCGTCTGGACGATCCCGCCCGCCGGCGAGTCTGCGGCCGAGTACCTCACCGACAGCGCGGACGTCGACGGGGTGACCGTCGCCGCGAACATGAGCGACGCGGTGCGCTACCACGCCATGGCGAACGCCGGCCACGACGACCCGATCGTCCTCGAGGCCCCGGGCGTCACCCTCGCGGCCGACACGGTGATGCCCGAGAGTCTGATCACGTCCATCCAGCCCCACTACCAGGTCGCACAGGCCGACACGCTCCCGGTTCACTTTCGCTACGCGCTCCGGATCGCTGGCCCGTTGTTGGCGCTCGGGGTGAACTCGCCTTTCGTCCCGCCGTCGTTGTACAACGAGGACTGGGACGGCGAGCGCGTGCTCGCCGAGGGCGCGGCTGAAAACCGAATTCACATCTTCGAGTCCGTGCTCAACGGGCAGACCGACGCGAGCAAGGTTCGCTTCCCGAGAGACGTCTACGAAGTCGAGACGGCCGTCGACCGCATCGCCCGCGACGAGACGCTGATTCCGATGCCCGAACCGGACGGCTCGGACCGGTTCGACGACGCGTTCGCCACCTTCCGGACGAAACACGGCAGCTACTGGCGGTGGGTCAGGCCGGTGTTCGAGGGGGCGACGCGCTCGAGTGCGAACGCACGCATCGAGTTCCGTCCCGTGCCCGCCCAGCCGACGGTTCGTGATGCGATCGCGTTCCAGGCCGCCTTCGCCGGGCTGATGAGTGCGCTCCCACGCCGTGAACACCCCGTGCTCGACCTCGAGTGGGAGACCGCCCGCGACAACTTCTACGCGGCGGTCGCCGACGGCGTCGACGCCGAGCTGACGTGGATCGACCGTGCGGGCACGCGCACGACCGACACCGACGTCCTGTACGAAGACCTGCTCGACCACGCAACGGCCGGTCTCGAGGCGGCCGGCTGCACCGCCACGGAGGCGTCGTCCTGGCTCGCACCGCTGCGACACCGCGCCGAGACCCACACTACCCCCGCAGCGTGGAAGCAGGCGCGGGTTCGCTCGGCGCTCGAGGACGGCGACGCGTTCGCGACGGCCGTCCACGACGCACAACGTGCTTACGTGCGACACCAGGCGGAGACGCTGATCGACGGCGGGTTCGCCGACTGGTGAGGGTCGACCGGGGTCCGTCGACGCTACTCCGACTTGAACGTGAGGCCGTTACTTAGCGTCTGCGCCCGCGAGAGGACGGCGTCGCCGGCGTCGGCCGGTGCCGTCGATCCGTCCGCGGTGGGTGCCGTCGATCCGTCCGCGGTGACGGTCAGGTGTCCCATCTTTCGCAGCGGCCTGACGGTCGCCTTCCCGTACCAGTGGAGGGATGCCGACGGCTCCTCGAGGACGTCGTCGACGCCGTGGAGTGCCGTTCCGTCGTCGAGACGCCGAGACGCCGTGACGTCGCCGAGCACGTTGGCGGTGGCCGCGGGTGCGACGAGGCCAGTCGGGCCGAGCGGCCAGCCCAGCACGGCCCGGACGTGGTTCTCGAACTGTGAGGTCGCCGCGCCCTCGATCGTCCAGTGGCCCGAGTTGTGCGGGCGCGGAGCGATCTCGTTGACGAGTATCTCCCCCGCAGGCGTCTCGAACAGCTCGATCCCGTACACGCCGCGGCCGTCGAGAAACGCGAGCACGTCCTCGGCGACCGATTGGGCCCGCTGTAGCCGCTCGTCGGTCGTTCGCGCCGGGGTCACGCTCTCGCGGAGGATCTCCTCGCGGTGGATCGTCTCGGTCGCGGGGTACGTGCGCGTCTCCCCGTTCGCGCCCTTCAGTCCCATCACGGCGATCTCGCGCTCGAAGTCGACGAGGCGCTCTGCCATCGCGTCGCCGCCGACCGCCTCGAGCGCCGCGGCCACCTCCGAGGGCTCCTCGACCGGGACGTTGCCGCGGCCGTCGTACCCGCCTCGCCGCGCCTTGAGCATCACGCCGTCGAACGTCTCGACGAGTCGTTCCAGCCCGTCGGCGGTCGCAACGGCGGCGAACTCGGGGACCGGAATCCCCGCGTCGGCGAGGGCTTCGGTCTGGACGAGTTTGTCCTGGATCGTCTCTAGCGTCGCTGGCGTCGGGTGAATCGGCACGTCGTGGGCGTCACCCGCAGCAGCGAGTGCGGTGGGGTCAGCGAGCTCTATCTCGTACGTGAGCGCGTCGACGCGGCTCGCGAGGGCGTCGATGGCGTCCTCGTCGTCGAAGTCGGCGACGACCTGGTCGCGGGCGACCGTCGAGGCCGGACACGACGGCGTCGGGTCGAGGACGACCACGTCGACACCAAGCGGTGCCGCCGCCTCCGCGAGCATCCGTCCAAGCTGGCCGCCGCCGATGACGCCGAGGGTCGGGCCGGGCAGAGTGATCGACATCTATCGACCGCTACACCACATCGACGCATAAGGATTGCTGAGTAGTCGGATCGATATCCACAGCGGTGGATCGTCTAGCCGAATATCACGTGGCAGCACGTCGATGACGACGCGTAGCGGCTGGCCCGATGGCAACCCTTAGGCGTCAGACGCGTCGAACACCCGCCATGGGAACGATCGATGCTGACTTTTCCGGAGAGACGGTCGTCGTCACGGGCGCGGCGAGCGGAATCGGTCGCGCCGTCGCGCGCGCCTTCGGTGACGCGGGCGCGACCGTGGTCGTCGCCGACGTTCGAGAGACGCCAAAAGACCTCGAGGAGACGGTTCCGACGCACGAGCTCGTTGAAGACCGCGGCGGGACCGCCACCTACGTCGAGACGGACGTCACCGATCCGACGCAGATCGAGTCGGTGATCGAGGCGGCCCGAACGTTCGGTGGCGTCGACGTGATGGTGAACAACGCGGGCGTCCACCGGAGTCGGTCGTTCCTCGAGGTCACGCCCGACGACCTCACAGCCGTTCAGGCGGTGAACCTCCGCGGGACGTTCTTCGGCACGCAGCTCGCGGCCCGCGACATGATCGACCGGGGCGTCGAGGGCACCGTCGTCAACACGTCGTCGACGACCGCAGAGCGGCCTGAGCCGAACCACGCCCACTACGCGGCGACGAAGGGCGGTGTACAGATGCTCACGCGGAGTGCAGCCATCGAGCTCGACGCACACGGGATCCGGGTCAACGCGGTCGCGCCCGGACCGATCGCGACTGAGATTCGCGAGGGGTGGTCGGCCGAGGCGAGAGCCGACGTCGCCGACGCAGAGGGGCTCCCGTCGCGAGCCGGTCGACCGTCGGACCTCCCCGGCGCGTATCTGTACCTCGCCTCGGCACAGGCTGACTACGTCACCGGCGAGACGGTGTGGGTGGACGGCGGGGCGAGCTGTTAGTCGGCGACGTCGTCGTCGACCGCTATCGTCTCGAGGTCGCTTTCGAGCTCCGCGACGAAGTCGTTGTACGCGTCGACGAACCCGCCGAAGCTGCCGGCGTACTCGCGCACGTCGGGCGCGCCGGGGGCCTCGTACTGCGAGAGGAGGTAGACGCCGTTCGAGCCGCCGATCCGGAGGTACGAGACCGCTCCCTCGTCCCACTTGAGTTCCCAGCGGTCGCCGTCCACGCGCGCGGTGAACGTTCCGTAATCGTCGCCTTCGTACCGATAGATCTCGCCGGCGATGACGGCGCAGCTCTCGCGTATCGCGCCGAGCACTCGGTCGCGCTCGGCGACGAGGTCGTCGGTGACGGCCGGGTCGGGGAACGCCGTCGACACGTCGTCGAGCACGCCAGAGAGCGAGTCGACGTGATCGTTCCACGCCGCTACCATCGCGGGGTACGCCGCGAGTGCGGTCGCGAGTCCCGCCGGCTCCGGTGGGTGCTTCGTCGAGACGACGTAGGTGTCCGAACCGTTCCGGGGTGAAAACAACAGGAAGTCGAGGTCGCCGGCCTCGTGTTTGACCGTCCACTCGCCGTCGTCGGTCGCGAGCTCGACCCGGCCGTAGTCGCTTCCCTGCAGTCGTGCGAGCTGGTGGGCTATCCTACCGGCGTGTGACCGGACGGCCGAGACCAGCTCGTCTCGTCGGGCGGTGACGGTCTCGACGTCGGCGATATCAGCGTCGATGGTGACCGGTTGGTCGTCGTCGGCTGCGGGCATACACGAGAGCGAGCTGGCGAGAGATTAAGCCCCGCGGTCGGCGGCGACCGGTCACTGTGGAGGACTCGGTCACGGAATCGAGTCGCGGATCGCTCGAACGCGGTCTGGCTCGTCGATGCCGGACCGCACGACGAGCGCGAACACCTCTTCGCTGCCGGGAACCGGCGCGTCACCGCTCAGTATCGCGCCTGACCCGGTCTCGTCGGCGAGCCACCGGCGACCGTCGGCTATCGCTTCGCGGTTGAGCCAGGCGGGCGGCCCGCCGACGACCAACAGCGTGCGGTCGGCGCGACCGTCCGCGACGGCTATCGTGTTCTTCCCACGCGTCGCCTTCCGGATCACGGTTTCGATGGCGGAGATGGCTGTGCTCGCGTCGACGGCCGCCGGCTCGTCGGAGCCGAACAGTCCGAGGCCGAACCGCGAGGACGTCGACTCGGGCGCGTCGACCCGCTGTGTCGCGTAGCCGAGCGCGGCGATCTCACCCGTCTCGCCGACCGCCCGGGCGACGTCGCTCGCGTCGAGCACCTGCTGTGGGGTGACGGCGTCGCCGTCGGTCTCTCCCGCGCCGAACAGCGCCGACACGTGGGCTGTGATCACCTCGTTGATGCGTTCGCGAGCGTCGGTCAGCGTCTCGCCACGTCGGAGCCAGGCGTCGGTGTCGAACGGGAACACCGCAGCCGTTCGGTCGGAAAGCGCCGAGAGCGTCCGCGCCGCGTTCTTCTCGCTCAGCGGGCGCGTCGGTTCGGCTGTGGCCGCCGGCGGGGCCGTCCCGCTCGTCCGTTCGGCCGGGTCTCGCGTCGACGGGGCGGCGGCGTCTCCACGATCCGGCGTCGTCGGGAGGACGCCGACCGCGTACACCGGTGTGTCGTAGAGTCGCCCGAGTTCGGCCGCGAGCGCCGGCGCCGCCCCGCCACCGGCCCCACCGCCGAGGCCGACGACGAGGACGAACGCCTCGGCGAGCGACGGACGCTGGTCGTCCATCGCACGGCACAGCTCGTCGGCGTGGGCGTCCCCGATCTCGCGACCGGCGTGGAGGTCGCCCGCGAGCCCCTCGCCGCTCGCGACGTCGCCGAACCGGTGACGGCGATCCTCGCCGACCGCCGAGAGTGACGCCAGGGCGGTGCGGTCGGTGTCGAACGCGGAGACCCCGTGGAGGAACCGCTCGTGGTCGCGGTCGGCGGCGAGCCGGTCGACGATCCGGCCGCCTGCGCCGCCGAGACCGATGACGTGCGCGCGCATACGTATTTTGATGGTCGACGAGCACGGATTTATGCGCTTCGTCGCCGCATCGGTCACCGGAACTCGTCGAGTCGTCGCTGGTCCGTGGCGAGTGGTCGGGACGGCTCGTCTGGATCGACGCCGAGCAGCCGCGGGAGTGCCGTGTCTCCGAACGTCAAGACGAGGACGAGCACGATAGGCGCGAGGAATAGTCCGTGGAAGCCGAAGACGACCGGGCCGAAGATGTACGCCAGCATCAACAGGCCGACGTGGGTCGTCTCGCCGCTGAAGTACGGTCGCAACACCACGTCGGGGACGGTATCGACGACGACGACGGCGACCGCAAGTAAGACGGCGACGTACGCCAGCAGCCCGGTGTCAGAGCCGAGCAGTGCCGGCACGGCGGTCACGCCCGCGAGTGGGAGGTAGACGATCTTCATTCCGACGACGGGGATCAGACTCGCGATGCCGGTGAGCGCCCCCGAGAGGGTCGGATACGGCACGGAGACCGCCGGCGGCGCGACGACGTTGTACGCGGTGTACGTCACGATGGCGATGATCGAGATGGCGATGACGTTGAGCAGGTTCCCGTACAACACCGCCTCGAGCTCTGCGTCGGCCGCCTCGAGGTACTCACGAACGATCGCGTCGTCGTCGAATCGGAGCAGCCACGCGTGAAGCGTCGAGCCGTCGAGGAGCAGGTAGTAGGTGACGACGACGGTGATCAGCACGTTGAGGAGGAACCCCGACGCGGTGTTCGTCAACAGCGCGGCGTTGTCGACGACGAGCCCGACGAGCGGGTCGAACTGTCCGGACCGATACGCGTCGATAGCGCCACGAACGGAGAGGTCAGAGAGCCGTTGGAGTCGACCGATCCACGGCTCCCCGCCGCCGACCGACTCGGCTATGGGGTACCGTTCGATGAACCGGCGCGCTTCGACGAGCAATAAAACGATCGTGGAGCTCAACAGAAACAAGAGGGGGACGGCGATCACGGAGAGGGCGGTCGCCGCCCGGAGCCGGGCGGGAAGCCGAAAGCGACCGAGGGCGTGGTAGAACCGCCGCGTCGAGTAGTAGAGAAACACGGCGACGGTCAAGGCGGCGACGAAGCGGTGGGCGATGTAGCCGGCGATGAGTGCGACTACGACGCCGAAGAGGGCGACGACGAGGCGTTTTTCGTCCATACGATGTGGCGTCTCTGTGGCCACGTACAAACTACTGACGGTCCGAGTGGGGGGCTCACCGCTCTGGCGGCTCCGAGACGGACGCGTCTGGAGCACCGTCGGCGACGCCGGGAGTCCCACCGTCGTGTTCGTCGACCCCGGCGACGCTGGCGGCGGGCGCGTCGTCGTGTGGTACCCGATCGCCGTGCGTCGGGTTCGACGTCCTCGCCCGAGCGACCGCGCGGGTCCGGCGGTCTTCGGCCTCGCGGTGTAGCGAGAGGATCATGTCGGCGAGGACGCCGAAGACGAGCAGCTGGATCCCCAAGATGATCGCACCGGTACCGGCGACGGCGACGATCTCGTGGCCCACGTCGAACCGGATCCACCGGTAGAGCACGAAGCCAGCCATGACCGCACCGAGGGCCGTCGAGACCGCACCGACGCTGCCGAAGTAGAACAACGGGTTGTTCGTCTTCGCCTTGCGGTAGAGTTCGAGGAATATCACCCCGCCGTCACGAACGGGATGCAGGTTCGTCGAGGAGCCGTCGGGCCGCGGTCGGTACGTGACGGGTACCACGGTCACCGGCACCCGTTGTTTGACGCACTCGACGGCGAGCTCGGTCTCGATGCCGAACCCGTCGGCCGACAGCGGGAGGCGACGGAATGACTCGCGGGTGAACGCGCGGTACCCGGAGAGGATGTCACCGTACGCGTCGCCGTGGATGAGCCGAAACGCGCCGTTGATGAGCCGGTTGCCGACGCGGTTCAGCCGGGTCATCGCCCCCGGGCGCATGTCGGCGAACCGGTCGCCGACGACGTGTTCGGCCTCGCCCGCGCGGAGCGGTTCGACCATCGCGTCGGCGTCTGCCGGATCGTAGGTCGCGTCGGCGTCGGCCATCAACACGTACGGGGCTTGGACGTGCTCGTGGACGGCCTCCCGGACGGCCTGGCCCTTGCCGGTCCCCGACTGGACGACGACGCGCGCGCCGGCTGCCCGCGCCGCCTCACGGGTTCCGTCAGTGGAGTCGCCGTCGACGACGAGCACGTTCTCGAACCCCACGTCGCGAAACGCCCCGACGACGCTCCCGACCGTCTCTGCCTCTTCGAAGGCCGGCAACAGCACACAGACGTCGTCGTTGCCGCTCATACATCGGGGCAACTCGGCCGAGTCGCTAAACTCTGTCCCTCGGCTCCGGCATCGCGGTCGCGTCGGTGCGAGCCGTCTGACCGTCACACACCACACTCCAGCGCACGCCCATGTGTCACACCCCCACGCTCATGTACGATCCCGACACACGTGACGACATGTCACACCTATCGACGACAGACGGTGACGAGTTGGTCCGCGCCGCGCGAACCGCGACCGGCGACGAACTTCGGAGTGTCACGTACTTTACCGAGGACGCGGTCGAACAGCTGTACCTGCGCGAGGAACTCGACCGCACCGCCGACCTCGTGGGGTTCGCAGAGAGCGAGCGGCACGGATTCCACGCCCAGTCGCTGTATCGAGACACCCAACTCGGCGCGTACCAGTTCACCGTCCGAGTGTTCGCAAACGGCTACCTCACACGGGTCATCACGA
>ERZ1034543.401-NODE-401-length-11147-cov-5.231879_pt1 | contig 11147 bp, 7 predicted proteins | sample MGYA00520654_ERZ1034543 | MGnify/ENA primary metagenome ERZ1034543 (study PRJEB33760, sample SAMEA4777712) | hypersaline lake metagenome | biome: hypersaline environment; feature: brines | place: Spain | collected 2012-08 | depth 0 m ... | reverse complement strand
CGGTTTTCCGACACCAGAACCGGGGCGATATCATTGAGCACCTGAACGACAGTGCCCTGGATGTTCTGGAATGAATTGGCTCTCACCCGGATGGGAACGCCCGGGCGAGTGGCCTTCCGGTCGTCGACGAACACTCCCTGACTGCCACTGATGAGGGTCTTTTCGACGTCGATGCGCCCCGTGCCGAAGACCGCCAGGCCCCAGATGTGGCTGTCGACGATGAGGTTGTGGTGGTAGGCGCCGGCCGCGTTTCCGCCAATTTGAAGACCGTTTCCGTGGAAGCTCTGGCCCTTGGTGCCACTCTGATAGATGACGTTGTGGTGGACCTCGGCGTCATCGGTGGCGTTGCTCACCTGGATGCCGTCCCACCCCGCCTGCGCCACTACGTTGTCGTAGACGCGCAGCCCGGTGAGGCGGTGCTGTCCCGGCCCCACGGTTGAGGACCCAAGATACATCCCTTCCCCCCCGGTGTGGTGGACGTAGGTATCGTGGACATGGAGGTTTTGCAGCACGAAGCGCTCCTCGGGGAGGACGCCTGCGTTGGCATCTTCGGTCTTCGCCACAATGCCGGCGAACGTGGTGTTTTTGATTTCCAGGAAGCCCAGCTCGACGTCGGTACTGCGCTGGTCGACCGAGACGCCGACTTTGGCCTCTCCACCGCCGTCCACGACGAGGCCGAGTCGGTCGTCGGGGGAAGCGCTGCCCACCACGCGCAGGTGTTTGCTGTGCCGGAGCACGATGCCGAAGCGGTCGCCGCCGAGGCGGGCGGTGCCGCCGGGACAGTTGGTCAGGGTGATGGGGGCGTCGGGCCGTCCCTGGAGGCCGTTGAGGACGAGGAAAGGCCGCGCTCCCGGCTCCAGGCACACGACCTCTCCCGGCTGCACGTCGTACCGTGCGCTGTCGACGTAGGTGACGTCCAGGGGCAGGCGATGATCGGGCGCAGGGGGCTCAGGAGGCGTCGCCATCTCGGGGAGAGACGGCGGACGCGACGGCGCCATCCCGGATTCGGCGCTGCATCCCGCCAGCAGGGCGAGGATCAGCAGCGGGGCACCGTACGTGCAGGCGAAATTAGGCAGAGGGCAGAGCGAGACCTTCATGGAACGCCGTTGGTCGAGAAGGGGGCCGGGTCGTGCCGGCGGGCGAAGTTAGGGGGTGGAGACGGAGGCCGGTGGGCTTGCGTCCTGCGGGTTGGGGGCGGCAGCCGGGACACTGTCCTTCGGCCCCGCGTCCGGAAGTGCACACTGGCCCTGCACGTCGTCGAAGGCGTGGCGCAGGTGCCAGGCAGCCCCCCGGGCCGTGGCCCAGAAGCGCTCGCCCTCCCCCGCCCCCAGGAGCGTCAGCAGCTGCTTCGGCACGGCCAGAACCCAGTAGACAAGCGCGCTGAACAGGAAGGCCTCGCCCTGTACATTGCGCCGGAGGAAGAGGAGCCGGTTGCGCGTCATGTAATAGGCCTTGAGCGGCGAGTCGCGCCCTACAGACGTGGAGGCCTCGTGGCGTACGGTGGCGCGGGCATCGTAGTAGACGGTGTACCCGGCGCGCTTGGCCCGCTCGGTGAAGTCGTGCTCCTCGTAGTAGAGGAAGTAGTCCTCGGCGAGCAGACCGATGTCCGCAAACACCGACCGCCGGATCATCATGGCGGCGCCGTGGGCCAGATGGGTGCGGCCCGGTTCGTCGAAGCGACCGTCGTCCGGCTCGCCGTAGCCGACGGTGTGGGAGCGGCCCGTGTACGGGTTGATGGGGGCCGATCCGGCGTACTGGATGCGCGACGGCCTGTCTCCCTCTTCCCCGTCCGCAAACACAATCTTCGGGCTGGCAATGCCCACGTCGGGGCGCGCCTCCATCGTCTCTACGAGCGGCTCCAGCAGGCCCGGCTCTGGGAGCGCGTCGTTGTTGAGCAGGAGCACGTATTGCCCCCGGGCGCGGCGGAGGGCCACATTGTTGCCCCCCGCAAAGCCGTCGTTGGTGTCGTTCGCGATCACCGTCACCTCCGGAAACCGCTCCGCCAGTGCTTTTGCCTGCCCCTCCGCCGAGCCATTGTCGACCGCGAAGACCTCCACGTTCGGGTATGTCAGCGCCCGGAGCCGCTCCAGACACCGCGTGGTCATCTCCACCTCGTTGTAGTTGATCGTGATGATGGAGACCAGCGGGGGTTCCATGATGAGTCTTGATTTGGTATGGGTGTCGAGTGTGTGCCCATTGGGCAGTGGAACACGCCCCTTCAGTGCGCCGCGAGCTGTTCTCCAAACAGCCGTCGGAATGCCGGTTCGAAGTCGTCGAGCGGGTTGCTGGACGCCTCGTCGCGTCGGGGGCGGGCCAGTCCTCCCCGGTGTCTGTCTTCGCCCAACAGGATATGAGATTCCCGGGGGACGCGCCGCTCCTTTCGACGAACCTGAGCTACGAGTCGATGCCGTGAGCACGTTTCGACGAATCCCCGATCTGCATCGACGAATCCACGGTCCCCTCCTTCCTTTCGCGTCGGGGCGGCCGACGGTCGCGCGTGCTCAGGATGGACCGGAGCCGCACCCCCAACCGCATCGCGGCCCGGCGAACGCCCTGGGACCGCAGGGTGGCCTCCGCCGGGAGCATCGCGAGGCCCACGACGACGCCCGCCGTGAGCGTGAGGGTCGTGACGGCGGCCACGGCCGCCACCGACCCGGTCAGCTCGTACACCAGCACGTCGCCGGCGACGTTGACGGCTAGCATGACGCCCACCTTTACCAGGTTCAGGTGCGGCTTCTCGATGCTATCGAACAGCAGGCCGACCATGCGGTCGAGGGGCGCGAGCGCGAGGTAGAGGACAAACCACTGCAGGACCGGGACGGCCCCAGCGTAGCCGTCTCCTCCCAGCAGGCCGACCCAGGTGGGCGCCCACACGGCGAGCACGACCAGCACCGGCAGCAGTGCGGCCGTCACCAGCAGTATCCAACGGTGGGCGTAGCGCGACAGGGCGGTCGTTCCGTCCCCCCGGCTGCGCTGGGCCAGGGCCGGGTAGGCAGTGGCCGAGAGGGCACGGAGGGGCACCTGCACGAGGCGCACTGCCTTCTGCGCCACGCCGTAGAGGCCCACCGCCCCGGGTCCCGCCAGCGCCCCCAGCAGGTAGGTGTCCGAGCTGGTGAGCAGGTGCGTCCCAATCAGAGTGCCCACGCTGTAGCGCCCAAAGGCGAAGAGGCGGCGCAGGGCGGAGACGGTGGCGTGGGGCAGGGCCGCGAGGCGGCCCCACCCGGCCCCCAGCGCCGCGATCGAGGCGACGCCCGTGAGCCCGACGTGGAGCCCAGCGGCGAGGTCTGGCGTAACAGGCACGGCGGGAACGGCAAAGACGAAGGGGGCTCCCAGCAGGCCCACCAGCACAAGCGGCAGGCCCGCCCCCTGCATCAGATCCATCCAGAGCACCCGGTCGAAGCGGTCGTCGGCCTCGGCGAGCCAGGTGCTCATGTGCACCGGCAGCACCGCCCAGGCGAGCCACGGGTACCACTGCACGAAGAGGCCGAAGCCGTCGGGCACCGGCAGGGCCGCCCCCCAGAGAGCGACCGCCCCGCTGGCGAGGGCCGTAAGGGCGGCGGCCAACACCCACCCCGCTCCCACGATGGAACGGCGCCTCTCGCCCGCACGCCCGGCGACGTACCGCACCAGCCCAGTTTTCACCAGCCCGCGGCGGCACATATGCAGGAACGAGGCCGTCGTCAGGTACAGAATCCAGGCCCCCAGCCCCTCGGCCCCAAGGAGACGAGCCAGGAGCATGAACGTCGCCACCCGAAACGCCGCGGTGGCGCCCCGGCCGGTCAGTGACAGGACGTGACGGTTGAGCAAGGCGGTCCAGGCGCGCTGTCCCCAGCGGCGGAAAACAGACATGGGTCGAGGGGCGGATGGGAAGAGACGCACTTACGCCGACGGCACCGCCGCCCGGGTCCGGTTTAGCACCGTTCGGACGTCGGTGGCCCGGTGCCGCCACCGGTTGGCAGAGGCGACTTCGATGCGCTGCCGGCGCCGCTCTTCGTTCCCGCGGTTCCGCACCGCCGCCTCCACCGCGCCGATGAACCGGCTGTCCGTCCGGGCGATGGAGAGCACGCCCTGCAGGTCGCTCAGGTCGGCAAACGCGGTGGTGACCACCGGCAGGCCGGCGGCCAAATACTCGTTGGCCTTCAGCGGGTAGATGCTCCGCGTGAAGTCGTTGCGGACGAAGGGAATGAGGCCGACGTCCATCCGTCGCATCTCGTCGGGCAGGGCCTCCGGAGGCTTCGGGCCCGTGAGCGTGACGTGCTCGTACCGGTCCAGCCGCCGCACGGACGGGGCCGTGACCCGCCCCACAAAGCGGAACTGCCACTCAGGGTGCGCCTCGATGAGGCGCGCGACCAGATCCACGTCGATGCGGTCCCCGAGGCTCCCCACGTAGCCGATGCAGGGCGCCCGTTCCGCAGGCGAGGAGGCGGGATCAGCCGCCCGGTTGAAGAGCGAAAAGTTTACGCCGTTGGGCACCAGGTAGGCATTGTCGTGCTGCGCCGAGAGGCGCTCGTGGAGGCCGGGCGAGGAGCTGATGACGGCATCTACCCGCTGCAGGTAGCGGTCCTCCAGGCGCCCCCCGTGCCGCCCGTTCCAGTCTCGCGCCCGGAGCTCGTCGAAGCAGTAGTAGACGCGGCTCTGCTCATCGAACGCGCCGGTGAGGGCGAGGCCGTAGTGCGGGTTGAGCGCGTTGAGCACCACCGGCGAGGTCATCGATAGCTCGTCGAGCCGGGGCTGCACGGCGCGCCGGACCCGCTGCGCGTTGTGGGCGAGCACCCGGTCGTAGAGGGCGGCCGGCAGCCGGTTCATGGGCCAGACCGGCGGGGGCGTGAGCACGTGGATCGGGTTGCGCCCCTCGGCGGTGTCGACGCGGCGGACCTGGGCCCTCCGGCGCCCCAGAGCGCGGACCCCGTCGGTCAGCGACCCCGCCAGGGCCTCGCGCCCGAGAGACGTGTAGGTGGGCGGGTGCTCCACGTAGAGGACGCGGTAGGAGGCGGCCAGCTCGCGGGTGAGGGCCACGGTCGACTTCATGTAGTCCCCCGTCCAGTCGGGCGTGGCCAGCACCAGCAGAGACGGGGCCTCGGATGACGAAACGGGGGAGGAAGGCAACGGAAGCATGCGAGGGAACAGGCAGATGCCTAAGAAGAAAAGGGAAGCGGCGAACGATATTCGAAACGGAGCCAGCGTTTGAGGCGGCGGCGGAGGAGGGAACGCGGACGTGGGACCTGGCCTACCAGGGCATCGAGGGCGTCGAGAGAGGTGCCATTGAGGACGAGCAGCGGATCGGCGTCGAGGGCGGACTGCAGAGAGCGAAGGGCGTGGGCATCGGCGCGGGCCCACCGCCGGTCCGCCCGCGCAACCAGCAGCGTGGCTCGTATGTGCTGGGCGAGCCCCACCGGTAGGGCTCGCTCCACCAGCGCGGGAATCTCGACCACCACCAGGTCGTGGTCATTCTGACGGCGGACGGCCTCCACGCGCTCGGTGAGGGCGGCTGCAGGCCGGTCGGTGTCGTAGGTCCTCACGTCCATGCCTGCCGTCGACTCGTCCCCGTCGTGCGGCGAGAGGTGCAGCACTCGGTAGGCCTCTCCGACCAATTCGGCGCAGAGACGCTGTGCCACGTAGGTCTTGCCCTCCGTCCGGCGCGTGCTTGTCACCAGCAGCACGTCCGGCGCCGCATCCTCCCGGCCCATCGACGGGTCCTGTGTCTGGAGGGCACGCAGCAGCTGCGCATCGAGGACCGTCTCCACCCGGTCCAGCGGCTCGGCCTCCGCGTCGTCCAGCGCCTTCGGGCGTACGGGGTAGGCGCTCGCGAGCGGGAGGCCGGTCCGCTCCTCGGCCCGCCGCGGCGTGCGCAGCGTACCGTCCAGCAAAAACAGCGCGAGAACTGCCCCCAGCGCGAGGACCAGCCCCGCCCCCGCCGACCCGGCCACCAGAAACAGCCGGTTGGTCGGCGCCGGCTCCGTCGGCACAATGGGCGGATCGACCACCCGGAGCGTGCTCTGCGTCTCCATCTTGCGCTTCAGGCGCGCCTGGTTCAGGCTGTGCAAGAGCTCAAGGTACTGGTTCTCGGCGATGTCCACCTCCCGCTTGATGCCGCTCAGTTGGGAGCCGAGGGGCGCGAGCGTGCGATACCGCTCCTGAAACGACGCCAGGCGCTCCTCCAGCATGCCCACGCGGGCATTCGCTTCGGTCACGGCGAGGACGCGCTGCAGCCACGACTCCACGATGCGGGTGCCCGAGAGGCCGCTGCGGCTGTGGTTAAGGCGATACAGGCGCCGCAACTCGTCGGAGAGGCGGGTGCGAAGCGTGTCGATGCGTCGCTGAAGACCTGTGCCCTCGGGGACCTCGCCCTCCGTCTGGAGGGCCTGCTTGGCACTGAGGTCCGACAGGGTCCGTCGCAGGCGGAGCACGCTTTCGTTGCTGCGCAGGCGGGCCAGGTTGGCGTCCATGCGGGCCCCCAGGCTATCGCGGGCCGACTGGGCCGCCTGCAGCCGGGTGCGGGCCTGTTGAAGGTCGCGCGCCACGCGCTGGCGGGCCTGGGCAATGGCCTTTGTCTGCTCCTGGTAGTTGATGATCTCGTTGCGCACCCCAAAGTCGCGCAGGTCGGCCACCCGGTTGTTGAGTTGCCGGCGGGCGGAATCGACCTGATCGGCGAAAAACGAGACCACGTCGCCCACCTGCTGCCGCTGGCGGCGCTCGCGACGCGTCTTTATCTCCTTCACCAAAAGGTGGAGGGTCTGCCGGCAGAGGGCCGGGTCTGGGGCCGTGTAGCGCATCTCCAGCAGGTCCGAGTTGCCCACGCGCTGCACGTTGAGGTGGCTGCGGAGGCGCGGAACGCTGAAGGGCGTCGTTCCCGATAAAATCGCCTCCTGGAGGGCGGGATGTGACCCGAGGGCCGTGCGAAGCGACTGCTCGGCCCGGGCGGTCGTCATTGGGGCGAGGGCCCGCCGCAGTGAATCGGGCAGGATCTTGCGGAGTTGCGTGCGGGTGCGGGGGCGCAGTGGGGCTGCCGCCGAGTCGGGTGCCGCAACGCGCTGCGCGAGCATGCGGAGCGCCACCGTCTTGAGGGTGGACCGTGCCTCAACGGTGCCGATGAGGTTGTCGAAGGCGCTCTTGACCGCGTGGTAGTCCACGCCGTCGCTATCGTCGCCCTCGTACCCCGACACCAGCCCCGTGTAGAGCGTGGTGTGGGCGCTGTAGGTCTGGGGCTGTCCCTGCGTGAGGACGAACACCGTCGCGCCCATCACAACCGGGACCGCGACGAGCACCCAGGCGCGTCGCACCAGCAGGCGGGCAAGGTCGAGCAGGGTCATGGCGGAAGCGAGAGAGGCATGAGGGAGGAGACAGGCCGGGCGCTACACGTCCTCCTGCTGAAACAGGGCGGGAAGGGTGCGCACCAAAATGCCAAGGTCCGTCCAGAGGCTGCAGGTGCGGGCGTACTTCACATCGAGGGCCACGCGCTCCTCGGGGGAGACATCGCCGGTGCCTCGCTTGGTGACCTGCCAGAGCCCAGTGATGCCGGCGGGCGCCAGGAAGCGCTCCACGTCGCCGTCACGGGTGAGCTGCTCGGCCTCGTAGGGGGGCAGCGGGCGGTTCCCGACGATGGAAAGGTCGCCTCGCAGGACGTTGAGGAGTTGCGGCAGCTCGTCGAGGCTCGTGTTGCGGAGGACGCGTCCCACGCGGGTGATGCGAGGGTCGCGTTCGAGCTTCACGAACACGCTTTCCTCCTCGATCGCGGCGCGACGACGATGCACCTCCTCCGGGATCATCGCGTCGTCCTGCACCAGAAGCGTTGAGCCCGCGGTCGTCTGTTGGCGATAGTGCTGCCACGAAGGAGGCTGGGGGCTTTCTTCCGGACTGTCCTCCGTGTCGTCGTCCCGGTACTGATTCAGGTGCTGCAGGTCATCGAGGCGCTCGTCGGCGTCGACGTGCATGGTGCGGAACTTGAGGAGGGGAAAGATGCGGTAGCGCTGCCCCACCCGCTCCGAGACATAAAAGACAGGGCCTTTTGAGTCGAGCCGAATGAGGAGCGCTACGACCGCAAAGACGGGCGACAGGACGATGAGGGCCGGGACGGAGATGGCAAGGTCCATCGCTCGCTTTGCCCATCGGCCACGCGGGTCGCGCCAGGCCGCTGGGCGTGGGTCGCTGGTGTCGCGGGGACGACGGACGTAGGACATGCGATCAGGGGTGACGATGAGCGGAATTTTGGGTGGGGGCCGGGCTGGAAGCCTCGCGCCCCGCTGCAATCAACTGTGACCGCCTCCGGCAAAACGGAGTGCGGTATTTTATCACGCACAATACAGCCTACCGATTGGGCGATGGGCCCGCAGCGTCGTTCGACGGACCCCGTCTCCGTCTCGACGAAGTAGGGACGTCCCCCTTTCGCATCGACAAGACCGCCCGTACGGTCGACGAAGGCATCCGGGCCGGCATAGGCCGCGGTGGGACGAGCCCCTGTGAGTGCGGTGTCGCCCCCGAGCCGGGATTCGTCGAGCGCATCGGGGCCTTCGTCGGGCAAGTGTGGGGGTCCCGCCCATTCAGCGACCGGCCCCCAGGGTTCGTCGATCCGTCCCGGCACCTGTGCGCGATGTCGGCTAGTGTGTAGGATGCTTGATCTCCCATCACGAGCGCCTCGGTCCCCATGCCCCTGCCTCAATGCGTCCTCGGCCGCATTCTTGCCTCGATCGTCCTCCCGGGCGTCCTCCTGTCCGTCACCGGCCCCGCAGCGCCCGCCCAGGCCCAGCAGGCCCAAATGCGACCCGACACGGCGTCGGCCCCGGTCCCTGCCGCGCTCGACACGGCGACCGCCGCAAACGCCCCGCCGCAGCCCGCTCCCCTCCCGCCCCTGTCGGTCGTCGTCGAGTACGCCCGCCAGAATGCCCCCAAACTGGCCGTGCAGGAGGCCATCGTTGCGCGAAGCCGGCACGAGGTGGAGCGGACCAAGAAGCGCTGGATGGAGGGCGTGACCGTCGGCGCGAGTTCGTCGTACGGCTCCTTTGGCAACAGCGTCGTGGACGCCGTCGAGATTGGGCAGCGCCTGGAAGTGGGCATCAAGGTGTCGCTGTTCGACCTGCTGGGGCGGGACGCCTCGGTGGGCGTGTTTCGGGAGCGTCTCGAGGCGGCGAAGCGGCAGCGCCGGGTGCTGGCCGAGGCGGTGCGCAGGCAGGTGATTGAACGGTACTACGCCGCGAAGCAGGCCCGCGAACTGACGGTGGTCCAGAGCCGCGGCTACACGTCGACCCAGACCCAGCTCCAGATGGCGGAGGCGTCGTTTCGGCAGGGGACGCTGTCGGTGGACAAGCTCTCGCGCGTGACGGAGGTGGCGGCGAAGGCCGAGGCCCGCTTTCGCAAGGCCCGCCTGAGGTACAAGAAGGCGTACGATCAACTCGAACGGCTAATTGGGACCAGTTTGGGGGAGCTCCGGGGGGCGACCTCCAGCAGGCCACGGTGACATCCCCCGATGCTTCTGACTCACGCTAGATTACGTCCCTACCGACTGAACCCCATGCTCTCATTCTCGCAGCCAACATTGGGAGACGCGCGCCAGGCATGGTGGGGACGCGCGCTTCGCCTCGTCCTGGTGGGCGGGGCCGCCGTCGGACTGGGCGGGCTGTGTGCCCGGCTGGGCCTCCTGGGCCCGGTCCTGCTGGTGGGCCTCGTGGGCGGCATTGCGGTCTCCGCGATTGTGTTTGGCGCGCCGCGGCTCGGGTTTTGGGCCACTCTCGTCGTGGCCATCGTCGGGCTTGGGGTCAAGCGCTACGTGCCCATCCCCATGGGCCTGACGGTGGATGTCCTCCTCGCGCTCACGTGGATTGGGCTCGTGGTGCCGGTTGCCGGCCGCCTTGACTGGCACAAGGCCAACCGCCCGGCGGTCTGGGGCGCTCTGCTCTGGATGGGATACGTCACGTTTCAGCTCCTGAATCCCGAGGCCACCAGTCGCCTCGCGTGGGCCTATGCCATGCGCGGCGTCGGGCTCCACTTTGCGCTCGTCGTTCCTCTGGTCCTGCTCCTGCTGGACCGCCGGCGCGACCTCGACTGGTTCCTCACGATCTGGTTCGTCCTCTCAGTCCTGGGCACGCTCAACGGCCTGCGGCAAAAGTTCATCGGCCTGGACCCGTTCGAGTGGCAGTGGCTGCGCAGCGGCGCCGCCGTGCAGCACATCCTGTTCGGCAAGCTCCGGATTTTCTCGTTCTTCAGCGACGCTGGACAGTTCGGCGCCGCGCAGGGCCACGTCGCCGTGGTGGCCGGCATCATGACCATCGGGCGGGATCTCTCGTGGCGCCGGCGCCTGTTCTACGGCCTCGTGGCCCTCTGCGGCGTCATCGGCCTCTTCATTTCGGGCACCCGCGGGGCAATGGCGGTGCCCTTCTTCGGCGGCGTCACATACCTCGTCCTCAGCAAGAACTGGCGCGCCATTCTCCTGGGCGTCGCGGCGATGGCGATGGCGTACGGATTCTTCATGTACACCTCGATTGGGAGCGGCGTGTACCAGATTCAGCGCTTCCGCGACGCCCTCCAGCGCGGCAGCGATACGCCGTCGATGCAGGTGCGACTGCGCAATCAAGAACGACTAGCTCGCTACATGAAGGCCGACCCTGTGCGCTACGCGATCGGTGGCGGCATCGGGAGCGTGGGCAGCTGGGGGCGGCGCTTCAGCCCGGGCACGTGGCTCGCCCAGTTCCCGCCCGATAGCTGGTACGTCCGCCTCTGGGCCGAGACCGGCACGGTGGGACTGGGGCTGTACCTCGGCCTCTGGATGCTGCTGATGGGATACGGCGCCGTGCTCGTGTGGCGCGTTGAGGACCCGCAGCTGCGGCAGGCCCTGATTGGGCTTCACGCCGGCATCATGGGCATCCTGGTGGCCAGCTACGGCAATCAGGTGCTCGGCCAGTTGCCGACGGGCATCCTCGTGTACGCCAGCCTCGCCTATCTGTCGATGGCGCCCCGCCTGGCAGATGACCCTCCGTCCCCCCAACTAGAACAGGCCGACGCGACGCCCTCCTGACGCTACTCTCCCCACGACGTTCCTCCCGAGCCGTGCAAGAGTTTCCGAGGATTATGCCGACGGGTGTCGGCGTTCGGGCGTCTGAGGACGCGTTGTGCCATATGTCGACAATATGTGTGCCCGTCTCCAAACGTCAGAAATG
>ERZ1034543.398-NODE-398-length-11156-cov-38.946311_pt1 | contig 11156 bp, 10 predicted proteins | sample MGYA00520654_ERZ1034543 | MGnify/ENA primary metagenome ERZ1034543 (study PRJEB33760, sample SAMEA4777712) | hypersaline lake metagenome | biome: hypersaline environment; feature: brines | place: Spain | collected 2012-08 | depth 0 m ... | reverse complement strand
TCTTGTATGGTTTCGGACTCACACGGAACTGAACGCGGTCGTCTTCGTCTTCGTCTTCGTCGGTGTCGGTGTAGGTGTAGGTGAGTCGGTAGCCTTCGGTGTGTGCCATGACGAGCGGGTATGCTCTTTTCTTGTCTGTGGCTGGTGGCGACGGTTTCCCGACGTGGGTATCGTCTTGGTCGTCCCACCACTCGAGGAGTTTTTTGTAAGAGTCCCACGCTTGCAGGGCTTTCCCGACGACTGCACACTTGTTGTTCCGAAGAAATCCATCACGGTCAACCTCGCGTTGAATCTCGGTTTTGTTGTAGCCTTGTTGTTTGAGTCGGAGTGTATCGTTTGCGATGTCTCGTGCGGTGTAACGGGAATCTTTGAGCCACGACCGCTCACCAGACTCTCTGCAGAGTCGGGTACGTGCGGTCTTCGTGACTTCTTCAATACCCATAGTTTGAGTGTCAAATTAAGTGATAATAAAAGTAAAGGTTAGAATAGAAGAGTACGGAAGTCATGCAGATTCGATTAGTTTGTGTAAGTATCACTTCGTGTGGTGTCGGAAGTACCGCCACGGGATGCTGGAGTTAGTTCGAGACGAACTTGCGGAGTTGTTCGAAGGGATTGCTGAACGGTTCGGTCACGAGATTGTGTCAGTGGAAGTGGAGATTGCTCCTGACCACGTTCAGTTGTTCGTGGAGGCTGACTCGAAATGGAGTCCTGCCGAGATTGCCAAGCAGTTCACAGGCTACTCAGGAAGAACGATTCTGAAAGGTCACCCGGAAATCAAACAGCGGTATTTTTATCGAAGTGGCCTGTGGAAGGATGGCTACGATGTCGGGACGACAGGTGGAGTTTCCGAGGACGTGGTTCGTCAATACATCGAGGACAAGGAGAAGGAGACGGACCATTAGGCGAGTGTACGTGATTCACCCACGGGTCAGGTGAGGTGACCCGTGGAACTCTCGCTGTTTCCTTTAGGCCTGCTCGGAAGCGGATCGTGTATCGCTGTCGAAAGCAGTGACAAGTTGTTCCGGAAGCGCCTCAGGTGAAAACACTGAGACTAGGTCCCCCGGCTCAATCTCTGCATCACTATTCGGCGTGATATGAGATCCATCACGCTCAATCCCCACAACGAGGACTTTCTCTGGTAGTAGTCCTTCGCGGTGAGCGTCTGCAAGGGTCATTCCAGCAATACCAGCGGTTTCTGAAACGGTGAATTCAACAAGCTCACCGCCACCTGCGACAGCTTGGAAATCAGTAACCGCAGATGGAGCACGATCCTCCTCAGGGGCGAATCGATGGTACGGTTGAAATCTTTCATCAATAACGATATCCTCACGCTGGATACTCAATCCGGCAGCCGATAGCTGGTGAGCGATACGATTGATATCATTTGTATCCTCGCCGACAGCGGTGATTACAAGATTATCCTGTCCAGCGAGGAGTTCCCGCACATGGATGATTCCTGGGGTTGCTGCTGCTTTGTCGGCAAACGTCGATCGCTTTCCGACGGGAGCGGTGCAGGTGAATTGTGTGGTTACCTTTCCGTTTGACTGCTCATAATTGATATCGGTGTGATAGCCACGGATAATTCCACTTTCTTCCAGCTGATTGATACGATTACGGACTGTTGCTGGGGTGACATCTACCTCTTCGGCAATCATTGGTGCGGACGTATCTCTTGCGTTCGCCCCAAGATAATAGAGGATCCGCCGATCGATCTCGTCGGGTCGATAGGTCACGATCTTATTTATCGGTTATTTGGGCAAAGACGTTGTGATACCATGCTCGTTCGACTTACAGTTGATTTGAGAGCGTGCATTCGATTTGAGAGAGTCGCCGGAGGCAGCGCTGGCAGCGACAGTGAGTCTGACGAGTGGGTGAATCGCAAGCAGGCTACCTCTACCCTCGGAGGAGTCGAACGACCTCATCAGTCACATCCGGTTGGACTGCCAGGATGTATTGGATGCCAGGTTCAAGTATCATGTCTGGTCCTGGGAACGCGCCTGTATGCTGCTCGGCTACAATAACTGCTCCTTGCGGGAAGGAGACAGCATCCAGTGACTTCCCGGCTGCTGGTGCTCGTTCGGCGATCTCTATCTCAATAAGCTCCAGCCGGTCTGTGACCTCCTCGATTGTTCGGACCCCACCGCCGCTGACATCGATAATATCGTTGGCAGCCGTGTGAGCAGCCAGTTCTTCAGGATAGACAACAGCATCGACGATCTGTTCGAACTCCTCATGCTCGCCATGGTCGATTCGGGCGACTGTTTTGATATCGGCGGCGATTCGTTGTGCGGTCATACAGATTCCGACGTTCGTCATTGCACCGTGACTCGTTAGCGCTGCAATGACGTCGCTCCGCTCCAATTGCGCCTCTCTGAGTACACTTGGACGACCACCGTCTCCATGGATTACGGAGGCGATGTACTGATCGCTCAGAAACTGGACGCGGTCACTGTCCTGCTCAATGATGACAAGGTCATGACCACGGTTGCTCAATCGCTGTGCTGTATGGTACCCGACGCGGCCGCCACCGACAATAACGATCTGAAGATCTTTGCTCATGAATGAGTCTGAAGTCCGTATGTGCTGATAGTATGTATTTGTATCATTATGCTAATTATTCAATCCTCTTCGACTGTCTCGCTCATCGTTGAGTCCTCGATAGGGGTAGTCTCTGCATCTGTCGATTGAGTATTCGAAAGCACAGTACGAGTCCGCTCTGAATTAAGCCCAACGTAGATAACTGCCCCAACCAGTAACCATCCGACTGCGACAGCCCATGTTACCCATGAAATGAATATAGCAAGGACTAAATTGAGCACACAACCGAGAATCGGCGGTGCGGGATAGAACGGAATCTCGAATGGTCGATTCAGATTCGGCTGATCTCGTCGAAGCTTAATCACCGCGAGATTCACTACAATAAATCCAAGTAGTGAGAATAAACTCGCAAGATTGCCGACAAGACTAATTGGAGCAACGATAGTCGCAACGAGCATGATTGCTGCGCTCGCCATTAACGCCGAATACGGCGTTCCGTATTTATGATGGATATTTCCGAGCCGTTCGGGCAATTGACCTTCTCGCCCCATCGCGTACGCCACACGACTTGAACCGATGACAACAGCATTGAGCGCACTGATTGTTGAGAAGACAGCACCGAATGCAATAAGCGCAGCCCCGATTGAGGCTCCAAAGAATGCAACATCAGGCATAAAGCTAATCGCCGCTTCAACGACGGCTTTTTCCTTTGCGCTGCCGAGTCGAGGAGCCCCTAGTGTCCCGACTGCAACGCCGACGACTAAGAGATATATCAACACCGTGACGCCGAGACTGATGAAGATGGCTCGTGGAATATTCTTCTTTGGGTTCTCGACCTCTTCGGTGACCGTCGCAATAAGATCATATCCCTGAAACGCAATAAACGTCAATCCCATTGCCGGGAGAACTTTTGTGGCGCCCTTCGAGAAGAAATCAGACACTGTCGGAGCAGCCCCCGGATCAATTCCGAAAAACGTCGCTGACGAGACAGCACTGATACCGAAGAAGATGAACACGATGAGAATCCCGATCTTGACCAGCGTCACAAGCGTCTCTGCGCCACCGCTGGCTTCCGTCGAGAGTGCGTTTAGCATCACGAATGAAACAACCGCGAGCAATGCGTAACCGACCTGCCAGATTGGTCCTGCCGGCAGACCGCCCCAGTAAAGATGGATAAACTCGATAAAGTTCGAGGAGAATCCAAGTGCGTACAGTGCGCCGGCAGCCATATACGTGAACCATCGGGTCCAGCCCATCACAAACGCAATGGGTGCGGAAAACGTCTCACGAATGTACGCATATCCGCCACCATTTTTTGGGATTGCGCTCGCCAACTCGGCGTACGATAACGCGGTAAAGAGGGTAACGCCGCCGTTCAGAACGAACACAAGAAGCGCTGCAGGACCGGCAATTCTGGCTGCGAGCCCGGTCAGAACGAAAATCCCCGCACCGATCATCGCACCAATACCAACCATTGTCGCATCCAGCAGTCCAAGGCTTGCGGCTGGTGATCGAGTGTCTTGTTCCGATCCCATTATATGCCTCGTCGGTGCAACATGTCGGTCCAAATATCATTTTTGAGGACTGCAGTGAGATGGATAACAAGACCACAGAGCTCAGAATGTCCAGGATATGTATCGAATGTGCCTGTGCCAGCCGAGATCATGATTGGGTAGGACTCCGGATAATGAATGCAGGGTCGTTCGTATTGAGGGGCATCTTAGTCGAGGCGGTTTCAAGAACTGGAGTCTTATTGAGGGGATCTGGGGTCCCTTCACCTATGACGAGAAGATCACATTTGTCCTCCAATTCAACGATACGCTGTCTGACATTATCGCCTCCTGATACTTGCTGGTAGATCCGATTAGAATCAACGCCTCTTTTGACAAGTTGGTCCGTGGCATTCGTGAGCGTCTCCTCACGGGTATGGAATAGTATGACCGACGCGTCGACTGCAGCCAATAAATCAGCAACAAATGAAAGGATTCGGTCAAACTCCGGTCCGTCTCCGAGCGCGACGAATAGTCGGTCAAGCGAATTCACTTCACCTGTGCTCAGAATCGCGTCACAGTCGTCCTGACGAGCGACACGGTCAATTGCCTTCTCCCGAGCGCTGCTGAACACGAGTCGTGTCTGAACAGGGATATCTGCGTTGTGAAATGGGCGAATGAGGTCAGTGAGCGTCTTACGAGTATCTGTTTCGAGCTGATCGCGTGCTGCCCCCGGCGGAGTCTGCTCTGGCAGTTTATAATGTCCGAGTGCGACTACCTCTGTCGCTGTGAGCGCCTCAATGAGCACCGATGGGAATGCGTCAGTGTCGGGCAGATCGAATGTAATGAGAACTTTATAACTCATGATTATGCCTGCTCGTCCGGTTAAAATGGTGGAAAGTCGATGTTTCATTCATCCAAAAGGACAGGGAGTCGATTGCGATTCGTTGTTTTGAGTCGGACTCCCGTCCCCGCTGGTCAACAGCAATCGATTGCGGGTTTCTTTTCGTCATGATGATTTCATTTGTACATAATTTTCTGGAATCAAAAATACTGTGGATATATATTATTTGTAAGATGCATTTATTGGTATTGTATTTATGATTAAAAAATATAGTCGGTAGTCAAAACAAATCGAAGTACTAACATTATCTCTGGTCATAAAACATAGTAATATTATGATTGTTAGGACACACCGACAGAAAGGTAATTAAAATAATATTTTCGCATATCGACTTGACAGTCAGTGGAGATAGCCGGTTATCAACGCTAAACGCTGGTATAATAATCTCCTGAATACACTGCACCGAAGTATTGAGCCGTCGAATTCTTTCTTAGGAAGAATCGCGGGGACTGACAGCGCTCAGCGCTCAGCGCTTAGTGCGAATTCCATCTAGTTGATGAATTGACTCAGACGATATACCGCATCTCTCCATGATATCGATTGAACTTGAGTGTAGTCGGAGTCGTTAGTGCGTTCACAATTAATCAGTGAACATGCGATAGGAGATGGGAGCCGAGAGCCGAGGATTTCGACGTGGTAGAGATCGTGACTCTTCAGAAGACAACGGATGATTGAGTATGTCGGTGTAAGTTCTCGAGTGTTCAACAGTGGTTGGCAATATGACCATGCGATGTGTGCTTGTCTGCAAAACCGTACTTACCAGAGTTGAAAACGGAAGTGTATGCTCTGTTCTGTTCCAGTTGGTTTGAGTGACAAGACTCACACTGGCAATGACTGTGATATCGAAGACTGAGGGATGAACTTTGTCTGCTGATGCTGATGCTGATGCTGTGTGACACCATGCGGTGACGTCCTCTGGCTGTGAGGTTTGTGTGTGTTCAAGAAGCTTACCTGATCTATTCACAGGAGAGATTCCGAGGAGTGGTACTCTGAATGTGAACCACAGCGGCGAGATCCTTCCGGGTTTAAGTACATGACATAGTTCATAAACGGCTCATTTCACGCAGTCAACAGACAGCGTACGCAGCTTTTTTACTCTTATCAAGATAATGTCGGTACTGTGTCAGACGAGAGTCGTGAGAGGGATATAGATCGACGATCATTTGTAAAGCTCGCGGGTACAGCCACAGCAACTGCTGCTCTCGCCGGATGTGGCAGCAGTGGCGGAGGCGGAGGAGCTGAAGGGGGAGATGAGACGGCTGGTACGTCTCAATCAGGCGAGACAGCAGCAGACACCGACGAATCAACGACAGGGAGTAAGGAATTTCCTGTGACAATCACACAGGGTCAGATGCCCGACACACTGGATCCGCATGACCACCGAAACATTCCAGCGGACATCGTGATGCGACAGTGCTATGAAGGTGTTATATCCCGAAACCGGCAGGGACAAATCGTCTCGATGCTTGCGACAGAATGGCGACGCGTGGAGCCGGGTCGGGCTCGATTCAGCATCCGAGAAGGGCCAACATTCCAACAGACGGATAATCAACTAACGCCCGCGGACATTGCATATACAATAAATCGGATGGTTGATGATGATGTTGGATTCACGAGTCCACAAGCCGGACAGCTCGGTGGCGTTACTGGTGCAGAGGTCGTTGATGACGAGCGGGCTGTCGATGTCCTCTCGGACGGTCTCAATCCAATCGTGTTCGCTGAGTTTGCAATCTATTGTGATGTTGTCGAGCAAGCGTGGACAGAGGAGAACGAGTCATCATATGTCGCACAGAATATGAACGGGACAGGACCGTTCGAACTTGCTGAGTATGAGCAGAACGTGCAGGTGACATTTGACCGATATGATGAATACTGGCGCGAGCCTGCGGAAGTGACTCAACTCACATTCACATCTGCACAGCAAGCGAGTGCACGAGTGAATCAACTCATTGCCGGTGAGACTGATATTATTGTCAATGTACCACCCCAATCAGTCAACCGAGTTGACAGCAGTGAGAGCGTAAGTGTGAATGCAGTCGGCAGCACGCGAATTATTTACAATGGGATGCGAAGCAATGCTGAGCCATTTTCCTCGCTCTCATTCCGCCGGGCAATGAATTTTGCAGTCGATCTGGAAAGTATCATCACGGATGTACTCCAGGAGTTTGGTGAGCAGACTGGTCAACCAACCCTACAACCGTTCTTTGGATACAACGACGACATTGAACCGTATGCACATGATCCTGCTGAGGCTGAACGACTTATTGAGGAAAGTGGACATGCAGGAGCGAGTCTGACCTTACATACACCAGTAGGACGATATCTCAAAGACCTCCAGATTGCACAGGCTGTTGCTGGAATGATTGATGATCTCTCGAATGTCTCCTGTGACGTCAAACAACGGGATTTCAATACGCTTGCCTCGGAACTCACTGATGGTGATATCACCACCGGACCGAAGTTCTATCTTATCGGATGGGGGAATGCAACATTCGATGCCTCACAAACAGTTAATCCGACACTCACGAGCGATGGAGTATTGACTTCATTTAAATCTGATCAGCTTGATAGTCTTATTACTGAGGCAAACCAAACAGCCGAGAGCGAACAACGTGAGCAACTCCTTCAACAAGCGAATGCATTCAGTCACGAACAGGCGCCTTGGATTTTCCTGAATCGACAATTTGGTGTTTACGGCTCAACGAATCGGATTGACTGGCAGCCGAGGAATGATGAGCGGATTGATGCATACTCAATCAGTTCATCCGAATAAATGGGGTACTCACGCTTTCTCCTAAAGCGCGCGAGCCAGGGTGTCGTTGTCATTTGGGGAGTTGTGACTGTCGTGTTCACATTACGATATATTACACCTGGAAGCCCAGTGACATTCATCGCCCCGCTTGACGCATCACAAGCGCTCAGAGAGGAGATTGCGATGGAATACGGGCTCAACAGGCCGCTATACGTGCAGTATATTGAGTATGTAGTTGGATTACTCCCCCCGAATATCGATATGGGGCAGTCGTTTGCTGCTGGAACGAGTGTGAGTAGTCAGGTGTTTGCTGCACTCCCGCGTTCACTTGAGTTAGCCGTTGCAGCTACCCTTGTTGCAGTTGCTTTGTCGATTCCACTCGGAGTGATCAGTGCAACGAACCGTCACGAGCCAACTGACTACGCAGCGACAACATTCTCGTTAGTTGGTATTTCAACGCCGAATTTCTGGCTCGGACTGATGTTGACGCTTTTGTTGGCAGTACAATTTGATATCTTCCCAACAGGAGGAATGGCTCGGGTGAACGGTACTCCATTATTGCTTGTTGACGCGCTAAGATACCTTTTGAGCGGACGCCCACAGGTTATGCTTAGGTGGCTATCTCATATCACCCTCCCAGCTGTAACGCTCGGGACGTATTTTACAGCGCTTGTTACTCGACTCACTCGAAGTGGCATGTTAGATGAACTCGGCAAGCAATACATTACAGCACTTCGAGCAAAGGGAACGCCGGAGACATTGGTGCGTTTCAGGCATGCATTAAAAAATACGCTTGTGCCAATTGTGACCGTCCTTGGTCTCCAACTCGGGACGCTCATTGGTGGGGCAGTCATAACCGAGCGTGTATTTGCATGGCCTGGACTTGGAAGTCTCTTGATCGATGCTATCAACGCTCGACAATGGGTCATCCTCCAAGGATGTCTGGTCGTCGTCGGGGCTGGTTTTGTGATCGTTAATACAGTCGTTGATGCGATATATGCATACTTGAATCCGGAGGTAACAGTGTAATGCTTTCACCGCGGACATGGCAGAATCTGGTCGGAGAATTGCGTCAGAGTCCACTTGCCAAGCTTGGTGTCAGTCTATTTATTGTCATTCTTGGAATGGCTATTTTTGCACCATTCCTCGCGCCGCATAATCCAAATGTGCAGCATCTTGATCAGAAACTGTTACCCCCAGTTGGACTCAGTCGAGTGACGACAACAACAACAACACAGATGGTGAATGGGTCAGTCACGACGATAACTGAACGAACACAGATCAATGCAACGTGGACGTATCCACTGGGGACAGACCCACTGGGACGCGATATGCTCTCACGAGTACTCTACGGCGCACGGACTTCCATGCTTGTTGGCGTTCTCGGCACAGCACTAGCTACATTGATTGGAGCACCAATTGGTCTCATAGCAGGATACTATGGTGGTCTTGTTGATGATACACTCATGCGTTTTGCAGATATTATGCTCGCATTTCCTTCCCTCGTGCTTGCAATATCACTTGTTGGACTATTCGGTCGGATTGCTGTCACGGTCCCTGATCCATGGGTCGTTTTCAATATCGCATCAGCGACAATGCCAGCGACATTCACACTTCCTGGGATGGTAATCCTGGTTATTGGACTGGTCAACTGGGTGTGGATTGCGCGTGTTGCTCGGGGCGAAGCGCTCTCGATTGTTGAAGCGGAGTATATCAAAGCTGCACGCAGTTATGGAACAAGTGATATTCGCATTATGACCCGGCACGTGCTTCCGAATGCGTTGACCCCAATTTTAATTCTCGCGACGATTCTTGTCGCCGCAAATATTCTCCTTGAGAGTTCACTTGCGTATCTTGGGTTCTCCGGTACCACGCTGTCGTGGGGATTCGATATCTCACAGGGGCAACAATATCTGGCAACCTCATGGTGGATCACAACGCTTCCTGGTGTTGGTATTGTCATTGCTGTGATGGGTGTGAATCTCATCGGTGACTGGCTCCGGGATGCACTTGACCCAGGCATTGAGGGTGAAAGCGAGGGAGGACTTTGAATTCATGAGCACTCACGATCTCCTTCGTGTTTGTAATGTTTCAACACGATTTTTGACCGAAACAGGACAAATCAATGCTGTCGAAGATATTTCCTTCACTGTTCGTGATGGCGAGACATTCGGGATTGTTGGTGAATCAGGGTCAGGTAAGTCGGTGACAGCCCACACAATCATGGGATTAATCGAGTCTCCCGGACGAATCACGAGTGGTGAAATTTGGTACCGTGATTCCGCATTAGCTGATGCGGTTGGGGTTGATGAGAGCAATGGTGCGTTTGTCAACCTCGTCGAGCTCGATGCAGAGACGCGACGAGCGCTTCGAGGACCATCTTTTGGTATGATCTTCCAGGACCCAATGTCAAGTATGGATCCCTCTGTGACTGTCGGTGAGCAGATTGCACAAGCTGTCGAGGCACAACGCCGGGCTTCGACAAACCCACGGTCGGTCTCGACGCGGACTCAACAGTATGGTCTCATGCGGTTTGTGGTTGACAGTCTGATTCCACATCGCGGGTATGTGAGCACGGAGAGTAAGCAGCGTGCAATCGAATTACTCGACATGGCTGGCATCCCTGACCCGACTGAGCGGGCTGAGGCTTATCCACATGAGTTCTCTGGTGGAATGCTTCAACGGGCAATGATTGCTCAAGCGCTGGCTGGTGAGCCGGATGTTCTCGTCGCGGATGAACCGACGACTGCACTTGATGTGACTATTCAGGCACAGATTCTTTCGTTATTATCAGAGATACAAGCGGAGACAGATATGAGTGTTATTCTCATTACACACAATCTTGGAGTCATAGCGCGAATGTGTGACCGAGTGGGCGTCATGTACGCTGGAGAGATTGTTGAACGGGGGTCACTTGCGGATATCTTCGAAGACGCAGTCCATCCATATACGAAGGGACTGCTCGGCAGTGTGCCGGATATTGATACTCCAGGCGCACGGCTCGAGCCCGTTGCAGGCAGCGTCCCAAGTCTCGTTGATGAAGAGATGGGTGAACGATGTTACTTTGCGGATCGATGTCCCAAAGCGATGGAAGCCTGTCTTGATCCCCCTCCAGAGTTTGACGCTGACACAGGGACCGTACTTGAAGATGATACCGAAAATCGACATGGCGTGAAGTGTGTCTTAGCGCAGCGAGGATATGATCCCGACGCATCGGTATCGATATCCAACGCCAACTCTAACAGCGACGGCGACATCGACAGCGACGATTCCAAAAACACGAGCGCAGATAATACAAAAGATATATTCAATCCAATCAAAAATGTAATTAAGACAATAAGTTCGGAGACAAACGCAAACGCAAACGCAGACGCAGACGCGGACGCGGACGCGGACGCGAATCCGAGTTCGAAAACGCCAAGCGGAGAGGGTGAACCGTGAGTGAGGACACGTTGGTGAGTGTCGAGAATCT
>ERZ1034543.394-NODE-394-length-11187-cov-41.684872_pt1 | contig 11187 bp, 10 predicted proteins | sample MGYA00520654_ERZ1034543 | MGnify/ENA primary metagenome ERZ1034543 (study PRJEB33760, sample SAMEA4777712) | hypersaline lake metagenome | biome: hypersaline environment; feature: brines | place: Spain | collected 2012-08 | depth 0 m ... | reverse complement strand
AGCGCTGGTCGTTCCGGACCTAGTCACCGTCGAGTCGACGGTGACCGCGACGCTCATCGACGAGCGACTGATCGCCGGCGTCGCCGCCGGGGTCGTCGCGTGGAGGACGGAGAACGTGTTCGCGACGATCGCGGCTGGCATGGGCGTCCTCTGGCTGCTCCGGTTCGTTGTACTCTGACTGATCGGATCTCAGCCTCGTTGTGTGGTGTCAGTACGTCGCGTCACACGAGCAGCGATGAAGGCGGCGACCCCGACGATGCCAGCAACGGCGACTGCGTGCCGGATAGTGAGGTACCCACGAGCCTGTGGAACTGTATACGTCACCGCGGCACCGCCAACGAGGGTGTAGCCGACCGCGCTCGCACCGAACAGTAGCGGTCGAAGCGATGCGTGACTCCAGAGTCGGCTCCAGCTCAGGAGACCGACGACCACTCCGACGGCGACGCCGGCAGGTAGTGCGACGAGAACCGAAAACGCAATGTGTGGCGTCAGCGCTGCTGCGAGCCCAGCCGTCACGACGAGGAACGCGGTCACGCCGGTGCCGACCGAGACGAGTGCCCGGGTGCCAGCGTGCGACACCACAGCTGATCAATACGCCGGTCGCTGTGCCTGGACCACGGACGCGAACTGCTGGTGCTCGTCGGCGAGCAGCTCGGTGAGGTCGTCGGCCGTCACGATTCCTACGAGTGTGTCACCCTCACAGACCGGCAGCCGACGCACGCCGTGATCAGCCATCAGTTCTGCCGCCTCGTAGAAGCCGACGCCAGCCTCGACCGTCGCGAGGTCATCCGTCATCACGTCCTCGGCGGTTCGCTCGCCCGGGTGCTCCCCGTCGGCGAGGACGCGGATAGCTAGGTCGCGGTCGGTCACGATCCCGACGGGGGTCTCCCCATCGACGATTACAACGCTCCCGACGGCTTCCTCCTCCATGAGAGACGCGAGTGCGGGAACGAGCGTGTCTGGTGTGGCAGTTACGACGTCGTCACGGGCGAGGTCTTCGATTGGCATCGTGTATCACCATGCACATGTTTACTGTAAATCATAAAGAACGTGCTACTCGTTTTCGTTGCGTGGGAAGTCCAGCGGGCACAGACCGGACGCTGCTGGTGGGGATCACCGTAAAAAATCGGTGTCGTGAGTCGGCGCTGACGCTCGTTCAGTCGTCGGCGGGTGCCGCCGAGTCACCGGCAGAGACGCCCGTTCCGGGTCCGATATCGATGTCGAGCTCGGCGAGCTTCTCGTCGGGAACGACCCCGTCGACCCAGCCGCGACAGTCGTAGTACTCCGCTTTCATCAGGTCGAGTTCGGCGAGTTCGCCTTCACTCGCTCCGGAACCCGGAATCGCGTCCGGGTGCCCTTTGACGAAGCGTCCCGGGAGCGTGTCGTCTTCGCCGTCGAAGCCGGCGAGATTGTTGAAGTACCGCTCGAGCGTGTAGATGCGTTCGCCGGCCTCGAAGAGGTCCTCTTCGGTCACCTCGTGGCCGGTCATCCCGCTGTACTGGAGCACGTACTCTTCGATTCCCTCGGCGAAGGCGTTGAACTTGCAGATGTCGAAGGAGTCGGAGATCGCGTGCAGGTCCTGGAACGTGGCGGTGAGCTCGCCTTTGCCCTCCCACTCGTACGGATCGACCTTCTCTGGAATCCCGAGGATCTCCGCGGCCGGGGTGTACCCGCGGAGGTGACACGCGCCACGGTTCGAGGTCGCGAAGGCGATCGCCATCCCCTTCATACAGCGCGGGTCGTACGCCGCGATGCTCTGGCCTTTGACCGAGAGCTTGTTGTCGTGTGCGTCCTTGCGCTCGGCGACGCGCTCTGGGCCCTCCGCTAAGAGGTCTCCAAGCTCCGTCGACCGCTCGCCGATCTCGTCGATGAGGTCGACCATCCGCGAGGCGTCGCCCCAGTCGACTCCGACGTCGAGTTTGCCCTGCTCCGTCATCTCCATCGCCATCGCGATGGTGTTCCCGACCTCGATGGTGTCGACCCCGACGTCGTTACACCGCTCCAACATCAGCGCGATCTCGTCGCGTTCCGTGTGGCCGGCGTTCGGGCCGAGCGCCCACGCGGATTCGTACTCGTACGACTCCGTCCGGACGTTCATGTCCTGGCCTTTGTGATGTAGCTGAACCTCGACCTCTTTTTTACACGCGACCGGACAGGAGTGACACGTCGGCTCGTCGACGAGGATGTTCTCGCGGACGTTCTCACCCGAGACGCGTTCGGCGTCTACGTCGGCCGCTTCCGTGCCGCCGTACGCCTCCGTCGAGGTGTACTGGGCGTTCTTCGTCGGAAGGCCGTCCATCTCCTCGGTGGCGTTCATCAGGACGTTGGTGCCGTACATCGAGAGGCCACCCTCGTTGGGGGCCGTCACGTCGGACTCACGGATGACCTCCATCGCCTGCTGGTACCCCGTCTGGAACGTCTCCGGGTCGGCGGGCCGGGGCATGTCAGTCCCGCTCTTTACCACGACCGCCTTCACGTTCTTCGAGCCCATCACCGCGCCGGTACCGCCACGACCCGAGGCGCGGTCGTCCTCGTTGAGCACGCAGGCGTACCGGACGCCGTTCTCGCCGGCCTGGCCGATCGTCATCACGGAGACGTTTCGACCGACCGTTCCGTCGACCTCCTCGCCGAGGGCATCGATCGTGTCGTGGACGCCCATGCCCCACACGTGTGAGGCGTCGCGAACCTCGACGTCGCCGTCTTCGACGACGAGGTACACCGGCGACTCGCTCGCGCCGTCCAAGAGGATGCCGTCGAGGCCGGCCCACTTGAGCCGCGCGCCGGACCAGCCGCCGTGGTGTGAGTCGGTGACGGTTCCCGTGAGCGGTGACTTCGTCACGAGCGCGATCCGGCCGCTCATCACCGTTTGCGTCCCGGTGAGCGGGCCGGTCATGAACGCCAGCCGATTGTCCGGCCCCATCGGGTCGACGTCCGGTCCGGCGTCGAAGACGTACTTTACCCCGAGCCCGCGTCCGCCGATGTACTTTTTCGCGTCCTCGTCGTCGACGCCGCGATACGCCACGTCGCCCTCGGTGAGGTCGACCTGTGCCACTCGGTCTCTGAAGCCGCCCATCTCGGTCATGTAATGCTCTATCATTATATACGGCCCGAATCGTGTTAGTTCTTCACGTCGTAACGTAACTGAGTGTACTTACGCCACCGACCGATCCGACGCGAACACTCACCACCGCCCAGCCCCTATCGTGGCCGATGCCCGACGAGCACGGCCCCTCAGGGCGCCACGACCGCGCCGACACGGCCACGCACGGGGTGGCCCGCGACGACGTCGGTGCCAGCGGCGACGTGACGCCACGCGAGGCCGACTCAGGCGAGTGCACCCGCTCCGACGGCACCCGTCCGGGCGCTGCGACGCGGGTTCGACGGTGGCGACTCGTGTGTGCAATCGTCGTCCTCGTCCTCGGGGCATCGATCGTCCCCGTCCCAGCCATTGGGGTACTGGAGCCCGCGAGTGCGGGCGCACGGGGCCCGACGCTCGTCTTCCACCTGAGTGGGTACGCAGCGCTCGCCGCGAGCCTCGCGCGGGTTCAACCGGTCGAACGACGGCACGTGTTCGCCGCTGCGGTTGCGGTCGGCGTCGCCGTGGCCGTCGGGTTCGGTATCGAGCTCCTCCAGGCGCTCGTTCCCTGGCGCCGGTTCGCCTGGGTCGACGCGGCAGCAAACGCGGCGGGCGCGTGTGTGGGCGTCGTTGGTCACGCCGTGATCCGTGCCGGAATCCACGCTTCGTCCTGAACGAACGGTCCGTATCGCCGCCGCGTCGATACGGATTTACGCGCAGGCTCGTAGACCTCTGTCATGAGCAACCCGAGCCCGGAGCCCGCAGAGCGAGGGCGCGGCATGGACGCCCACAACGCGGTGATGCGCGACATCCGTGCCGAGCGGTCGGAGACGTACGATCCGACACAGCCCACGAGGGTGTGGATCGACGAAGACAACACCCCCGACGGTGTCGTCGAGTCACTCACGATCATCTTGAACACCGGCGGCTGCCGGTGGGCTCGCGCCGGCGGCTGTACGATGTGTGGGTACGTCGCCGAATCCGTCGAGGGAGGACGCGTGAGCCACGATGCGCTTATGACGCAGATCGACGCCTGTTTAGCCCACGAGCGCGAGCACGCCGACGAGCCGGCTCCGCTCGTGAAGATCTACACCTCCGGATCGTTCCTCGACGAACGCGAGGTGCCCGCCGAGACGCGTCGGGCCATCGCCGAGACGTTCGCCGACCGCGACCGAATCGTGGTCGAGTCGCTCCCGGACTTCGTCGACCGCGAGAAGATCGCAGACTTCGCCGAACACGGGATCGCGACCGACGTCGCCGTCGGCTTAGAGACGGCGACCGACCGCGTGCGCCGCGACTGCGTGAACAAGTACTTCGCGTTCGCCGACTTCGAAGCCGCCTGCGCGGAGGCGGCCACAGCAGACGACGCCTTCGACGCGGCCGTGGGCGTGAAAGCCTACCTCCTGTTGAAACCGCCGTTCCTCGCGGAGCCCGAGGCGGCCGCGGACATGGTCGACTCGATCCGGCGGTGTGCTGCCGTCGACGGCTGTCACACCGTCTCGATGAACCCGTGTAACGTCCAGCGGTACACGATGGTCGATGAGCTCTTCTTCGAGGGCGGGTACCGCCCGCCGTGGCTCTGGTCGGTCGCACACGTGCTCGCGGAGACGGCCGACGTCGACGCCATCGTGATCTCGGACCCCGTCGGCCACGGCTCCGACCGCGGCGCACACAACTGTGGCGAGTGTGACGACCGCGTCCAGACGGCGATCAAAGACTTCGACCGCCGGCAGGACCCGACCGTCTTTGAGCAGGTCTCGTGTGCGTGTGAGTCGACGTGGGAGCTCGTCATGGCAGAAGAGACGAGCTACAACATGCCGCTCGCGCGCTGACGCGAGGATTCAAATCCCGGCACGGCGTATCCTCCGTGTGCACCGAATCGCCGAGGCGCAGCTCGACGGAACCGAGGTGGCCCGCGCCCACCCCTGAGGTCGTCGGCATCGACATCAGCGGCCGACACGAAGAGGACGACGCGTACCGGATGGTCGCGGCCGCCGTCCACGCGACCGTCGACTCCACGCGGATCCGGTCGGTCCACGGCATCGGCCTCGCGACGGCGAGTGTGGAACCGACGCTTGAGGCGACCGTGCGGCTCACAGCAGCGGCGGTGGCCGACCTCCCGACGCCCCCGGAGTGCCCGGTCGTCGCCGAGCGCGGCGAGTTCTACGAGGAGCCAGCGACGCGAGTCGCGGTGAACTTCTCGACCGAGTTTAAATACGTCGAGAGCATAGGTGAACGCGAAACAGTGCAGGCTGCACATCACGCCGCGTACGCCGCCAGGGGGCTGTTGCTGTGAGCGACCGGCCGACCGGGATCGACCGGCACGCGACGGATCCCGACCGCTCCGAACGCACCCGCGACGACCGGGCCACCGATCAAAGCCGACGACGGGCCGACCCCGACGGTCGGCGTGCGATCGTCGCCAAGCGGGTCGACGCGGGCGACGCCGACCTCACCGAGATCCGCCGTCTCGCGGCCGCCGCGGGCTACGACGTCGTCGGCGAGCTGACGCAGACGCGAACCGAAGACGCCGCGTTCATGTTCGGCGAGGGGAAGGTCGCGACGCTGCGTGACCGCGTGCTCGCCGCCGACGCCGACTGCGTCGTGGTCGACAACGACCTCGGGCCGTACCAGACGTTCAACGTCGGGGGCGTGTTGCCCGAGGGCGTCGCGGTGGTCGACCGCTTCACGCTCATCCTCGAGATCTTCGGCCAGCGTGCGAACACCCGAAAAGCACAGCTCCAGGTCGAACTCGCCGAGCTACGATACGAACTCCCGCGCGCGGAGGCGAAAGCCAGCCTCGCGAAGCGCGACGAGCGCCCCGGATTCATGGGGCTCGGCGAGTACGACGAGAGCGTCGAACGAGACATCAAGCGGCAGATATCCGAGATTCGCGACGAGCTGTCGTCGATCGCGAAAAAAGAACAGGCCCGCCGCGAACAACGCCGTGACTCCGGCTTCGACCTCGTCGCGCTCGCCGGCTACACGAACGCCGGCAAATCGACGTTGATGCGCCGGCTGGCCGCGGAGCTCGACGTCGACGAGAACGAGGGCCGCCACCCGGACCTCGACCGAACCGCCGAGTCACAGGACATGCTCTTCACCACGCTCGGCACGACGACCCGCCGGGCGGCGATGGACAGACGAGACGTGCTGCTCACCGACACCGTCGGGTTCATCGCCGACCTCCCACACTGGCTCGTCGAGTCGTTCGAGTCGACGCTCGACTCCGTCTACCGGGCCGACCTCGTCCTCCTCGTCGTCGATGCCAGCGAGTCGGTCGAGACGATGCGCGAGAAGCTCGTCACGAGCCACGACACGCTCTACGAGCGCGCCGAGGCACCGATCGTGACCGTGTTCAACAAGGTCGACCGGCTCGCGCCTGGCGAGCTCGCAGACAAGCAGGCGGCGCTCTCCGGACTGGCTCCGAACTCGGTCGCCGTGTCGGCACGGACCGGTGCCGGCGTCGCCGAGCTCCGTGACCGCGTGGAAGCCGAACTCCCCGACTGGGAGCGCGAACGGCTGTTGCTCCCGGTGTCCGACGAGGCGATGAGCCTCGTCTCGTGGGTGTACGACCACGCTCACGTCGACGAGGAGTCGTACGCGGACGACCACGTCGCCGTTAGCTTCGAGGCCCGTCCGTCCGTCGTCGCGAAGGCGCGAGCGAAGGCGGCCGAGGTGACGCCGGCTCAGTGACGGCCGTGTGACGCCGGCGGCTCGGCCGTCACATCCGCACCGCTCGCCGCGGCGTGATACACGCCGGCACCTGTCTCGGCGTCGAAGAGATGGAGCCGTTCCGGGTCCGGCCGGACGGTCACGGACTCGCCGGGTTCGAGAGTCGTCCGTGGTGGCGCCTCCAGTTTGAACCCCACCTCTCCCGCCGAACAGTGGACGAGAAGGCTGTCGCCGAGCGGTTCGGTGACCTCGGCCGTCGCGTCGATCGAGCCCGACTCGAGGTCTGGGCGCTCCGAGTCGAGATAGAGGTCTTCGGGTCGGACGCCGAGGACGAACCGTGACTCGCCCGTGAGGGCCCGGTCGGGCGCGACGGCGTGCCCGTCGGTCCCACCACACCCGTCGGGGTCGGCTTCGACCGTGGGAAGCGGCACCTCGATGGCCTCGCCGACGGCGACGCCGTCCACGAGGTCGACGTCGATCATGTTCATCGCTGGGTCACCGATGAACTCCGCGACGAACCGGTTCGCCGGGAAGTCGTACAGCGTCTGTGGGGCGTCGACCTGCATCACCTGCCCGTCGTTCATCACCACGACGCGCTCGCCGAGCGTCATCGCCTCCGTCTGGTCGTGGGTGACGTACACCGTCGTCGTACCGAGTTCAGCGTGGAGACGTGTGAGCTCTGCGCGCATCTGAATGCGGAGCTTCGCGTCGAGATTCGAGAGCGGTTCGTCCATGAGGAAGGCGTCCGGGTCGCGGACGATGGCCCGCCCCAGCGCGACGCGCTGGCGCTCACCGCCCGACATCGCCTGCGGCCTTCGGTCGAGGAGATCGGCGATGTCGAGCGTCTCGGCGGCCGACCGCACCCGTCGGTCGATCTCCGCGTCGGAGAGCTCGCCCGCGGTGTTCATCCCGAAGGTGATGTTCCGTCGACCGGTCATGTGCGGGTACAACGCGTAGTTTTGAAACACCATCGCGACGTTCCGATCCTGTGGCTCGGTCGCAGTGACCTCGCGACCACCCATGCGTATCTCGCCGCCGGTCGCGCGTTCGAGCCCGGCGAGCAGCCGCAGCGTGGTGCTCTTCCCACAGCCACTTGGCCCGACGACGACGAGGAACTCGCCGTCGCCGATCCGAAGGTCGATACCGTCGACGGCGACCACGTCGCCGAACGACTTCGAGAGGTTTTGCAGCGTTAGTGTCGTCATTTTTGTTGGATGGTGAATGTCTTCAACAGCGGGTCACGGAAGTAGATCATGAGCGCGAGCGGCGGCAAAAGCGTCAACACCGACCCCGCCATCACCAGCGACCACGAGAGCTGTCCGCCCTGTACGTCGCCTTGTAACAGCTGGAGTCCGACCTGTGCGACCTGGTTGGCCTCCGAGTCGATGATCACGAGCGGCCAGAGGTACTGGTTCCACGCGTACACGAACATGATAATCGAGACGCCGACGAGGACCCCCCGCGACATCGGGATCAACACCGACCACATGAACCGGAGCGGTCCGACGCCGTCGATCTTAGCCGTCTCGACGATCGACGCGGGAATCGAGAGGAAGTGCTGGCGGAGGATGAACACCGTCGTCGCGCTCGCGAGGTACGGGACGGTGATCGCGAGCAGACTGTTGCCCCAGCCGAGGTCGTTTACGAGCTGGAACAACGGGACGAACCGAACTGGCACCGGTAACAACAGCGTAAAGAGGACGAACACAAAGACAAGGTCCTTGTACGGCACCCGGTAGTAGACGATCGCCGTCGCAGCGAGAACCGAAACGACGAGCTTCCCGACGACGACGATAACGGCCATCACGAACGAGTTCCACATGAACCGGGCGAAGCCGTAGCCGACGAGCGCCTCACGGTAGTTGTCGACCGCGTGGGTCCCGGGAATCAGGTCCGGCAGACTGGTGACGATCCCCTGTTGTTTGGTGCTCACGGTGAGCGCAACGAAAATCGGGAACACGATGAGTAGTGTGAGGACCCAGAGCTGGGCGTGAACGGCCACCCCATCGGTACCGATTCGGTCCACCGTGTCACGCGGCTGCGTGGGCGACCCGTCCTCGCGTCTGTCTGTGATCCACCGTCTCGCATACTGGCGTATTCCACCCATCTTAGCCACCGTAGTAGGAGTACTTGTCCGTCAGCCGGAACTGGACGAGCATCAGGAGCCCGACGACGACGAACAGGACGACCGATTTGCTCGAGGCGACGCCGAAGTTGAAATACGAGAAGGCCTCTCGATACAGATCGAAGATGAGCACGTTCGTCGCGTTCGCCGGTCCACCGCTCGTCAGCAGGTCGACGTACGCGAACGTGCCGAAGAACGCGTAGATCGTGTTGATGATCACGAGGAAAAACAGCGTCGGCGTCATCATCGGGACGTACACCGAGACGAGTCGTCGCAGCCGGCTCACCCCGTCGAGCCGTGCTGTCTCGGTGAGCGCGTCGGGAATCGTGTTCATCGCGGCGATCATGAAGATCACGTTGTAGCCGATCTGTTTCCATATCGCAGTGAGCGTCACGACGGCAAACGCCTGTGGGCCGTCGTTGAACCAGTCGAGGTCGACACCGAGTGTCTCTATCGGCCCCGTGAGCACACCGAGTGTCGGATGGAAGATGAACAAGAAGACGAGCGCGGCGACCGCTGGCGGGAGTGCGTACGGCCAGATGACGGCGATCAGGTACGCCCCCTGTCGGACGTCGACCTCGTGGATGAGGAACGTCAGGTACAGCGACACGACCATGACGCCGCCGACGACGAGCGCCGCAAAGAGGACCGATATGCCGACGCTCCGGTGATACGCCGGGTCGGTCAACAGCGTCTGATAGTGCTCGACTCCGACGAACGCCGGGGCCTGCCCAAAGCCGGCATCGAAGAGGCTCGTTCGGAACGCCATAACCGTCGGGTAGTAGAGGAAGACGACCGAGACGAGCACCGTCGGTGCGAGTAACACCGCAGCTTCGAGTCGACCGTGGAATAGCTCACGCGAGGCCATGCGTACGTTCGAGACTCACTCGTAGTACTCGGCGAGCACCGACTCGATCTCGGCTTTCATCGCGTCGATCTCACTCGCAGGGTCGGCGGCGTTGACGATGTCGACCGACTTGTCTTGGATCACCGTCTGGACGTTCCGGGCGGGTCCGAGCAGCGCCCGCTTCGTCGCCGGGTCGCTCGCGTCGCCCTGCTGGAGCTGTTCGAGTGCCACGTTGTACATCGGGTTCTCCTCGAACCACCCGTCTTCACGCAGCGAGTCCACCGACGGCTGCGTGATCGGATAGTATCCTGATCCCTTGTGCCAGGTCGTCTGCACCGACGGCTTCGACATGTACTGGAGCAGCTGGCCGATCTCCTCGTACCGTGCGTCCGGAAGCCCGTCTGGAACGTAAAACGACGCCCCGCCGATGACCGGGCCGACACGCGTGTCCGAGATCGTCGGATACGGTGCTGCGTCGACGGTGAACTCCTCCGAGTCGGCGATCAGGCCGGCGACAGACGCCGTACTCGTCAACAGCATCGCGGTCTCCTGTTCGATGAACAGCGACGTCGCCTCGCCCCAGGCCTCGATTCCCGGGTTCGTGTAGAGCCCGTCGTCTGCCATCCCCTTCCACCAGTCGTAGAGATCGTAGATCGGGTCGGGCGCGTAGAACGTCGATGGGTCGCCTGTGTGCCCGTTTTCGGCGTCGGTCATGAGCTCGCCTTCGAAGCCGTACCACGTCTCCACGAACCAGACGTGGTTCGGCCAGGCGATGCCGTACTGGGTGACGCCCTCGTCGACGAGCGTCTGGGAGGCTGCACGCACCTCGGCGAGCGTGCTCGGCGGATCGTCCGGGTCGAGTCCGGCCGCCTCGAACGCATCACGGTTGATGTACATGATCGCGTTCGAGTTGTTGAACGGCAGCGACGCGAGCTCGCCGTCGGTCGTGAAGAACTCGGCGACGTTGTCGAGGAAGATGCTCGTGTCGAAGTCGTCCGGGAGGATCTCTGCGACGGGCCGCACCTGCCCGGTGTCGAACACCTGTTGAGCGAAGAGGCTGTCGACCTGGAACATGTCCGCGACGTTGCCCGAGTCGAACGCCGCGAGCGTGTTCGTGAGGACGTTCTCGTAGGAGTCTTGAAACTCCATGTTCGCCGCCATGCCGGTCTCCTCCTCGAAGCCGGCCGCGATCTGGTCGAGCGTCTCGCCGTTGGTCCCGCCCATTGCGTGCCAGGCGGTGAGCTCGTCGGCGACCGGCGTGAACGTGGCGCTCCCACCGCTGCCGGCACACCCGGCGAGCCCGGTCATCCCTGCGAGTGCAGCACCCGTCGTGGCGAGCGTCCGTCGGCGCGTGAGTCCCCCGTCCGTGTCCGCGTTTCGAGGCATGTGCGTCGGCGTTTCGACAGCCGGGTGAAAACCGCTGCTAAGAGGGGTACGGCCGCCACACAGCGGTACGAGTGGCTC
>ERZ1034543.391-NODE-391-length-11189-cov-10.414047_pt1 | contig 11189 bp, 6 predicted proteins | sample MGYA00520654_ERZ1034543 | MGnify/ENA primary metagenome ERZ1034543 (study PRJEB33760, sample SAMEA4777712) | hypersaline lake metagenome | biome: hypersaline environment; feature: brines | place: Spain | collected 2012-08 | depth 0 m ... | reverse complement strand
CCACCTAAAGGAGGGACCTTTACTGCTCTTCTCGCGCTCTACTCAATAGTGTAAGAACCTGTCGGTTCGCTTCCCCCGACATACTTCCTGCTCTTGAACTTGTCGGTTCACTGGGCCGAGGCTTTGGCAGGATCTCTCCTTCGAGAGACCCTGACTTGCGGGGCGCGGTCGGAAGACGCTTCGACGCCTTCACACTCGACGCTTTTACATTGCCGCTTTCACATTGCCGCTTTTACATTGCCGCTTGCCTGCTGGCCCGAGGGACCTGTCGGTCCAAGATGCCTATGTGGTTTTGCCACGCTCCCAGGGCTTTGGGAATCAACCGCTTACCACGTAAAAGAGTTGTTTAAGGTAACCCCAATAGCATTGGAGGGGTTCCGGAGAAAATCCTCGCCTTGAACTCGCCTTTTCACTGCGAAGGAGTCCCGAACCGACAGGTTCATCCCCCCCGGCTAAAGCCGGAGGGTTTCTCAAAGAGTACCCCTCCGGGGCAACGGCTCCTTCGCGCATCCTCAATACTCTAACGGGAGATCACAGAAAAAGACCGGGAGACTCGACGCCTCAGACACACAGTCCGCCTACTGCAGGTCCACCCGAAGGGAAAGATACGGGATCAGTGAAAGCTGATCGACCCGGTCGAGGGTAAAGAGGTCGATGTAGAACACATTCGACCGACTGTAGCCATTAATCGCACCTGCTTCTGCAGAGAGGCGAACAGCAGGGGCCACGTCGAACGAGCGACTCAGAGAGACGTCCAGGCGGTGATAATCGGGCAAGCGGGAGCGGTACGGGCGCTCAAAAAGAGCTCGGGGCACTCCCACCACCTCCGAAGGGTCTTCTCGAAGGCCACGGAGCTCAAGAAGCGTGTCGTACCCGTAGATTTGCGTAAACGGCCGCCCCGAGCCGTATTGCCATCGCAGGCTCGCTGTTGCCCAGTCTGTGTCTACGGAGGCGACAACTCCGAGCTTGTGCCGTCGATCGTGAGGCGGAGAATACTCAATGAGCGGCTCTCCGACCCACGCCCCAATTCGGTTCTTGGCCGCCCGGTACTGAATACGCCCGTAGCCGTAGGTGATGTCGACCCGGAGGGGATCCTGCTCATACTGCACCGACAAGTCGGCCCCGTAGCCGGTGCCATCTGCCCGTACAAGATCGGTGTTAAAGCGCACCAGGGGCGTCCACCGGGGCACAGGCAAGTCCTGGAATCGTTTGTACCATCCCTCCAGCGAAACTTGGAGAGAGGCAAAAACGCGTTGCTCCCAGCCAAGCAATAAGTGATCCGCACGAAGAGGGCGCTGTTGAAAAGGACTGGGCGTCCAGACTCGAAACGTAGAGCCAACATCGCGCTCATCCGTAATGCTGGTGGGGATTTGGTGGTAGACCCCCGCGGCAGCCGTAAGGGTCATGGGCTGATCTCCGCCGGGTGCATACGACAACCGGAGGCGCGGATCGATCGATACACGTCCCCACTCAAAGAGCGTTTGCCCCCCGATACTGGGCGTCAGCGTCAGTGCCTCGCGTACGTTCCACTCAGCTCCAATGTACGCGGAGGCACTCAGCAGGAACCGATCCTCACTCTCAAATCCCAAAAAGGGCTCGCGCAGCTCAAATCCATAGTCGTCAGCCTGTACTTTCCCGCCCCACTGCACCGACCCGTCCCAGGGCGCAGGTTGCGTTAGGTCAAACTTGGTTCGCACCTTCCAGGTGCCGGCGTCGCGTACAGTTCCATCTGTCGATCGCACCCGGTTGTTGAAGCGAGTCGTCCCAAAACTGAGGTGGAGCGTTTGTGCGGATCCACCGCTAAAAATGAGACACTCGCCTCCCAAGGAGGTATTGTTCCACCGAGTAGAGGCCTCGTTGTCGGGGTCAATCCGGCCCCGATCATACGTTCGAACGCCCGTAAACGAGCACTGGCTCGCGTCGCTTTGGGTATGCACCTTCGCTGTTACGTCGTAGAACTTGTACGGCGCCTCCTCCCCAAGAAAGGTCGGTCCTGTTTGTTCGATGAGCGAGTGCCGCGCATGAACCAGGAATGATTTACTTCCCTGCTCCAGCGGTCCCTCAAGGTGGGCGGTCCCCAAGAAGGGGCCCGCCCCCACACTTCCTTGAACCTGCTTGGTGTTTCCCGGACGGAGCTGCACGTCCATGACCGACGAGATCCGCCCTGTATACTCTGCCCCAAATCCCCCGGCATAGAAATTGGCGCTGGACACGAGTTCCCCCGGAAAGGCCGAATAGGAGCCAATGATGTGGAACGGCTTGTAGATCGGGGTCCCGTCTACCAGAATGAGGTTTTGCGACGGCGTGCCCCCGCGGATGTAAAGCCGACCGCCCCGGTCGCCCGTAGATGTGACCCCCGGCAGGGTTCGCAGGTAGGCCGCCAGATCACTCCCCGGACCTGGCGTGGGCACGGCCTCGATGTCTGAAGCTCGAATTTCACGCAGACCCGCCTCATCTGCAGACCGTCCCCCCTCAACGGTCACCTCGGAAAGCCGCTGGGTAGCGCGTTGTAGATCGATGGACCGCGTGCGACGATCGCCCGGCTCCAGGCGCAAGGTATCGCGGTACATGCGGAAGCCCAGAAAGCTGATCGCAAGGGAATATCGCCCTGGGGAGACGTGTGCCAGCTGATAGAAGCCTTCGGCATCGGTGGTTGAGGCCGAGCTCACCTCCCCGTCTATGCTGCGCAGTACGACATTCGCCCGCTGCAGAGGGCTGCCTTCAGCCTCGCTGCGCACAAACCCGCGAAGCACAGCAGATTCTGGGCCGTCCTGTGCACGGGCCTCCGCGGCCCCCCCAACTAATAGCAGCGGCAAAAGAAGGCACACGCAAAACGCGCCCCCACCCCCCCTCCGAAATCCATATCCCAATGGAAGATCGAAGAGGCATTCCCATTGCATCCGCGGGGCTGTACTCATAGAGATCAAAAATACATTGCGGAGGATGCAAGAAGACAACGTCTTGCTGCATGTACTCGGAAGGGCACCGTGCCTTCTTGTTGGTCGGTCTACTGATCACCACCAGTGTTGCGGATCGTGATCGAATCGCCCCCGGATAAGTGCTAAAGAACGGCCCTTTGCGACCACCCCCCACATCCACAATCAGCCAGGGCCCACAGCCGCAGGACTTCTGTGGGAGCGACTCCGTGCCTACCCAGAGTTGTTAGACGCAGAGGAGGAGGCAGTACTGTCCAGACGAGCCACCAACGTTCGGATGGGAGAACGGGCAGAGTACGGGATGGAGAACCGTGTCCCTCCCATGGTACCACGCACCGACCGCACACTGCCGATGGTGGTCAATTGCTCGGGGGTAAGTTCAATCTTCACGAAGGTACCACTTCGGATGGAGGCCGTCCGGTTCACCTCACGGCTTTGGGGGTCTTCCCAGCTCATTGTCTCACTCCCCACGATGAGTTGAACGTCCCGCCCATCAATCTGAATCTCTTGCATCCCCTCCTTGATGAAGCGGAGGTTGTAGATTTGGGGAGCGCACCCTTGTCCTGTGCATGTCCCGGAAACCTCTACATAGAACCGGTTGTCTCGCTCCAAGCCTTCCGTCATCCGCATTCCCTCCAGGCGCATTTGCTTCGTCTCGTAAACAGTGGCATTGGAAGAAGCATTGTAGGACATCTGTACAGGCTCGGACGATGTCGCGCACCCGACAAGAAGCCCCGAGATCACCAAAAGAGCCCAGGCGGAAGAGAAAGATGCGGTCATGATCGGTGCGATTACAGCCTCGTACCCGCGAAACGAAGACGACTCTGAATTTGATAGCGAAGGAACCATCGCAAGGGGTGCGTGAAATTTCGGAGGGAGATACGTGCACAAAGTCTTCGTTTTTCTCTGCGTCTCCTCAACTTCGAGGCGGGCAAATGTTCCGCCTGGGGGAATGAACGGACAGGATCGGGACAGACAGCATCTTCTTCCGAAAGCGTCGCCCTTCGGCACGCGGGGTCTCGCACACAAAAAGGGCCGACTGCCCACATGGGCAGCCGGCCCTCAGGCCACAGATCAGACATCATATCCCCCCTGCGGAGCTCCGGAGCAGCTACTCCTCAGGAATAGTAATAGTCAGGAGTCCGTAGTCAACCACGGGAGCCCCATCGAGGGTGTACGGACCGTCCAGAGAGCCTGACGACGACTCAAAGTCATAGACTCCGTTTCCATCGTCCTGGTGGGCCATAGCTCCAATCGCTGTCGTGTCCGAAATAGCCACATCGAGTGGGACGGGCACCTCGTTCGCGATGCTGTTTGGCGCGATGTAGTCTGAGTGCCCGACAATGCTCCCGATCACGTTTCCGTTCGCCAGCGACGTGCTGTCGTGCAGGACGATGTAGCCGCCCTGGTCGCCGATGTACGACCCATCGACCGTCACCGTGTCTCCGGCGGCAAGCGCCTCCGTCTCTCGGTCCGTGAAGTCCACAGAGGCCGTCGACGGAAGCAGCACGCCGTCGATGCCGTGGATCGCGCCGCCGGTGGCCGGGACGTCAGGATTCACGACAGACGCCTGCCCGTCGTTGATCGAGACGCCGTTGGTGGTGGAGAAGCTCACCGTCTGGTTGCCCAGAAGCGTGGGGGCCGTCTGGCCGTCGCTAATGTCGCCCGACGCCACGTCGGCCGCAAGAGCATGGTACTTGAGGATGTCACCAAGCACGCTGGAGGAGGCCGGCTCGTCCGCGTCGGTGGCCTGCGTCGGGGCGGTCTCGAGTCCTCCAAGCACCGCATCCGTAGGAGCGAAAAGGGTGTAAGTGGACCCGTCCGTCAGGACCGCCCCCACACCAGATGCGGAAGCCAAGTCGATGAGCGCCGTGTAGCCCAGGCTCGGAAGGCGACCGACCTGTTCCGCGAAGCTGGGAACCACGGTTGTAATCTCAACTTCCTCAGCGTTGATGTTATCGTCCGGAGAATTTACCCGGAGTGTGTTTGTGGTCGAATTGTCCGCGTCTACGGTTGCGAGCGGGTCTTCCGGTGAGAACACAACGGTCACAAACTCTCCCTGTCGCGCTTCCCACTCGTATGAAGAAGTAGACTGGGACTCAACAGGAAAGTCGTTTCCGTTGAGGGTCCAGTTGTAATTCTTATTGACTGTGAACCCTTGGACAGCGTACTGAACCGTGTCCGGAGCCACGACCGTCTGGGTGCTGCTTTGGATGTCAATGCCTTCAGCGCTACCGGCCGCCGTGTTTTTCATCGAGATGATGTACCGGTTTACGTTCTCCGGTTCTGCCGTCTGCGAACTCTGGTCACACCCAGTAATTGCAATCGCAATCGCCGCAAGAGCCAAGAGCAGGGTGGAATATCGATTCCTCATGAGTAAGTAGCGTCGTTCGTGTCGAAGAATACGGAGGGATGCAGGGAAAGGAACAGGCCCGAGGAGCCGCACATCGCGACTCCTCGGCATGCCCTATGGAGCTCAGGACCGGAAGTTACTGGTAGGGATCAGCGGGTGGGCTGTTAACATCCCACCAGAGCTGGGCGCCAGGAGTCTCCCCATCCACCGAGCCAAACTGGCTCTGCGCAGCGGTCTCTACGTTCGTCTTATTGAGTGAGTACTCCGAGTCTGGGTAATCGACCCGCAGCGGAACGTAGGTTCCAAATCCGGCCGCAACGCCTCCTTCTGGCGAACCGATCCATCCCTCGAAATCAAGACGGCGAAAGGTCGTCCACCCCTGGATATTGTTCATGTAGAAGGCAATCCAGCGCTGTTCGCCCAGGACCTGCTTAAAGCCGTTGGCGTCGTAGTCATTCTGAACGGCAGTGATGTAATCCTGCGTCTGTGGGCTGGAGGAAGAAATGTCTGCACCCGGCACCTCACCTCCGTAGAAGTCGACGGACGCCTCAATCGCGTCTGCGAGCAGCGACTTCGGATCGCCACTGATGATGCCTCGCTCGGCGGCTTCGGCCTTAGTGAGCAGGATCTCATCGTAGTACATCATCGGCGCGTATGCGTCGCCTTGCCCACTCGGACCGCCGGACCACCAAGACTCAGGCCGCGAGTACTGGCAAGTCTTGGTACTAGCGTACAGGCCTTGAGCATTGCTTTGCTCCAGTGCAAACGGGAACCCTTCGTACTCGCCGCTTCCGTCCTCACACGGAAGATTCGTGTTCGACGTTTGCTCAAAGTACGCGTCGAGCCGTGGGTCACTCGTGTCGTATTGCTTCATCGCATTGATGAAGCGGGCGGACCCGTCAAAGTCGTCGCGACCACTCACCTCGCGGTTGTCATAGTAACTGTTTCGGTGGGTGGAGCTTGTGCCGAACTGGAAATAGGTGTTGTCGGCATTGCTCTGGAGCGCATTCCCATTGGCCGTCTCGATGGCCTCTTGCGCACGCGACTCATTTTGATCCAGAAGACGGATTCCGATCCGCATTTTTAGCCCATTTGCGAACCGCTGCCACTTAGTCATGTCGCCGCTGTGAATCAAATCCCCGGCCGGCCCGGCCTGACTGGCGTCAATGCGGCCGAGTGCACTATTCAGGGAGTCCAACAGCGCCACGTATACGTCTTCCTGCGGCGTATACGTGGGAGACTTGTTCGCGGCCCCCTCCAGTGCATTCGCATAGGGAATGTCGCCGTACGTATCTGTTAGGATCTGGAATGCCCATACCTGGGTGATTGTCGCGATGGCGTTGGTATTAGGCGAGATGGCAAACTTCTTTGCCTGCTTCAGGTCGTTGAGGGGGCTGTAGATTCCACCCCACGGGTAATTGACCGTCGCGTATCGGCTCTCGGAGGGATAAAAATTTTGGGTGGTGTACTGCGCCCAAACGCTGCTTCGGCGCATCATGGTGTTGCCACCATAGACCTCATCGGCAAGCTCTTTCTGGGCATTTGCCAGAAGGTTGTTGGGATCGGCCGAGGTCGGCTGGTTTGGGTTGTCGTTGTACGAAGACAGATCGTCGCACCCTCCTACCACCAGGAGTAGCGCAAAAAGCCCTGAAAGAAGGGGCGCGAACGGAACGGAACGTGTCATAACGGAGAAGCTTGGTGTACGGATGGACTCAGATGAGGGAGGCGTCAGCACCCAGACAGAACCGGACGCCCCCGGAATGAGCCGGGGCGCCCGGTCCATGGGCAGTGGCAGTTAGAAATTGAGGTTGACCCGGAAGGTGTACTGGCGCTGCGGGGGAATCTGCCCCGCTTCGATGCCCTGTACGTTTCCTGCACCGAGGGTGGCGGTGGGGTCCACACTCGCGGCCTCTTTGTAAAGGAAGCCGAGGTTGCTCCCGGCCACCGCCACGCTGGCGCGGCGGAGCGCGAAGCCCTCAAACCACTTCTGCGGAAGCTGGTAGCTGACGGAAAGCTCCTGCAGCTTCACGTGTGTCGCGTCGTAAATAAACCCGCGACCGGCAGCCCCCCCGACGCCTCCTGCGAAGAACCAATTCTTCCAGTAGGTAGCAGCGGGAAGCCGTCCACCAACCTCAGAGTACGGCGTGCCTTCCCAGTTGGAGGAGTTGGCGAGGTCTTCGCCTTCCGGCACCACTACGCCGTCCGGCATGACGCCCGTCTCCCGCTGATTATTGTCGACTGTGTTGGTCAGAAGGCCGCTGTACATGCCAAACTTGTTAGACAGCGAATATACGTCGCCTCCCACCTGACCGCTCAGGAGAGCACTAACCGTCAGGTTCTGAAAGGAGAAGGTCGTGGATAGGCCGCCTGTCCAATCCGGCTGAAAGTTGCCCAGCACCTCCGGGCTGCTCGTGGTGAGCGGGAACCCTCCGGAACTGTAGACGATCTCTCCGTTCTTGTCGCGCCGCAGGGCCTGTCCCACAATGGCCCCGTAGGCAGAGCCTTCACGTGCTTCGATCGTCGGTCCGAAAATCGTGAACTCGGCAATCTGGTAGGTGTCGATGCCTTCAGCCAGCTCTTCGACCTTGTTCACGTTCTTGTTGAAGTTCCCCGTAATGTCCCACTGGATGTCGTCCGTCAGGACGGGGGTGACCGTCAGGCTCGCTTCCAGCCCTCGGTTGATCACCTCTCCCGCATTCACGAGAGACGTGTTGACGCCGGAGGCCCCTGAGATCTGCGTCGACAGAATCTGATCCCGGGTGACATCGCGGTAGTAGGTGGTGCTCAACTCGACGCGGCTGTTGAAGAACTCCAAGTCCGTTCCCACCTCAATGCCCGTCGTCCGCTCGGGCTTGAGATTGGGGTTGTTGGACGTACGATCCACTCGCTGCAGGGCCTGTCCCTGAAACGGCGTACCGAGCGGGAAGGTGGTGCCCAAGCGGTACGGTCCCGTGTCGCTTCCAACGCGGGCCCAGCTCGCACGAATCTTTCCGAAGGAGAGAATGTCTTGTCCCTCCAAGGCCTGCAGTTCAGTGAGAATCAGGTTTCCGGAAATCGACGGGTAAATGTACGAGTTGTTGTCGTCAGGAAGCGCCGAGGACCAGTCGTTCCGCAACGTCCCCTCCAGGTAAAAGAGGTTGTTGTAGCCTACGTTAACCGATCCGTAGGCACTGTAGACCATCTTCTCCCGGAAGAAGTCGTCGGTATTCGGACGGCCAACGGAGTTTTCGATGGTATACACTCCCGGGGCGGAAAGGCCATTGGTCGTCGAGCCCGCGTTTCGCTCAAAGGTTTCGTACCGAACCTGCCCCGCGCCGAAGGCAGTGACATCAATGGCGTCTGTCACCTGCTGGTTGTAATCGAGCCGTGCCTCTGTGCTGATCTCCTGGGCTTCGACGACGGATTCGAAGTAGCTGGCCGGCCCGCCTGTAGAGATGGGCGAGCGACGGTCCTGGCGACGCTCCGTGCGGTAGTCCGTGCTGACCATGTACTGGCCGGAGAGGTTTTCGGCAAAGTTGTACTCCAGCTGTGCCTTCCCAAAGAACCGCTGCTCGTCATCGGTCTGGAAGTTCTCGTAGCGGTTGACGTATGGGTTGTCGGTGTACTGGAACTGCGTAACCGGGCCTTCGGCACCCGAGATGCCGGCGTAGTTCCACCCACGCTGCTGGCCGTTCACGCGCTGATAGTCTCGCATGTAGCTGTCGGACCCGTAGTCCAGCTGGCGCTGGGTGAAGGTGTTGAACGCTGCAAAGGGATTTTCTTCAAACCCGTATCCACTTCCCGTCCGGCCCTTGGCATCGGTGTATCCGTACCGCCCAAATGCCGTAGCGGTAATGTCTTCGCCGAGATCAGCACTCCCGTTAAAGCTTACCTGGTAGCGCTCCAGGTTTCCGTTCGGCATCGAGCTCGCCTGGTTGCGCGTGTTCAACCCGAGCCGGTAGTTGAATCTCTCAGTCGCTTGGGAGAGCGCCAGGTTGTTGCTGTATGTAGTTCCCGTGCGCATGAAGTTTTCCACAGCGTCTGGGTGCGCCACCCAGGGAGTGGCTGCTCCCTGCAGCCCATTTACGTCGTCCCAGCTGTACCACTGACGAACCGGGCGTCCGTCCAGGCGAGGGCCCCAAGACTCGTCAACAGCATATTGGGCGACATACTGGTCGGGCTGCCCATTGACCTGTTCGTCGATCACGAAGTCGCCATCCAGGGTCGAAAATGTGGACCCGGACGCGCCGCCCCCGTACTGGTTTTGGTAGTTCATGAACCCGTACGGGTCTTGGGCTGTGATGCTTGAGGAAAAGGATACGCCGATCTCGCCCTCCGTTGTCGCCCCGTCTTTTGTCGTGATCTGAATCACGCCGTTCGAGGCACGAGACCCGTACAAGGCCGCAGCCGACGGCCCTTTCAAGACGGAGACTGATTTCACGTTGTTGGGGTTGATGGACTGCGCGGCATTGCCGTAGTCGAATCCGCCGTATCCTCCGGTCGTCGACCCACTGCTCTGGGCGCTGCTGTTGTCAATCACAACCCCGTCAATCACAATGAGTGGCTGGTTGTCTCCTGTGATTGAGCTGTAGCCCCGGAGCACAATGTTGCTGGAGCCGCCCATCTTTGTCGAAGATCGGATACTGGCCCCGGACACCTTTCCATCAAGGGTCGTGATGAAGTTGGACTGGTTCGTTCGGTCCAAATCGGCGCCTTCTACCGCCTGAACGGAGGTTGCAACGGCACGCTCGGAGCGCTCCACCCCCAGCGCCGTCACGACCACGTCTTCCAAGCCGACGGCCTGCGGGGCGAGGCGAAGGTTCACGGTGACGGTCTCCCCGGCTTCCACGGTCACGGGCACCGATTTTGTGGAGTACCCCACAAAGGAGGACTGAAGGGTTTGGTCGCCGGCCGGAACACCGGAAATTTCAAATTGCCCGTTCGTCCCGGTGGCTGCGCCGATGTTTAGGCCTTGAACTGCCACATTGACGCCGGGCAAGGGTTCGGAGGTTGTGCTATCAACAACCGTTCCGGCGATGGTACCGGTCTCTTGGGCAAATGCCGTGGCCGGCCCTGCCAGTAATACACCGAAAAGGACAACTAGTACCTTTCGAAACATAAATCAACGTAGAGTAAGTGGGCGTCAGAGTGTACGAAATCTCACCAACCAAAGGAACGCTTCCATCGGCACGCGTCCGAGGGATCATCCTGTGTGTTCGACCACGGGAACTCCCACGCGCTGGTTGGCGCGCCTTCCCGAACGGGTGACTTGTGTCCGAACGGGTGACTTGTGTGGTGTCGTGCTATGTAGTGGCGTTTGTAACACGACGAATGCTACCGTAATGCCCTCTTAATGTCAACCGCCGTATCGAGAATGTCAAGTTTTTTCCCCCGAGAGAATTCCGAAGCGCTTTCCCCAGAAGCTTTTGGCTTTTTGATCCAATATATTATGCAGTCGATCCGGGTGCTGGCTCTTGCTCACACTGCGTAGCAAGTTTTTAAGGGCATTGCGGCTGCGCAAGGGAGCATTCGGGACAGGCTTCCGGTCGGGGAGAGAAGTGCCTCCTGTTCGGAGCCCCCTGTTCCGTTCCGACCTGCCCAATTCAGAGATCGTTTGGCCTGCGGGCAGTTGGGGGCAGCAAGCTCACGGCCAGTAGACCTTGTGATCTTATATTGAATTGACGCGTTATCTCTGGCCCCAATCCCGAACTCTTATAGTATTGAGTGAGCGCGAAAGAGCAGTTGCCCCGAAGGGATACTCTTTGAGAAAACTCCCGGATTTTGCTGGGCGTGAATGCTTCGCATTTTCCGGGAGATATGAACCTGTCGGTTCTGAACCTGTCGGCTCATATGAACCTGTCTGTTCGGGGACTCTCTCGTCAGCCTCAACGGAACAATGAGCTTCCTTTGAGGTGCCATTC
>ERZ1034543.390-NODE-390-length-11194-cov-2.470509_pt1 | contig 11194 bp, 20 predicted proteins | sample MGYA00520654_ERZ1034543 | MGnify/ENA primary metagenome ERZ1034543 (study PRJEB33760, sample SAMEA4777712) | hypersaline lake metagenome | biome: hypersaline environment; feature: brines | place: Spain | collected 2012-08 | depth 0 m ... | reverse complement strand
AAGACAGTTCACGACTACCTCTACATGATAAGATAGCAAAAGCCGCAGATAAATTTGATACACTATCTTATCAGCAGGCTGAAAAAGTTGCTCGTGCAGCTGATGTGTCGAAGTACAGAGTGTTGAGAGTATGGGACGAAGAAGGCTTCAATCTGTCAGGTATTAGATCAGACACATCTCTATATTTCGATGAGCTAAGTGAGCTACAGCAGAAAGTTCTAGCTCAGAAGTACAAAAATCCAGAAAAGAGTGAACGCGACATTGAGTCTGAACTAGGAGCATCTCATGGGAGTACATCAGCTATCAGAGGCAAAAAAGGCTACTTATTAGAAGACAGATACAGACCGGAGAACCTAGATGGAAAATCTGAAAATATCACAGACGCAAGCAACAGCGAGTCTGATGAAGAAGAAGCGGAAATGAAAGAAGTAAGAAGCATCATTGCAGCACTAGATGACTCAGATGTAGAGTTCACTATAGAAATTAGCACTGAAGAGGATAGTTTCGATGTGCTAGAGTCGCTCATCTCTAACGGACATTCAGATCTAGCAAGAGAATACTTCGAGAACGGAGGCGAAACTCTTAGATTCTAGTATCATATACACCTTTATCATACCCTGCATAGGGTATGCCTGCTTACTCCAGCAGCGAACCTCTCATAGGGGCGGAAGTTATAGGAGTGGAGTGTTAGAATATGGCAAAGCACAACTCAGATGTAGTAGCACAGGAGGAGTATCAAGTAGGATGTTGGGATGGAGAGGTCGAGAATGGTGAAGCAGTAATCACCCACGACTCGATGATGGAGGAAGTAGTCATAGACGTTGAGGAGCTCCATGACTGTATGAACCTCTGTTCTCTCCTGCTGATGAAGGATCAGATCGTCCAGTCAGGTGACATGGATGAAGATAAACTTCAGCAGATGGTAGACGAGTTCGAGCAACTAGTCCGTGACCTAGAGGCGTAGGCGATGACAGACAAAGTAGAAGTCAGCTGTGTATGTTGTGAAAAGACAGACTTCATTCTATGGGCGATACTAGATGAAGTAGGAGGACGTTACTACTGCAGCGACTGCATAGACGAAGCGCCAGACGACTACCCACTACCGCTATAACACACATGAGCACTACTGACAGCGACAAAGTCCAGTGCAAACGCTGCGACGAGAAGTTCAAAAACGAGGCACAGTTGAACACGCACGTTCTCTTGAACCATCCAGACCTCGCACGCTCGAACAGTGACGAGTATCGAGCCGAGGTTTCGGATGGACACCTAGACGAGCGTGAGATCGAGAAGGGCGAGCAGTTCGGCTACAGATAGACATGAGTGACCTTGAGATCATTCCGAGCCAGTCGTACTACAATCTAATCGTCTACGATCTGACCCCATCGCAGTTGGATAACTTCTTCGCTGCAGCAGTGGAGATGCCCAAGTCAGATCTGAAGGAGCTCACTGAAACAGGCTTGGACTTCCTCAACCACAGATTCCAAGATGGTTCACACACTACAGAAGACGACAACCTGCCTGACACAGGTGATATTCTAGCTAAAATCGAGAGACTGGAAATGTGGAGAAAAGAGTTCAGCTACAAGGAGGAAGATGACTATCTAGACATAGATATATAGACCCTACGTACACACTAATTTTTTCTAATCCTGCACTACTTGGTGCTAGGCGTGACTACCAGTCACCGAGCTCTTAATAAAGAGCGGAAGTTATAAGGTACAAATTATGACACTAGAAGACTTCTCGAAAGGCAGAAGTAATGAACGTTATAGCCACATCTGGCTGGGTATCCCTGTTAGAGTTCCAGACCAGAATGTAGAACTCGACCCAGAGCAGATAGAGTCTGATATTAGAAAGTGGACAGATGAGTTCCTCCGAGAGGGTCTCAGTAACGTTGATCTTGAAGCTACTGGAGAGGGAGTTGATATACTTTCAGCTGAGAAGAACTGGAACGATAATCCACTCTATGTCAGGTACAAGAGTGAGTACTTTTCCGAGGATGATGGAGCATCTATTCACAAGAATAGAAGGTTCATGGTGTGGTTTCCTGCAAGGGACACCTTTGAACACCACATGCTTGACACTCTGAAAGAAAAGTACCACTACCTTATCGGAGATGAAGTAATGGAGAAGTATGACAGAATCATAGATGTTGGTGGAGTACTTATCAGAGCAGATGAGGATACCGTTAGATTTATTGAAACTAATGGTACTCCAGTAGACGACTTCGATAAGTACGTCTCATAAATAGAGTCAACATCACCATCTCAAACCTGCACTACTTAGTGCTAGGGGTGGCTAACTTCCTCCACCGAGCCCCTTAATAGGGAGCGGAAGTTACTGGAAGTTATAATATGGAAACTGAAGACACGACGCAAGAGAACAGTCGCACTGTTCCGCTAGTATGCACTGCACCTAGCCGATGTGCTAGTAACACTTTCGAGGTCAAAGATGACAGAGCAAATGAAGTGCTCAAGTTAACCTGTGTAAAGTGTGGACATGAGCAGACCTGGAAACTCAGTGAAGATCAGTAGCCATGCAACTCAAACCAGAACAAACACCTAGTCGGTTCAAGAGTATAGTCTGCATACTAGACCTAGACTCAAACATTCGAGTTTTCAGAAACGAGGGTGCAGGAGATGAGGTTTTCTTCCATGTGGCAAACGAGCCTCCAATAGAAGAAATTTCGTCTCCTGACGACATAGAAACTGTAGCTGCCTTCCAAGTCGGCAGTGACGAGACTGAAGACGAAGTCCGTGAACAGGCAGTCCAGAAAGCGCAAGAACTAGACAAGGAATACTAGATCATGCACAGTCAAGGATGCGACATCTGCGGCAGTCCAGTTGTACCAAAAGATAATGACTACGATACAGAGACAGAGACAAACCTCAAGATGAGGAAAGACCACTGTCCTGAGTGCAGGAATCTACTCCGTCAACACATGACCGAGCAGATTCTCTACAACTTCGATGAGATTGAAGAGGCTATCACCTCGATAGAGCACGGAACTGAAGAAGGCACTCACTCCAATTCACTCCGTAGCCCAGCAAAGGATAAGGTGATGGAGCAGAGCGCACTTCTTCGAGAACTCCTAGGCATCGGTGACGAGAAGCATGAAGGTGCCTTCGAGCGTAGGAACTCCACTTTCATCGAGATGTCTTTCACCTACAACAGGCACAAGGCAAACTTCCCAGAGGCTATCGAGAATGCCCCTCTCATCAATCGAGGTGGAAGCAATAGTGAAAGTGCTCCTTGGAAACTCATGCACGATGAAGGAGAAACTGCTAGCACAGAAGGTCATTCTCGTGCTACTCTCATCGTAGAGATTCCCCCAGATGGAGGAAGTGTGAGAGCACATGATATGATGAAGTTGGAAGGTGCTATCGACGGAGCAAATGGAGATCGCAGAAACAACTGCTACGCCAAAGTCATCAGGACTGTTCCAGAGTGGTTCTGGGAGGCTGACTGGGGAATGAACAAGAAAAGCGACCTAGAAACGCTGGACGAATAGCTAACAACTACACTTTTCAATCCTTGGCTTCCTAGCTAAGGCCTGGATGCTCTCCAGCGAGACCTATTGTAGGAGCGGAAGTTAAAGAGCATAGAATCATGAAAGGACGAAGCGAACTGAATATGCTCACTGCACTCACTGAGTGGAGTGAGGATAACTCAAGACTAGAATCGACGACATGGAGTAAAGAAGAACAGTCAATACTTCTAGCGAACATGGACTTCCATCAGCCTAATGGCTACTCGGCAGACTTTGCTGAGTACTGTGTTGAGGCTATTGGAGAGAACATTACCGAAGGCGAGAGTGCAGAGTACTGGCACTTCACTGATGCAGAAGCCGCACTCGTCAAGGTGATAGAAGTAATGAACAGAGACGTAGACGGCGAAAAGTTAGAGCGAAAGTTGCGAGATAAAGCTGGTAGTATCTAATGACTCAACCACCACACCCTGAAGTTCCAGATAACATCTTCGATGAAGAAGAGCGTACTGAAAAAGACCACTGGCAGATCTTTTTGACTGCCACTGAACCTGCACAGATTAACTGCCGCAATCACGCAGTGTATAATGAGGAGTTCAAAGATGACCTAGACGAACTCGACCTCATTCCAGAATCTATCACACTAAACAGTGTGTCGTTCTACTTCAGTGGAACTTTCAGAGATGCATACCTGAAAGCACAAAGAGTCTGTGACGAACTGAACGAAGAGCGAGACATAGGAGGAGCAGAGTTCGAGTTCGAGCGAGGCAGTATCCTGAAGGCAAAGTAGATGACAACTACTTGCTTTCCCCACGGCTGGTAATACAAAATGGGTATTGACAGTTTCACTAGCAACGACAGTAGTACAGAGTCGCAGTCAAATAGCGGTCAAAATCAGAGCAAAACCGGGTCTAATAAGCAAAAAGCATTAACTACTCGGGAGGTTATCGCAGTAAATATCAGAGAGCGCGTGGAGAACCAACGTCTAGGTGTCGAGATGGTGGGGGATACGTTGAAGGGTGACATAGAAGACGTAGCCATGCTGTTCGCTCTAATGACGATGGATGTAGCAGAGTCGGACTTCGATGAACTAATCCAAGATGATCTAGACTAACTGCTACTATATCCGTTTTAAACCTGCTGACCTATCAGCAGGCGTGTCTTAACGCACCGAGCCCTATAATGGAGGGCGAGAGTCAGAAAAAGTAATCTAAGAATATGAGACCTAACCACGAAGCCCAGCGTGAGGCAGCGTTAGACTGGCAGCTAGAACAGCGCGAGAAATACGAGGAACGAGATAACGCAGGTCTCTGTATTCGATGTGGTGAGGAACTTCAGAACCCTGCACTCAGTCAGCCTGTCTGTACTGACTGCTTCAGTGCAACTCACATGAGTTGTGATGAAAAAGGTTGTCTGCAGTCAGTCAAGGTCACTATCCGTCAGCGGCGGCTCTGTGAAGCTCATGGAGTTGAAGCTGCACTCGGAATGTATCGCTCTTACATGGAGATGAAGTCTGAACTCGAAGATCAGCAGATGGAGTTCGAGGATCTAGTTAGTGAGTATGACTATGACCCTCGGAAGAACCACGGCATCCCACCAGATGCTCCGAACGGAGCTAATGAACTCACTGGCATGTATGCAGATATCAAGCTCCTAGAACAAGATATTGATCTTCTTAAGGATCAAGTAAAGCGAGTCCAACGGCAAGTTGATCAGGTGTTCCCTGACAACTTTAACCCTGCTATCTAACATGAACTTCGAGATTATCTTTGAAGGAGAAATGATGAGTGAGAGGTGTGAGTGCATCGACCATCTGTCAGGAGGTTGGATTAGGACTTACAACCCTAGTGTTGATAATTCTAAGCCTATACGATACCATGCGAAAGACATTCGGTTTATCAGAGAGATTGATAAGGATGGAAAATGACCTACGTGCTAGCTTTTATCTAGAATAAGAAATAAAACTATCTATATAGAAGTGTGGTGAGTATATACTCAACAGGATTCGCAAATCGGAACTTTTATACCCATACGGTGCGTATCGCCGGTATGTCACGTACCGCTGGAACGAAAAGCATCAGTAAACCCTGTGTATCGATGCATAGACCTGAGCCGTTCAGGTTTAGCGAGGCTCATATAGAGAGCCGGAAGTTACTGGAGATCATTTATGACAGAAGAATGTGAGACACATACGAACCTGAAAGTAGATGATGTATCGACTAGTCAAGATCAAGTAGAAGCTTTTGTAGTCTGCAAAGACTGCGATGGAGCGTGGGACTTGACAGGAGATCTAGACATGATGACTGCGAATATTGATCTATCTGGATTCTCTGAACTCCATCCAGACTTTGATCCATCAGATTACTAGTATGGTAGTAATCAATAAAAAGTACACCCTCACGGGAGAGCACTGTAAACAGTGTGGAGTACCGCTAGCTGAAGAACTAGATGGAGACAAGGATAAATGCAAGATGTGCAGATAACAATGACTGAAAAATCAGAGAAGACATACGTTCTAGTTCCGGTACTAGTTACAGTTGATGAAGAATACGTAGATCTGGTCGCTCAGCAGTCTCCAGATGACGACCATAAGCTGAGAGATGCTGCGTATAGAAAGATCATTGACCACGACATTACTGCATTAGGTAATATTAAAAGCAGTAGTGAGAGTGAAGAGGTCACAGGCGAACAGCTAGTGAATATTTGATGAAACAAGTACTGTATATGAGTAGAAGCATCATGTAAAAGCTGTTAGATAACCCTGAAATACTTAAGGCTATGGTAACTATGACTGAATGGGCTAATAACAGCATGGTCGAAACACGAGTGCGAGATTAAGGACCTCTTCTGCAAGCGCGAGGTCCTGCTTAGCATAACCGCTGACAATGCTGAGAAAAAGTCTGTTACTCCAGACGAGAGTGGGAAATTCACAACTAGCCGCTCAGACAACTAGATAAGTAGTAAAACCACTACATTTATTTAACTTGCTAGCCAAACTAGCAGGCATGGCAGTAACTGCTGTCATAGAGGCTCATAATGGGAGCCGGAAGTTACAGGATTAAACAATGACTATCGACGACTATCTTGAGTCAAAGAAGACTCAGCAGAAACAGACTCACGTAACGTTCGATAACCCTGACCATGAGAAGACTACCATCAGCCACACTGATGAAGAAACAGCAAAAAAGCACTTCCGTGCTGCTAATGCTATTCAAAATTCTAGGGTGAACAGGAGAGTCATTGTCGGTGACTTCCTTGTTGCACTGGATGAAGAAATGAGCAATGAAGACTCTGACGCTATTGAGGAATTCTTTGAAAAGTTGATGGAATAACGTGCTGTCTAGCCCATAGTGGTCTAATTATATAAAGAGTTCAATTCTCTTTTATGGGCATTGAGCTAGACAACTCATAAAACTGTCTGGTGAGAATTTCAATGAGTAAGAAATATCAGTGTCCATACTGTCCTAAAGAGCTGATTTACGGAAGGTTGAGGACACACATAGTCAATGACCATAAAAGTAAGATAATGCCAGAAGAGCAAAAGACAGACAAAGATTATGTCTTTGTATTGCTCACAGAATCGTATGAGTTTGGAGAATTTACTGTTAAAGGAGTATTCTCTGACATTGAGAAAGTAAATAAGTACGTAGATAAAGAACTGAGCAGCACAACAAAGTATGAGGTGATAAGAGGTCGGTATAACCCATAAGAAACTGAAACATTCTGATACTGAACAGGTGCTTAATTAGCTATCATAGAATTTGAAACTCTACTAAGCAACACTGAGTGGTCTTTTGACTGAGGTTCAATTCCTCAGCGGTGTTTAGCGCTTATCCTAGGCGCGTGATAAAAATAGGATGCTAGAAATGAAAAAGTTATACTGTGATAACTGTGGAGCAGCAGTCCACGTTCCCTCAGACAGAAGCATCATTGAAGTAGAAAAGTGTCCAGTTTGCCATGAGCGCGAACTATACCTAGAAGAATAAAAAGACAATGCCACAGAGAAAATTCAAAGCCACTGAAGGCTTGTTGAGTGACGTAATGCGAAAACAATCGGGTGTGATTGAGAAAGCATGGCTTGAGGCTCTGATGAATGGAGTCGACGCTAATGCTTCTGAGATTCACTTCGAGATAGACGAGAAGAGCACTCACTACTGGGACGACGGTGACAGCATGACTCAGAGTGAGGTTGAACAGTACTTTGAGCAGTTCGGACTGAAGGACTCCGATATAGAAGATAAAGAATTCGGAAAATTCAGAATGGGCAGAGGTCAGATCTTCAACTTCGGTCTTAACATCTGGCGTGCAAAGGAGAACTACATGGTAGTTAGCCTTGACGACAAGAAGGTTGAGGTCCATCTACCAGATTGCACGGAGAAAGAAGACGAGTCGGTACTTGCTCGTGAAGGCGACCTGTACCGCCTAGACACGAGCGGTCTGTCGTATGCGATGCTTGTTGCAGAACATATTGACGAGGGCATTGATATTACAGTAAAGCACTACAACCCTATCAATGACCTTGATGACACTCTTTCCGAGTTCAGGAAACTAGCCAAGTACGTCCCGTGGGTACACGGGGTAGATGTATTCATCAATGGTGATGAAATAGAAAGCAAGCCTGATCTTATTGAGGAGACTGACTCTGCATGGTTTGCTGAAGGTGATAGTAACTATTATGACCGAAGCCATGTATATAATAAAGGCGCATTTGTAGATACATTTGACATTGGACCGAAGTCTCTAACTGTAATCAGCAAAGACGACCTTGATGTTACTCTTGACAGAACTGATATCTTAGACACAGATGACTACTGGAATGGAATTAAGGATGAGTATGAGGGCGTTGTTGTGTCTTATCTATCTGGCCAGGATGATATGAGTACGAGGCAGCGTAACTGGCTCCTCGAAAAGGCTGCAGAAAGTCAATCGGTATTACAGTCAGTCAAAGACACTCCATTGCTGGAAGATGCTACTGGCGACATATTGACTATAGAGCAAGCAGCTGGAGAAAGAATTGGATTCTCAAGTACGGATGATGCAGTAGCCCAAGATGCTATGGACCGTGGGTCTGCTGTTATGCTTAATGAATCTCATGAAGACTCATTCAAGAAACTAGCTAAGTCTTCACACACTGCCCCATCTGCATCTAACATAGATCCATATTCCGAGATTGTAGATAAGTCTCTTGCTTTCGAGATGAAGGAAGTTAGTTATTCTGACCTCAGCAAACGCCGAAAGAAAAACCTGGATATAATTGATGCTGCTCTCCATGATCTAGGATTTAATTGCGAAGTCTGTGCTGGATACTCTAACCATAAGAATGTATGGAAGGACGATAATGGCACCGTCTTCGTGCATAAAGATTACCTGAATAGTAGCAAGAATAAGCTAGCAACTGAAGTAATGCAAAACGTCGTGATAGTTGCTTCGCATGATGGTGAAACGATGAGTTCTCTTGATGAGAACTACTCATTGAAATCGAGTGTTTATAAGACTATTTCTGGTCTTCAATTTGCTGCAGACACAGACTATCCGACAGTTCAGCAACGTATTCTAGACAGCCAGTACTAACATACTGGCCCAATATTTATTAAACTTGACAGCCTAACTGTCAAGCCTGTTAAAAGCAGAGAGACTCATAACGGGAGTCGGAAGTTAAAGAACTACAGTGACTAGTGACATACCAGGTCTAGATGATGAGATTCCAGAGAATAAAACCGCAAGAATAGAGTTCAGAAATCCAGAAGAGCATGAAGATGCAGACTACTGTGATGATAGAGAGTACTATGAAGCACTCCACACTGTCAGAAACTACTTGGGAAGAGGTATCAACTATCCAGTTGGAAAGTGGTTAGTTGCTATCAGAAAAGCGCATTTCGAGGACGATCTGAATGCAGCAAAAGAAATGACAGAACAGCTGCTTAACGGCTACACAGATAAAGAGATCAAAGTGATAGAAGTAGAAGAATGACATACAAGTTCATGCTCCTTCATAGGAGTGAGATAAATGATGACTGGAGTGTAGTTGAAGCTCATGCTAATACACATGGAGAGTTTCTCAAAGCAGTAGATAAACACATCATCAGAGATAACGAGTGGGTAGTCTACAGAGTAGACGAAGGCACTCACAAGGATCAGTACTTGCATAGTGGAGAACTAGATAACATCATTCCAGAGTAACAGTGTGTAGCTAATATGGAACATCCAGAGTTCGTAGTGAAGGCTAAATTCATCCGCGAGGATGAAGAAGTAGACAATGATCTTTGGCCTCGTGATATTGATAAGTATAGTCTTACTAAATCATGGAAGTCTAGAGTTAGTAAGCTCAGAACTGTTATAGATGAAGACAAGATCGAGGTAGCAATGTCTGAAGGAGATATACATAGTGCTATGTCCAACTCCGTTAGCTTTGTTTACAACTCTGACGGAGTAATTATATATGTTATTGTAAGTGCTGAACTCGCTAAGTATGGTGATCACTACCCTACTTCCCCACGGCGGTTGGATTACAGATTCAATGCTGTTACAGTGTGGCCTTATGTCTACAATCGGAGTGAAGCACTAAATAGTGAATCTTGGACAATGCAAGACCTAGCTTATATTCAAACTATATGCCGTGAAGAGTCAGGCGAGTCGGAGCTCTCAAAACATGACGCAGAATGCCCCCTATAGCGTTATGTCCGATTTTAGACATACAGAAAGCTTTATATGTTTGTCGGTATATGAGTCTGTATAGAGAGAGTGTACCACTTAATTTCTTAGGCAGATAGGTATTCCAGGGTTCAACTCCTTGGCTGCCCATTAACCCGAAAGGGTTGATAATTTATGGATAAAGAAGAAATATGGGAAGAAGAGCTTAATGGTATGATGGACAGACTAGAACATGAGGTTGGCCTATTAGAACAAAGTATCGACTCAAGGGGTGAACACATAACTAACGAATATTCGGATAAAGTGTCACGAGCACAGCTAGAACAAATAGCATCAATTGTGGAGTCAATGTCGGAACACATTGGAGAAGGAAAGGCGATAAGTATCACAACCCCATCACAAATAGAAGATAGTTGAAAATGGGACTAGATGAGTTTAAATCAGAGCAAAAAAGCCAATACAGAGCTTACTCTGAGCACGAGCATAACGAAAAGTTACAAGATATAGTTGATCAATATCAAAAAAGGTTTCCAATAGACCTTAGAATACAGTTTATTGAGGTGTCTAGTAGGATGACTAAACATGCAGCAATGGCATATAAAAGAGATGGGAAAAAATACTACATAAGAGTTTCAGAAAACTTTATCGAACGTTCCAATGACGAGCAGTTGCATAGGACAGTGATACATGAAATGGTACATGTGTATATGTACCAGATCGGAATGGACAATGAGAATCACGGAAAGTACTTCCGCTGGGTTCTTGGAAGAGTAGGTGGTAGTTTTACCGGAGAAACTATACACAACACTAAGTGGGAAAAGTGCGTTCAACCGTTCATAGAAAAGAGTGATTTGTAATATGGCACTAGAAGACTTCAAATCGGAAGAGAAAACGTCATCGCCTAAGAGTAGCAGTGGACCATCATCAAATGGGGTAAACAAATTCTTGTCGAACTCAGATAATGAAATAGAAATACCCGGTGGTTTCAAGATTTCACCAGACAACACTGACGACACAGAAACTGAAGTTGTAAAAGTGTTCGGAGGGCCTGGA
>ERZ1034543.388-NODE-388-length-11206-cov-2.798314_pt1 | contig 11206 bp, 8 predicted proteins | sample MGYA00520654_ERZ1034543 | MGnify/ENA primary metagenome ERZ1034543 (study PRJEB33760, sample SAMEA4777712) | hypersaline lake metagenome | biome: hypersaline environment; feature: brines | place: Spain | collected 2012-08 | depth 0 m ... | reverse complement strand
CTTCCCCGTCTCGCCGTCTCTGCAATTCTCCCACACGCCCAACCGCCCACACGCCCAACCGCCCACACGCCCCACTTATTTTACATTAACGTAACGTGTTTCCGGAACGCGTAATAGGGACAGGGAGGTAGAGGCTGACTCACGATGGACGGTCTTTTCCGCCCACTAACTTTCCTGTTCTGATGAATACCCGACCGCAGTTCCGACCCGTTCTCTGGATACTCGCCCTCGCCCTGGTGCTGACGGCCTGCCAGACGGAAACCGCCGGCGATGAAGAAGCCGCCGAGGCAGACGCCCCGACCGAAACGGCGTCCGTTGAGTCTGAAACCATTGCGTGGGACTACACCGGCGAGACCGGCCCCGCCAACTGGGCCGAGCTCAACGAAACCTACGAAGCCTGTGCGGGCAGCCGGCAGTCCCCCATCGACCTGGTCGCCGACGACGAGGCCCAGGACGTCAACGTTGAATTCGATTATACCGAGGCTGAAGGCACGCTCTTCGACACCGGTCACGGCGTGCAGGTCAACATCGAAGGCGGCACCCTGAGGATCGACGGCAAGGCCTTCGCCCTGAAACAGTTCCACTTCCACACCCCGAGCGAGCACACGGTCGACGGGACCAGCTACCCGGCCGAGGTGCACCTCGTGCACGCCTCCGACGACGGCGAACTGGCCGTGCTCGGCATCTTCTACGAAGAAGGCGAGGCCAACGACTTCCTCGCCCCCGTCTGGGAAGACCTTGAGAGCCGCGCGACCATGGCCGCCGCGGATCCGCTCATGATGAACGCGGCCGACATGCTTCCGGCCGACCGCACCACCTACACGTACCCGGGCTCCCTCACCACGCCGCCGTGCTCGGAGATCGTGCGCTGGCACGTAATGCAGGAGCCGCTCACAATGTCGGCCGAGCAGATGGAGGCGTTGACGGCCATCTACGACGACAACAACCGCCCGGTGCAGCCGCTGAACGACCGCGAGATCGACCGCGTCACGCTGTAGCATTGTGGAGGGAATGCAAATGGTGGATCCCGTCGGGACGCCGCTCCGCGCGTCTCGAGAACCCCCCGTTCCAAGCGCCCGGCACGTCGGTGTCCGGGCGCTTTTTCGTTGCCGGGCCCAGGCAATCTCAAAAAATCAGGAGGCACCGGCGTCTCACATTGCCTCTCGATCTTCTCTTCTCTCGCCGTTACAATCCAATCGGCCGGAGGCCCGTACCTTCGATGCTCGTTCCCTTCTCGACCGACCCCAGTTCTCCTTGATGCTGATTGACGACCTCTCGACGCCGGCGCTGCTTGTGGACGCGGATCGCCTGAGCCGAAACCTCGACCGGATGCAGGCCAAAGCCGATGAGAACGACGCGGCCCTGCGCCCGCACGGCAAAACGCACAAGTCCCCGGCCCTCGCCCGGTGGCAGATCGATCGAGGGGCAATCGGCCTCACGGTGGCCACCCTTCCGGAGGCGGAAGCCTTTGCCGAGGCCGGTGTCGGCGACATCCGCGTTGCCTACCCCGTCGTCGGCCGCGAGCGCTACGAACGCCTGCTGGCGCTCACCGAAACGGCAACCGTCTCCTTCACCGTCGACACGGAGGCGGGCGTTCGGCAGGCGTCGCGCTTCCTCGACGACGCCGGGACGACGATGGACGTGCTGCTTGAGGTGGACGTCGGACACGGGCGCTGCGGGGTGCCGTGGGACGCCGACGAAGAGACGATCCGCCTCGCCGAGGCAATTGCCGACGCTCCCGGCCTGGACCTGGCGGGGATCCTCACGCACGCCGGACAGGCCTATCACGGTCCGCACGACGGAGAATCGAAGGCCGACGCCCTCCGCCGCGCAGGCCGCGAAGAGCGCGACCGCATGCTGGAGGTGGCCGTCCGACTGGCCGAGGCCGGCTGCGAGGGCATTGACCCGGACACCTTCGAGATCAGCATCGGCTCGACGCCGTCCCTGACGCATTTCGAAAACGCCGAGCGGGCGGGGGTTCGGATCACCGAAAACCGCCCCGGCAACTACGTCTTCAACGACGCCATGCAGGTGAACCTGAAATCGGCAGAACTGGACGACTGCGCCCTCTCGGTGTACACCTCGGTCGTGAGCAAGCGGCGCGACCCCTCCGGAACGGAGCGGGTCTACGTCGACGCCGGCAAGAAGGTGGTGACGACCGATCAGGGGCCGGGCATGGACCGCTACGGGACGGTGCTCTACAACGCCCGCTACATGCGCGCCCATCCGCACGCCGTCGTCACCGACCTGTCGGAGGAGCACGGCTGGATGCGCGTTCCGGGAGGGGCGACGTTCGGCGTTGGAGACCGGCTGCGGATTGTGCCGAACCACGCCTGCGTGACGGTCGCCACGCAGAACGCTCTCCACGTGGTGGACGGGGACGAGGTCGTGGAGACGTGGGACGTTGCCGCGTGACGGAAGCCGCAGGACGACGGACCGGAGTGATCGCCGAGGGGTGCCCGGAGACGGAGGTGCGGTGGGCCTGCTGATGGCCCGTCGGAGACGCACATACCCCCACATCCCCATCCCTCCACCCGTACCTCCCTCCACCCCTTGACCTCTCCACCCCTCTACGCCGTCACGGCCTCCGGCTTCTCCAGGTTGCTGAAGAGATTATTCAGCGACTCCGTGTAGGTCGGGTGGGCGAAGGCGGAGGAGCGGATCTCCTGGGCCGTGACGCCGCCCATCATCGCCATCTGGAGGACGGACATGATCTCCCCGCCCTCGGTCCCGAGAATTGCGGCGCCGAGGATCCGGTCCGTGTCGCGGTCGACGACTGCTTTCATGAGGCCGCGCGTTTCGTCGACCTCCAGCGCCCGGGCGACGTGGGTCATCGGCATTTTCGCCACCAGCACGTCGCGACCCTGCTCAATGGCCTGCTCCTCGGAGAGACCGACGCGGCCGAGCTGCGGGTCGGTGAAGAGGGTGTAGGGGACCAGCCGCCCCTCGATCGACCGGCCGGCGTCCTCGAGCCAGTTGTCGCGCACGATGCGATAGTCGTCGTAGGAGATGTGCGTAAACGCCGGTCCGCCCTTCACGTCGCCGATCGCCGCGATGGGGTCCGCCGACGTTTCGAGACGATCGTTCACGGCGACGTACCCGCGCTCCGTCGTCTCGACTCCCGCGGCGTCCAGGTTAAGGACGTCCGTGTTGGGCCTGCGCCCGGCGGCGACGAGCAGGTGCGTGCCGCGGAGGCGCTGCGGCGCATCCGGACCCTCGAGGCACACCGAGAGCGTCCCGTCCGCCCGCTTCTCGGTGCAGTCCATTCGCGTCGACGTCAGGACCCGGATGCCGTCGTCCTGCAGGATCTCCGTCAGCGTCTCGGCGACGTCCGCATCCTCGCGGGAGACGATCTGATCGCCGCGCTCGATGAGGGTGACGTCCGATCCGAACCGCCGAAACATCTGCCCGAACTCGAGTCCGATGTAGCCGCCGCCCAAAACGATCAGGTGATCGGGAACGGTGTCGAGCTCCAGGATGGAGGTCGACGTCAGATAGTCAATCTCATCCAGCCCGTCGATGGGCGGAATAAAGGGGCGCTCCCCCGTGTTGATCACGAACCGCTCGGCGGAAAGTCGCCGCGGGGGGGCGTCGTCGAAGGCGACCTCCACGGTGTGCGGGTCGACGAAGGCCGCTTCTCCCTCGACGAGGTCCAGCCCCTCCGTTCCTTCCACGGCGCTGCGGCTGCCGGAGCGGAACGACTCGACAATCTCGCGCTTGCGGGCCCGCACTCGCTCGAGGTCGACGGAGACCTCGCCGGTGTCGACGCCGTAGTCGGCCGCCCGGCGCGCAAGGTGAGCGACGCGGGCGCTGGCGATCATGGTTTTGGTCGGCGTGCAGCCTTCGTTCACACAGGTTCCGCCGACGTGCTTTCGCTCAACGAGGGCAACCGACCGGCCCGCCCGTGCCAGAGCACCGGCGAGCGGCCCGCCTCCCTGTCCGGCGCCGATCACGATGACGTCGTATGAGGCAGGATCGGAAGAGGTGTTGTTGTACTGGGGCATAGAAGAAGGAGAATCGACTGGTAAGAACGACGATGGATCGAAGCAAACCGGGTTCAGCGGGGGCCGGGGCGGCTCATGTCAGGACGACCTCCGCCAGGAGAATCATAGAGACAATCAGGAAGAGGACGCCCATTCCCAGCTCCCGGGTGCGCTCCGGGATGCGCTCGGCAACGGCCGGGCCGATCTGCCCGCCGACGAGCACGCCGGGAACGGTAAAGAGCAGCAGGTTGACGAGCCGTTCCACCGTAGAGCCGCCGACCTGAAGCAGGGTGGCGATGTGTCCGGCAGAGGCCGTGAGTGCGGTTACGGCGACCACGAACACGCTCGTGGCGACGGCGATGCGGGCGGGGATGCGGCACCGCTGCAGAAACAGGTAGCCGTTCAGTTCGCCGAGGCCGGTCGACACCATGCCGATGAAGAGTCCGCCGATGCCGCCGGACAAGATCCCCTCGGTACGGTTGAACACGGTATAGCAAAGTTCCTCTCCGTCGGCGGTGCGGCGGCAGCGTTCGGCGCGGTCGGGGGACTGCCGGTTGGCGGCGTCGATTTGGTCGCGCACCGCCGCGGTCGGCGATCGGAGAAAGCTGGCGGCGACGACCACGAGCCCGACGCCGAGAACGGTTTTCAGGATGTCGTCGGCCACGTAGTGGGCCGCGTACGTCCCGACCAGGGCCGCGGGGATGCTGACGGCAAGCAGCGTTCCGCCCATTCGGTAGTCGATGAGGCGACGGCGGATGTAGGCGACGAGGCCGCTGCCGAATCCGAACACCTCCACGATAAGCCCGGCGCTGATGGCGGTACGCGGCTCCAGGCCCAGCGCCAGGATGAAGAACGGGGAGAAGAACGTGGCTCCCTCCACCCCCGATCCCAGGGCCACCGTTGCGAAAACGATGGCCACCGGCAGCATGTACCAAAACTCCAGCGACAGCTCCATCAGGCGATGTGAGAACGGTGGACGGTGCGCGATTCGTACTGCGGAGCGAGCGGCGGTCCGGAGGAAGGACGCCGGCAGACCGTCGGTCTACGAGGCGGCGCGATCCTCGACCGGGACCGCCCGTTTACGCGGCAGGAGCGAGCCGGCCGGTGCGCCGGAGGTCGTCTTCGAACTGCGGACGCAGGAGATCTTCCAACTTTTGGCGGGCCCGGTGGAGGCGGACGCGAACGTTTACGCGGGTAAGATCAAGCGCCTCCGCCACTTCCTTCGTCGATTTCTCTTCCAGGTCGCGCATCCGAATGATTTCGCGGTAGGAGTCGGGCAGCTCGGCCAGCGCGGCGTGCACGAGTTCCTTGCGCTCGGTTCGCTCGGTGTGGTCCCGGGGATCGCCGTCGGTAAGCGAGCTCGCGGACTCGTCGTTGTGGTTCATCCACTCGAGCGTGTCCGACTCCGCGGTTGTGTAGCGGTCCTGGTCGCGAAAGTACCGGAAGGCAAGATTCCGGGCGATGCTGCAGAGCCAGGTCGACACCTTGGAGTCGCCCCGAAAGCGGTCGATCGATCGGAGCGCCTGGTAGAACGTCTCCTGAAGCAGCTCTTCGGCCACGTCGGCATCTTTGACCATCTTGAGGAGGAGACGATAGACGATACGCCGATTTCCGTACACCCAGCGCTCGATGGCATCTGGGTCGCGGTCGCGGAGGGCGTCGAACTCGGACGCGGTGGGCTCGGGAGGCGAATCCGCACCGGCCGACGACGATGCACGAGACGAGGCGGGAGGAGAAGTAGACACGTTCTGAAGCATGGCAGGATGGAGACCGGTGATGAGAAGTCCGATGGGCACGCGGAACGCGCCGTTTGTCTCGCGTTCACTCTGTAACCATGGAGAAGACCGTTCCAACCCGCTCGCCCCCGAATATTTAGATGGTTAAACCGTTGATTGATAAGTTTTTGTCAGAAAGAAGAAAACGTGAAGGGGTGGGGCTGGGTGAGCCCGCGAGCGTCGACATCTCGACGCTGTGACGATATATCGACAGCGGGTGAGTCGGCGGGTGGGGGGCGTGGCCGGTTGCAGCCCGCGCCGAACCCGCAACCCGCTCCTCACACCTCTCACCCCAAACCTCTCACCCCGAACCTCTCACCCCAAACCTCTCACCCCGAACCTCTCAACCCGAACCTCTCAACCCGAACCCCTCAACCCGAACCCCTCAACCCGATCCCCGAACGCATGCCCATGCCCGGTCCCCCGAGCGACGATCCGACGGAGCAGCTGCGGGAGTACGCGCGCCGTCTGGAAATCCTTCGCGAGATCGACGAAGCCATTCTCGCGGCGCAGTCGCCCTCCGACATTGCCTCGGCCGCTCTCGAGCGGCTGCGGGAGTTCGTTCCGTTCATCCGCGCCAGCGTCGTGCTCTTTCACTGGGACCGGGACGAGTCCGAAATTCTGGCCATCTACCAGAAGCACGGCGATACGGAGCTCCGCCCGGGTACGGTGCTCCCCATCGACCACCTGCCCATCCCGGATGAACTCTTCGACGGAGAGCCCAAAATGGTGGGCGACATTCAGTCGGGGCCGTCCACGGCCGTCACCCGGCGGCTCCGGCGCGACGAGAATATTCGCTCCTACGTGTCCTTCCCGCTGATCGCCGAGGAAGAGCTCATCGGCATGGTGAACTTTGGAAGCAACGAGGCGGACGTGTATGCGGGACAGTGGCGGCACATCATCCGAGAGGTGGCCGATCAGCTCGCTATCGCCATCCGGCAGGCGCACCTCGTCGAGCAGGTGCGCGCCTACTCCGAAAAGATGGAGCAACGGGTGCAGGAACGGACCGAAGAGCTGGAGTCGTTCACGTACTCGGTGTCGCACGACCTGCGGACGCCTCTGCGTGCGGTGGACGGCTTCTCCCGAATGCTGATGGAGCAGTACGCCGACGACCTCGACGACGAAGGCCGGCGCCTCGTTCGCGTCATCTACGAGAACACCCAGAAGATGACGCAGCTGATCGACGGGCTGCTCTCTCTGTCCCGAATCGGGCGACGGGACATGCGCCGGCGCAGCGTCGACGTCGAACAGCTTGCCCGGGAGGCCTTCGAGGAAGCCCGGCAGGGCCACGAGGGGTCGGTGGAGTTTCGTGTCGGCGATCTTCCCGACGCCCATGCCGACCGCGCCATGCTCCGACGCGTGTTCGTCAATCTCCTTTCGAACGCCCTGAAGTTTTCGGCCGACCGGGATCCGGCGCGGATCTCCGTCGAGGCGTACGAATCGGAGGACGGGGACCCGGTCTACGCCGTGCGCGACAACGGCGTGGGATTTGATATGAAGTACGCCGACAAGCTCTTCGGCGTCTTTCAACGCCTGCACGACGAGGCGTCCTTCGAGGGCACCGGCGTCGGGCTGGCTATCGTGGAGCGGACCATCCGCCGTCACGACGGCCGGATCTGGGCGGAGGGAGACGTCGGGGAAGGCGCGACCTTTTCGTTCACGCTCGGAGAGGCAAGTGCCTGATGTCGCCGGGTAGCGGCTCGGACGCGCCCGGCGTCTGTAATCTGCTCGGTGTAACGGATTGCACCGGCAGGACTCCCACGCGAAGAACCGTCCCCTTTCCCTGCTTTTCCTGAACGTGACCCTGCGTGCCCCGGTGAGTACCTGCACGGATATCCTCCTCGTCGAAGATCAGGCCTCCGACGCGGAGCTCGCGCTTCATGCTCTGCGCGGACTCGACCTCGATCGCGACGTGACCCTCGTGCGCGACGGAGCGGAGGCGCTGGACTTTCTCTTCGCCCGCGGTGCGTACAGCGACCGCGACCCGGACGACCTGCCGCGCTTCGTCCTGCTGGATCTAAAGCTTCCGAAAGTGGACGGTCTGCAGGTCCTGGAAGCCATCCGGGCCGACGAGCGAACGAGAGATCTCCCGGTCGTCGTCCTCACGTCGTCGAAAGAGGCGTGCGACGTCGAGCGGTGCTACGACCGGGGTGCAAACAGCTACGTCGTGAAGCCGGTTGACTTCGACCAGTTTACCGACGCCATCCAGGACATCGGACGCTACTGGCTCGCGCGCAACGTCATCCGCGACCGCTGACGGGTTGCTGAGGCGTTGGACGTTGGGGCGTTGGACGGTGGAACGTTGGACGTTGGGACGTTGGACGTTGGGACGTTGGACGTTGGACGGTTTGCGTTCAGCAGCAGGTCCCCCCTCTCCCTGCTTCCCCGTCTTCCCGTCTCCCCGTCTCCCCGCTTCCCCGTCTCATCGAACCATCCCTTCATCGACCCCGCGGCACCGCGCCATGGTCTGGCAGACCGATGACAGGACCGAAGACCGTGAGGCGTACCAGCCGCCATCCCTCCCTCCGATGATACGGAGGAGGCGGCCGTTCCACTTCTCCGTCCGCGTGCCTATCTTTCGAGCGGCACCCCTGAAACAACGAGCTCTTGACGCTCCATGGAGTCCGCCATCGATCCGAGCCCAGATGTCGACCGACTGCCCGACCGTGAAGAGCCCCTCCAGATCCTCATGCTGGAGGACGTCGCGACCGACGCGGAGCTCATCCAGGCGGAATTGGAGAGCGAAGACATTGAATTCGAAGCGCGCCGCGTTACGGCCCGAGACGGGTTCGAACTGGCCCTCGAGGCCAGCGACCTGGACCTGATCCTGGTCGACTACAATCTCCCGGCCTTCGACGGGATGGAAGCGCTGGAGATGGCGCTGGAGCGTCGCCCCGACGTGCCGGTCGTATTCGTGTCCGGCGCCATCGGGGAGGAACGCGCCATCGAAACGCTCAAGCAGGGGGCCACCGACTACGTTCTGAAGGACAAACTCTCCCGGCTCGGGCCGGCGGTGAAGCGGGCCTTGCGGGAGGCGCAGGAGCGGCGCGCCCGTCGCGAGGCCGAGGACGCGCTTCGACGGGCCAACGAACGCCTCGAGCAGAACGTCGAATCGCGCACGGCCGAGCTCCGCCGCATCAACGACGAGTTGCGCAGCGAGGTCGAGGAGCGAAAACGCGCCGAGCAGGCCCTGCGAGAGAGTGAGCAGCGCCTCGCGAGCATCATCGACTCGGCGATCGACGCCATCATCACCGTCGACGACGACCTGCAGATCCGTCTCTTTAACCGGGCGGCCGAGCAGATCTTCGGGTGCAGCGCCGACGCCTGCGAAGGCGATGCCCTCTCCCGGCTTCTCACGGACGATCTCACCGCCGTCGTCGAAGACTACGTCGATACCCACGACCAAACGCCCTTGCCCGCCGACTTCGACCCGGCCGATGCGGGACGGTATCTCGCCGCCGCCGAGGGCTTTCGGGCACGCCGACCGGACGGCTCCACCTTCTGCGTAGAGGCTACGATCGGTCGCATCCATGTGTCGGACAAGCGGCGCTATCTGCTCATTCTGCGGGACGTGGAGGAGATGAAGCAGGCGGAGGAGCAGCTCACCCAGCTTCAGTCCGAAAAGGTCTACCTGCGGGAGGAAATCGAGAGCGAATACAATTTCGAGGAGATCGTCGGGCAGTCCGACGCCCTGCAGTCGGTCTTCGATGCGATCGACCAGGTGGCGGAGACGGACACGACGGTGCTCGTCTGCGGCGAAACGGGCACGGGCAAAGAACTCGTGGCTCGTGCGGTGCACCGCCGGAGCCGCCGCGGCGACGCCATGCTGGTGAAGGTCAACTGCGCCGCCCTCCCCAGCAATCTGATCGAGAGCGAGCTGTTCGGCCACGAGAAGGGAGCGTTCACCGGGGCGACCGAGCAGCGCGTCGGTCGGTTCGAGCTGGCGGACGGAGGGACCATTTTCTTGGACGAGATCGGCGAGCTCCCGCTGGAGACGCAGGCGAAGCTGCTGCGCGTCCTGCAGGAGCAGGAGTTCGAACGCGTCGGTGGGAGCGAGACGATCGAGGTAGACACCCGCATTCTCGCCGCCACGAACCGCGATCTGGAGACGGACGTCGAGGCGGGGCGCTTCCGGGCAGACCTGTACTACCGCCTCAACATCTTCCCCATCGACGTGCCGCCGCTCCGCGATCGGGACGGCGACGTGCCGCTTCTGGCGAATCATTTCGTCGAGAAGTTCGCCGGTCAGACCGGCAAGGACGTCAACGCACTGAGCGCCGGGGCCATGACCGTCCTGAAGCGGTACGACTGGCCGGGAAACGTCCGCGAGCTGGCGAACATCATCGAGCGGGCCGTCATCCTCACACGAGAAGACATCATCCGGGCCGAGCACCTGTCGATTCGGAGCGATGAAGCCTCCGGAAGCGACGGATTCCGTTCTCTGGAAGAGGTCCAACGGCAGCACATCATCGAAGCGCTGGAGCAGACCGGTGGGGTCGTCGGTGGCGGGGAAGGGGCTGCGCAGCTCCTTGACGTGAACCGGACCACCCTGCTGTCGCGCATGGACCGTCTGGGGGTCGACCCGGCCGACTACCGGTAGGACCGGGGAGAGGCCGTTTTCTACGTCGACGGGTCGACGAGGACCCGCAGGTGCAACAGGTCGGCCCGGCGCGAGGGTCGGCAGCGGGGGCGCCGTAACGCCGAGGTGCGTGCGGGAACGGACGGGTCCTGCTCATCGGAACACTGCTCATCGGAACAGACATCCTCCTTCCACATCTTCCCGCGTATCCATGACGCTCAGCGACAAACAGCAACGGCTTTGCGACGAGTCGCCCTACGACTACGGCGACCTCTCGGCGCTCTTCCTCAACTGCACGCTCAAGCCGTCTCCCCATCCGTCGCACACGCGCACCCTCATCGACGTCTCGGCCGCGATCATGGAAGAGAACGACGTGGACGTGGAGATCGTCCGGCCCGTCGACCTCGACCTCGCGCCCGGCGTCTACGGCGACATGACCGACCACGGGTTCGAGACGGACGACGGGCCGGCCCTCTACGAGGCGGTGCTGGAGGCAGACATCCTCGTTCTCGGATCGCCCATCTGGCTCGGGGAGAAGTCCTCCGTCTGCCAGCGGGTCATCGAACGTCTCTACGCCAACTCGTCGGATCTCAACGACCGCGGCCAGTACGCCTACTACGGGCGCGTCGGCGGGTGCCTCCTTACCGGCAACGAGGACGGGATCAAGCACTGCTCGATGGGGATCCTCTACGCCCTCCAGCATCTCGGCTATACGATTCCGCCCCAGGCCGACGCCGGGTGGATCGGGGAGGCCGGTCCCGGGCCGAGCTACGGCGACGAGCGGGACGACGGCTCGCGCGTGGGGTTCGACAATGACTTCACGCAGCGCAACACCACGTTCATGACGTGGAACCTGATGCACACGTCCT
>ERZ1034543.387-NODE-387-length-11212-cov-2.522004_pt1 | contig 11212 bp, 9 predicted proteins | sample MGYA00520654_ERZ1034543 | MGnify/ENA primary metagenome ERZ1034543 (study PRJEB33760, sample SAMEA4777712) | hypersaline lake metagenome | biome: hypersaline environment; feature: brines | place: Spain | collected 2012-08 | depth 0 m ... | reverse complement strand
AGGATCGAAGGGAGATGCAATCGCGCGCAGAAAATTGTTATCTGGTGACACACATCGTCAACGGTATGCCCCTCGTCACGGTCGTTACCCCCTGTTACAACGCGGAGCCGTTCATCGGCGAGACGATCGAGAGCGTGCAGAACCAGACCTTTCAAGACTGGGAGCACATCGTCGTCGATGATGGCAGCACCGATCAGAGTCTAGAGGTGATCCAAGAGCACGCCCAGCGCGATACCTCCGGCCGCCTCCGTGTACTCCACCAAGAGAACGGCGGGGTATGCCGGGCGCGCAATGTCGGCTTCGCGGCTCGCTCTCCCGATAGCCGGTACGTCCTCTTTCTTGATGCGGACGACCGGATGAAGCCGGACATGCTGGACGTTCTGGTCCAACACATGGAGGCGCATCCGGAGGTCGCGTTGACGTACTGCCTTGCAGATCACATCGACGTATCAGGTCAACAAATCAAGCAACCACGTCCACCGCTCCGTTATTCTTCTTCTTCTTTTGGTATGCAGCCAGTCTCCAACAGCGTCCGGGCCACGCCGGTCCTGTCGCTCTTCGACGGGCACGCAATACCGTCGACATCAATGATCCGATGTCATGATGTGGAAGAAGCGGGTGGCTTCGATGAAGCGCTTGGGCAACCAGCGGAGGACTGCGATCTCTTTGCCCGGATTGGATTGAAGAGGCAGGTACATCGACTCCACGAACGTCTCATCGAATACCGACGCCATTCTGGTCAGGTAACACGTCAGGCCGAACGAAAGAAACAACAGATGAAGAGGCTCGGCAAGAAATGGTCACGACCTTGGAGTGCGAAGGATCCGTTGTTTCATCGACGACGGCACATTTGGCGGACGTGGAATGGATGCACGATTCCCCAGATGTGGTTACACGCAGCCCGAGATCAATTCCGTAGTGGCAGGATCTTTCGATCACTGCTACTGGCAGGAGGAAGCATCATGCGCTACATCCACTTTATTTGGATCACTGCTACCGTCGACTTTCTGCGCAAATGGTTCGCCGCCAGTAAGTAGCGTGGTTTCGCCTGTTGCGAGAAGATTGCTTTGTCTCTTCTTACCCTACAGTTTGCCATGGTCGTCGTATCCGCAGCCGACAATCGATTCGCCCTTCCGCTCGGCGTGATGCTCTCGACCGTGCTCCGCAACGCCCCGATCGACGCGGTCGTGCACCTGTACGTTCTTTCCGACGGAATTGCACCGGCGAACCGGGAGCGAGTCGACCGGGTCGTCGCGATGCACGGTACCGGCCGAACGGTAACCCTGACGTGGATTGATGCCCGTAAACACTCCGATACCTTTGCCGCCCTGAAGACGACCGAATTTTTCTCGGAGGCGGCTTACCTCCGCGTTCTGATTCCAGATCTCGTCTCTGATCGGTACGATCGGGCCATTTATCTAGACGCCGACTTGGTCGTGGAGCGCAGTCTTGCGCCTCTGTGGACGCATCCATTCCACGGCGCTCCTCTTCTCGCCGTCCGCGACTACAGCATTCAAACGGTTGGACACCCCAAGGGACTCGCTCGCTACCGGGATCTCGATCTATCCCGCAGCCAGCCGTACTTCAATTCCGGCGTTCTTGTACTCAATCTGCCGGCGTGGAGACAGTCGAATACGAGCGATCGCGTGCTGGAGTATGCCCACCGAAACCGAAGCGTTGTGAGCCACGCCGATCAAGACGGCTTGAACGCCATTCTCGCGCGAGACTGGCAGCCGCTGGAACCGCCAGACGGGAATCGATTCTCTTGATCGCTGGCCGGAATCGGACTTTCGAGCGTCCGTCCTGGCGATCCGAGAAGAGGTGGAAAACGACCCCTACATCGATCACTTCACGGGGGGAGACAAACCGTGGCACATCCTGAGCAATCACCCGTCGCGGGACAAGTTTTTGAGGTATTTGCGCGAGAGCGGATGGTTCACGCCCCGGGAATTTCGCATGTGGCAGGCCGTCCGAAGACTTCGCCTTCCCGAACAGTACCTGCGACGGTACACCCGCCCCCTCCGGCATCGGCTCCGGGAGGCACTTCGGAGTTGAAATCAGCCTCTCCCTCGACTCCCCCGGACGGACCGGATCCAGACACCCAAAGTGGGGGCCTCAGCGACAATTCGTCCGCGAAAGGGCTCGGACGCGAAAGGGCTCGGACACGGCCGGCTCGTCGAAGCGTCTGTGTCGGTTTCACCGGGCGGCCAGTTGGATGAGGCTGCCGGTCATGCTGGCGGGTGGTTCTCATCCAGAAGTGCGGGCATCGTTTGTCCAAGACGACATCAGGTCATGTCGCTTCGGCCACCGTCTCGTCGTCAGGCATTCCTACGTTGATGGCTGAACCCCCTCCTCCTTGCATCTCTCCATCTGACTCTATGTGGTCCTTCTGCCCTTCCCGCCTTCGATTGTGGGCGACCCCCGCCGGCCAGCGCGTCCTCTCCACGCTCCTTGCAGGAATGGTGATCGGCATCGGGGTCGTGGGGACGGTGCCCCCGGTATCCGCCCAGGTCGTCCCTTCGGAGGCCGGCTTTGTGAACGATTTCGCCCGGCCCGGCGAGCCGACCATGGTCATTTACCTCTGGGGAAACATTTCGCAGGGCGGTCTCTGGCGCGTGGAGCGAAATGTTGACCTGATCGAGCTCCTTTCGGCCGCGCAGGTCCCGGGGGTGGGTACGATCTCTCCCGGCGTCCGCCAGCGGATTCACGTCAACATCTACCGCACCGTTGACGGCGACCGTCGGCGCATCTATCGCGAAGAGATCTCTCAGCTTCTGGAGGAGGGAGCCGAGTACCCTTCTCTTTCCTCCCGCGATATCGTCGAGATCGAAATCCGCACCCGCCAGCGGATTGGGCTGGGAACCATTTCGACCGTGATTGGAACTCTGTCCAGTATTACGCTCCTCACGCTCCGGATTCTCAGCGGGACGTAGCCGACCGATGCGGTTTTTCCAGGCGACGCGGCTCTTCGGGACGAGTGTGCTGTCGATCGGTGAGCTGTTTTTCGCTTGCGCGTCCCTCTCCCGGTTTTGCCTCTCGGGGCTCAGCACCGTCCGGAGTCTCCGTCTGTCGGCACACCCTTGGTCCCTGCGGCCGAATCCGCCGCGGTTCGGGATGACGGATTTCGAGTGATCTCCCCTCGGTTCGCCGCTTCTTCGACGGGTGTGGCGCACCCGCTCGCCCGCTTCTCGACCCCGGCACGGTGTTGATTCTCCCGCGTGCTTCGTCGGGGCTCTTCTCGCATCTTTTCTTCCCGCCGCCCGGAGCGGATGTTCGCCCTGGTTCATCCACTTTTCGGGTTTGTCGTACTCCGGGGGATGACTACTCTGGCGGCACCAGTTCCTACCCTCCGACCGGGATCCGACTTCTTTCATCGATTGCACGCCCCATCATGGCCGGCCGTTCAGTGGTCCTGGCGTACGTTGAGAGCTACGCATGGACCGATCTGCAACCCTTCGTCCGCACGCTCTCCGCATCTGGATACGAGGGCGACGTGGTTTTTTACACATCCGATCTACCCGATTCCTGCACGGCCCACCTCTCCCGCAACGGCATTGATCAGATTCCCGTTCGGCGTCTCAATTTGAAGGGGGCGTACCCGTACCGGAACTGGCTCCGCGGAGGGCGCCCGGAGACGTTCATCCCTGATATCAGCGTCAACCGGCGGCTCTCTTCATTTCTTGACCGTCTCGACCTGGTGGATACAGGCCTTGGGAATTGGGTGGCGAGGACGTTTTGGCACTGCCAGTCGGCTCGCTTCCTCTACTTCCGCGAGTTCCTGCGTTCACATCCGACGTACGAGCAGATTCTCATCTGTGACGTCCGCGACGTCGCGTTTCAGGCCCCTCCATTCTCGGAGCCAACGGACGACCGTCTGCATGTCTACGAAGAGTACGCGCAGGTCCGCCTCGGTGAACAGGCAAATAATGCGTCTTGGGTGGAGAGCCTCTACGGCAGAAAAGGCCTCGAGCGACTCCAGGACTTCCCGATCCTGTGCGTCGGCGTGCTTCACGGGGGGCGAACGGCCGTCATTCGTGCCGTGGACGCAATCTGCCGCGAAGTGGTGGAACGGTACCGCGGCTGGGGGACGGACCAGGGGGTGTTTAACTACCTGGTTCGCACCGAGCAGATCGGGAACGTCGTCGTTCACTCGTTCGGGGAGGGATGCGCGATGCACCTCGGAATTGCCCCCCGGGCGGCCATTCCGACCGATTCTCAAGGACGAGTCTTGAACAGAGCCGAAGAGGTCTGCGCGATCGTGCATCAATACGACCGACACGACGACCTGTCGCAGTCTTTTCTCGGTAGAACTACCATGGCATCGTAACCCGACATTCGTTTTTGGTCCCTCGCCTCTACCTGCTGACTCCCCCGTTCACCGTGACTCCTGAGATTCGACTCCTCCGGAAAAGCGTTCGCACGCACTGGCGCATCATCGCGCTCACCGTGATCGCCTCCCTCGCGGCCGCCGTTGCAGAAGTGTTCAGCGTCGGAATGCTTATTCCGTTGCTCCAAACCTTTTCGGAAGGAACATCGGACCCCTTTCGCTCCGGGATCACCTGGATCGATCAGTATCTACTGGCCGTCGACGGCACGCCTCTCGAGCGGACGTATCACACCTGTGGGCTTATCCTGGTCGGAACGTGGATGCGGGCTCTGCTCGGCTACACATCAGGCGTTCTTTCTGTAAAGAGCCGCGTGGAGATTGTCGAAGACCTGCGCAGACAGATCGTTGACCAGTTGCAGTCCGTGTCGCTGAGCTTTTTTTCCAAGACGAAAGGGGGAGATCTACTCAACAGCATCACGACTGAGATCAGTCGGGCGACAACCGCCGTTTCCGTGGTATTCAACATCATCATCCAGGGGACGGTTTTTATCATGTACTTCTCCCTTATGACGTGGATTTCGGGGGAACTCACCCTTCTCGTTCTCGGCGTTTTCGGTGCGCTCTCCTTCGGTCTCACCTGGCTTATGCGGACGATCCGGTCGCACGGCGAGTGGCTGACGGAGGCCAACCGCAGATTCTCCACCCGGTTCACGGAGTTCATCGGGGGAATCCGAACGGTAGTTGCCTACAACCGCCAGCCCCACGAGCGCAAGCGTCTCTTTGATCGCATTGAGGATCTGGCCAATGCAACCGTCTCCACCTTTAAACGCTCGTCGTTGGTCCAGCCCCTCTCGCACACGATCGTAGGAACCGTCCTGGTCATCTTGATCGTTGTCGCCATCCAGTTCTACGTGATCCCGGGGAAGCTCGATATCGCCTTCCTCCTGGGTTTTCTCTTTGCTCTTTTCCGTTTGATGCCCACGGTCAACAATCTCAACGATCAGCGCGGGGTCTGGGCGAGCAACAGTCCCGGACTCGCGAACGTAGCCGCCCTTCTCGATCCGGCGGATAAGCCGTATCAGGCCGAGGGCACCCTCCCGGCGCCGTCTGTCCGCAAAGGCATCCGTTTCGAGTCCGTCGACTTCGCCTACGAGCCGGGAGAACCCGTGCTTCACGACATCGACCTGTCCATCCCGTCCGGGTCGATGGTGGCTCTGGTTGGGGGCTCTGGAGCCGGGAAGTCCACGCTGGCCGATCTCATTCCTCGGTTCTACGACCCGACCAGCGGACGCATTCTTCTCGACGACACCGACCTTCGAGATCTTGACCTGCGGTCGTTGCGCGACCGGATCGCGGTCGTGAGCCAGAGCAGCCACATGTTCAACGACACGGTGTGGGCAAACATCGGATACGGAAACCTGAGCGCCGATCGGGCGACCATTCGGCAGGCGGCCGCCGAGGCGAATGCGCTCGACTTTATCGAAGAGATGGATGACGGATTCGACACCCTCCTCGGGGAACGGGGCGTGCGCGTTTCGGGCGGCCAGCGACAGCGGCTAGCCATCGCGCGGGCCCTTCTCAAGGATCCCGAGATTCTCATCCTCGACGAAGCAACCAGCCACCTCGATAGCAAATCCGAGCAGCTCGTTCAGTCGTCGATTGAGCGCCTGATGGAAGGGCGAACCGTTCTCGCAATCGCCCACCGGCTTTCCACCATCGAAAATGCAGACTGGGTCGTGGTCCTCGAGGACGGGTGCATCGTGGAGCAGGGGCCGTACGAGGACCTTCTCCGACGGAAGAACGCCTTCTGGTCCTATCATCAGATGCAAACCCAGGGCGCCCTTGCGTCTTAATCCTTCCCGACCACCTCGTCCCTTCCCCCGTTTCCTACTCTTATGAACCGGCTACACGTCATTTGGCAACGCGATCTGTCCCGGGGCCGGTACCGAGACGGGGGATCGGACCCCGGCGGTGCGCCCCCCGTCTACCCCCGCGAGTACGAGTGGATCTGCGATCTCCTCCGGGGGTTCTCTCTGGTGCATCATCCCGACGGCCACTTCAGCACGGCGATTCCGGGTTCCGTGGTCGTGTTGGAGGGTCAGAACTACGACGTCCGGTCCGTTCGTCGCTATCTACGGCGCTTCTCCCGTTCCGGGTGTCGCACGGAAGGCGTCGGACTCATTCACATCACGGATGAGTTCGGGAAAGCCCCGGTGGAGGTCTATGCAGACGCTTCCTTCGTTTACCGGAACTACTGGCGCGCAGAAATCGACCGGTGGGATCACTGCCACTACCTCCCGCTCGGAAGCAACTGTCCGCGCGACCTCTTCTCTCCCGTACCGCTGGCGGAGCGTCCCTACCGGTGGTCGTTTGCAGGACAGCGGAAGGTCTCCCGCACAGCCATGATCGAAGCCCTGGAGGCACGGGCAGATGGAAAGCTGATCGCGACGTCGTCTTTCAACAGCGGACTGTCGAAGGAAGCGTACGCCCAGCTTCTTTCCAACACGCAGGTCGTTCTGTGCCCCCGGGGGTGGGCCTCGGTCGAGACCTACCGTTTCTACGAGGCCCTCGACGCCGGAGCTGTCCCGCTGGTAGAGGATGACGGCGGTCTCGATCTCCTCCGAGAACACCGGTCGAGGGACGCCCTTCGGCGGATGTTGGCAAGCGGCCCCCGAGCCTGGGTCGACTTCGCCCGGCGGATCCCACGAGGAAGCTACTGGGGACATGCGTACGGGGCCTCGTTTCCCTGCCCGCGGATCTTTCGCTGGGAGAACGTCCACCGGGTCATCGATACCCTCGACATCGCTCGTCTCCAGGAGAAGACGTCGCGCTGGTGGAGGCGCTACGTTCGGGATCTGCGCATCCACATCCAGGATTCCGTGCGGGCATCGCTCGGGATCGAGCCCTCCCCGGATTCCGATTCGTCCTCCGTGCCGCGTGAGGGAATCGCCCGACGGCCGTCGTCGCCGGCCCCTTCCGGTTAGCGGTCGGTCTCGTCTTTGACAGATGCCAGCAGCCCGACCGCTCTGACGACCTCTTCCGGCGATCGTCAACCGTCACCGACGGAAGCGTCCCCACGTCCTTCCTCCTGCGTTTGTGGCGACCCCCGCTCTTCTTCGCGTTCCCCCCGCCCAAAATGCCCTCCCCGTTTTTTATCATCGGTGCCAGTCGCTCCGGGACGACGCTGCTTCGCCTCATGCTCAATGCACACAGCAGCGTCTACATCCCCGACGAAATGAACTACTTCCACTGGATGGACCTCCGGACGGACCTGTCATCCTGGCGCATCCCTCGCACCGACGACCGGTACCGCCACCTCGTTCGGACCTACCTCCACGACCGGTCCCGCCTGTTCTCCGACGATCTCACGATGCTGGAGGCCCGTATTCTCGAGACCCCGGATCGCACGCTTCGGGGGCCGTACCGCACGCTCCTGGAGCATGGGATGAAGCAGGCAGGAAGCGACGTGTGGGGCGAAAAAACCCCACGCAACCTGTACTTCGTGGATATCCTCCACGAGATGTTTCCGGACGGGCGCTTTCTCCACCTCATTCGGGATCCTCGCGCGGTGACGCACTCGATGAGCACGAGCCCGTACTACTCGAACGAAACCGTCTTCAATGCGCTGAACTGGCGGCGCTCGATCCGGCGTGGGGTCCAGCTCTTGTACCAACATGTTCCTCGCGGTCGGTACCGGACGGTTCGGTACGAAGACCTCGTGCAGGCTCCAGAGGCCTCCGTCAAAGCGATTTGCTCCTTCCTGGAGCTCTCCTTCGAGCGGGAGATGATGGACTTCTACAAAACCAGTCACCGCCACATTCACCAGAAGATTCAAACTCCGTCGGTACAGCAACCGGTCAATCAAAAGAGCCTGGACAAGTGGAAAACCGGTTTGTCCGAGGCGCACGTGCGCGTCGTCGAAAGACTGTGCGCGTCCGAGATGCGTCGGTTTGGATATGCCCCGGTGTCGGACCGGACGGATGGCGCCTCTCTGCCCCTCACCTTCGGCCCGAAGCTTCTCTACTGGAAATGGAAGTCGTGGCAACACCGCCACCAGAGAGGCTACGAACTCGGATATCCCTTTCTGGCTCGGACTCGATCTGCCCTCGGTTCGCTCGTCCCTTCCAACTCCTGACCCGAATGAACGCGTGCCTGTGTCTGTGGAACGTCTGACCGAATCCCCTGCCTCCCCCCCCTGCACGGCGACCAATGCGGGCCGAGACGAACCGTCCTCGAACCGTGCGCAGACGCCGGTTGCTTTTCTGGTCAACGCTTCCCCAGGGGGCGCAATGGCCGTCCGGGCCCGAAGCCTGGCCGGCCGGTTGGCAGATTCCTTTGCTCTGACCCTCACCTACCGATCCGGCGGACGTGGTCGCGGCGTGCGGGATTTCTTAAGCGCCCTGTGGAGACAGCGTCCGCGTACGGTGTACGTGTTCGACATGTCGCTGGCCGGTGTCAGCGCCGCTGCCCTGTACAAGGCGGCAACGGGCACGCCGGTGGTCATCGACACCGGCGATGCCATCACGGATCTTGCCCGCAGCATCGGTCGGGGCCCCGTGGGCGTTGCCGCCACGGCCGCACTGGAGTGGGCGTCCCTCCGGCTCGCCGACCACCTCATCGTCCGTGGGCGCAATCACCGGGCGCTGCTGGCCGAACGAGGCCGGACGAACGTGACGGTGGTCCCCGACGGCGTCGATCTGAACCAGTTTTATCTCCATCCCGACCGGGACCCGGTGCGTCAGCGTCTGGGTCTGAACGACGACCTGGTCCTGGGAACGCTCGGCTCCTCGCACTGGAACGACCGGCTGCAGACGTGCTACGGCTGGGAAATGCTGGACGTCCTCGATCGCCTGCGTGCTGAACCCGTGCAGGCCGTGATGATCGGGGGCGGAGACGGAATCGATCGCATGAAAGAGCGGGCCCGCCACCTCGGTCTTACCGACCGCATTCATTTCCTCGGCTACGTCCCGTACGACGAGCTGCCGAGCTACCTGTCGGCCGTTGATGTCGGTCTGTCGAAGCAGACGAACGATCGCGTCGGTCAGGTGCGAACGACGGGAAAACTTCCCCTCTACATGGCCTGCGGCCGGTACGTCCTGGCCACGCGCGTCGGGGAGGCGGCCCACGTACTGCCGGACGACATGCTCATTCCGTTCGAGGGAACGCACGACCCGTCCTACACGGATCGACTGACGGAACGGGTACGAGCTCTCGTCGACGATCGACGCGTCCTCGAGAAGGGCCGCGAAAACCGCGACCGGGCCCGGCAGCATTTTGACTACGACGACCTCGCACAGCGGGTGGAAACCGTCTTGAGGCGTCTCGACTAGCTCGCCCCTTTCATCGCGCCCCATTCCCGATGTCCTCCTCGAACCGCCCCATCTTTATCGTCGGCGCAAACCGGTCGGGCACAACCCTTCTCCGCCTGGTTCTGAATGCCCACTCTCGCATTGCGGTGCCCGACGAGCTGGACTACATCCGGGCCTACGTGATCAATACACCGATTGCCGACTGGCAAGCGCCAGCGGTTTCCGATGCGGTGTATGCCCGGTACGTCGACCACTGGTTGAGCCGCTGGACGTCGTTTCTTCCCGAACTCGACCCAGACCGGCTGCGGGCCGATATTCTCCGCCACCCCCCTACCATCCGGGCCCCGTACGCGACGGTCCTGCAAGCCTGGGCCGACCACTACGGGAAAGCCCGATGGGGCGAGAAGACCCCCGGAAACCTCTTTTACGCCGACGTCCTTGTGGAGATGTTTCCCGATGCACAGTTCATCTACCTCGTCCGGGATCCGCGGGCGGGCGTCGCCTCGATGCAGCGGGTCGACTTTTTCCCGGACGACCCGATCTTCAACGCCATGATCCGGCGGAAGAGCTTTCAGGTGGGCCGTCGGATCCTGCACGACAGCGTGCCCCCCGATCAGCGGACGACGCTTCGGTACGAGGATCTGGTTTCGGCCCCGGAAGCCACCGTGCGCACCCTGTGCAGCTTCTTGCAGGAGCCGTTCGAAGAGGGAATGCTGGACTTTCACCGGCAGGCCGACCAGTACATGCGGTCGGATGCCGCCGCCTCCTTCAACCACAAGGCCACCCGCCCGATCTCCGCGGACCGAACCGACTCCTGGCGGTCGGAGCTGTCCTCAACCGCCGTCGCCCTGATCGAACGCATCTGCGCAGACGAGATGGACGCGTTCGGCTACGACCGAAGCCCCGCCCCCATCCCTGTGCAGACGCGCATCGAGTGGATGCTGAAGCGAGGGTACTGGGCGTGGCAGACCTGGCGGCACCGGGATCAGCGTCACTATGTCGTCCGCTATCCGATGTTTGGGCATACCCGGAACGGTCTCAAGCAAACGGTCGGGCAGCTCCTCTCCCTGTCATGACAGGCTCCTGCCGTGATGGCACGTTCCTCGTCATGGGAAGTTGCTCCATGACGAGTCGACGTCCGGTCCCTCGCCATTCGGAAGCCCTGCGTCCGATCGCATCGCGGCGAGGTGGCGGTAGTGGGGGAGTTCAGGACTTCTGAGGTTCCGGATTTGGTCTGACCAGTCGTCACCGTTTGTACTTACAGGCCGGCGCCCGGAGGCCCAACAGAACTCGACGGTGCCGCAGCAACCGGCCGATGCGTGGACGACCGATTGCTGGTGTCTGCCTGGGTGCCGACGCAGAGCACGAACCGATGGGCGGCGCGACGCCCGAAAACGGGACGGCGCGCAATCCCCGAGTCGGGTCGGACCCATGCATCCCGGAGAAACTGACACCGGTTGCTCCATATCTTCCGGGGGCAGGGTCCATCAAGAGCCCCGCAGCACCGTCAGCGGCGCGTATGATGAAGTGCAATGTTTCGAGACCAGACACAGGAGCGCTTGGTGGTGAACCGGAT
>ERZ1034543.384-NODE-384-length-11288-cov-3.254607_pt1 | contig 11288 bp, 12 predicted proteins | sample MGYA00520654_ERZ1034543 | MGnify/ENA primary metagenome ERZ1034543 (study PRJEB33760, sample SAMEA4777712) | hypersaline lake metagenome | biome: hypersaline environment; feature: brines | place: Spain | collected 2012-08 | depth 0 m ... | reverse complement strand
GAGACCCGAAGGTGGCCGTACCCCTCCTCGCCGAAGACCCGGCCGGGGACGAGCGCGACGCCCTGATCGTGGAGGAGGTCCTCGGCGAACTGTTCGTCGTCGTACGGCGCCTCGGGGAAGGCGTAGAAGGCGCCCGTCGCCTCGAAGCAGTCGAGGCCCATGTCCCGAAAGCGCGAGATGACGAACCGCCGTCGGCGGTCGTACTGGTTTCGCATCTCGGCCACGTCGCCGTCGCAGGACTCCAGAGCTTCGAGGGCGGCGTACTGCGCCGTCGTCGGCGCCGAGAGCATCGTGTACTGGTGGATGCGGTTCATGGCGTCGATGGCCTCCGCCGGGCCGAGGGCGTAGCCGAGTCGGAGCCCCGTCATGGCGTAGGCCTTCGAGAACCCGTTGAACACGACCGTCCGCTCGCGCATCCCGGGGAGAGTCGCGATGGACGTGTGGTCGCCGTCGTAGGTGAGTCCCGCGTAAATCTCGTCGGACAGCACCGTCAGGTCGTGCTCACGGGCGAACGTCGCGATCTCCGCGAGTTCGTCCGCCGTGGCCGTCGCGCCCGTCGGGTTGTTCGGATAGCAGATCATCAGCACCTCGGCGTCCGCGGCCCCGGCACGCTCCAGGTCGTCGTAGGTGAGCACGAAGTCGTTCTCCGCGCGCGTGGAGACGGGGAGGGGATCGCCCCCGGAGAAGCGCACGCCCGGGCCGTAGGAGATGTACGCTGGCGACTGGATCGCGACGGCGTCGCCCGGATCGACGATAGCCCGGAGCGCCAGGTCGACCGCCTCGCTCGCGCCCGTCGTCACCAACACCTCCTCCTCGGGCCCGTAATCGAGGTCGTACCGAGTGACGTGTGCCGAGATGGCCGCCCGGAGGTCGTACATCCCGCGGTTGGTCGTGTACGAGGTGCGCCCACGTTCCAGGGAGTGGATGGCGGCGGCGCGTGCCTTCCACGGCGCGCTGAAATCCGGTTCACCCACGCCGAGCGAGATGACGTCGTCCATCTCCTCGGCGAGTTCGAAGAACCGACGGATGCCCGACGGTGGCGTCGACGCCGCACGGTCCGACAGCTTCATGGCGAGATCGACAGCCGGTCGTCGTCGTCGCGGTCCGTGAGTTCGATGCCGTTGCGCTTGTACGTCTTCATCACGAAGTGCGTGACCGTCTGTGTCACCTCCGGAATCGGGGCGATCTGTTCGGAGACGAACATCGAGACGGCGCGCATCGACTCGGCCTCGACGGTCACGTCGAAGTCGTAGTCGCCCGAGACGAGATGCAGGGCGGTCACCTCGTCGAACTTCGTGATCCGTCGCGCGACCTGCACGTACGTCGTGTCGCGGTCGAGTTCGAGGTTCAGTTCGACCTCGGCGGTGACGTGGTCCTCGTCGACCTTGCTCCAGTCGACGACGGCCTGATACCCGAGCACGGCGTCCGACGCCTCGAGTTCGTCGAGCAGTTCCTCGACTTCGGCCTGTGATCGGCCGAGTTGGCGCGCCATCGTCTCGGTATCCTCGCGGGCGTTCTCCAGGAGCAGATCGACCAGTTCCCGTTTCGTATCCATATGCGAAGGTTGGCCGCCTGCCTAAAAGGGTTTGTCTACGCGTCAGTATCCGTGTGGAACGATGGTGAGCGATCCGGCCGGAGGCGACGCGGGCGGCGAAAGACCGATACGCGGCGACGGCGAGTTGCGGATATGGCCCTCGCCGACGCCTTCCTCGCACCGCTGGGGCTGGCTGCCCTCCTCGCCGTCGTCCCCATCGTCGTCCTCTATCTCGTCCAGCCCGACCCCCGGCGCGTCGAACTCCCCACCCTCCGACTCCTGCTCGACGACGCCGAGCGGGACGCGTCGAACCCCCTACTCGAACGGCTCCGGCGTAGCCTCCTGCTCGTCTTACAGCTGCTCGTCGTCGTCGCACTCGCGCTCGCACTCGCTGGCCCGTACGTCTCGGTCTCGGAGAGTCAAACGGTCGAAGAGACGGTGATCGTCCTCGACGGCAGCGCGAGCATGGGCGTCCAAACCGACGGCGGGACGCGCTTTACCGCCGCCGTCGCCGCCGCCCGCGAGGCGACCACCGGCACCAACGCCGTCGTCTTCGCCGGGAGGGAGAGTCGGATCGCCCTCCGCTCGGGCGGCGGCGACGAGGTGGCTCGAACGCTCGACGAACTCGCCGTCGTCGACACCCCCACCGACCTCGGCGCCGCCATCTCACAGGCCGCCTCCATCGCCGGCGAGAACGCTCGGATCGTCGTCCTCAGCGATTTCGCGGACGACACCGGCTGGACCGGCGCCGTCCGCTCCGCTCGCGCCCGTGACCTGCAGGTCGACCTCCGACAGTTCGCGGGGGGCGGCGCGGCGAACGTCGGCATCGTCGACCGCTCGTTCACCGGGTCCAACGCCACCCTCTCGGTGAAGAACTTCGGGGACGCGGCGGTCACCCGCTCGGTCACGCTCGGGAACCAGCGCCGGTCGGTCACTCTCGGTCCCGGTGACCTCGAACGCGTGTCGTTCGGCGTCCCGGCCGGCGGCGGGCGGGCACGACTCTCCCCCGGCGACGACTTCCCCACCGACGACGCCGCCTACGTCGCCGCCCCGGCCGATCCGACGGTGGACGTCCTGCTCCTGACCAACGACCGCAACCGGTATCTCGCGACCGCACTCTCGGTGATCGACGAGGTGGATCTCACCGTCGACCAGCCGCCGACGACGGTGGCGGACGGCTACGACGTGGTCGTCTACAGTAACCTCGATCCCGAACGACTCCTCCGGAGCAACGTCGAGGCCGGGCGCGACGTGATCGAGGCCGGCGGCGGCGTGGCCGTGGTCGCTCAGCCGTCGCCGCCGGACCGCCTCGCCGACCTCCTGCTCCTCGCGCCGTCGGGCGTCGCCAGCAATCCCTCCGTCGGACGGGTGACGACCGGCGAACTCACCCGCGGCATCGACTTTCCGCCCCCGGAGCGGTATCTGACGGGGGCGCTCCGCGCCGGCACGCCGCTCGTCCGGACCGGCGACGGGACGCCGCTCGTCGCCACCCAACAACGTGGGGCGGGGCGGGTCCTCTACTACGGGACCGTGGTCGGCGACGATCCGTTCCGCTTCAACTACCAGTATCCCGTCTTCTGGAAGCGGGCGACGTTCTATCTCGCCGGCCGGGACCCGCTCCCGACGCTGAACCGCGAGACCGGCGGTCGCCTCCGGTTCGCGAACGAGACGAGCGTGGAGACACCCGACGGGACCGTCTCGGCCCGACTCGTGCCGCTCGACCGGGTAGGCTTTTACGCGACCGGCGGCCGCCGAATCGGCGTCTCGCTCTACAGCGAGGCCGAATCAGACGTGGCCGCCCAGTCGCTCGACGCCCGGGACGACGGGACGGGCGTCACCAGCCGCGAGGAGGAACGACGGGTTCCCCGGCCGTTAACGCCGTTCGTCGCGCTCGGGGCGCTGCTCGTCGCCGTGGGTGAACTCGCCTACCTCCGCCGGCGGGGTGATCTCTGATGGTTCCGCTCGCCATTCGAACGGCGCTCTCGGACGGGACCGTCGTCGGCCTCGACCGTCCCGAACTGCTCGTGGCGCTGCCCGTCGCCGTCGCCCTGCTCGTCTCGCTGGTCCGTTACCGGGCGACCGGGACGGCCTCGGCGCGGAGTCGGCGGCTCCTACTCGCCTCGCGGGTCGTCGTCGCGACGCTGCTCGTCGTCGCCGCCGCCGGCCCCTTTACCGTCGTCACGACGGAGACGCAGGGCGACCCGACCGTCTCCCTGCTCGTCGACCGCTCGGACAGTACGGCCGTCTCGCCCGACGTGGCCGAGGGGTTGGCGACGGCCATCGAGGACGAAGGCGTGCCGGTCACCACCTCGACCATCGCACAGGGAACGGACTCCCGGATCGGCGACGGCATCGCCGCCAACCTCCGCGAGAACGGGTCCGTGGTCGTCCTCTCGGACGGACAGGTGACGGGCGGGGGAAGCCTGACCGAGACGGCGGAGTTCGCCCGGTCGCTCAACGCCACGATCAGCACCGTCCGGACCGAGCCGACCCGCACCGAACGGTACGTCGCCCTCGCCGGCCCGAGCAAGGCCAGCGTCGGCGTCGAGAGCCGGTTCCTGGTGCAGGTGAACGGCGTCCAAGCCGACTCGCCGGTCGCGGTGACCGTCTCGGTCGACGGCGAGGAGGTGACCACCGAGCGCCTCGACGACGGCACCGGAAGCGTCCCCGTGAGCTACACGTTCGAGGGGACGGGGAGCCACGAGATCACGGCCGAAGTCGACGGGAGCGACGTCTACCCGGTCAACGACGAGGCGCTGAAGACCGTCCGCGTGGTCGAACAGCCCCGGGTGCTCTACGTCTCCCGCGGGGACTACCCACTGGAGTCCTACCTGACGCAGCTGTACGACGTGGAGACGGTCGAGTCGATTCCGGGGGACCTCGACCCGTACTACGCCGTCGTGGTCCAGAACGTCGCCGCGGACGACCTGGGCGAAGTCGACGAACTTCAGCGATTCGTCATCGACGGCGGCGGTCTCCTGATGGTCGGCGGGCCGAACAGCTTCGAGAGCGGCGGCTACGCCAACTCCTCCGTCGCCGCGACGCTCCCGGTGACGTTCGGCGAGTCGGCGCCCGGCAGCGCACGCATCGTCATGCTCATCGACGTCTCCGGGAGCGCAGGCGAGGGGATGCGCATCCAGAAGGCCATCGCGCTCGACGCCCTCTCACAGCTCGACGACGAGAACACGGTCGGCGTCGTCGGCTTCAACTACCAGGCGTACGGCGTCGCCCAGCCCGAACCGCTGAGCGACAACCGCGATACGGTCGAGGATCGGATCAGACGCCTGCAGGCCGGCGGCGCGACCAACATCGCCAACGGGCTCCGCGGCGCCGAGGAGATGCTCGGCGGCCAGCGCGGGACGGTCATCCTCGTCAGCGACGGCGGCGACACCGAGAGCCGGTCGGCGGTGGTGGCGGACGTGCTCGGCCGGCAGGGCATCCGCGTCGTCGCCGTCGGCGCCGGCCGCACCGTCAACGAGGGCGTCCTCCGACGGATCGCGGAGGAGTCGGGGGGAAACTACTTCCGCGCCGACGAAACCCAGCGTCTCCGCCTCCTCTTCGGCGGTGGGAGCCGACAGTTCCAGGGTGAGGGACTGACCGTCGTCGACTCCGGAGACTTCATCACCAGCGGCGTGAGCCTGGAGTCGAATCCGGGACGCGTCAACGACGTGTCGATGCGCCCCGGCGCGAACTTCCTCGTCGCCGGGCCGGACGGCACGCCCGCCGTCGCCTCGTGGCGCTACGGTCTCGGCCGGGTCGCCACCATCACCACCTACGGGCCGAACGGCGGCCTCGACGGGCTCCTCCGGCAACCCGACTCCCTCCTCGTCACGAAGTCGGTTAACTACGCCATCGGCGACCCCGAGCGCAAAGCCGCGGGCGTGACCGACGTGGCCGACACCCGCGTCGGCGAGTCGACGACCGTGATCTATCGCGGCGACGCGCCGCCGCGCGACACCGACCTCCGATTCAGCGCCGTCGACGAGGGCGTCTACCGGGCGCAGGTGACGCCGACGAGCGTCGGCTTCGAGCGCGCCGTCGGGGCGACCTACGCCGTGAACTACCCTGCGGAGTACGGCGGCTTCGGCACGTCGTCGGCGCTGACGGACGCGGTTCGGGCGACCGGTGGCCGGCAGTTCGAGCGGAATCAGGCGGCCGCTATCGCCGACTTCGCCCGCCAGCAGGCGACGCGGGTCCGCGACGTGCGCCGGACGTGGGACTGGGCGTTCCTGCTCGCCGGCCTCCTGCTGTTCGTCACGGAGGTGGTCGTCCGGCGGCTTCAAGTGTACGACGGGCGTACACGCAGCGAGAGTGGTCTCCCATGAGCCTCATCGGTCGCTCGATCAACCTCGCGCTCGCCCTCCTCGTCTGCGTGTCCGTCGCGGGCACCGCCGGTGCGACCCTGTTCTATCAGGAGTCCGTCGATGAACTCGACACCGAGAACAGCCAGCTTCGCGAGCGGAACGAACGGCTCCGTCAGGATCTCCAGTCGACGCGGACCGATCTTCAGGAGACCCGCCAGCGGCTCCGGGAGCTGAACGAGAGCCTCAGCACCACCCGGAGCGACGTGAATCAGGTCTCGGAGAACTTAGAGGAGACCGAGGGGCAACTGGAGTCGACCGAGGAGGAACTCGCGTCGACCCGGCAGAACCTGCGGGCGGCCCAGCAGCGGGCCGAGGAACTGCAAGGGGAGGTCAGAACGCTCGAATCCCGGACCGACCGGCTTCGGTCCGAGGTCAACAGTCTGGAGTCGACCAACCGGGACCTCCGCGAGGAGCGGGATCAGCTACAGGCGGACGTGGACGACCTGAACGACGAGGTGTCAGAGCTCGAAACCCAGCTCGAGCGTCGTAACGACCGGATTCAGCAGCTACAACGGGAGAACGACCGGCTCCGAAGCGACCTCGACGCCGTGTGTGCCGAGTTCGACGACCCGCCGCCGGAGTGTTCCTGATCGCCATGGCCGAGTCGACCGCCGACGGAACCGCCGCCGACGACCCGCCCGAGGAGCGACGCATCCGCCGTGCGATCACCGAGATCAGACGCGAGGGCTGGAAGGTGGCCGTCATCTACGCCACCATCGACGCGGCGCTCGCGACGCTCGTCGTGAACCTCGTCGCGACGTTCCTGGGCGGCGTTCCCGCGCTCTCGTCGCGCCTCCCCGTCCCCCGAGTGATCTTCCGAACGCTCCGCGAGACGGGGGGCGTGACTCTCGCCGAACCGACGGTGTCGAGCGCCGCCGTCGTCGGCGCCGTCGTCGGCTGTCTCGTCTTCGTCGGCGAGGTGGCCCTTCGGGTCCGACGGCCGCTCGTCGAGCAGTTCGAGGCGGCCAACCCCGCCCTCGGGGAGTCGCTCCGGACCGCGCGGGACGCCGTGCGCCGGGAGCAAGGCTCGCGGATGGCTCGACGGCTCTACGGGGGCGTCCTCGCCGACCTCAAGCGGGCGTCTAGCATCGGCCTGCTCGACGTCCGCCGGGTCGCGGTGACGGTCCTCCTGATCGCCGCGGTGAGCATCGCGACGATTCACCTCGCCGTCGTCGACATCTCGCTCGCCGGCCTCGGCGACCGGTCGAACGGCGTCCAGACCGGCGGGACGGACGCGGAGTACGCCGGCCTCCAGGACGGCTCCTCGATCCTCGGCGAGCCGGAGGACGTGCCCGAGGGCTCGGAGAACCTGGACGCCACCGTCGGCACCAGCGGATCGGGGAGCGGCGACGGCACCGACGCGGAGTCCGCGACGGCCTACGAGGACAGCGGCTTCGGGGGCTCGGAGTCCGTCGAGAGTCAGCGGGCGGGCTTCGCCGAACGCGAACAACTGGAAGACGCGGAGCTGATCCGCGAGTACAACTTACGAATCCGGCAGGAGACGAACGACGAATGAGCGAACCCACGGTAGACGTCGACAAGTTACAGCAACGACTCGCCCGCGTTCGCGAGGAGGTCGGCAAACGAATCATCGGCCAGCGCGAAGTACTCGAGGGATTGCTCGTCTGCGTCCTCGCGGACGGCAACGCCCTCCTCGAGAGCAATCCGGGCCTCGGCAAGACCACCATGGTTCGGACCGTCGCCGACGTGACCGACCTCGATTTCTCGCGGGTGCAGAACACCCCCGACCTGATGCCCTCGGACATCACGGGGACCGAGATCATCCGCGAGGCGGGCGGGGAGCGCGAGTTCGTCTTCGAGCGCGGCCCCATCTTCGCGAACGTCGTCCTCGCCGACGAGATCAACCGCGCGACGCCGAAGACACAGGCCGCCCTGCTCGAAGCCATGCAGGAAAAGCAGGTGACGGCGGCGGGCGAGACGTACGACCTCCCGCGACCGTTCTTCGTCCTCGCGACCCAGAACCCGATCGACCAGGAGGGAACGTATCCGCTCCCCGAGGCCCAGACCGACCGGTTCCTGATCAAACTCGTCCTCGATTACCCCTCCTACGACGAGGAACGCGACATCGTGAACCTCTACACCGGGGGCGGATCGGGCGGCGCGGCGCCCGCGGTCGACAAGGTACTCACGCGCGAGGAGATCAAGCAGATCCAGTCGCTGGTGCGTGAGCTACCCATCGCCGACGACGTGCGCGACCGGGCGATCCGGCTGGTACGGGCGACCCGCGAGGCCGAGACGGTCGACTTCGGCGCCAGTCCCCGGGCCAGCATGGGGCTCGTCCTCACCGCGAAGGCGCGGGCGTTCCTCCGCGGGCGCAACCACGTCTCGTGGGAGGACGTCGAGGCGATGGCGGCGCCGGTGCTTCGCCACCGCATCCTCCTCGATTTCCGCGCCGAGCGCGAGGGGCTCTCGACCGACGACGTGATCGCCGGCCTCGTCGACGAGGTATGACGATCGATCCCGACTTCCTCGACGAACTCGACCGCTTCGAGGCGTCGCTGAACCAGCAGACGACGGCGATCAAGAAGGGCGAACAGGAGTCGCCGAGCGTCGGCGAGGGGTTGACCTTCAGCGACTACCGCCGGTACTCACCCGGCGACGACACCCGACTCATCGACTGGCGGCTCTACGCCCGCACCGAGGAGTTCTTCATCAAGCAGTTCGAGGAGGAGCGGAACCTGACCGTCCACGTCCTGCTGGACGCGAGCGCGTCGATGGACTTCGGCGACGGCGACCAACACAAGTTCGAGTTCGGCGCGAAGTTGGGGCTGGGTTACGCCTACCTCACCGCCGAGGAACACAACGACTTCCGGTTCTCCCTCTTCGGGGAACGCACCGAGCGCATCGACACCGGCAAGTCGACGCGGGGGGAGGTGTTGGCGCTCGTCGACCGCCTCAACGGGACGACGCCCGAGGGTGCGGCCGACTTCGAGTCGGCGCTCTCGACGTACGCGGCGGCGATCCGTACGCGGTCGCTCGTCGTCGTCGTCACCGACTGTATCGGCGACCTCGACGGCTTGGAGACGGGGCTGGCCTCGCTCGCGCGCAACGAGGTGGTGTTGATTCAGGTCCTGTCGCCGGACGAACTCGACCCGGACGTCGGCGGCGACACGATCTTCGAGGACCTCGAATCCGACCTGACGCGACGGACGTACTTCGGCGGGCGCCTCGCCCGGGAGTACCGCACCCGCGTCGACGAGTTCGTCGACGACGTACAGGATCGGGCACGGGACCTCCGGCTCACCCACGCCCTCGTGGCGACCGACGAGGACTTCTTCGACGCCTTCTCCACGGTGTGGATCGGGTAGGTTTTTGCATCCGCCCGCCCTACGGCGGTGGGATGGCCTACGACGCGCTCGTCGCTCGCCTCGACGACGGCCTCGACCCCGTGCGCTTCGGCGCCTTTCCGGACGGGAGCGTCGACGACCTGCGGACCCGCGTCGACGCGAACCGGTCGTAATCGAAACCCTATACTGTCGGCCGAGCGGCGTCCCTCCATGGGATATCTGCAGTGGTCGGTTCTCGCGCTCCTCGCGTACTCGGCGGTCGCACCGCTCGTTGGCTTCGCGACGACCGGCAACCCGAGGATCCCGAGTTTCGTCGCCGCGCTCGTCACGAACGGGCTCCTCCTCGTAGCGACCGTCGCGGTCGTCCTCTATCAGGGACAGTCGGTGACGGCGTATCTCGGCCACCCCAAGGCACCCTACCTCTATCTCGCCGGCGTCTTCCTCGCGGTAGGCATCCTCGCGTACTACCGCGCGCTCTCGCTCGGCCCCGTCAGCGCCGTCGTCCCCATCTTCGGGACCTTCCTCGTGATCAGTTCCGTCGTCGGCGTCCTCTTTCTGAACGAGTCGCTCACCGCGCGGAAAGTCGCTGGCATCGGCTGTGCGGTGCTCGGCATCTACCTGGTCTCGGCGTAGCGGTCGTGCGCGGACCTCCGTCGACCCGGCGAGGGGTTCGAGGCCCCGAACGCCCCGACGCGTTTCGGGCGACGCTGACGGCTGTCGGCGGTCGTCGCACGCTGACGGTCGAGCCGCCCCGTCGCCGCCGACGGTCGGGTATTTGGGCGTCCCGACCCTACCGCCGGTATGGCGCTTCGGGAATCCGATTCCGACCTCGAACGCGGCGATCCGGCCCCCGACTTCGAACTGTCCGGGGTCGACGGCGAGACGTACACGCCCGGCTCCTTCGACGCCGACGCCCTCCTCGTCGTCTTCACGTGCAACCACTGCCCGTACGCGCAGGCGAAGTTCGACCTGTTGAACGACCTGGCGACCGACGGCGACGTCGCCGTCGTCGGTATCAACGCCAACGACGCCGCGGCGTCCCCCGAGGACTCCGTCGAGCGGATGCGGGCGTACGTCGAGGACGGTACCGTCGCCTACGACGCGTATCTCCGCGACGAGACGGCCGAGGTGGCCCGCGCCTACGGCGCCGTCTGCACCCCCGATCCCTTCCTCTTCCGACGCGAGGACGACGGGTATCGGCTGGCGTACCACGGCCGACTCGACGACGCGATGAATCCGGACGAGGAGGCGACGGAGTGCTACGTCCGGCAGGCCATCGACGCCGTCCGTGCCGGCGAGTCCATCGGGATGGACCCCGGTCCGTCGCGTGGCTGCGGGATCAAGTGGCCGTAGGCGAACGATTCAGGATGCTCGACCGCGTACGGGGCGTATGCAAGCGACCGACGCCACGCCGGTCCGCGTCGAGACGGCCGCCGAACTCGACGCCTTGATCGACGAATACGACCGACTGCTCGTCGAGTTCTTCACCGAGGGGTGTAGCGCCTGCGCCGCGATGGAGCCGGTGCTGAGCGTCGTCACAAAGGAGACGGGCGTGCCCGTCGCTCTCGTCAACCCCCGGGACGATCCCGTCCTGGTCGAACGGTTCGACGTTCGGAGCGTCCCGACGCTCGTTCGTTTCGACGACGGCGAGGCAATCGGTCGGCTGGCCGACGGGTTCGTCGGGGCGGAGCGGGTGGTCGAGTTCCTGCGCTGAGCGGGTGGTCGAGTTCCTGCGCTGAGCGGGCGGCGCGTCCCGCGGCGTGCTACGTCAGGAGCGTCGCGCCGAGGCCGAGCAACAGGACGATGCCGACCAGGCCCCCGACTAGCAGTTCCCGCTCCCTGTCGCCCGTTCCGAACAGTATGAACAGGAGTCCGACGACCGCCGCCGCGATGGCGGCGACGGCGTAGACTCGACTGAGGACGCCAACCATACCGAACGTTGGTCGGTAGACGTTGAAATATCCTGGGGAGCGGGTGCGACGCCGTCGCGGCGCGAGAGCGTTCGTACCACGGGGTCACTCGGTCGTTCGCGTCTCCAGCGCCTCGCGGGCGTTCTCGACGGCCGCCTCGCGTTTCGCGGGG
>ERZ1034543.381-NODE-381-length-11331-cov-2.651827_pt1 | contig 11331 bp, 12 predicted proteins | sample MGYA00520654_ERZ1034543 | MGnify/ENA primary metagenome ERZ1034543 (study PRJEB33760, sample SAMEA4777712) | hypersaline lake metagenome | biome: hypersaline environment; feature: brines | place: Spain | collected 2012-08 | depth 0 m ... | reverse complement strand
GGGGACAGCTCGATCTTCAGTCGAGTGCTCTCCCAGTCTGAGCTAAGGCGGCGCAATCATTTCGACGCCAATGTCGGACAAGAGCGTTACGGAAACCGACGAACGGGCCGCGCGCGGGGCAATCGATCAGTATCATCGCGACAGCTGACAGTCACGATCGAGACAAAGAGCGAGTTCCACGGTAATATAGCCGTGTTCACTATGCTCCTGGTCGTGTGCTTCCCTGCGAGACTGTACTACTACCTCAGGAAGACTAAGCGGGTTGTCTGTCCCGAGTGCCGCGAGACAGCCGACACGAACGCGGGCGTCTGTTCGAACTGTAGCACGGACCTCGACGTCGCAGCGAGGTGCGCTGACGACAGGGAGTCGGCCGTCTACGGCGGTATCCTCGCTCGCTCGGCTTGTCGCGTTCCTCCGCGAGAGCCCGCTCCTCCTCTCGCACAAGCCACGCTGTCGGGTCTACGACCATCACACGGTGACCGTTCGGGGGTACGACCTCTGTATGAGCTGTACCACCGTCTATCCCGTCGGCAGCGGCTCGCTCGCGCTCGTACTCTTGCTCTCCGTCGTCGCACCCTCGCTTCCCCTGTTCGCGCTCTCGACGACTGGGCTCTACGCCGTCGCCGGCAGGCTCGCGGCTCCACTCGTCGTCTCCAATATGCTCCCGGACTCGGGGCGTCGAGACGCGCATGCTGGTGAAGGCGCTGCTGGCCGTCGGCCTCGCTGTCTGCGTCCTTCCGCTGGTCCTACACCCGGGCGACCGCCTCCAGACACTCGTCCCCGTCGGGGGGACTCTCGTCGCCTACGTCGCGTCTAGGGACCTGACCACGTTCGACAACTGCAGGGGTTGTCCGGCCGGAGCGTGAGTGGTTTCGCGACTGCCCGGGCTTCGAGTTTGACCACGCGCCCTGCGACGGCTGTTCGTCGTGTGCGATTCCACGGTCCGACGGTCAAGGCTGAGCGGAGGGCAGAACAGCTATGTGTAGAGAGTAGCCACTCCTCGCCGTGCTCGACGCCACCCTCACGACACTTCTCGCGCAGAACGACCGCCACGTCACGTCGCTCTCCGACGACCACTTCGCCGACGTGGTGACGGGCCAGCGGCCAGCCGTCGTATCTATCTGTTGTGCCGACTCACGCGTCTCACAGGAGGGGATGTGGGACCTCGACCGACCGGGGTGGCTGTTCACGCCAAGCACCATTGGCAACCAGACGTGGGACCTCGTCGACGGAGAGCGCGTCGTCGACGGGAGTGTCCTCTATCCAATCGTCGAGACGGAGACGGAGACGGCGCTGGTCGTCGGCCACACCGGCTGTGGCGCCGTCTCGGCGGCACTCGCGGCGGTCCGTGACGAGCGCTCGACGGCCGACTACCCACGCGGCGTCGCGAAATGGGTGGACCTGCTCGTCCCCGTCGTCGCGGACGGCCTCGCAGACGGCCGTGTCAGCCCCGACAGGGAGGCCTCGGTCGTCAACCAGCTGGTCGAGTTCAACGTTGACCGGCAGGTCGCGTTCCTGCGCGAGAGCGCGGACGTGCCAGACGACCAGTCTGTGTTCGGTGTCGTCTACGACTTCCAGAGCGTCTACGGCACCACACCGGGGCGCACGTATCTCGTCAACGCCGACGGCGAGACGGACACCGACGTGCTCCGGAAGCTGGTGCCCGACGATCATGAAGCGAGTGTCAAGCGCTTGCTCCCGCCAGAGGCGTAGCGAGCGGACAGTGACAGATCTGGGCTACTCCGGGATGCTCGCTGTCGCTCTGGCACAGAAGTGGGCTCGGGCGGGTTCGAACCACCGATCTCGGCCTTGTAAAGGCCGCGTCATAACCAGCTAGACCACGAGCCCTCGCTGGAAGGCACCGGGCACGGCGAATAACCGTTTCCCTCTCGCGCAAGGCTTAGGCGCGCCGACACCGATCGGCAGCCGTGGACCGTGACCGACTCGTGCGACTTGGCGCGACCGCCGCGTTGGTCCTCGTCCTTGCCGTTGGCGGGGCTCTCGCCTTCGATATCGTCGATCTTGACCCCGGTCCGACAAGCGACGACGGCACGGGTAGTCGGACCCTTGAGCTGACCGCGACCGTGACGGTTCGGGCGCCAGACGGAGCGGAGCGCGCCGAGATACGTGTCGCCGTCGCCGACAGCCAGGTCGAACGGTACAAGGGGCTGAGCAACACCGCGCCGCTGGACGACGGCGAAGGGATGCTGTTCGTCCACGGAGAGGAGTCCTCCTACGCCTACGTGATGCGCGAGATGAACTACCCCCTCGATATCGTCTTTGTTGACGCGAACGGGACGGTGACGACGGTCCATCACGCCGAACTTCCACCCGAGGGAGCGGGTGGCGGCGAGCTGACGCGCCATCGTGGACGCGGGAAGTACGTTATCGAACTCCCCTACGGCTACACGAACGAGACGGGGATCGCGGCCGGTGACCGCGTCGTCCTGCCAGAGCGCGGCCGGTGAACTTCCCTACCCTACCCTATTCGCTCACCGCTGACACCGTTCGCTGCTTGAGGGGAGGGCTTCCTGCTTCCACGACGCGCTTTGTAATCCGGCGCGACTGGTGTGAACGCCTCCCACAAACCCTTTTTTCGTCTGAGCGCTGGTATACAGAGTGGACATTGGTGCGCCGTCCGAAGACGACCCGTTTGAGGAGCAGCGCGAGCGCGCGGCGAACCCGATGCGCCGGCTGTTCGGCGAGTACGGTCGGCCGTACACTGGTCAGTTCGTCATCGGAGTCGTCTCTAGCGTTGCGGCCCGCAGTCTCGACCTGCTTCCGCCGCTGCTTCTCGGTGTCGCCATCGACGCCATCTTTCTGACAGGGGCACAAGAGCGGCCGCTTGACCTGCCGCTGGTCCGGGATGCGTGGCTTCCGAACGGCCCCGACGCCGTCTTTCTCGGATTTGCCGGCGAGGAGGCGCAGTTCGCCTTTCTGGTCGCCGGCGTCGCCGCCGCCTACGGTATCGGCGCAGTATTTCATTATATTCGTAACTGGGGCTGGAACTCCTTCGCCCAGAACGTCCAGCACGACGTCCGGACCGACACTTACGATCATATGCAGCGTCTCAACATGTCCTTCTTCGAAGACAAGCAGACCGGGGAGCTGATGTCGGTGCTGTCGAACGACGTCAACCGACTGGAGCAGTTCCTCAACGATGGGTTGAACACGGCTTCGCGACTTGTGCTGATGGTCGTTGGCATCGCCGCCCTCCTCATCTGGTTCAACCTGTCGTTGGCCGCCGTGGCGCTTCTCCCGGTGCCTGTCATCGCCGGGTTCACCTACCTGTTCGTGAAGCGGATCCAGCCGAAGTACGCTGAGGTGCGCAAGTCTGTGGGGACGGTCAACTCCCGGCTTGAGAACAACCTCGGCGGTATCGCGGTAATAAAGTCGTCCAACACCGAGAAGTACGAAGAAGAGCGGGTTGACGACGTCTCGCGGGGCTACTTCGACGCTAACTGGGACGCCATCCAGACTCGCATCACGTTCTTCCCCGCGCTCCGGGTGCTTGCAGGCGTTGGCTTCACCCTCACCTTCGTTATCGGCGGGCTCTGGGTTCTTCGGGGCTCGCCCCCGCTCCCACTGCTCTCCGGGGAGCTCTCGGCGGGTATCTTCGTCATGTTCGTTCTCTACACCCAGCGGTTCATCTGGCCGCTCGCGCAGTTTGGACAGATAGTCAACACCTACCAGCGCGCCCGTGCCTCCTCCGAGCGGGTGTTCGGCCTCATGGACGAGGTCGGACGGCTGGAGGCCGACGCCGACGCAGCCGACCTGACCGTCTCCGACAGCACCGTCAACTACGACGACGTCTCGTTCGGCTACGAAGGCGAGACGGTCCTCTCGGACGTATCGTTCACCGCCGGCAGCGGCGAGACAGTGGCGCTCGTCGGTCCGACCGGTGCGGGCAAGTCGACAGCGCTGAAGCTTCTCCTGCGGATGTACGACGTCGACGAGGGGTCGATCCAGGTCGACGGCCAGGACGTCCGTGACGTGACCCCATGGAGCCTCCGGGCTGCGACGGGTTACGTCTCGCAGGACACGTTCATGTTCTACGGCACGGTCCGCGAGAACGTCGCCTACGGGGCGTTCGGCGCGACAGACGCCGAGGTAGAGGCGGCGACGCGCGCCGCCGAGGCCCACCGGTTCGTCCGGAACCTCCCCGACGGCTACGACACGATGGTTGGCGAGCGAGGCGTGAAGCTGTCGGGGGGCCAGCGCCAGCGACTCGCCATCGCCCGAGCCATCCTGCGCGACCCCGAGATTCTGATTCTCGACGAGGCCACCTCCGACGTGGACACGGAGACGGAGATGCTCATCCAGCGCTCGCTTGACGAGCTCACCGCCGACCGGACGACCCTCGTCGTCGCCCACCGCCTCTCCACCGTCAGAAACGCGGACCGAATCGTCGTGCTCGACGAGGGGCAGGTGGTCGAGGAGGGCACCCACGAGGAGCTACTGGCCGAGGATGGCCTCTACGCCAACCTCTGGGGCGTTCAGGCCGGTGAGATAGACGACCTGCCAGACCAGTTCGTCGAGCGGAGCCGCGAGCGCGGGGCGCGGCGGTTCGACGACGGTACGCCCGCGGACCCGCCGGAGCCCGGCGACGACTGAGACTCTTTACCCCGTGGCCCGTGCGCCATCCGTGGACCTCGCAAGCGCAACCTGGACCGACGTACGCGACGCCGACGTCGACGCCGCCGTCCTGCCGGTCGGTAGCACCGAACAGCACGGCCCCCACGCCCCTCTCGGGACCGACGCCTTCCACGCCCAGAGTGTGGCCGAGGCGGGGGCAGCTGCCCACGACGGAGAGGTAGTCGTTGCACCGACTGTCCCCGTGGGTATCGCAGAGGAACACCGCGCGTTCGACGGCACGCTCTGGGTGTCGCCGGCGACGCTCCGGGAGTACGTCGACGAGGTAGTCCGCAGCCTCGCCGACGTCACCGACGTCGTCGTGGTCGTCAACGGCCATGGGGGGAACGTTGTGGCGCTCCGCGAGGCGACGGCAGGCGTCACCCGCGACGGCGACTGCTACGCCGTCCCGTTCACGTGGTTCGACTCGGTCGACAGCGACGCAGCGGCGCGCGAGGCCGGCGTCGACTCGGTCGAGATGGGCCACGGCGGCCCAGTCGAGACGGCGCTTCTCCGACACACCCACCCCGGCCTGGTTCGCGAGGACCGGACGGAGCGAGCACGCGACGAAGGAGCGCCCAGCTGGGGGGAGTGGGTAGCGGGGGTAAACCTCGCGTACGACGCAGTAGAGTTCACCGAGAGCGGGGCAGTAGGCGACCCGACGGCGGGGCCGGCCGAGATGGGCAAGACGCTCTTGGACACCGCGGGCGCAGCGCTCGCAGAGGTGTTGACGGCGGCGCGGGAGCGCTAGTCCTCGCTCTCGTCATCTGCGGCGGCCTGAAGCGCAGAGCGAAGCTCCGGCATCGTGCTGGTGAGGGCGTTCGCCTGCTCGCCGGCGTCGACGACGAGCGTCAGCGTCTCCTCGACGTCCTCGATTGCCGCGGCGAGGTCGGCAGCATCATCGAACGCGTCGGCGCGCTCGCCGACCGAGAACCACTTTTTCGCCTGCCGAAGCTCATCTTCTGCGTCGCCGACGTCGAGCGCCGCCCCGAGGCCGTTGAGCACGCCGATGATGTTGTCGGCCTCCGTGTCCCACACGGCGTCTGCGGCGGGGAGCTCCGCCCGCGCCGCTCCGAGGTGGGTCTCAACGTCGCTCCGCATCTCGTCTGCGGCCTCGCCGAACAGTTCGTCGTCGCCAAGTGTCGACTGGCTCATACCCGTATGAACGAGCGGGGATAACGTAAACCTCGACCCGGGAGCGGAAGTGAAATTATGGGGCGTCAACCGAGCCGACTCGCATCCGCGGGTAGCCGTCCTCCAGTCGCATCTTGGCCTCAACGACGACACCCTCGTGTTCCACCCGAAGGTCGACCTCCATCAGCTGACCCGTCAGCTCCGTGTAGCCGTGGTCGCTCTCGGCCGCGACGGCGTCGTCGTCGATGCGCACGTCGACGGACTCGCAGGCCGGCTGGTTCTCGATCGACTCTGCGATCGCTCGCTCCAAGCTTCGGGTGTTCTCCGTGCTGACGGGTGTCCCCGCGAACTGGTGATAGAGCGACCCGAACTTGATCCCGGCCTCGAAACACGTACGCTCGGCCTCTGTCGCATCCATATTCCGGAGAGGGCGGCCGCCCACTTAGCGGGTCGGCTTCGGCGCCAGACGGACGACTTATGAACTCCCTCGCATACGCTCTCAACGAGAATGACGGACGACCCGGTGTTGCTCACCGGCGCAGGCGGGCGCGTCGGGCGCGCCATCCTCGATGGGATCGGTGACGCCCACGAGTGGCGCCTCCTTGACCGCGAACCTATCTCGAGGAGCCGTCTTCCCGAGTCGGTCGCCGACGCCGAACGGGTTATCGGCGACGTGACTAAGCCGGCGACCGTCCGTGAGGCCGTAAGGGGCGTCTCGACAGTCGTTCACCTCGCGGGCGACCCCCGGCCCGAGGCGCCGTGGGAGAGCGTGCTGACGAACAACGTCGACGGCACGCAGACGGTGATGGCCGTCGCCGCCGAGGCTGGCGTCGGCAGCGTCGTTTTCGCCTCCTCAAACCACGCAGTCGGCGCCTATGAGACCGAGGAGCGCACTCCCGAGATGTACCGCGCCAGCGACGAGTTCCGTCTTGACGGAACCGAACTCCCTCGCCCGAGCAACCTCTACGGCGTCTCGAAGGCGGCCGGCGAGACGATCGGGCGATACTACCACGACTCGCAGGGCCTCTCGGTCGTCTGCGTCCGGATTGGCAACCTGACACAGGGACATCCGCCCCGGAACTACGAGCGCGGGCAGGCGATGTGGCTCTCCTACCGCGACTGTGCGCACCTGTTCGACCGCTGTATCCGCGCGGACTACGACTTCGAGATTGTCTACGGCATCAGCAACAACGAGCGGCGGTACTACTCTATCGAGCGCGCCCGCGAGGCGCTCGGCTACGACCCACAGGATGACTCGGCCGAGTTTCATCTCGACGGGTCGCCCCGCTAGGGCTCAGAACAGCCCGTCGACGTCTTGTTCTCGTGTCCGTCGCCGGTCGACAAGCGACCGCAAGCGTCCGTAGACGAGGTCAGCCTCCCGGCCGACGACGAGGTCGGTCAGGAGCGCTCCGAAGCGTCCGCGCCCCGCGTCGGCATCGACACGCGCGTACCGAACCGCGTCCGCGATGACCGCCTCGTCGTAGCCGCTCGTCGCCGCGACGGCCGTCGCCGCCCGTCCGAGTTCGTCGGGCGAAAGCGCCGCTGGGTCGACCGCCTCACCCGCGACCCGAAGCTGAGGGGGATCGGCCGGGTTGGTAAGCGCCGCCCGGAGCGGCCCCGTCTCAACCGGACTGTCCGCACAGAGCCACTCGCGCGCCCGGGCTGCTCGCCCCGTGGGCGGGTCACCATCGGCCATGTGCGTGATTGCCGCCGCCGCGAACACGAGACCGGCGACGCGGTCTGGAGGGCCGGCACGCGCGAACGCGACCCGAGCAGCCGCTGTCCGGCCCACGGTGAGGAGCGCCGCGCCTGCAACGAGTCCATCATCGTCCACGCCCCACCAGACACGGCCCGGTCACATATGCTACGTGGCCCGTGCCGGGTAGTAGTGGGGGTTATACCGTCTCTGCAGATGAGCAAGGTGAGTGCCTCGGGGCTTGACCCCGAGGAGGTTCACGATACGGTGAGTACAAGACCGAATGATACGACATTGCAGGAACACAAGTCGCCGTGACTCGGACTGTGGATTCACGCACCAAGACAACCGTGAAAACAAGGAGTTCAATTGCGTGAACTACCCCACCTTGCTCGACCTGACAGCCTCGCTGAGAGTGGGGCTTAGCGCCTACACCACGGCTAAACTGCGGGTACGAGAATCGCGCGGACGACAACGCGGCGAAAAACATCGGACTGCAGTATCTCCGTCGCAGCCAGACTGGGAGCGACAGAGGCGCACCCTTGGGCGTGCGCTTGAACAGCGGGTCGGTGAAGCTGAACGGAAGCTATTCTCTTGCCGACAGCAAGTCGGTCAGAACGGGAGTCCACGCCGAATCTCACGGCTTTAGCTGTGGGTAGCTCAAGGCTCCGTCGGGGGCGTTCGGTACGGTGTGGTCGTTCGTATCTTGAGCCAGGGCCGCGAGACTCACGTATCCGTCGACCAGACTCGTCCGTATTCGGTGAGGGAGCAACGGGCGAGCGCGAGCAAACCGTAGTCGGCCGGCTCGAGTCAGTGATCCTCGTCGTCGTAGACCGACAGCACCGGCGCATCGAGGACCCGGACTGCACGCTCGGTGACGCTTCCGACCAGTCGTCGGTCGAGACCTGTCCGGCCGTGCGTGCCCATCACGACGAGGTCGGCGCCCGTCTCGTCGACGTACGACTCGATCACACGGATCGGTCGCCCATCTCGGACCGTTTCGATGGCGTCGACGCCCGCCGCGGTGGCGCGGTCGAGGACGTCTACGACCGGGTCCGAGGGCCGCCCGTCGGCCGCGTGAAGCGCGTGGACCGTCCCTCCGGACGCGGCCGCTATCTCTGCGCCGAGGTCGGCGGCACGAGCTGCGTGGCGGCTCCCGTCAGTAGGGACAACGACCGTCTCGTACGTCGGGAGCGAGTCGACCGCGCCGTGGACGACGAGAACGGGGACGGGAGAGGTCCGCACAAGGTGGGTCGCGACACTTCCAAGAAGATAGCGGTCGAGCCCTGTCCGCCCGTGCGTGCCGGCCGCCACGAGGTCGACATCGCCCACCCTGGCCCGGTCGTCAAGGACCGCGCGCACCTGCCCCTCAACGACGCTTGTCTCGACGGGCACGCCCGCGGCCCGCGCATCCTCGGCGACGCGGTCGACCGCCGCGTGCGCCTGGTCGTGTGCTCGCCTCGCCTGTCGCTCTGCGAGTTCGGGGGCGGCGCCGGCGGCGCTCCCGCCGAAATCCACAGGGTCAACGATCGAGAGCGCCTCGATCCGGCCCTTGAGGATGGCCGCAAGCGCCGTCGCGGAGGCTGCCGCGCCGCGCGCGCAGGGGCTGTCGTCCGTTGCGACCAGAATTGCCTTGCTCATACTGCACAATACTCACACCACAAACTTAGCCGTGTCGCCAGGGACGACGAATCACGTCGGCCACTAGCCGACGCGGGCAAGGAGTACGAACCCGACCGCGATGAGGACGCTCACGACCGCGACAAGTGGAAAGGCGATGTCGACGCCGGCCTCGGTCGCGACGTATCCAAAGACCGCGGGACCGAGGGCGCTTCCGACGGCGGAGGTAGTCTGTATCACGCCGAACAGCCCGCCACTCGACTCCGCCGATGCGTGTTCCGAGATGATCGCGTTCTTCACCGGCGAGCAGCCATAGACCGCGAACCCGAGGAGCGCGAACGCCGCGGCGAGTAGCGCCGTCGCCGAAAGCCCTCCAGTGCCCCCGCCCCCGACAGTGAGGAAGTATGTGGCACCGAGGACAATAGTGGTAGTCCCCGCCGCGGCCGTGCCCAGAAGGTGACGGTTCAGTCGGTCCGCAAGGCTACCGATCCAGATGGAGGCGACGGCGCTGGCGGCCAGCATCACGAAAAACAGGCCGTTCGCAAGCGACGTAGAGCGGCCTAGTCCGTCAACTAAAAAGCCGGTCGCGAACGTGTGGAGCGCGCGCAACTGGAGCGAGATCAAAAGCGTGAGGAGCGCGAGGACGACGACGGTAGGCGTGATGCGAAAGCGGAGGGTAGCCGCAAGCGACTCACGCGCTCGGGCGACAAGGCCGTCCGCGGATCCGCTGCCCCCGGGCTCTGTCTTCCCGCCGTCAGAGACGGTCGCGGGTCGGTCCGCCGCTCCGTCCGGGTCGCGAAAGAACACCTGAAAGACGGCGACAAAGACGAGGCCGCCGAGCGCCGCCACGACGAGCGCCGCGCGCCAGCCGAACAGCGCCGCGACACCGCCAACACCGAGCATTCCGCCAAAGCCGAACACGCCCATCGCCTTGCCCTCCGTCGCGTCCGACTCAATGTCGCTCACGAGCGACATTCCCGTCGGATGGTAGGTGCTGCCGCTGATGCCAGCGAGCACCTGCGCAGCGAGCAGCGCCTCATACGAGCTTGCGGCGCTCGCGACGACAAGACTCCCAGCCATCCCCGCGAGGCCGAGGACGAGGACACGCTTTTTTCCGGCCCGGTCGGCGACGAGGCCAGCCGGGAGCTGAAACACCGAGTACATCACGAAGAAGACGGTCAGAAGCAGGCCAGCTTGTGCGTACGTGATGTTGAAGTCGGCAACAAGCAGCGGGATGACCGGCGGGAGGACGATCGAGTAGAACTCGTTGACGCCGTGCGAGAGGCTGATCAGCCCGACGTTCCGGGGATAGCGGATCTCACGGTATTCGGAGAGCAGGTCCCGCATGGATGATGTCCTGTATAATTGCCCGCGGCGGTATAATACGTCGCGATCCGGCGCGAAACGCCGTCAGTCGTGGGGGCTACCTGACGACCGTCACGGGGACGGGCGACCCGCGCACGACCGATTCGGCCACGCTCCCGACGAGCAAGCGGGACATCCCTCGTCGGCCGTGGCTCCCGAGGACAACGTGGTCGATATCGTTTGTCTCGGCGTAGGCAACGACCTCATCGGTCGGGTCGCCCACCGCGTGGACTGTCCCGACCTCAGCGCGGTCGCCGACACGCTCCCGGACCGCCGAGAGGATCTCGTCCGCCTGCTCTCGTGCGGACTCTTCTGGGTCGTCGCTCGCGGCGCCGTCCGGGTTGAACACGTACAGCGCCGTGAGGTGGTCCGGGTCGAACTGTGCCACCGCGAGGTCAAGTGCGGCCTCGGCCGGGTCAGAGCCATCGTAGGCGAGCAAGATGTTCACGCTATCAAGCCGCTTTGGGCGCGGACAGTGTATAATACTGTGGAGTCGCATCCAGGCGGGGAACGCGGCTGTCGGGCGATCCCGACCGTCGTCGAGATCGGATGACAACGGTTCAGACGACAGAGCCACGTCTGGTCGCTAAGGTGAGGCGACGGGAGCCACAGATACGCCGGTCCACCCGCAGGCTCGTTCGGCTCGCGCTCAGTTTTCTTCCTCTGCTGGTCGCCGCGCTCATCCGCGCCACGCGGCTGGAGACGCACCGTCGGTCTGCGCGCCGCTCTCGACAGGGTTCCAGCACCGTGAGAACACCGGGGACTGCACTTACACGGGGAAGTGCCGACCGGCCGACGGTGACGATACGTCTCACGAGTCCAGCGTTCGGGAATTCCGAGTCGATTCCGCGTCGGTTCGGCTACACGGGGGCGAACGTGAACCC